>Ga0105053_10001070_pt1 | contig 43907 bp, 22 predicted proteins | sample BON01_FD_78093 | JGI IMG/M metagenome (GOLD analysis project Ga0105053, IMG submission 78093) | Freshwater microbial communities from Lake Bonney liftoff mats and glacier meltwater in Antarctica - BON-01 | ecosystem: Environmental > Aquatic > Freshwater > Ice > Glacier meltwater | place: Lake... | reverse complement strand
GGGGGGGGGCGAAGTCGAGCGATGAGCGAGCGACGAGGCGAGCGACAAGGCGGCGACGGCCGCGCTCGTCGTCGGGCTTGGTTTGTTGGGGGGGGGGCGTGCGCACTCTCTCAGAACGGAGGGTCCTGAGAGAGGCTCGCTTGAGCGCGTCGCCCCCCTTGCAAATGGGGGGAGGATGGTGGTGTCTGAGGCCTGTGGTCTTGTGGCGGGGGGTTCGGGGGGTTGTTGTGAGAGAGAGAGAGAGAGAGAGAGAGAGAGAGAGGCAGAGGAGAGCGGAGTGCCCGAGCGCAGCGCAACCACGCGCTCCGTCGGTCCAGCGCCGACGCCAGGCGAGAGAGCGCGGCCGGGATCGCCCGGCGCGCCCCACGACACTGACTCGGCGCGCCCCCGAGATGGCGCTTTTGGCGCTCGCAAAGGTTGGGGGGTGGGAGCAGAGAGAGAGAGAGAAAATCGCTCTCCTGGGGGAAACGTCACCTCTCTCGCTCAGTCGCCAACGCGTCGCCGGCGCGAATGGGCCAGCCGGGAGCGCGCAGGCGCCCAGATGCCAGTGCGCACATTAGTCAGGCGCGGCGGCGGAGCGACGGGCGCGGGCGCGCGCGACTGAATGCATGGAGGGGAGGAGAGCCTCTCTTCTGCCCTGGTCCACCACGAGGTCTGTTCCGGCAAGCGCCGGTTGGTGGTGGTGCTCGCTTGCCCCCGCTGCGGCAGCGCACGAAGCGCGCGCCAAGTTATCGCCCTCACCTGTGCGGAGTTCACATTCTCGCGCCCCCTCCTGGATGGGAGCGGGGCGCGTGCGCGAGACGACGAGGACGGAGGGGGGGCAGGATGATTAGCGCGCGCAAAGAGGGCGCGAGCTTGTTCTCTCTTGTCTCTCAGAAGAGAGTGCGCGTCGGGCGTCGAGAAGGGGGTTACGATGATGGTGGAAAGTGGGTGATGTGTCTTCCTTCTCCGGGAGATGATCATCGATTCATGATCGATTCAAATTTTTGTGCTCGAGCTCGAAAAGAACAAGAGCAGCAACCTCTCTCGGGGCCCCCATCACCCTACCCGCCACCGACTGCCGGTGTTGTTGCAACAATCCACCAGCCTTGTACTTTCAACCGCATCGAGCGCGCACGCCTTTTGCCTGCGGATCAAGAGTTGACGCCCTTCAGCGCCACTCATATCATTCGTCACTCCTCCCGCAGAATCGACCCGCCTCCGTGCAAAAGGCCTCGTGCTCCTCAGCCACTACCAAAGCCATGCGCCAGGCGGCGCAGCCCTCCGCGCGCCGCGGCGCCGGAGCCTCGGGAGGAGGAGCAGTATCCAGGGCACCACGCGCTCCGCTGCTCTGCCGCCGCCCGCCGTCGTCGTTGTCGTTCGCCGCCGCCGTCGCCGCCGTTTCCGCCGCCGCCGCCCCTTGCCGAGCGGCCGCCCGACGCGCACGCGCGGCCGCTGCAGCCGCCGGCAGCAGCAGCAGCAGCAGCAGCAGCAGCCGCGTCATGGCCACCGGGACGACGACAGCAACGACCGTCACATCCCCCGCCGACCAGGCGCAGCAGCAGGGCGGTCCCCGCGCCGCCGCCGCCGCCGCTGTCGCCGTGGGGCCGCAGGCCGTCGCCGACATGAAAGCCGCCTTTGGCCCGCTGCGTCGGGAGCTGTCGTACGATCTTCCCGCCGACCTGGTCGACGGCGCCATCCCGCCTGAGCTGGCCGGCACCTACTACCGCAACGGCCCCGTCCTGCTGGCGTCGGCCGGGCTGCACCCGTTCGACGGCGACGGCTGCCCAGTCTCCATCTGTTTCCCGGGAGGCGGCGCGCCGCCCCGCTTCCGCAACGCCTTTGTCCGGACGCCGGGCTTTGTCGAGGAGCAGCGCGCAGGCGCCCCGCGCCTGCGCACCGCCTTCACGAGGGGGACCCCCGGCGGCGGGCGCTGGGCCAACCCGCTGGACCTGCTCAATTTGGACAGCCTCAAAAACGTCAGCAACACAGGGCTGCTGCAGTGGCAGGGAAAGCTGCTGTCGCTTTACGAGTCGCACCGGCCGCACGAGCTGAGCCCCGCCGACCTGTCGACCGTGGGCGAGACCGACCTGGGCGGCCAGCTGCGGTCGCCCCGGCTGGCGGCGCACTACCGCGTGACAGCGGAGAACGGGCGCGGCGGCGGCGGCCGCGGGCCGCCGGGCTCGGCGGCGGCGGCGGACGCGGCGACGGCGCGGGGGGTCGAGGCCGCGGGCGGCAGCGCGGCGGCCGAGGACGAGGCGCGCCGCTGGGTCGCCTTCTCCGCCAACTCGGGCCCGGGCGGCTCCAAGATTCTGTTTTACGAGTTTCTGGGGGGCCAGCTGCCCGGCGCGGCCGCCGCCGCCGCCGGCGGCACGAGCGCGAGCGGCGGCGGCCCCGAGCTCGTCCGCCCGCCCGTCGAGCACGCCCTCCCGGACTCGCCCGTCGCCCTCGTGCACGACATCGCCGTCACGCGCGACTACTACGTCGTCTACGAGAGCCCCCTGCGCTTCAACGTCAAAAAGTTCGCGTGGGAGTACCTGGCGCTCCAGACCGCCTCGGTCGCAGAGTGCCTCGAATTCGCGAGGGAGCAGCCCGCGCGCGTGCATTTCGTGCCGCGGCCGGGCGGGCGGGCGGCGGGGTCGCGCGCCCTGGTGGCCGAGGCCCCCGCGCGCTTCTGCTTCCACTGCGCCAACGCGTTCCAGCTGGACGTCGAGGTGGGGGAGGAGGGCGGCGAAGGCGCCGGCGCGAAGGGCAAGGCGGCGCGCGTGCGGGTGGCGCTCGACGCCGCCCTCTGGGACGACGTATCGTTCTCGCTGACGCAGCGCGAGCTGACGCCCGCCTACTACGACGGCGGCTCGCGCAGCCAGCTGCGCCGCCTGGTCTTCGACCTGGGCCCCGCGGACGAGGTTGCGGGCACCACGTCGGGCGCGGCGGCCGGCGCCGCGGTGGGCGCGGGCGCGGCAGGCGGCGCTGGCGCCGGCGGCGCGCCCGGCGGCGCGCGCCTCGTGAGCGACACCAATCTGCTGCGGCGGTCGGGCGAGTTCCCCAGCGTCGACTGGGCGCGCAACGGCCGCGCCGCGCGATGCGCCTACCTGGCCGTGGACGCGGTTGACGACGCGCGGCTCTGGGGCCCCGCGCAGGCCATCGCGAAGGTCACGATCCCCCCGACGCTCGGGTTTTCGCCGGCGGCGGCGGCGGCGGGCTCCCAGGGCGGCGCGCCGGCGGCGGTCGGCGAGGCCGGCCCCGCGCGCGCCACGGCCGAGGGCGTCCAGAGCGACGTGTGGGCGCCCGGGCCGCGCTACATCGTCGGCGAGCCGCTGTTCGTCCCGAGGCCCGGCCGCGACGAGGGCCCGGAGGGCGAGGACGACGGCTGGGTTCTGGTGGCGTGCCAGAACGCCGAGACCGGCCGCGGGGAGGTGGCCATCCTCGACGCGCGGCGGCTGTCGCGCGGGCCTGTCGCGCGCCTGCGGCTGCCGCACTACCTGCCCTCGGGCTTGCACGGCTCATTCACGCAAGGGGGCTTGGAGAGCCTGTCGGCGCCCGTGGGGCCGCCGCGGCCGATCCGGGAGTACGTTTGACGGGGAGGGGGGGAAAACGGAGGGGGAAAAAGGGGGAGAGGGGGGAGGCGCGCGGGCGCGCGCCGGCCGCCGAGCCGCACTTTTGTAAAAACAGCAAAACTCATGAGCGCGCGCACGGCACGGCGCAATCGGTCGACCCACGCGCGACCCCGATAAACCCCGTCTCTGACCCTCTCAGCACGTCCTGCCCACGGTGCCTCGCACCGCCCGCACGGCCGCCAGCGTCACAGAAGCCATCGCGCCGGCCGGGCGGCCGTCGCCCGCGGCGTCCAAAAAGCGCGCGGCCGCGGGCACGGCGCCCTCCAGGTTGGCCTGGGAGGCGGACCACAGCTGCGCGGGGGCCGTGCGCCAGGGCGCGCGGAAGACCGACTTTTGGGGCGCGTCGAACAGAAACGTGTTGTGCACGACGCAGTTGCCCGTGCCGATGTCGGTGGGGGTGCCGGCGGCGGCGAAGGCGCCCCACCCGAGGCTGGCGACGGCAAAGGCGCCAAGGGTGGGCGCGTTGACCGAGACCGATCCATAGCGCAGGCATCCGACGGCCGCGTCGACCTCGCGGGCGTGCTGGGCCTCGACCTGCGGGTGGACGAAGACCGAGGCGGCGAGCGTGCCCCAGCAGCGGTCGTTGCAAAAGTCGGTCGCGGCGCGCAGAAAGGCGGGCACGTCCGGCGGCGGCGGCGGTGACGACGGCGTTCGCCCTGTCGTCGCCGCGGCCTCCGCGTCGCCGCCGCCACCGCCGTACGTCAGCGCCACCTCCTGCACGACGCCGCACCAGTTCTCGTCCGAGACGCGCGCCTGGTCGGCCGTCAGCCCCGTTTTGAGCAGCCACGGCACCGGCTCGGGGGCGGGGCAGGCCGCTGCGGCCCCGGCCGACGCCGACGCCTCGCCGCCTCCCGCCGCCGCCGCCGCCGCAGCCGACGCAGCAGGCGGCGGCCTGCCCAGCGCCTCGGCGTCCGGAAACGCCCGCCGAAACGCCGCCAGCTTGCCCGCGCTGCCGGGGTAGTAGGGCGCGCGCCGCCAGCTGCGCGCGAGGCGCTCCCGCACCGCCGCCAGGAACGCTGCGCGGAGCGGCCAGCGGGCGTCCGTGACTATCACCTCGGCCGCCAGGCAGTTGTGCCCGCAGTTGTTCACCACGCCGGACACCACGCCGTCGGCGTGACGGCGGAGGTCGGCCTCGGTCCACTCCCCGCCCGGCACGATCACGTAGGGCGTCACGTTGCCGAGCTCGGCGCCGACAAAGACGCCGCGCGCCAGGGGCGAGCCGGGCGGCGGCCTCGGCTCCGCGGCGCCGCCGCTCGGCGGCGGGCCGTCCGGGTCGCCCCACGCGATCGCGTTGTACGTCCGCGCGCTGCCCGTCAGGTGGATCGACGACACGAGCGGGTGCCCGGCCAGGTACGCGCCCACCCCAGCGCCCCCGTAGGCGTAGCCCAGAAAGGGCGCCAGCGGCGCCAGGGCGCGCTCGACCAGCGGCCCCGCGCGCTCGTTCACCGGGTTGAACTTTAGCAGCACCGCCTCGTCGTCGGCGCACAGCTTGTGCAGCGCGTCCATGCACGCGACGGCGAGCTGGTTGCCCGCGCCGAGCACCAGGGCCGCGCCCTCGCGGCGGTGCGGGGGCGGCGGCGGCGGCGGCGACGCGGCGGCGCCGGACGGGGGCGCGGCGGCGGTCGTCGCTGCTGCGGTCGTCGTTGTCGCCGGCGCGCCTGCCCCCCCGCCGATGCCTGGTGCTTGCCGCCGCTCCTGCTCCTGCTCCTTCTCGCGGTAGATGCGTCCCTGCGTGGGCGCCGCGCCGGGCATGATCCACACCTCGCCCGAGAAGCCAGGGTACATGATGGCCGCCATGCCCTCGGGGAACACCTTGGCGACCCACTGCTCCTCCGCCGCCGCCGCCGCCGCCGCCCCTCCTCCCGCCGCCGCCGCCGCCGCCCTTGCCCCCGCCTCGACCTCGCGCGCGCTCAGCCGCCGCCGCCACAGCGCCAGCGGCCGCGGCCGCCCGCCCGCCCGCAGCGAGGCCCGCAGGTCGGCCAGCGCCATGACGACGGGCACCAGCGCGCTGTAGTCCTCCCCCAGGCCTCCGTCGCCCGTGCCGCGGATCTCGGCGGTCGCGCGCGCCATGGCGTCCATCTGCGCCAGGAACGTGCGCAGGCAGGCGCCCATGAGCGCGGCGCGCTGCGGAGGGGGGACGGCGCGCCAGGCGCGGGACGCCGCGGCCAGCCGGGCGAGCTCGGCGTCGAGGGCGGCGCGCGGCGTTTCGGGCAGCGGCGGGCGCGGCACGGGGAGGCGGGGGGGCGCCGGGTGGGCCGCGCCGAGCTTGAGGGGCGGGCCGCAGGCGACGCCCGCGCGGAGCACGGGCTGGATGCACTTGCCGACAAAGTCCCAGACGTTGAACTTTTCGGGGAGCGGGGCGAAGGAGGATGATATTGTTACTGGCGCCGGTGTCGGCGCGGCGGCGTCGGCGTCGGCGGCGTCGTCGGGGCCGGCGAGGTCGGCCGCGGCGCGGGGCGACGCCTCTGGGGGAGGCGGCATCGCGGCGCGCGATGAGCTGGTGGATCCTCAAGCTGGTGTGAGCGCGCGCGCGACTCTTTCGGGGCGGGCTTCAGTGCGCAACACACGGTGGAGAATCCGAGATCCCGTCAAGGCTTTCAGTCTCTGTGTTCAACAGCGGTCAGGGTGGGGCAGTGCATTAGTTGTGAAGAGAAAGATACATTGGGGTTTGATGTGTATGGGGTCATGAGGAGCAGGGAAAGAGGATAGGCGACGCTCGTCGGCGACGCCGGCGGGCGGCAACGCGCCGCTCGAAAAAAAACCGACGTGTCCTTTTTTTTTTTGAGCGCGTCGTTCAATAAACGTCTAGACGCGCACCATTTCGCCCACCATGGCGCTGTCCGCGATGCGCCAGCCGCCGCTCCCGTCCGCGGCGGGCGCCAGGGTGTAGCGCATCGTGTACCGCGCGTCGTACGAGTCGGCGGGCTGCGCCTCGCCGCCGCCGCGCCGCCAGAAGCGCGTCCACGAGGGGGCGCCGCCCCCCGGCGAAGAGGAGGCGCCGCCCGCCCGGCGCACCTCGCCGGCCTCCTCGATCGCGGCCACCACGGTCGCCCCGCCCCCCGGCGCCGCCAGCACCTCGGACACCGACACCGACCGCACGCGGTAGCGCCAGTACCAGCCCGCCGCGGAGGCCTCGCGCGCGAGCGAGCGCCACTTTTGCAGCATCTTGCCAGTCAGCGCGCCGTCGAGGCACGCGTCGGCGCCCGTAGGCGCCCCGCTCCCGTCGGCGCCGGCGCCGCCGCCCGCGCCGCCGCCGCCGCCGCCGCCGCCGAGCGCCTTGCCTTTGGCGTCGAGCCACGCGGAGATGACCTTGTGCGCGGCGCGGCGCGACAGCGGGGCCTCGGACGCAGCGGCGGCCGAGGCGGCGGCGGCGGAGGCGGCCGCGGCCGCCGCAGCGGCAGGGACCGACGAGGGAGCGGCGGCCGGAGCGGCAGCGACGGCGGCGGGCGCGGCAGCAGCGGGCGCGACGACGGCGACGGCGGCCTCGCCGGCCGGCGCCCCCGACGCCGCGCCCGGCGCCCGGGCCGAGCGCCCGAGCGCCAGGGCCCCGGCCGCCGCCGCGGCCGCCACCCCGGCCGCCAGGAGGGCGCGCGGCAGGGCCTCCGCCCACCCGCCGGCGCCCCCCCCCCACCACCCGGGCGGCGACCGCTCGTCGCGGCGCGACTCCCACATGTCGAGCTCCAAGGCGCGCAAGGAGGCGGCGGCGGCCTCGCGCTTGCCGCGAAAGGCGGCGCCGGTGAAGGGGCTCTGCTCGAGGTCGTCGTCGTCGTCGGCGTCCTCGGCGTCGTGCCCCGGCTCCTCTTGCTGCCAGACGGCCGGCTGGCCGCGGGGGGGGAGGCGGAGGACGTCGACGTCCAGGGCGCCCGGGGCGGCGGAGGGGGCGGGCGTCGGGCGCGCGGTCGGGCGGGGGCGGGGCGCCGGGCGGGCGGGCGCCTCGTCCTGCGGCTGCTGCTGCTGCTCGTCGTCCTCGGCGCGGCGCGACAGGCGCGCGCGCAGCTCCTCGACCGTGAGGCTCTCGGACTCGAGGGCGCGCCGGTCGAACTCGAGCAGGAGGGCGTCCTCCTCCTCCTCGGTCATTGTGGGCGCGGCCGGCGGCGGCGGCGGCGCCAACGCAGGCGCGGCGGCGGCGGGGGCGTAGGCGGGGGCAAACGCGGCGTCGGGAGCGGGCGGCGTCTCCGGCGGCGGCGCGCCGCCCCCCCCGTAGGCGTCCCACGAGCTGTGCAGCTCCGCCTCGGCCGCCTGCTCCACCGCCTGGTGCGGCTGCAGCTGAAACTGCTGCTCCTGCAACCACTGGGCGGCAGGAGGAGCGGCGGCGGCGGAAGCGACAGGGCCGCGATTACCGCCGCCGCCGCTGCCAAACGGCGACGACACGAGCCGCCACAGCCACGACAGCGCGGCGCGCACAAAGGCGACGGCGGCGGCGACGGCCGAGGCCAGCGCGCGCGCGGGCCCGCCCTGCAGCACGCCGCGCGTGGCGTAGGTGACGCGCGCGTACGTGCGCACCCAGGGCGCCTCGAACCAAGCGTCCAGCGGGGAGGCCGGGCGCGCGGGGGAGGAGCCGTCCGGCGCCTCGTCGCCTTCGGCGGCCGACGACGCCGCGGCCGCCCGCGCCTGCGCCGCCGCCGCCGCCGCGAGCTCTTCCGCCGCCGGGTCGGGGCGGAAGCGCGGCAGCACCGCGTCCTGCAGCCACGCCTCCGTGAGCGCGCACAGGCCCGGCAGCAGGCCCTCGGGCGCCTGGGCCGCCGCCTCGGACAGCGCCTCGGGCGACCCTTGGGCCGGCACGGCCACGCCGCTCTGCGCCAGCACGAAGGCGCGGACCTCGGGGTCGACCGCCGCCGCCGCCGCCGCATCTGCCGCCGCAGCCGCCGCCGCCGCGCCGCCGCCGCCGCCTCGGGCGCCGCCGCCGCCGAATCCCAGGAGCCTCTCGGCCGCCGTCGGGTCCCCCAGCAGCAGGGCGCACGCCGCGCGCTCCACCGACACGTCCAGCGCGGGGCCCGCGGCGCGCGCGAGCGCCTCGTAGGCGGCCGCCGCGCGTGCCACGAGGCGCGGCTGGCGCGTCGCGAACCCCTCGGCAGCGTGCGCGAGCGCCGTGTCGAGCATCTCGCCCGCGGGGACGCGCGCCCCGGAGGGCAGGCCGGAGAACAGGGCGATCTGCTCGCGGGCGGTCGTGACGTCGCGCAGGGCGGCGACGTAGGCCTCGCGCGCGTCGCCGGCGGGCGCGCCGGGGCCGCGGCCGCCGCCGCCGCCCCGAAATCCGTCGCCGTCGCCGCCCTCGCCGCCGCCGCCGCCGCCCCCAGCGTCCGGCTGCAGCGCGGGCGCCGCCCAAGGGTCCCACAGCGCGCGGCGCGCGAGCTCCAGGCCCCGCGCGCGCAGCTGGGCGTTGGCGTGGTTGGTCGCGACGGCGGACTCGGCGGCAGAGGCGGCAGAGGAGAAACCGGGCGCGAAGGAGCGTCCCCCCCCGCTTTCCCCGTCCGAGCCGACGACGACAGGGTCGGCGGCGGCGGCGGCGTCGGCGGGCAGCGGCAGCGGCAGCGCCAGCGGCAGCGCCAGCAGCTCGAGGGACAGGCTGGGCGCGTAGTCGTCGAGGGCCTGCGCGATCTGCTGCTGCAGCTGCGGCCCGCGCCCCGCGCGCCTCAGCAGGGCCAGCGCCGCCTCCAGCTGCTCGCACGCGGGCCGCACGCGCAGGGCCTGGCCGCCGCGCAGCTCGCCGGCGTTGGTGCCCGCGGCCGCCTCTGCGGCGTCGAGCAAGGCGGCCGCCAGGTCGCAGCGCGCGAGCGCGACGGCCGCGGCGACGTCGGCCGCCTCTGCCGGAAAGGCCGCGCCGTGCAGGCGCAGCCACGCCTCTCCCAGGGCGGCCACGCTCGCGGCCTGGCCCCCGGCCTCCTGCATCAGCACCAGGGCACCGGGGACGTCGGCGGCCGAGACGTCGACGGTGAAGACCACCGGGCCGACGGCTGAGGCGCGGTAGGCGGCGGCGGCGGTGGCGGCCGCGGCAGAGGAGGCGGCGGGCGGCGTCGGCGACCGGCGCGCGGGCGCCGCGCGGCCGTCGTACTCGCGCCGCGCGTCCGGGTCGGTCAGGGTGTCGAGCGCCTGGCGCAGCAGGGCGGCGCGCGCGAAGAGGGCGTCCTGCGAGAACAGGCCGCGCGGCAGGCAGGGGGGGCCGCTCGCCTCGCCGGCGTAGTAGTCTTGGGGGCGGCGGCCGTCCGGGGCGCTGGCGCCGGCGCCGGCAAAATCGGACGACGGCGGCGGCGCGGGGCCGGCGGCGGCGGCGGCGCGGTCGTACGCGCGGCGGATCGCTTCGCGGGCGGCGCCGCGCGCCACGCCCAGGGCGCGGTAGTAGTCGAGGGGGAGGGGGACGGCCGGGGCGGTGACGTCCGAGGGCGGCGGGAGGTGCGGGAGGGAGGAGGAGCCCTGGGGAAAGGGCGGCTGCTGCTGCCGCTGCTCGCGCTCGTCCTCCTCGGCCGCGGCCCTTGCCGACGCCGTGGCGGTGGCCGGCAGCGACGTGGGCGGCGGCGGCGGCGCGCGGCGGCGCCGGCCGGCGACGAGGTGGCGGGAGGCGACCGCGCGCGCGGCGGGCCGGGCGCCGCCCGCCGGCACGGGCAAGGCACCACGCGCTCGCAGCGTGACTTGCGACGCGCGGGTCGCGAGCTGCATCTTGTTCGTTTCTCGGAGACGCGAGAGAGAGAGTGTTTCTCCTCTTTTTCAAAATCAGAGCTAATTTGAATCGCCGAGTGCTGCTTCGGTGGAGGCGCGGTGGCGCGCGACGGTCTCAAGTCGGGAGGGGGGTAAACGCGCGAGGAGGAATACGCGAGTGTGCGATTGTGTGTCTAGCGTGGAAGGCAGGCGTTCTTGATTGATGGAGGTCGAGCGGCTGTCGGACTTTTGGCGGTCCCCGCTCCGAGGCCCGCCGTCACCGTCGTCGGCGGGGCTGCGCGCACAAAAGCTGTCTCGCTCTGATCACCCACGCCCACTTCAATGCGGGACCGGAGTAATCGAGTCACACCGGTCACCTCACACACCCAACTGCAGGAGAGACCAGACCCTCCATTCATCGCCCGATGGCGGCCGAGCTCCCCCCCCTCCGCCTGGAGGAGGTCGAGTTCCCGCCGCGCTTCTCCAAGCTGGTCGAGGCCGAGTCCCTCGCCGCCATCTCGCGCGCGCTGAGGCAGCGAGCGGGCGCCGTGCTGCGGCAGGGCGGCGGGCGGGCGGCGGCGCCACCACCGTCGGGCAAGCGTCGGCGGAACGAAGAGCGGGCAGGAGCGCCGATGCCGCCGGCCTCCGCGAAAAAGCAGCAGCAGCCGCGAGCGACAGCAGCGCCAACATCCTTCCCGCCGCCGCCGCCGCTACCACCAGCGCCAGCGCCAGCAGCCGCAGCAGCAAAAACGTCGACCAATCGCGCGAGCCCGGTCCCGCACCGCGCAGCAGCAGTAGCAGCAGCAGAAGAAGAAAGACGCGACGATGGCGACGGCGACAAAGCCGCGCCCGCGACGACGGCGACGGCGGCGGCAGAGACGGCGACGCCGCAGGAGCTCGCGGCCGACCGGATGCTGGCCTCCGCCCGGGAGGCCATCCTGCGCGAGCGGCGGCGGCGGCAGCGGGAGGCGGCGGCGAGCGAGGGTGACGGCGAGGGCGAGGGCGACGAGACGCAGCAGCAGGAGCAGCAGCAGCAGCAGCGGCAGCGTCGGCGAGCCAAGGACGAGGACGAGGACGAAAGCGGGGGCGGGGGCGCGCGCCGGTGGCTGTCGTGCTTCGAGGCGGCGCTCGCGGCGCCTGGCGCGGCCCCCGCGCAGCCCGCGCTGCTGGCGTGGGTCGCGCGGCAGCTGGGCGCGGGGATGAGGGACGGGTGAGGCCGGGAAAATACTGTCGATACGACTGCAAAAACAAATTACTGAAAGGCCGTCGTCTCCGATCACCCACTCTCGTCCCGTCTCTTGAGCCGGGCGCGCCCGTCCAACACCGCGCGCAGGCGGGACACCGCGACGGGCAGCGCCTCCCTCGGCATCCACGCCCAGCAAACGCGGAAGAAGCCCGGCTCGGGCGCGTGGCACGCCTCCCCGGGCGTCAGCACCACCTTGGCGGCCACGAACGCGCGCCACAGCGCCCGCTCGGCCTCCCAGTCCCGGTCCTGGGTGCTGGGGCGGGGCGGGGCGGCAGCAGCGGGGCCGCCGCCGCCGGCGCCGCCGCCGCCGCCGCCGCCGCCAGCGCCGCCGCCGCCCGACGCCCCCCCCTCGGCGCCCGTCGCCCGCCCCTCGGCGCCCGCCGCCACCGCCGCCGTCGGCACCAGCCCCTCGCGCAGGTCCACCCAGCAGAACATCGCCCCCCGCGCCCCGCGCACGCGGGGGATGCCCGCGGCGTCGAGCGCCGCGCCGAGCGCCGCCCACGACGCGCGCAGCGCCGCCGTGTTTTCCCGGCAAAAGTCGTCGACCCACGCCTCGTCCGAGAGCGCGTGCGCGAGCGCGTGCTGCAGCGGGAAGCCGACGCCCGCAAAGTAGGACAGGTTGCCCCACGCGGCGCCGACGCCCGGGTTGCGCGTGAGCAGCACGCCGACGCGTAGGCCGGACGCGCAGAAGTCCTTGGAAAGGCCCCAGATTACGTGCGTGAGCAGCTCGGCGCGCGCTTGGGCGGCGGCGGCGGTCGTCCGGCCGGCGCGCGCGAGCTGGCGCCCGAGGGCGCCGTCCGACAGCAGGCGCCACGCGCTCACGAAGCGCGGGTCGTCGTCGTCGTTATCGTTTTTGTCGTCGCCGCCGCCGTTGCCGTCCTCGTCATCCTCCTCCCCCTCCCCCCAGACCATGGCGCCGTAGATCTCGTCGCAGACCAGGTGCACGCCCCTCTCGTGCGCCCACCGCGCGGCCTCGAGCAGCCGCCCGCGCCGCAGCACCGTGCCCAGCGGGTTGGACGGGTTGGTCAGGAGCAGCGCACGGACTCGCGGCGGCGGCGGCGGGCGGCGGGCGGCGGCGGCGCGTGTGGGGGACGAGGAGGAGGAGGGGGCATTGGAAGCCTCGTGCCGCGCGGCCGCCCCGGCCTCCCAGGCCGCGGCGGCGGCTTCGAGCTGCTCAGACAGCGACGCGCGGTGGCGGGGGCCCGAGGCGGGGCGCTCGCCCGCCGCCGGGGGCGTCTCTCGCCGGTCGTCGCCCGCGCCGCCCGTCCCCTCTCTCGAGGGCAGCCCGCACGCGCTCCTGTCGACGCCGTCCTCGAGGTCGAGAAAGGCCGGGACGGCGCACACCCCGTCGCGCACGGCCAGGTCGTTGTCAAAGGCCGGGTAGTAGGGGGCGGGGATCAGGCAGGCGTCGCCGGGCGCGGCGATCAGGTGGAACAGCAGGTCGACGACGGAGCCCGCGCCGCAGGCGAGCCACATGTCGCGGGCCAGGAGGCGGCACTGCCGCCGCTCGTCCTGCTGTCTTGCGGCGTCGTCCTCGCCGCCGCCGCCGCAATCGCCGTCTTGGCCGTCTTGGCCGCCGCCGCCGTCTGTTTCGCTCGCCGCGCCGTCGCCGCCAACGCCGTCCTGCGACGGCGCGTCTCCCGGCCGACGGACCTCCTGCCGCCGCCTCCCCCCCGCCGGTCGCCGCCGCCGCCGCCGCCGCCGCAAGAGCGTCCTCGTCAGCACGCCCGCCAGCGCCGCGCGCAGGGGCGCGATGCCGCGAAAGTCCTGGTAGTTCAGGGACGCCTCGGGCGGCGGAGGCGCGGCCGCCAGCGCGTCAAGCAGCGATCGCTGCGACAGGCGGTTCTCAGCGACCGAGAGGACGATGGCGCCGCCCGGGTTGGTCGCCGGGTCCCACAGGTCGTCGCAGGCCTCGAGGAAGGCGGCGAAGTAGGACAGGGCGGGCTGGCGGGCGCGGGCGCTGCGCGGCGCGAGCATCATCTCGTCCTGTCCGGCGTCCTCTCCGGCGGCGTTTGGCCGTTGGCCCGGCGGCGGCGGCGTCGCTGGGGCGGCGGCGTCGGGATCCATTGCTGCCGCGGTCAACGAGGGAGGCGGCATGCCGCGGGTCCGCTTCTGGGTCGCTGCCGGCGATCGTGCCAGTGGTGGGGCGTGGCGCGCGCAAGGGGGGGGGGAAGGGGCGGGAGGCTTTGCGGCCGGAAATGGGCTTGGCCCGCGGCCTGCATCTCACGAGGAAGAGGGACGCGCGCGCGGGAGGCGAGAGGCAAAAGATCAGTTAGAATGTGGTAAGTAGTGCGTACGGGCGCCGTGTCTTTCTTAGAGAGACGATCGCCGTTGGGGTTGCCCGAAATCGCCGACGAACGCGCGGCGACGCACTGGGGCTGCCCGGCGCTTGACGCTCCGGTTCCGCCGCCCCTTCGTGCTCGCGTGCGTGCATGTGCACAGCGCCCGACACTCACCGGTCTCACGATTCTTCCATCGCCCTCTCGCTTCCGTCTCCCCTCTTGACGCGCGCGAACAATCTCGCCTCGCCGGGGTGTCACTCCCCCCTCCGACACCCGCAAACGTCCACGCCTCTCGCGCGCGCCACGCGCCAGAGCAGCACCAGAGGGGCGGGCGGCGCCCCGGCCTGGAGCGCGACCCCTCACACCGCCGTCGACCTCCTCGACCTCGAACGCATCACGCGGCATGGGCGCTGACCTCTCGTCGCTCGCCGCGCAGGCCGGCATCGGCGACGGCAAAAAGGTGCGAGCGAGCGACAGTGCTCGCGCGGAGAGGAGTATCTCCTGGGCCCGCGACGAAGCCTCGCCGAGCTCTCCCTGCTTTTGACGCGCGCGCACAACCCGCGCGCCGACTTAACGCCAGCGTAGACAAACGAAGCGCCGCCCCGCCCCGATTTGCTCTCGCACGCTCGAGACGCACGCGCCGCCCGCCCGCCAACCCCCTCAAAACAACCAAAACCAAAACACAAAACAACAACACACGTCTCCCTCTCTCCCCTTACAGGCAAGGCCCAAGGAGGTCCTCGTGCCCCCCTGCTTCGAGCGCGACCTCAAGGCCCGCTCCCGCCTGGCCAAGTCGTCCTACGACTATCTGTTCGCCAAGCCGGCGCTCCGCTGGCTGCTCGGCGACTACTTCGAGCGCGGCCTCAACTCAGTGCTGTTCTTCGCCCCGCCCGCGGACCCGCGCGTGAGCGTCAAGGCCAAGATTGGCTCGGCCAGCTTTGGCGACCCGGGGGGGGCATTTTCATCGGTCGGCGGCGGCCGCGGCGGCGGCGGCGGCGGCGGCGCCGCCGCCGGCGGGGGCGGAAACGTGTCTGTCCGCTATCAGCCGCTGGGCGCCAACGAGCCGTCCACTTTCGTCGACGTCAAGGCCAACCCGCGCGTGGCGGGCGACGTGGCCGTGCGCGCGTGCTTTTTCGCGCCCGGGACGGGCCTGGGCGCCTTCGCCGCGCTGCCGCTGTCCCGGGCGACGGGGAGGAGGGGGGAGGCGGGCCTCCGCTACTCTTCCCGCACGCTGGCGGCGGGCGGCGTGGTGCAGCCGTCCACGGGCAGGGTGTCGGGGGTGTGGCTGGCGGGCAGGTTTGGGGACGTGACGGCCGGGGTGCAGGTGCGCCCGAGCTCCGGGCCGAGCGCGGCGTTTTCGCGCGCGCCGCTCGAGGGCTGGGGCGATGGCGGCGGCGGCGACGGCGGCGGCGGCAAAGGCGACGGCAAAGCACTCACCTCCTCATCCTCCCCCTGGGACGCCGCCCGCTGGCTCCGCGAGCGCGCCTCCGTCGCCGTCGCCTACACCCCCGACGCGGGCGGCGACGACGCCAGCGGCCGCACGCGCGCGGGCCAGCCCACGTTCAGCGCCGCGCTCGAGGTCGTCGAGGGCCGCGCCTTTTGCGTCTCGTTCTTCCAGCGCATGGCGGCCGTGCGCCGGGTGTTCAACCCGTTCGAGGGGTCGGACGTGGTCGGGATCACCAACTACGTGGACGTGGGCCTGAGGCTGGTGATGCCGCTGGTGGGGGACGAGGCGGGCGGCGGCGCTGGCGCTGGCGGCGGCGGCCCTCCCGTCGCCGCCGCCCCTTTCTCCTCCTCCTCGGCGGGCGGCGGGGGCCAGATCCACCTGGGCGCCGCGTGGCAGGTCAACCGCAACATCTACCTCAAGGGCCGCCTAGGCAACGACGGCGTCGCGCTGATGGGCGCGTGGAAGTCGTGGTACAGCCCCTCGCTGGCGGTGGCGGCGTCGGCCGAGTGGCGGTTCCGCGGCGGCGGCGCCCGCTACGGCCTGGTCGCCCAGGTGGAGAACTTTGGGGCCCTGCGGTACGAGCGCCCTCGCGGGGCGTCGGCGGCGGCGCACGGCGGCGTGCTGACGCAGCGGCACGAGGCGACGCCCGCCGAGCTGGCCATGGCGGCGCGCGAGCGGCCGCTGGTGCCGCATGAGGAGGCCTTTGGCGCGCGCAACGTCGAGCCGGCGAGCCAGCCGTACATGTGATTTGGTTGATCGGGGGGAGTCGATCGTGCGGATATGCTGGTGGCGGGATTGGCGTTTGCTCTCTATTTTTGGCATGGACAGCGTTTTTCGTTCTCTTTCTCGGGCCACCCCTACCTCAATCTACCTCAAATCAACGATCCGGAAACACCAACGCAGAAACCGAAATCGACGCTCGCGCGCGCAACCGAGTAATCCTTCCGCGCCCGCCCAATCAAAGCTCGAGAGGTGTCCGGGAATGGCGTGCGTCGTGTTGGAATCGACTTCCTGGATCCGGTCCCCGCGATTCGGTTGGAGTTTTGTCGTGACAATTCGTGATTGGGCGATGACCGAAAACGGGACCGGGCGGCGCGGGGCCGGCACACGCTCTTGCCGTGCCGGCGGCAGCCGCCGCGCCGCCCATATCTGCGTGCGCGCCCCAAGCATTGCCAGGGTCAGCCTCCATACCTTTCTCCCCAAACCCAATCAAATCCAACCCAACTTATCGCGATGGCGCACTCCGCGCAAGGGCTCATGGCGGTGCTGCTAATCGGTGAGTCTCTCTTTCTGGCGACGATGAGTAAAGAATCGCTCGTCTCAAATTTCAATCGGGTTTGCGAGCCGCCGCCCGAGCGCCTCGTGTGGCCCCCTCTTTTTCCTCGCGAGCGCGCGCCATGGGCCACATTTCGACCGATTGAGCCAATCGATTGCCTTGAGAGGGCGCAAAAAGCGCCCATTGTCGTCGTCGCCCAAAAGACGCGAAAAAAGGCTGACCGTCCCCCCGCTACCCCCCGCAACCACAAAAAACGCGCCCCCCTCCCCCCTACCCCCGCAACCACAAAAAACGCGCCCCGAAACAAAAAAAAACAGCCTCCCTGCTCCTCCTGGCCACCGCCCCTTGCGCCGCCCGCGCCTCCCGCGCCCTACACCAAATCGACGGCTCGATCAGGCAGGAGAGCGCCCACTTTAAGATCCTGTCGGCGCTGCGCCGCTCGGGCGGCACCGCCGACGACGCGCTCGGCAGCGGGTTTCGCGCCGACCTCGGCTCGCAGAACTTTGAGAAGCGGTCGTCCTGGCGCACGATGAACAACGTCAGGTCGACGCTCCAAAGATACGCGAAGCCGACGGACGGCGGCCTGCGCGGCGAGGTGGCGTCGCGCTACCACGCCAAGCGCGAGGGCAACGACAGCGGCGACCTCGAGGACTCTAACTACTACCTGGAGCAGGCGGGGCAGAAGAGCATGCGCGTGATGATGGTGCAGGCGGACCGGGAGCGCCAGGAGGCTGCGCAGGAAGCGCAGGAGGCTGCTACTGCTGCTACTGGCGCTGCTGGTGCTACAGTCGCTGGCACGGGCGGCGGCAAGTAGGCGGGCGGAAAGGCGCCTACGTCGCCGAGGAAAGGCGCCGGCGGCGCCGACCTCCACCAGCACCATGACTGATCGTCCATCAGCAACTCAATCCAGCGCCTCACTCAATTCACCGGGCAGCTCAGAACACGTCATGCGCCCCAGAGCAAGCAAATCTCATCCCCCTTTTTCCATGCAAATGTCATCCCCCTTTTTCCATGCAAATCTCATCCCCCTTTTTCCATACCTTTCAACCCAACAAGATAGATAGCCTGAGGCGAAGAACCCGCGCGCCTCCTGGCAGCGGCCGGCGGCGCGAGCGCTCGACTCCTCTCTCTCTCCTTTCCCTCTGTTTGACGCCCATTCGCGCAAAAAGTGGGGGGAGAGGGCGAGGCGTAGGTAGACGCGCGCCCTCTGTTTTGTAACTCAGTCCTGGCGACGACACAGCATGCTCTCGTGGAGAGGACGCCCCACTTCTTCGATTTGGATGGCGAGCGTTGGCGTCAGCGTCGGCGTCGGCGTCGGCGAGCCTTGCCGTCGGTTCGTTCGGCCCTCCAAGAGACGCAACAGGTCCCTTTCGCGCCAGACACACACGCAACATCTCTCACACCCTTTGCAAACGATTTGGGCTCCGTCGGCCTCTAATGCACGACGCGCGCGCGAGGAAAAAACGACCCGAAGAAATCACGCGGACCACTCCACCCGCCCGCCTAAACACGCACACCCTACGCCCGCGCGCGTCCCAGTACCTCTTGCCTGAGAGACACAGACGCCGCACCGAGGACGGCTGCTGTTGCGCGGGCCGCGCGCGCAACTCGCTAACTCGTTGGAACGAAAAAGAGCCCCTCTCGCGTCGTCGTCGGCGCGACGCGTCGTCGGCGGCGCCCGTCGGCGAGAGTTAGAGAGCGGCCGACACGCCGCTGGCACAGAGTGCAAAAGCATTCCCTCTCCACAACGCCCGCCTGAACCAAAAAAGCAATGGTCGACTTTGGCCGCATCCAGAAGGAGCTGCGCGAGATCGAGCGCGACAAGGCCTCGGGCGTCACCGTCGACCTCGCCGAGGACGCCGCCGCCGCCGGCGGCGCGGCCGCCGCCGCCGCCGCCGCGCCGCCCCGCGCGTCGTCCTCGTCCGCCGCCGCCGCCGGCCGCCCGGGCGCCTCCATGCAGCGCCTGCGCGGCACCTTCCCCGGCCCGCGCGACACCCCCTACGACGGCGGCGTCTTCCGCGTCGACATCGAGCTCGACGAACAGTACCCCTTTGTCCCGCCGCGCATGCGCTTCTCCACGCGCGTGTGGCACCCAAACGTCTCCTCCGCGTCCGGCGCCATTTGCCTCGACGTCCTGAAAGATCAGTGGTCGCCGGCGCTGACGCTCAAAACCGCGCTGCTGTCGCTGCAGGCGCTGCTGGCGTCGCCCGCGCCGGACGACCCCCAGGACGCGGTGGTGGCGCGGCAGTACCTGTCGGACCGCGCGACGTTCGACAAGACGGCGCGCTACTGGACGCGCACGTTTGCGCAGCCGCCCGCGACGCCGGCCGCGGGCGGGGCCGACAGCGCGGGCGGCGGCGGCAGCGCGGGCGGCGCGGGCGGCGGTGGCGCGGCGGCGCCCGTCGTCAGCGAGCACGAGCGCAAGGTCCTCGCGATTGTCGACATGGGGTTCCCGCGCGAGAGGGCGGCGGAGGCGCTGGCGCAGGCGGGCGGGGACGAGCACGCGGCGCTCGAGGCGCTGCTGGACGGATGATGGAAACAGGCGGCGGCGGCAACGATTCGTTTTGGTTTTTCTGTGTTGGTTTGCGGGCGCCTTTTTTTTCCCTCCGTGGCTTCTTCGCCGACAACCTAATTTGTCCCTTCTCGTCGTTTGCGCGCGTGAAAAAAAGAAAAGCGTTCACCATAATTCACACGTCCCTACTCCATCAGCTCTCTTCATCTCCGCCGTGAAAGAGCTGCGCCGCCAGGCGCCGCCGCCTCCGCCGCTGCTGCTTGCGCTGTCGCCGCCGTCGCTTGGTGGCCGGCGCGGCCTCGGCGGCGGCGGGCGCGTCGGCAGCGGCGGCGGCTGCGACCGGCGCCCCCGCAGCAGCCCCAGCTCCCGCGCCGCCTCCTCCTCCCGTCGCCGCCGCCACGGCTGCTCCCGCCGCCCCGGACAGCGCCGCCCCCGCGCTCGCCGCCGCCCCCGACAGCGCCGCCCCCGCGCTCGCAGCCGCCCCGGCCGCCGCCTCCTGCAGCCTGCCCGCCAGCGCCGTCCCGTTGGCGCCCGCCCACGCCCCGCGCCCGGCCGCCGCGCCCGCCGCCGAGATGGCCGCGCGGTTGGGCTTGATCACTTTCACGACCACCAGTGCGATCACCCCCCCTGCTACTAAAAATAGCAAAAACGCCACGCACCGGTCCGTCGCCACCCCCCGCGCGATGTCCCGCAGCACCCGCCCCGCCTTTTTCATGGTAAACTCGATTTCGCTCAGTCCGTCGGCGACGGCGTTGAGCTGCTGCGTCTGCGCCGCGAGCGTGACGGCCACCTGCTGCCCGACGGCCTTGGTGTCCTCGACCAGCCGCTCGGCGCGCAAGAGGGCGGCGTCCGACTCGGCCATTTTCGTGCGGCCGTCCGCCACCAGCGCCTGGAGCGACGGCTTGGCGGCTTGCGCGGGCGCGGCGCCTTGCTGCTGCTGCTGCTGCTGCTGCTGCTGCTGCTGCTGGTTGTTCTTCGGGTCCTTTGGGCCCGCCTTGGCGGCTTTGCCCGCGGACTTTGCGGCGCTGGACGCGGCGCCTCCTCCTCCTCCTGACCCCGACGACGTCGCTGCTGTTGCCGCGGCCGCCGCTGCCGTCGCTGTGGCCGTCGCCCCCCCGCCCCCCGCCCCCAGCAGCTCGGCGCACGCGTCCTCGGCCGCCGAGCGCGCCTTTTTGGCGCCGATGTGGCGGTTGAGCTCGAGCACGAGGGCGCGCTTGCGCTTGGAGAGCTCGTCCACGGACATGCCGTCGGTGCGCGCCTCGCGCTCAAATTCGTGGATGAGGCTGATTTTTGTTCGAGTTGCTTGTTTGTTCTTTAGGGCGTTTTTGGAGCGTGAGCGAGCGGGAGAGAAAAACAAAAGACCGCAATGCAACCTCGAGAACCGCCGCAAGCTGAACATATGCACCCAAAACACCCAAACCCCACAGCAACCGATAATCCACTCACGCCTTGGCCTCCTTGAGCCGCGCCGTCACCTCCCGCAGCAGCCCCTGCGCCTTGGCGTCGCCCGTCCTTACCCTCTCGAGGCGCCCGAGGCGCCCCCCGAGGTCGCAGAAGAGGCGCGCGAGGCGGTCCTCGTGCTCGAGGCGCGGGAAGGACGACATCGGTCGCCGTTGTCGCGGTGTCGCTGTCGCTGTCGCTGTCGCTGTCGCTGTAGTTCTGTGTCGATCTTGGCTAGCCTGCGGAGCGGGCAAAGGTGGTGGTTCGCAGAGACGGAGAAACAAAAAGGCGCCGACGAGCGATGCGGGGAGCGCGGCCTCTCGAGAGGCCGCGCTGTTTGTTTTTCTGCGCGGCGCTGCCGCCACGCTTTCGAGCCGCCGCCGCCCGCTTTGGTTCCTCCGGTCGAGCGGCGCGCGCGCAACGCTAGTCGAGGTGCGTGCGCGAGACGACGACTGGCGCGGGAAGATCGGGCAGGGGAAGGCAAGCCCGAGGGCCGCAAGAGCCGCCGCGGTCTCCTCCTGCCGTTCTATTTTTGCTCTCGTTTTTTTCCGTCGCGGCAAACGAGCAAGGCGAAAGACTCTCTTGTGGCGATTGCTTCTTTCCTCCTCCTGCTTTTCGCGCTGACGACGACGAGAATCGGGATCTTGTGATACAGCCAGAGAGGAAAGCAATGATCTATGTGTGACGGGCACAAGTTGTGTGTGTGTCTGTCGCGGGCGGATAAAAAACTAGGGAGCTCGGACGACGCAAAAGGCGGGGGGCGAGCGAGACAACGCGGGCGACGCGTTGGCCGCGACCCGGAAAACAAGGCAGAAGACAACCACCACCCCCCTGGCTCGCTCGCAACCGACCGACCCACTCCCGGACCTCACCCGGCGAACCACGGGTGCGCCGCCAGCTGCCGCACGGTCGGCCGCTTCTGCGGGTCCTTCTCGAGCGCCTGCTTCATGAAGCCGACCGCCGCGTAGGACAGGCCCGAGGGAAACACCGGCGCCGCCCGCAGGATGGCGCCGGCCTCCTCGGCGCGCGGGATGTCGTCCCGCGTGGCGAAGGGCGCCCGCCCGCAGAGGACGTCGTACGCCAGGGCGCCGAGGGACCAGGTGTCCAGCCGGAAGCTCGTGGCGTCGAGGAGCTCGGCGCGCGTGAACCGGTCCCAGATCGCCACGTACTCGGGAGGCGCGAAAGAAAAGGTGCCCTCGAGTTTCAGAGGCTGCCGCGCCATCGCCCGCCCGTCGCCCAGTCGGAGCGCCGAGCCGAAGTCGCCCAGCTTCCAGCACCCGCTCGCCGCGCACCGAAAGACGTTCTCCGACTTGACGTCCCGGTGCACCACCGAGTGGCCCGAGTGCAGGTGCTCGAGCGCCTGGAGGACGTCCCACACCAGGGCGCGCGCGTCGTCCTCGCGCAGGGCGAGGCGCCTTTTAGCGGCCATGTAGGAATAAGCGTCGGAATCGCCCGCGAATTCCATAAATAGGCCCACGTGTGAGTCCGTCTCGCTCGCCAGGTAGGCGCGCACGACGTTCTCGTGGTCGAGGGCCGAGTGGATCTCCCACTCGAGCTTGACCTTGGCCTGGAGGTCGGGGCGCGGGAGGAGCTTGGCCTTGTCGAACGACTTGACGACGACGCGGCGCGGCGGCAAGAGGAGGGCGGGGCCGTCGGCGGAGGGGGAGGGGGAACCGAGGGCCCCGCTGCCGCCGCCGCCGTCGCTCCCGGCGCCGCCGTCCGGGCTGCTGCTGCCGCCGCCGCTGCCGCGGAGGGTGGCGACCTTGACGGTGGAGATGTCCCCCTCGTACACGTCCTGGACGTCAAAGTGCTTCTCAAAGTTGGACCTGTTTTTGTTTGTTTGTTTCTTTTTCGTTGGCGTTTGGGGGCAAGGCAATGAATGAGCGGGCGTCGCTGTTTTGAGAGGCAAAAAGGGCACGGCTTTCCTCTTTTCACACACACACACACACACAAGAGCAGGACGCACCTCAGCTTGGAGTTGCGCAGCCATGGCGCGCAGTGCGGGGCGTACTTGGCGCGCGCGCTGAAGATCGACGGCACGGACGACAACGACGAGGACGAGGACGATGAGCGGCCGCTGCCCGCGGGGCTGCCGCCGCCGCTCGTCCCGCCCCGGGCGGGCTCGGCCTCGAGGAGCGCCGGCGAGGCGGCGGCGGCGGCCGCGGCGGCCGCGCGCGCCCCGGCCGTCGTCGCCAGGCCCGCGGCGCACGCGACGCCCGGGCGCAGGAAGGCGCGGCCGCCGACCGAGCGGGCGGCGGCCGCGGCCAGCGCGAGCGCGGCCGCCGTCGGCGGCGCCATGCGTCGCGGCGGCGGCGCCGTCGGCGGCGGCCTGGCTGTTGGTGCTGGGGCGGCGATCCTGCGGACGCTGCTGCAGAGGGGGAGGGAGGCGGCGCTGCTGCTGCTGCGACTGCTGCTGCTGCTACTAGTGCAGGAGGCGGTCGTGGCGGCGGGGCCGGGCCTCATGGCAGCGGCATCCAGGTTTTCCTCGAGAGGAGGAAAAGGTTGGGTTTTGAGCTGCTTGGAGACAGCTGTGGAGCTCTCCTTCACTTTTGCCTTTCAAACCCCCTGCTGAATGGCCACGACTGTTCGGATCGTGCGGCGCGAGCGTGGGGGGCCTGATGCACGCGTCGCGGCTGCTGCTGCCCTAGAGCCGTGGGCAGGCCGCGCGCGCGGCGGGCAGTGAGAGGAGGGGGGGCGGGAGAGGCGACGAAGGGGGCGACAGCTCTCTTCTGTTGCTGTTGGCGTTCTCTGCGTGCGTGCGGGCTGCCTCGTAGTTGTTGTTGTTGTTATGTGTGTGTTGAAGAGATGCGGGCCGAGCTGCTTTTGGTTTGGCGCTGGCGGGCAGGCTCGAGAGAGGCATCGAGAGAGAGAGAGGGGAGGAACAAAGTGTCGGGGCGCCTACCGCCCGCCGACAAAGCAGAGCCGACAGCGGCTCGCCTCGTCGCCGCCACGCGCTCGACGAGGGGGCTCGATTTTGTCTCGTCTCACATCCATTCATCCGAGGGCATCTGCCCCCGCGCACAATGCATACCCCTTCTTTGAGACGCGGACCATCCCTTTGACTCGAACGCGCCGCATCGTTTGACAACGCACATCTCTTCGGAAAAACGCACGGTTACGAAAGGGGCATCCAAAAAAAAAAAGAGTCACCTTCACTGAAGACCCCCAAGCAATCGCGACCCGGGATCGGCGAGATCGCGCCAATCGAGGCATCGGCTGCAGTCCGAGTCTAGCTAGCCGGGCAAGAGCGCGCCGCTGCGAGCGCCGCCGCGCGCGCCGCCCGCCCGCCCGCATGGCGGCGGTTGCCGCCCGTGGCCCCGTCGCCGCCGCCGTCGCGGGGAGCGCGGTCGACGAAAGAAGGACGAGGTCGCCGACGGTTTGTCGGCTGCTCCTCCTCCTCCTCCTCCTCGCCCTCAATGCCGCCGCCCCCTGCTCCGCGGCCGCGCTGGCGCCCCCCACCCCCGACGCCGCCGCCCTAGAGCCCTTGCGCGACCTCGTGCAGCGCTCGGGCCGCGCCGTCGTCGGCTGGAGCGCGGGGAGCGACCCGTGCGCCCGCGGCGGCGGCGACTGCCACGCCCCGGGCGAGCCCGCCCGCCTCGCCTCGTTCTCGCCCCGGCAGCAGCGGCCGCTGCCCGCCTGCGCGTGGACGGGCGTGGCCTGCCGCGGCGGCCGCGTGGTCTCGGTCGACCTGTCGTGCGAGGGCGCGGCGCGCGCCGACGCCGCCGCCGCGCCGCCGGCGGGGCCGGGGGGGCTGCCCCCGCCGGCGGCGGCGGCGCGCGCCGGCCGCCCGTGCGCCGAGACCCCCCTGTCGGCGGAGCCGCTCGACAGCGCCGGGCTGGCGCGCGGCCTCCCGCGCCTCGGCGAGCTCCGCGCCCTCGGCCTGCGCGGCGCGGGACTGCGCGGCGATCTGCCCGAGGCGTGGGCGTCGCCCGGCGCGTTCCCGCGGCTCGAGGCGCTGGATTTGGCCGACAACGCGCTCTCGGGCCCCGTCCCGCGCGCGTGGTGGCTGCTGCTGCCTTCCGGGTCGTCCCTCTCCGGCCCGATCGAAGACGCCTTTGCGCCCCTCTCCCCGATCGACGGGAGCAACATGAACCACCCGCGGCAGCCGCGACCGCAGCCGCAGCCGCAAACCCCGCCGCCGCCCCTTGCGGCCTCGCTCGGGCCTCGCGGCCTCGGCGCCCTGCGCGTCCTCGACCTCTCCGGCAACTGCGCCGTGTGCGGCGACGACCCCTTCCCCGCGGGCCCGGCGCTCGTCAACATGCGCGGGACGGCCGTCGGCGTCGACTGCGCGCGCGTCTCCAAGCCGCCGCAGGGCGTGGGCGGCGTGGGCGGCGGCGGCGGCGGCGGGCGCGGCGGCTGCGCGGGTTACCGCGGCAGGGGGAACGACGGGGCGCACCGTGTGTTCATGAACATCCTCGCATCGGCGGGGGTGGTCGCCTTCGCCATCGCGCTGGGCGTGTGCCAGCAGCGCCTGTGTCCGTGGCTGTGCTGCGCGGGCGGTGGTGGCGGCGGCGCCGCCGGGGGGGGCGGCGCCTCGTGCTGCGAGGCCGCGGGGTGGGCGTGCTGCTGGCGGGCGCGGCGCGCCATGGGCGGAAGCGGCGGCGCAGGCGTGCCTCCTTACATGCACGGGCGCGGGCTGGTCGCGGGCCGACCGGGGGGCGCCGCGCGACAGGCCGGAGGACGGGCGTCGCTGCCTGCGCCGCCGCTGCCGCTGCCGCCGCCGCCGCCGCCTCCGCCGCCGCCCGTAAAGTTTTTCGAGGCGGTCGTCGAGCTTTGGCCCCCCCCGCCCGAGCCGGCCATGAGCAGCGCGCTCGCGGTGGCGGCGGCGGCGGGCGACGTGGAGCTGGCCCTCGGGCGGAGAGCCGACACGGCGGCGGCGACGGCGGCGGCGGCGGCGGTCGGGCCGCCGTCCGCAGAAGCGGGCTGGCGCGCGCGCGCCTCTGCTTGGATGTGGCCTGCGGACGCCGGCGCCGTTGCGGACGCTGCCGCCGCTGCGGATGCAGCTGGCGCTGCGGGCCCTGCCGCTCCGCCGCCACCTGCCGACGCCGAGCGTGCCCCGCCGCCGCCGCCGCCGCCGTCGCCCCTCCGCGCCCCGGCCGCTGCGGCCGCCGCGACGCCCGCTCCGCGCCGGCGCCGCAGCAGCAGCGGCGGCGGCCGTTCCGCCGGGACCCCGCGCAAGCCCTCGCCGCCGACGGTCGTCGTGCTCCCAGACCACGGCATCGCGCTCATGCGGCGCTGCGACGACGACGACGACGACGACGACGAGGAGGAGGACGAGACCGAGAGCGACGGCGGGGGCGACGATGCCCGCCCGCCTCCGCCTTCCGAGAACCGCAGCAGCAGCAACAACCCGACGACGACGACTGCATAAAAACTCAACCGCACGCGCACACGCATACGATTTGCTTGCTTTGAGCATCCTGCTGCCTTTTTCCACGCCCGCGCCCCCTCCCCTTCCTGCCCATCATTCTTGGCGCACAGAGAGAGACGAGGGCGGCGGCGGCGCTGGCCAGCTGTTCCGAAATAAAATTTTGACACGCCACAGCGTGTTTTTTATAAATCCGCACCACGCCTCCTCCGCCTCGCCCGCGCTCTCTCTCCCTCCGCGCGCTAGGAGAAATGGTCCACCGACGGCGTCGCCGCGTCCGGCCCCCCCGCCCGCCAGTGCTCGCGCACCGCCGCGCACGCCAGCTCCAAGACCCGGCCCGACGCGCCGCGCTCGGGCGGCACGCGCAGCACGGGCGCGAGCGCGTCGCGCAGGCGCGGCTGGCCCGTGAACAGGTACTTGAGCACGCTCTTGAGGCGGCCGAGGCGCCCGCGCTCGTCGCCCTCATCCTCGCCGCCGCCTCCGCCGCCGGGGTCGTCGTCGGGACGAGGGCCGGGGTCGCCTCCCTCGCCGCCGCCCGCCCGCGCTGCCGAGCCGCGCCCGCCGCCCCGCTTCAGGCGCGTCTCGGCGTCGGCGAGCGCCACGTAATCGCGCAGGAACGACTCGATCAGGGCCGCCTCCCCGCCCGCGCCGCCCTCAAACCGGAGCCCTTGGGCAGCCGCCGCCGACGCCTCGACGACCAGGCGCGAGGCGCGCGCGCCGTCGCCGTCGCCGCCGTTGCCCGCGCGGAGCAGCAGCTCGTCGCGCTCTCCCGCCGCCGACAGGCCGCCGCCGCCGCCGCCGCCGCCGCCGCTCTCGTCGCGCAGGTGCACGAGCGCCCCAAAGGCCGCGCGCACGCGCAGGAAGATCAGCGGGTCCTGCACGGCGCCGCGGCCCACCATGACGCCGGAGCACCCGGTCGCCAGCGCCAGCGCCAGCGCGTCAGAGGCAAGGACGACGTCGCCGTTGCCGACGACCGGCACGCCGCCGCCGCCGCCGCAACCGCCGCCGCCGGCCGCCCCCGTTCCTCCTCCTCCTCCCTCACCCTCTTCGAGCAGCCGCTGCGCCCGGTACACCAGCGCCCAGTCCGCACGGCCCCGGTACCCCTGGCGCTTGGTACGAGGGTGCACGACCAAAGCGCCCGCGCCGCCGTCGCGCGCGGCGAGCGCGTTGTCGCCAAAGAGCGAGGCGTCGTCAAAGCCCGCGCGCACCTTGACCGACAGCAGCGGAGGCGGCCCGCCGTCATGGTTCCCCCTCGATCCGCTGCCCGACCCGGGCAGCGCCCCCCGGATGGACGCGACCAGCGCCTCGAGCGCGCGCGGGTCGCGCAGCAGCGAGCTGCCCGCGCCGTTGCCCGTGACGGTGTTTGCCGGGCAGCCGCAGTTTAGCGACACGTGGCCCGCGGCCTTTCCCCCAAAGACGCTGCCGTCATCGTAGTCGCGGGCATCACCGCCAACTAGTTCTTGCCCGTCGTCCCCTCGCCGCCGCCGGCGGGGCGGGCGCGCGGACGGGGCCGAGGCCAGCTGGCGCGCGGCGGCCGCCATCAAGACGGGGTCGGACCCCATGAGCTGCGCGGCCAGGGGGGTGGCCCCCAGCTCGGCGCGGCAGAAGGCGCGGCACACGCCGCGCGCGACGGTGGGGACGCGCCCGCCCGGAGACAGGGCCGCGGGCACCCGGATGAACTCTTGGCAGGCCTCGTCAAAGCCAGGCGAGGCAAAGAGGGCGCTGTCGCCGCCACTGCCGCTGTTGTAGCTTCGTCGCAGTAGCAAAATGGCGTGCACCGCCGCGACGGCGGCGGGCGAGTCGGTCCGGGGGTCTCCGGGCACGATCCGCGCGCATGCTCGCCGCTGCAGGTTGGCCAGGGCCACGCGCATGGGGCGGTCGGCCAGGCCCTCCATGGGCGCGAGGAGGAGGAGCGGGGCGGGCGGCGACGGCAGCGGCGGCGGCAACCGCGACGCGCGCTCGAGGGGCGACGGCGACGGCGGCGGCGACGGCGGCCGGCGGCCCTGGCGCCAGTCTCGCCAACGCCTCATCACGGCCAGGTGGTCGAGCGGCGGTGATGCCGTCGTCGTCACCGTGGCGCCGGCGGCGTGAGTCAGCATCGGATGGTGGCGTGCGGTTCACGGAAACGTGCCAAGCCTGCTACACAACGCCGACGAGTTGGGCGCTCCTCCTCAATTCAATGCGCAGGTGTCATATCTAGACTACGTGATGTACAAGGAGGGCTAGGATAAGCAGGACATCGCGCGGGGAGCGCGCACGACCGAGATCATTGCGCCGCGCTCTGCTTTCAGCGGGCGGACGCGGCAGCGCGCGCGCGTCCGCCGAGCGTCCGCGTCGCCGCCGGCTCGCAGCGGGCCCTTCGTGGCCGTGTTCCCCCCCGCCCTCTCTCCCCGGTCTCACAAACTCAGCCCCGACTCCACCCAAACCTTTCCATCGCCTCTCTTCTCTCCTGCCCGCACTGCTTGACGCGCGCGCCCTCGCTGCGCCCCGATCGCGATCTCCGGGTTTACACACGCCAGCAAGCCAAGTAGCGTTCTCCTCCTTTCCGCCCCCCCTTGCCGTGGCGGGGAGGCATATGGCGGCCCCCCGGCGCGCAGGCAGGGGAGGCGGAGGCGGCGACGGCGGCAGCAGCAACGACGCAAACGGAGGATCGTCCGACGCGGGACCGCTGCTCGCCGGCGCCGCCACCGCCGCGCCGCTCCGAAGCGCGACCCAAAGCGGCGCCGATGAGGTCGACCCTCGCCCGCTGCCGGCGATCCTCGCCTACTGCCTCGCCTTCCTGGGATTCGGCACCGCCAGCAACATCCTCGGGCCCACCGTCGACGCCTTGGCCGCCCGCCTGCCGGGCGACCGGCGCGCCGCCGAGCTCTGGGTCGTCTTCTTCTGCGGCGGCCTCGCCTCGACGCTCGGCTCGGTGCCCTCCGGGTGGCTGATCGACCGCTTCCGCGCCCAGGGGCACCGCCTGCTGGCCGCCGCCATGCTCACGCAGAGCCTGGGCCTGCTGGCCGTGCACCGGGCGCCCTGGGCCCGCGGCTCGCTGGTCGGGCTGGTGGCCTGCAACGCCGCCGTCTCCGTGACGCTAAATTTAGTAAACACGGGCGTCAACACGTTTTCGCTGTGGTCGGCGCGCGAGGCCGGCGGCGGCGGCGCGGTTTTGGTCAACGCGGTGCATCTCTTTTTCGGCGCCGGCGCCCTGTGCGCCCCGCTCCTGGTGATACTGGCGTCGCGCCTGCTCGGCGACGCGCTGGCCGCGTTTGACCTGGCGGCGGCGGCCGTCGCGCTGATAGCGGCGGTGTTCTGGGCCGTGCCGACGCCGCCCCCGCCGCGCGGGGACGTGGACGGCGGCGGCGGCCGCGAGCGCGGCGGCGGGGGCGGGGGCGCCGCCGCCTCGCGGGCGCGGGCCTCCTCCCCCTCGAGGGAGTTGCTCAACGGCGGGGGACGAAGCGGCGGCGGCGGCGGCGGCGAGGACGGCGAGGACGGCGAGGACGGCGGCGGCGAGGACGGCAGCGGCGGCGGCGGCGGCGGCGGCGGCGGCAGCACGGCGGGCGCGGCCTCACCCCCGCCCGCTCGGGGGCGGGACCTCTGGACTTCGCCCCAGGGCCGCCTCGTCCTCCTGCTCGCGTGCGGCTTCGCCGTCCTGTGCGTGGGCATGGAGGTGGCCGTCGGCGGTTGGGCCGCCACCTACGCGCGCGAGGCCGCGGGCCAGGGCGCGCAGGCCGCCCGCGCCATGAACAGCGTCTATTGGGCGGCCTTCACCTTCGGCCGCCTGCTGGCGTCGGCGGCGGCGGCCGTCAGCACGCCCGTCCAGGGCCTGGCGGCGTCGCTGCCGCTGCTGGTGGCCGGGGCGGCGGTGCTGATGGCCCCCGGGGGAGGGGGGGGCGACAAGGCGGCGGCGGCGTCCGGCGGGGCGGCGGGAGGGATGGGCGCGGGGAGGCTGGGCGTCGCGCTCGCGCTGCTCGGGCTCGGGTACGCGCCGCAGTTTGCAAACGTGATCGCCGCGCTGGACGCGGTCGCGCCCGTGCCCGGGTGGGTCAACGGCCTGCTCGGCGCGGTCGCGAGCGCGGGCGTCATGCTGGTGCCCCCAGGGCTGGGGCTGGCGGCGGCGAGCGGGCGGCTCGGGCTCGCGTGGGCCGTGCTGCCTTGGGCGGTGGTGCTCTCGACGGTCGGGCAGGCGCTCTGCCTGGCGGGCCAGTCGGCGGCGGTCCGGGCCGTGCTGCGCAGGAGAGCGGAGGCTCTGAGCGGGGGCGCGGGGGCGCGGGCGGCGCTGGCGGCGGGGGAGATCTCGATCTGATCTCGATCTTGATCTCTCGAAATGTTAAAAAAAAGGCGGAAAACAAAGTCCGCGTCGTTTCGCGTTTCGGCGGCCTCGGGCGCCGGCGGCCCCTTTTTTTTGCGAGACGAGGAGACGCTGCCGCGCGCTATAATTTTCAGGCGCTAGCGCCACCCGTACTTTCGCTCCGTCGCCCCCTTTGCGGCGATGGCGCGCGACCGCCCCTCGAGCACCTCGACCTCCTTGGCCCGCGCGGCGGCCAGCAGCGTGCCCAGCTGGTGCTTGCGCTTGGCGAGGCGGCTCGCCTCGTGCGACGCCGACGCGCCGCCGCCCTCCGCGGCGCCGGCCGCCGCCGCCGCCGCCGCCGCCGCCGCCGCCGCCTCGACGGCCGCAAACTCTGAGCGCAGGCGGCTCGCCTCGGCGACGGCGGCGGCCGCGGCGGCGGCCGCGGGACCGGACTGCGCGCGCACCGCGGCGCCGCTGACCTCGCGGAGCTGGACGCCCGCGGGCAGCAGCGCGGCAAAGGGGTCCTCGTCGGCGGCGGCTTCCGGGTGAGAAGAGGAGGGGGCGACGGCCGCAGCCGCTGCCGCTCCGCCGCCGCCGCCAGGACGCACGCGGAACGCCTCGTTGCCCGCGTCCGCGGCGGCGGGTGGCGCGGGCGCGGCGGCGGCGGCGGCCTCCGCCGCCTCCCGCCTGGCCGCGGCCGCCGCCGCGATCGGGTCGGCTCGCGCCTCGGCGGCCTGCTGCTCGGCGGCCGTGGGCGCGTCGCGCAGCGCGCGCCGCGGGGGCGGCAGCAGCGCGGCGAGGCCGCCGCCGCCGCCGACGCCCGGCCGCGGTCGGGGCGCCGCCGCCGCTCCGCGCGCCTTTTTTCCGGCGGCCCCCCCGTCGTCCTCGTCGCTGTCGGACAGGGCCGCGAGGGCGGCCAGGTGCCGCGCGGCGCGCTGCAGCGGGTTTTTTGCTCCGGGGCGTTTGCGTTTCCTCGCGGCGGCGGCGGCGGCGGCGGCCGACGACGCGGCCGCTGCTGCCGCCGTTGTCGCCTCGTCGTCCTCCAAAAAGCCGTCAAAGTCGCCGTATCGATCGGATGGTGCTCCTGCTGCTGCTGCTGCCCTTGACGGCCCGGCCTCGTCTTCTTTCTTGCCCTGCTCGAAAAAGCCTGGCGGGAGGGCAGCGGGAGCGACGGCGGCTGTAGGCGGCGGCGGCGGCGGCGGCGGCGCGGCGGCGGACGGGCGCTCTCCGTCGCCGCCGCGGCTTCCGCTGCTGTCGCTGCCGTAGCCGCCGAGCAGGTCCATCGGCGCTGCGTCGGTCACCAGCGCCGAGCTGATGGACGAGCGACAGGGGTTTGTCTCTCGCGATCAGGATTGGTGGAGGGGCGTTTGGCGACGAGAGGATCAGAGACGGAAGACGCCTTCTTCTTGATTGGGGGGTTGCGCTCGCGGGTGTGAGATCGAGATGCAGCTTTCAAGCAGGTGACGGTCAAGGAACGTTGTGCGATTGCTAGCGGAGGGAGGGCCGCCCCCCCCCTTTCCCTTATCGGCGTCGGGCGCCGGCCGGCGGGGGCGTCGGCGCCTTTCGGCGGCCTTTGCCAGAACGAGACAAAAGACTGTGCGCCCGCCTGTCTCCCGGTAACTCATCCACACAATGCCTCTCCGAAGCGGGCGACTCGTGGCTCCGCGACGTCGACCCTCCCCTGGACACAAAAGTAACACTCGGACAATGCTTTCATCCCCGTTTTGAAACGCCAAACACTCCCTCTCCCCCCTCTTTTGAAACGCGAGCGCGCAAACGCAGGGCGCCGGGTCCTCCCACCCGACAGGCGCGCGCGCGTGCGGCACGCGTCCACCTGCACAGCCCATCGCACGCCGACAGAGAGAGGAACCACCATGGCGGAGAACAACGACGCCGACGCGGGCGCCGCGTCGCCGTCGCCGCCGCCGCCGAACGCCGCCGCCGCCGCCGCCCGCCGTCCCTCGCAGCCGCCGCCGCCACCCGCCGCCCGCCCCCTGCCCTCCATCCGCCCCATCGACCCTGCCTCGGTCGCCAAGATCTGCAGCGGCCAGGTCGTCGCCGACCTTGCCGGCGCCGTGAAAGAGCTCGTCGAGAACGCCCTCGACGCGGGCGCCACCACCGTCGACGTCCGCCTGCGGGAGCACGGCCTCGCCTCGGTCGAGGTCGCCGACAATGGCCGCGGCGTCGCGGCCGGCGACCACGCCGCGCTCGCCCTGAAACACGCGACCAGCAAGCTCGCCGCATTCGGCGAGCTGTCCTCGGGACGGGTGGCCACCTACGGCTTCCGGGGCGAGGCGCTCTCGGCCCTCGCGGCCACCAGCGGCGGGCTGTCGGTGGTGACGCGCACGCGCGGCGAGCACGCGGCCACGCGCCTGGAGTTCTCGCGCGAGGGAGAGCTGGCGGCCAGCGAGCCCTGCGCGCGCGCGGTCGGCACGACGGTGGCGGTGCGAGAGCCGTTCGCGGCGCTGCCCGTGCGGCGGGCCGAGATGGGGCGCAACGTGCGGCGCGAGCTGGCCAAGGTGCGCCTCTTGCTCCAGCAGTACGCGATCATGTGCGGCGGGAGCTGGCCGCCTCTTCCCCAGACGGCAGCCCTAGGGGGATCTGCGGGGGACGGGGCGCCGCCGCACTCCGCCGCCGCCGCCACCGCCGCCGCCGCCGCCGCCGCCGTCGCCGCCGCCGCCGCCGCCGCCGCCGCCGCCGCCGCCCCCAACAACCCGAGCCCGAGCCCGCCCCCGCCCGTCGCCTTCTTTGCCTCCGACCAGACAGGGCGCAGCGCCCGCGCCACCCTCGTCTCCACTGGCCGCGCGGGCGCCGACCTGCGCGACCGCGTCGCCGCCGTGCTCGGCGCCAAGACGGCCGCGCTGCTCGCGCCGGTCGACGTGTCGCTGCCGCAGCGCGGCGCGCGCGCCTACGGCCTCGTGTCTCGCCCGGGGGCCGGCGCCAAGGGCGAGGGCCTGCGCCAGTTCGTGTGCGTCAACGGCCGGCCCGTGGAGATGCCGCGCCTGGTGCGCGCGCTCAACGAGGCGCACCGGGCGCTGAGCTCCTCCCTGGTGGGCACGCGGCCGCTCGCCTTTTTGCACCTGTGCCTTCCGCCGGCCTCTGTCGACGTCAACGTGGCGCCTGACAAGCGCTCGGTGTTCGTGCAGCAGGAGGCGGCGCTCGTCGAGGCGCTGCGGCAGGCGCTGGCGGCCATGTGGGAGCCCGCGCGGTTCACGTACGCGGACGGGTCGGCGCAGCTGGCCGCGTTTGACTTTGAGCGGGCGGGCGGCGGCGGCGGCGGCGGCGGCGGCCTTGGCGGCGGCGGCCTTGGCGGCGGCGGCGCGGCCGGCGGGGGGCCCGGCGGCCGCGGCGGGGGTGCTGCTGGTGCTGGGCTGCTCGGGTCGCAGCGCGCCGCAGGCAAGGCGGCTGCTGCCGCGGGTTGCGGCGGCGGCGGCGGCTCGCGCGCCACCACCGAGGAAGAGGAGGAGGAGGCGGAGGCAGAGGAAGACGAGGACGAGGATGAGGACGAGGAGGAAGAGGCAGAGGCGGCAGCGACGGGGGGCGGACGAGCAGGCCCGGCGTCGGCCCGCACGCCCGGGCCGGCGCCGCCCAGCCTCGCGAGCTTCATGGCCGGCGGCTCCGGGCGCCGCAGCGGCGCCGCGCCCGCGCCCGCCACGCCCGCGTTCCAGCTTCTCACGCCCGCGCTCAAGCCAGACCCGGACGCGCTGGCGGCGGCTCAGGCGGCGGCGGCGGCGGCGGGCGGCGGGGCGGGCGCGACTGCCGCCGCCCTGGCAGGGGGTTCCCTGCGCCCGCTGCAGGCGGCGATGCTGCGCCGGCGCTCCGACGCGCCCGTCGCGCGGGAGGTCCTGGCCGCGCAGCGTCGCGAGATCGTCACCGTGCGCAGCGAGGAGGAGGAGGAGGAGGACGAGGAGGAGGAAGAGGACAAAGAGGGCGAGGAGGGCGAGGAGGACGAGGCGGCGGCGGCGGCGGGCCTGACGCCGGCAAAGCGGCAAGGCAGCCCCGAGAAGCAGCAGCAGGAGGAAGAGGACGAGGAGGAAGACGCATCACCCACAGGTGTACCGGGCGCCCTGGCCGCGTTCGCGCTCGGCGCGGCCCCCGTCGCGCGCGCGGCCCCGCCGCCTGCGGCGGCGGCCGCCCTGGTCGGCCTCTCCCCGCCGTCGGCTGGACGCTCTCGCCGCGGCCGCTCTGGCGGCGGCGGCGCCGCCGCCGCCGCCGCCGCTGTCGCCCCGACTCCGCAGGTGCCCCCCCGCCCGCCGGCCGAGACCCCCATGGAGGATGACGCGGACGAGGAAAGGGGCGTCGAGCAGGGGGAGCCCTTGCCTGTGCAGGAGCAGCAGCGGCAGCAGCAGCAGCAGCAACAGCGGCAGCAGCAGCAGGCGCCTCCCGCCGGCGACGCGGCGGGCTCCCCCCCGACCCAACGAGCGCCCGGCGACGGCCGCCGCGCCGCGGCCGCGAGCGTCAGCCCGCAGGCCGCGCGCCACGCGCAGGCCATGGAGCGCCTCGGGTTTGCGGCCACGCGCGCGCGGCGGCCCCTGGGCGCGCCCCCCGCGCACCTGTCGCTCCTGGAGCCGCACGAGGTCGCATCCGACGGCGAGGAGCAGGAGGAGGAGGAGGAGGAGGAGGAGGAGGCGGAGGAGGCGGCGGAGGGGGGCGGCGGCGGCCCGGCAGAGGCGGCGGAGGCGGCGGCGGAGAAGGAGCAGCCCGCGGCCGCGGCCCCCCCCATGGAAGTCGTCGAGATGACGGAGGATGAGGAGGACGCAGAGGACGCGGATGCCTCGCCTGATGCTGCTGCTGCTCCTGCCGCTGCGGCGGCGGCGGCCTCCCCCAAACCCACCGCCGCCGCCGTTGCCGCGGACAGCGAGGGGACCGCGGAAATCGAGGTCGACCGCAGCGGCGACGACGACGGCGACGGCGGAGAGGAGCAGCAGCCGCCCCTCCGCCCGGCCGCCTCGCCGCCCCGCGAGGTCGCCGCCTACGGCGCGGCCGCCCTCGCCGCGCAGGCCGACGACCCGCCGCCGCCGACCCTGCGCTTCCCGCTGTCAGCGCTGCTGGCCAGCGCGCGGCTGCGGCAGGGCGCCATCCGCGCCCAGCGCGAGCGCGAGCGGCTCGAGGCCGAGGCGCGCGCCGCCGAGCGCGCGCGCCGCTCGGCCGAGGCCGCCCGGCGCGCGGGAGAGCGCGCGGCCGCCGAGGCGGCGGCCCTGGGCGCGCTCGCTGAGCGGCCCGCGCTGCCGTTCTTCCTGGGCGTGGCGGCCGAGGACCTGCCTCCGCGCGAGGACGACGCCGCCTTTGACGAGGAGCAGGAACGGGACGCCGGGGGACATGGTGGCGGCGTTGAGGACGGGAGCGGCCGCGGCCGCCGCCGTCGCCTGCGCGCCGCCTCCCTTCAGCAGCAGCAGCAGCGGGAGCAGCAGCAGCGCCCCTCCAAGCGCGCGCGCGGCGCCGGCGACGCCGCCGACAATGACGCCCGCGCCGAGGCCGACGCCGCCAACGCCGCCGCCACGGCCGAGCTCGCGCGCGTCTTTGACCGCGCCCGCTTCGCCGACATGCGCGTCTTGGGCCAGTTCAACCTGGGCTTTATCCTCGCGCGCCTGCGCGAGCCCGTGGGCGCCGCCGTCCCTCCCCCTCCTCCTCCTTTCTCCTCCCCCCCTGCCGACGACGCCGCCGCCGCCTGTCCCGCCGACGGCGCGCAGGATGTCAGCGCCGCCGCCGCCGCCGCCGCCGCCGCCGCCGCCGCCGCCGCCGCCGCCGCCGCCGCCGCCGCCGCCGCCGCCGCCGCCGCCGCCCCCCTCTCCTCCGCGTCGTCCTTCTTCGACGACCTCTACATCGTCGACCAGCACGCCGCCGACGAAAAGTCCACCTTCGAGCGCCTGGGCGCCTCGCTCGTGCTGCAGAGGCAGCGCCTGCTGGCTCCCAAGAGGCTTGTGGGGGCGCTGGCGGGCCCTCTGGACCAGCAGGTCATCCGCGACCACCTCGAGGCGTTCCGGCGGTGCGGGTTCGAGTTCGGGGAGCTCGGGCCGGACGGAAAGGTCCGGGCGCTGGCCGGGGTGGGGGCGGCGGCGGCCGGGGCGACAGAGGCGGGCGGGGGCGGCGGCGCGCCGGACGACGGCGCTGCCTCAGCCGCCGCGCTCGCGTCGGCCGCCGCCGCCTGGACGGCCGAGGGCGCCGCCGCCGAGGCCGAGGCCGCCGCCGCCGCCGCGGGCGACCTTGTGCTCACGGCCGTGCCCCAGGCGCGCGGCGCCCAGTTTGGCGAGGCGGACGTCGAGGAGATGGTCGAGGCCCTGACCGCGGTGGCCGACGGCGGCGCGGGCGGCGGCGGCGGCGGCGGCGGCGGCGCCCTGGGCGGCGGCGCCTCGGCGGCGACGGTGCGCCCGAGCCGCCTGCGCGCCGTCCTCGCGTCCCGAGCCTGCCGCACCAGCGTCATGATCGGCACGGCCCTCGACGCCCGCCGCATGCGCGCCATCGTGCGGCGGCTCGCCGAGCTCGACGCGCCCTGGAACTGCCCGCACGGCCGCCCGACCATGCGCCACCTCTGCGCCTTGCCTCGGGCGGGGGGACCCGCGGCGGCGGCGCCAGAGGCGCACGCGTACGGCGGCGGCGACGGCGGGGAGGAGGCGGAGGGGGGGGGGTCTGGAGGAGGAGGGCGAGGGGCTGTACGCTGACTGGTGAGACGAGAGTGGGTAGCCGGCTGTTGTTACAAGGGGGTGGGTCTCGGAACGTACAAGAAGAGGTGGAGGCAAGGGGAGGCAAGGGGGGGGGGCGCTGCGTCTCGTCTCGTTTTGTCGTTTTGTCCGCGACGCCGCGCGGCGGCGATGCGGAAATGATATACCAAAAAAGATAAGACGCACGGATCAAGACGCACGTCGTCTCCGCCCGAACCAACGCCACGACTGGCGTCCGTCCGTCACGCGTCACGCGACCGCGCGGTAGGCCATCCGCGCAGCCGCCCACAAAGCGGCCACGACGGCGCGGTAGACGGCCGGCGGCGCCGCCCCCCCGCCCGACGCCGCCAGCGCGACCGACGCGCCGTACGACAGCGCCGCGACCGCCACGCGCCCCCATCCCAGCACCGCGCGCCACCGCGCGCGCTTGAGCGTGACCATGGCCTCGCCAAGGGCCTTTTGGAGCTGCTTGGGGTCCATGCCGGCGGACTCGGGCGACCGCGAGAGGCAGTCGGCGATGAAGTAGGCCATCGCCTCGACGGCGTCCTCGCGCGTGACCACGACGAAGCCGCCTTCCGCGGAAGGCGCGACGAGGACGCCGCTGCTGGCGCAGGAGGGCGGGCCGGCGGCGGCTCCCTCGTGGAGGGAGGAGGGCGCCGGGTCTGCGGTCGCCGGGCGGTCGACGAGCGCCAGGTGCGGCGGCGACGGGGGCGCCTTGCTCTCCAGGTGCTGCAGGAATTGCTCGGTTTCCACAAAGGCCGCCACGCCGTCGAGGAGCTCGGCGTCAAAGGTGGCCGAGGTCGGCGGCCTGAGGCGCCCGGACCCAAAGCCGAGGCGCGCGAGCATTCTTCTCTTTTGTCTCTGTGGGGCAAAGACCTTTTTTTCGTTGTGTTTTTCGCTCGAGGAGACCTCTCTCTCTCTGCGCGCGCGCGCGTACGGCGCGATGTGAAGGGACGGCGAGAGGCGACGCCCAGAGCCGTCGCACGAGGACGTCGCTTGGGGAATGGGAGGAGGAGGCGGGGCGTGAAGAGAGAGAGAGGGAGAGAGCTCTGGCTTCCGCGCTCCTCCAATACGTCCGCCTTTGAGCGCTTGAGGCGCAATCAGACCGCGGAAGAGGATTGTGGCGGCGTATGTTGAGGTGGAGGCGTGGAGACTTTGGGGAGAGAGCGAGAGGCAGAAAGCATGGCAACCGGTCGGAGCGCTCGCTCTTTTTCCGCCGTCGGAGCGGCGTTCGGCCGAGCGCGGTCGACTCGACGCCAAGGAGCCGCCGCAAATGCAGCAGCACAGAGACATCCGATGGGGACACATGACGCCTTCAAGACAGCAATTTCTCGAGAGATCGACCACGCTCACGCCTCCCAACTCTCTCCCCGAAGCACGGCGTCCCGCAGCAGCGCGCCCTACGACACCAGCGCCGCCGCGTTGCCCCCCCGGCCGCCGCCGCCCCGCCCCCCCGCCCCCAGCAGCGGCCGGAAGTTGAGCACGGCCGACGGGCACAGGCCCGCGCCGCGCACGGTCGCCGTCGGTGCCGCCGCTGCTGCTGCTGCCGCCGACCCCTTCTTTGCGCCGCCGCCGCCGCCAAGCCCGCCGCCGCCGACCCCGCCCGCGGCCGCGAGCTCAAACGGCAGGTTCGGCTCGCGCAGGGCCGCCCGCACGAACGCGCGCACGCGATCGTACGGCTCGTGGGCGCCGAAGCGGCCCTCGAGCGAGCAGCCGTCGGGCAGGCGCACGCGCACGAGGGCGGTGGCGGCCGCGGCGGCGGGCGGCGCGGCGGCGCCTCCCGCCCTGCCGCCGGCCGCCGCCGCCGCCGCCGCCGCCGCCGCCTCGCGCGCCGCCCGCGTCAGCAGCAGTTCGCCGCGCTGCCGCCGGCCGACCATCGCGCGGAATTCGGCCGCGACTTCGGCTGCCGTGCGCTGGAAGAAGGCGTCGTCGGGGGGGAAGGCGGCGGCGTCGGGCGCGACGGGGAAGATCAGCGAGCAGCGGCGCGGGACGGCGGCGGCGGGTTGCGGCCGTGGCGGCCCTGTTGCTGGTGCTGCTGATGGTCCTGCTGCGGGCACCGCGCTTGATGCCGGTGCGACGGCTGCGGATGAGGTCGATGACGGCGCGATGACGGCCGCAGGAGCCGTTGCTGCTGCTGTAACGCTTCCTGCCGCCGCCGTTGCCGCCGCCGCCGCCACTGCCGCCGCTCCTCCCGCTGCCGCGTCGGGCCCCCCCCCCGCGCCCCCCTCCCTCATCCGCTCCACCTGCGCCAGCGCCTCGTGCACCCGCACGAGCGCGTCGTCGTCGGCCATCAGCACGGCCAGCGCCCCCTCGTCCTCGCCGCCTCCCCCCGCCCCCTCTCCCCGCTCGCCGCCCTCCCCGCCGATCAGCGAGAACCCCGCCGCCACCAGCAGCGCCAGGCCGCCGTCCACGTCGACGACGGCCGCCCGCACGCGCGGGTTGCCCAGGCGGAGCTGCCGGTGCAGGGCCGTGGCGCCCGCGGCGGCGTTGCGGAAGACCCGGGCGAGCACGTCGAGCGAGGCGGCGCGCCGGTCCGCGGCGGCGGCGGCGGCCACGAGCGCGAGCGCGGCGGCGATGTCGCGCGCCTCGGCGTCGGTCGCGGCGCGCGGCGGCGGGGGCAGCGACGGCGGCAGCGGCGGCGGCGGCGGGGGTGGGGATGGGGGTGGGGGTCGCGCTGGCTGCTGCTGCTGGATCACGCCGCGCGCCGCGCCGCCGCCGACGACGGCCGTGAAGGGGGAGAACTCGGCGGCAGGGCGGAGGAGGGGGGCTTGCGGCGGCGGTGGCGGGGCAGGAGGGGCAGGCGGAGGACGCGGGGGCGCCGGCGGCGCTCGCGCGTTCCCGCTCCCGCTCGCGCGCGCGTCGCCGCCGAGCTTGCGCCCCTGGCCCTCGAACTTCTTGCCGCCGCCGCCGCCGCCCTTGAACAGGTCTTTAAGGCTCTTCTTGAGCTCGTCCATCACGGCGTTCCTCCCGTTTCCGCGTCCTCCTGCCTGCTGCGCGTACGCAACCCTTCTCTTTTGGGGGGTGATGCGTTGACGCGCGACGCGCGGTTGTTTGCTGTGCAGGGTTCAAGTCGATGCGTGTAACAACAGTGAGGATTCGACGTGCGTGCGAGTGCGAGAGTGGGAGGCGCAATGCTGTGCAGGGGCCGCGAAACATACTCGCTTCTGGTCGTCGGCGGCGTCGTCCGCGCCGGCGGCGGGCGCAACGGCGGCGGCGCAACAGCAGCACCAGCAGCAGCAGCAGCAGCAGCAGCAGCAGTCAAAACCCTTATCTCATCCGTCGTTGGCCAGCGCGACCAGCTGCTGCGGCAGGCACGCCGCGCGGCACAGCGGGCACTCGGGCTTCTCGGCGCACCACTGCGCCGCGCACGCCCAGCAGAAGACGTGGCCGCACGGCGTGCAGGCTGGGTCCGTCCGGGCAGACAGGCACAGCGGGCACGGCGCCGCCAGCGCGCGGCCGCCTCGCTCGCCCGCTCCCGCCGCCGCCGTCGCCGGCCGCGCCTCGCCGCTCCCCTTCCTTCGCCTCGTCGTCGGCGCCGCGAGCCTGCTCGTCCCGGCCGCCTCCTCGGCCCGGTCCTCGTCATCCTCTTCCTCCTCCTCCTTGGCCAGCCGCTCGATCGGATCCGGCAGCACGACGGCGTGGTTGCCGCTCCTGGCCGCTGCCGCCGCTGCTTCTGCGTCGCCGGCCGCCCCAGCCGCCGCCGCCGCCGCCGCCGCCGCCCCGCCCCCGCCCGCCGCCGCCGCCGCCGCTCGCCTCCGCGCCCCCGCCCGCAGCCACGCCTCCACCCGCGGCCGCGCCGCCTGCGCCGCGCCCGCCGCCAGCTGCACCGCCAGGAGCACCCCGAGCACCGCGTACGACGCGCGCGGCGCCCCGCCCGGCCCGCCCAGCCCGCCCGAGGCGCCGCCGCCGCCGCCGCCCAGCGGGGAGAGCCGGACGCCTGCCAGCCTCAGCGGCCAGCGATAGAACTCGCCCCACAGGTAAAACGCGGCCAGGTGCGCGCGCGCGAGCAGCGCCAGCCAAGGCCGGACGGCGGGCCAGGAGGGGGCCAGGAGGGCCAGGGCGGCGGCGCGGCGGGCGGCCAGCCCGCGCCGGGCGCGGCGCGCGACCGCGGCGGCGCGGCGGCGGAGGGTCGCGGCGCCGGGTTGGCCGCCGTCTCGCTCCTCCTCCTCGTCCTCGTCGCCCGACGCCGCCGCCGCCCCGCGCTCGTCGTCGTCGCCGATCGCCGGCAGCTCTCCACCTTCTCCCCCATCGCCCGCAAACAGGTGCCGGAACGCCTGCGCCGCGTCCGGCGCGCCGGCCGCCGCGTCCCCCCCGCCGGATGCTGCTGCCCCTAATCCTGCCCCTGCTCCCGTTCCCGCCGCCGCCGCCGCCGCCACCGCCAAGGGGTGCCGGTCGAGCGCGCCCGCCACCCGGGCGGCTAGGTAGGGCGCCGCCGCCTGCGCGACCGCGAGCGCGGCGCGGCGCGCGGGGCCCGGAGCGCCGCCGCCGCCGCCTCTCGCGCCCCCGCCCCCGCCCGCCGCGCGCATGATGTCGCAGTACTCCTCCCCGAGCGTCTGCAGGCCGCACCCTGACGTCAGGCCGTGGTAGGCCAGCGCGGCGGCCAGGCGGGCCTCGGGCGCGCGGCGGAGCGCCAGGCGCGCGCCCAGCCCGGAGCGCCGCAGCGCGTCCTCGGCGGCGTCCTGCACCTGCTCCAGGTAGAGGTCGTCCTTCTGCGCCGCGCGCACGATGTCGGGCTGGGGGGCCAGGGGCCGGCGGCGGTCGTCGGCCATCCTCGTGTGTTGGTTGTTTTGCTGTGGCGTCCTAATTGCTGCGCGCGAGTGAGAGAGGAAGAGAGAGGGAGGGAGGGAGGGAGGAACTCTAAGTGATGCGTTTGCGCGTGTCTGTCGTTGGTGAGGGGTGTCTCAATGATATGCTTGATGCTGCGTGCAAGAAAGAGGTGTGATTAGGCCGCGCAGCGCCTGCTGTCGTTCTTTGGGGTGCTGTTGCGGTGGCGAGCGAGCGGCGTCCACGTCGCCGCACAGAACGGCGACGAAGGCGTCCGAGCGGCCGCGTCTCGCCGGCGTCTCGGCTTATCTGCGCCCCGATCCTCTCCGTTCACTGTCCCACCCAATCGCATCCGTCGCGATCGATTCCTTACCTAGCCTCTCCACATCGCACCGCGCCGCACCACATCGGGTCGAATTGCCACAGACAATTTGCCTCGCTCAAACACCACAAAGAGCAACACAAACATCAGCGTGATGTTGCAGCAGCAGCAGCAGGCCGCCCGGGCAACGGCGCGGTCCACCTCGGGGCAGCGGCCTCTCGTCGGTGAGCAGGGCGCATTGGGGCGCGTCCCAAGCGGCGCGGCCGCCGAGAGCAGGGAGAAAAAGCTCTCTGCTTTTGTGGCTGGAGAGAGCAGCAAGCGACCTCCTCTGCATTTTTGCGCGCGCGCCCCTCCGTCCTCCCGTTCCGCCCCATTGGCCGCGATCGACGCGGCCTGCCGCGCGTCGGGTGCCAAACAACCAGCACGCCACGCCATCCGCATCGAGCGGAGGCCGATCGCTAAACCTTTTCCCTCCCCCTCATCCCGCGCCCGAAAACACAAAAAACGCAGCCCGCCGCCGCCGCGCCGCCGTGCGCGTCAGCGCCGCCGACGCCGCCGCCGCCCAGCAGGGCACGCCCGTGCCGAAGAACGCCATCCTCGTGGTCGGCGCCACGGGCACCCTCGGCCGCCAGGTGCGTTAGTGGCGTTGTAGGGTGCACGTTTGCGCCGCCGCCCTGTCCACCCACCCCCGTCCAAGAAAAGCGCAACGCCGCCGGCCCGCCCGCCTGCTCACGCCTCTTATCGCTTCTCGACCCAAACAACCCCAACCCCCAATCACAGGTCGTCCGCCGCGCCCTCGACGAGGGCTACGACGTCCGCTGCCTCGTGCGCCCCCGCCAGAACCCCGCCGACTTCCTGCGCGACTGGGGCGCCAGCACCGTGCAGGGCGACCTGTCCGACCCGTCGTCGCTGCCCGCCACGCTCGTCGGCGTCTCCGCGGTCCTCGACTGCGCCACCGCGCGGCCCGAGGAGTCGACCCGCGCCGTCGACTGGGACGGCAAGGTCGCCCTGATCCAGAGCGCCCAGGCCATGGGCGTGCGCCGGTACGTCTTCGCGTCCATCTTCGGGTGCGACCGCCACCCGCAGGTGCCGCTGATGAGCACCAAGGCCGCCACCGAGCAGTTTTTGGCGTCTAGCGGGCTGGATTATACCGTCTTGCGTTTCTGCGGCTTCATGCAGGCCGTGATCGGCAACTACGCCGTCCCCGTGCTCGAGGACCGCACGGTGTGGGGCACCAACGACGAGACGCGCACGGCCTACCTCGACTCGCTCGACGCGGCGCGCCTGACCATGGCCGCGCTGCGGTGCGACGCCGCCGTCGGCCGCACGCTCACGCTCTCGGGGCCCAAGGCGTACACGGTCCGCGAGGTGATCACGCTCTGCGAGCGCCTGTCCGACTCGGACGCCAAGGTCAGCACCGTGCCCACGTGGCTCCTGAAGCGGGCGCGCGGCGTCCTGCGCGGCGCGCAGTGGGCGCGCGACGCCTCGGACCGCCTCGCGTTTGCTGAAGTGCTCGCCAGCAACGAGACGTGGGCGGCGCCGATGGACGCGCCGTTTGCGCTCCTGGGGGTGGACCCCGCTTCCGTCACCACGCTGGACGCCTACCTGGAGGAGTACTTCTCGCGCATCATGAAGAAGCTCAAGGAGGTGGGCGGGACGGCGGAGCGCAGCAACTTTTACATCTGAGGAGGAGAGGGGCGTGCGGCTGCGAACCCCTTTTCTTCTTTGTGAGGTGTGGCCTTGTCTCTCGCTTTTTTCCGGTGCGCGCGCGCCGCTCGCCGTTTCAGTTTTTTGTTGCTCTGCGTCTGCTGCTGCACCGGTGTGCTGTCTGTAATGAACGAACGATCGCTCAAATCCTTTCGCAAAGGGCTCTTCTTGTACAAGTCCAACATTCAAACAAAAAGACGTGGCGGCGGCAGCGCTCCGAACGGGGGGCGGCGTCGGCGTCGGCATCGGGCGCGGCGGCGGCGGCGGCGCGTCGCTCTCGTTCCAGACGAGCCGTCGCGACGATTGGGCGACGGCGGTCTGGAGGGCCTGCCGGCGGTGCCGTGAGGGCACCGCCAGCAGGAGGGCGCGCATATGGAGG
>Ga0105053_10001068_pt1 | contig 43982 bp, 37 predicted proteins | sample BON01_FD_78093 | JGI IMG/M metagenome (GOLD analysis project Ga0105053, IMG submission 78093) | Freshwater microbial communities from Lake Bonney liftoff mats and glacier meltwater in Antarctica - BON-01 | ecosystem: Environmental > Aquatic > Freshwater > Ice > Glacier meltwater | place: Lake... | reverse complement strand
CTTATATTCCAAAAGGAACTCAAATGGCTATCAATCCTGGTCAATACAATAATTTAGATCCGATTGTGAAACTTGTCAAGGATGAGATGTTTGTTCTTTTTCCCAATTCCCCTGAAATGTATGTCTATGGGTTTCCTGAATTGAAGTTTAAGAGAAAATGGGCGCTAAATCCTGGAAAGAGTTATAAACAGATTTTACCTACAAAGGATGAAACATCATTTGAAGGGTTCTTAAAAGCTTTAGCTAGTTCAGAATATACTAATTTTGGTTTTTCTAACTCCTATTTATTAACTCAATTTACTGGTTTTGCTCCTCAAGAGGAAGTAGACCAACTTCCAAGAGATTATGTGGGTGGCTCAGAGTTTATTGAGTTGGCAAACAAGTATAAATCAACTTCCTATTATCAAATCTTCAAAGGCGAAGAAAAATTATGGCAAGGCATCTGGGATGTGAATCTCAGGTCAGTTCGTGATGTCCTATATTCTAACGCTAAGCCAGGCGAAGAACCGGATGCCGTAGAGAAGGATATGCAGACCTATTATTTTTATGAGTTGCGATAAGTCGAAATTCCTCTGTACGAAAAGGTGGTACTTTCCTTATATAATTAAAACAATCTGCTTCTAAAATGCTTCTATGTGAAAGCGAAATACTTATGAAAGGAAAAAATATAGTGCTAATTGGAGGAAATTCTGGAATCGGAAACGCTGTTTCTGAACTTGCCAAGGCTAGTGGCGCCAACGTATTTACTTATTCCCGAAGCGAAGATGGGGATAACAGATTAGATGTGACAGAGTCATTTTCAGAGATTGCGAACTTGCCTGAAATAATTGACGGTTTAGTTTACTGCCCGGGTTCAATCAATTTGAAGCCATTTCACAGAATTTCTGTTGAAGATTTCAAAGCGGAAATGGAGCTAAATTTCTTTGGGGCTGTAAAAGTTCTCCAAGCTTGCATGAAAAACCTCAAAAAGTCCGATCAAGCATCTGTCGTTTTATACAGCACAGTAGCCGTGCAGACTGGAATGGGTTTTCACTCAGGCATAGCTTCTGCAAAAGGAGCAATCGAAGGGTTGGTAAGATCGCTGGCAGCAGAATGGGCTCCAAATAAAATACGCGTAAATGCAGTAGCGCCCTCGTTGACTGACACGCCCCTGGCTCAGCAGCTTTTGAGTACAGAGGATAAACGATCAGCTTCTGACAAGAGACATCCATTGGGAAGAATTGGAACTCCAGATGATATTGCGGAAGCGACAATCTATCTTTTGTCTGAAAAATCATCTTGGATTACTGGTCAGATCTTACCCGTAGACGGTGGAATGTCTTCTTTAAAGTAAGATTAAAAGCCTTGTTAGTTGATTCTTCAATAAATCAATCGGCATATTAGTTGATTTTCAGCGCAGGAGTTGGTTAGTTTTATATATGAAGCATTTTCTACTAACTGGTTTGAGTTTCTTGGTTCTATCTTTCGGCTGGGCACAATCTAAGTTAAACTCTACCTCTAAGTTAAACTCTACCTCTAAGTTAAACTCTACCTCTGTCAACACCGTCACTGGCCCAATTCCTATCGATTCGATGAGTATTTCGTTGATCCATGAACATATGTTGGTGGATTTTATCGGAGCTGATTCTGTTTCGCCCGCTCGATATAATCAAGATGAGGTGATTGCTAAAGTTTTACCCTATTTACTGGAAGTTAAGAAATATGGAGTTAAGACGATTTTTGATTGCACTCCTTCTTATTTGGCAAAAGATCCAAATTTGCTCAACAAGCTTAGCGAGCAATCTGGAATTCAAATCATCACAAATACTGGCTTTTACGGAGCGGTAGGAGGTAAGTATTTGCCTGATTTTGCTTTTTCCGAAACTGCAGAAGAATTGTCAAATCGCTGGATCTCAGAATTTGAAAATGGAATCGGCGATACGGGAATCAAACCTGGCTTTATCAAAATCTCGGTAAACGAGGAAAACCCACTTCGGGAAGTTGATGCAAAGTTGGTCATGGCGGCTGGACTCACACATCAGAAAACTGGCTTACAGATCGCTTCCCATACCGGTACTTGGGCTACCGCAAAGCAGGAAGTCGCGACTCTTCAGGAAATGAGAATTGATGCTTCAGCTTTTGTGTGGGTTCACGCCCATGCAGAGCAGGATTTTCAGAATTATTTGGAAGCTGCCAAACTGGGAGTTTGGATCAGTCTGGATGGAATAGGTTGGAGTTTGGATGAATATGTGGATCGCTTACTTTTTGCGAAGGAAAATGATTTTTTAGTAAATATCCTGATTTCTCATGACTCAGGTTGGTACGATCCAGCCAAAGTAGATGGGGGAGATTTTCAGCCATTCACCAATATCTTCGAAAAGCTCATGCCTACTCTGAATGCCAAAGGGTTTGATGAGTCAGATTGGCAAATGCTTTTGGAAGAAAATCCTAAAAGAGCGTTTGGAATTAGCAATGGTCAAATTCAATGATCAATTTTCAAACTCCAGAAATAGGTGAATCTATAAAAGGTTTGCAAAATGATGACTTTTAAGTATCTTTGAAAATGAGGATTCTCGTCAAGAAGACTATTTTATATTATACCAAAAAATATCCAATGGCTTCGACTCAACTATTGATTTGGTACAATGAGTTTTCTAAAAGAGAATTCTCAAATTTCAATGAACTGAAACAGATTTATGGAAACGCCAGTATTGTGAGTAATACGAGAGTTATTTTTAATATTAAGGGGAATGATTTTCGACTAGTGGTTTCAATAAATTTTTCGCAGAAAGCTTGCTATGTTTTGTGGTTTGGATTGCATAAAGAATACGACAAAATAGACGTTAGCAAGATTGATTTTGATCCTAAAATTTTAATTTAAACTTGTGATGGATATGAATTGGAAAGTACTGAAAAGCGAAAAAGACTACAGCAAAGCTTCGCTGAGACTTATGGAAATATTCCATGCAGAGCCAAATTCGCCCGAGAATGACGAGCTTGAACTGTTATTGGTTTTGGTCAAAGACTATGATGAGAAACACTATCAGCTTCCCGAGCTTGATCCGCTGGAGGTCATCAAATACAAAATGCAGGAAATGGGAGTCAAAGCCAAGGATCTCGAACCGATCATTGGCAGTAAAGGTCATGTGTCTGCAGTTTTATCAGGCAAACGTGATATCACGCTAAAAATGGCCCAAAAACTTAAAGATTTCTTGAGCCTTCCAGCAGAAGTGTTTTTGCATAGCTCTTGATATTTCGCTATCTCAGTTTAAACTCTGGGATAGCATATTTTTAAAATAGAAGAAACGGCTTCTGGTTAACTTACTACCTAAGCGTGATCATAGCGTTCCTAACTCCATTTCTGAATTTTAATGCTAAAGTCATTTCGATACATGAGTGTGGTAAACTAGAACTTAAACGCCTCCGCCTGCGCTTTTAAGTCAGCTTTAGCTAGCTCAATTTGCCTCAATACTTCCACATCTTCAGCTGGCACCAAGTCTTTAATCGTTTCCAGCGATTTTACATAATAATCCGTCCAAGTATCCAAGACCGTTTGCTCATCTTCTTTGGATCCACCTGCAGCAACTGCTTTTTTACTTAACTCATGTTCTATATTAAGTCGGACAGAAGCTTTTGTCATGAGCATTAAGATCGTTTGTTCGGCTGTATTTGAGTCAGCATTTAAAAGTATATATGCAGAAACCAAAGCTGCTGTACCCACATTAACCAAGGTTTTTTGAGACACTTTGTCCAATCGATCATTGTCTGTGTGATAAAACTGATCGGTAAAATGCCACAATAAAAGTCCTGGAATATCTGCCTGAAGGAATGGCGTATGATCAGAACCTCCTTCGAAAGGATTTGTCTTTACCACCCAGTCTGCATACTTGCCTTGGGCTTCGAAATTGGTTAGGATAAAGTCGTTTAAATAATGGGGTTTCATTTGGTCAACCGTCATCGGAGAACCTCCCCACTCACTATGCTTGTCCTCCCCGCGAGTCCAGATTGCAGAGGGATCAGGCATTTTTTCGATGAGGAAAGTTCCTCCGGTCACATCCGTATTTTCCCCCACCATATCCAGAGAAATACCCCAATTGATATCAGCTTGCCTGCGGTCCTTCTCCTTTATGTATCTTCTGGTTGAAATGATCTCATCTCCCCAGAGGAAAGTCAAGGTACGCTTGAGATCCAATTTGTCCTTCTTAATCAAATCAGCCGTGATGCTCGCCATTTCTAACTGTGCACCTACTCCAGTAGCGTTGTCATTTGCTCCGGGCTCCTGGATGTGAGCAGAGAAAACTAAGCTTTCCAGCGGCAGCTCGCTTCCTTTTACATTCGCAACTACGGTAAGTTCTTCTGAATCAAAAATCTTCGTTTCGGCTTTCACCAGCACTTCTACCTTGCCTTTGGCCAACTCAGCTTTCAATTTTTCGTTGGCTTCAAAAGAAAGCGCAATCGCCCAGGCAGGATTGTCAGCGGAATATCTCAAACTTCTAAATTGGATAGAAGTGACATTCTTCTCAGGTTGTAAATAGGCTGGCATATCATAAGTCAACACGCCCAAAGCACCTTTCTCAGTTACTGATGACTGTAAAACCCTATAGCTTACAACGTCTGAAAAAAGGATTTTTCCAGCTACTTCTTTTGACTCTAAGTCTTCTTTGCTTTCTACATAAACTACTTCTGCTTGAACCCCTTCTACTGGGGTAGAGCTCGAATACATATAAATCATGTTTCGGTTGGTCTCCGATGAAAGTAAATTATCGGCACTGCCCACGATTTTCAAAGATGAAGAAACAGGCTCCCAAGTTGGTCGGCTCATCTCACGAGTTTCAATTCTATAAGTGAATCGATCTGAAGCTGTAGTTTTTTCCTCCAAAATATAACCAGCTGCTTCCAGCTTCTCAGTGATCCGATATACGGTGTTATTAAATCCCGTATTCCCGGCTACTCGCCAATATTTCTCTACGAAAGCGACTGTTTCATAAGCCAAATCACCTTTGAACTCTGGTCTTACCAGCTTGAAATAGGGATCTGTGAGTTTTTGAAGGGGTGCATTTTGAGCAAAAGATAAGGTGCTAAGGAGTAGCAAAAGGAATGGGAGGGATGCTATTATTTTCATGTCGAAAATGTGAGTTCTAGTTGGTATAGAGGTGCTAGATAATACTTTCTGAGTTGAAATAGATAACCGTTTAGGGATTTTCGAATTAGATTTTACGAGGTCAATGAAACTTCAACCCAAATTTCCCAATCCCTTCCAACCAAACATTATTCTGTAAAATTTCACAGATCATTTCCTCAGTTTGCCCGCCCTGATTACCTTTGCGCATGGCAGAACAAATCTTGATCCTCGACTTCGGTTCTCAGTACACACAACTCATCGCCCGACGAGTTAGAGAGTTGAATGTTTATTGCGAAATTCACCCCTATAATAAAGTTCCAGAAATCACCGCTGATATCAAAGGTGTCATACTTTCAGGATCTCCTTTCTCTGTTCGAGAAGCAGGTTCTCCTGATTTAGATTTGGACGTTTTGAGAGGCAAACTCCCACTTTTAGGCGTGTGCTACGGTTCACAACTTTTGGCTCAGAAATACGGAGGAGAGGTGCTTCCATCCGAGATCAGAGAGTATGGCCGGGCAAACTTGAGTCATCTTGATACACATTATGACCTACTCAAGGAAATGAGCCATGGTTCGCAAGTTTGGATGTCTCATGGAGATACGATCAAGAATTTGCCAGAAAACTTTGATGTAATTGCTAGCACAGACTCTGTTCGAGTAGCTGCATTCAAAATAAAAGGTGAAGAAACTTACGGAATTCAGTTTCATCCGGAAGTAACTCACTCCTCAGAGGGCAAGAACCTCCTTAGAAACTTTGTAGTTGGAATCTGTGGCTGTGCCCAAGATTGGACTTCTGATGTGTTCATCGATGCTAGTATTGCTGATTTGAAAGCTAAAATCGGTTCTGATAAGGTCGTGATGGGACTTTCTGGAGGCGTGGATTCTTCCGTTGCAGCTACGTTGATTCACCGCGCGATAGGTGACAACTTGATCTGCGTGTTTGTGGATAATGGCTTGCTTCGCAAAAATGAATTCGAAGAAGTGTTGGATTCGTACAAGCACATGGGATTGAATGTGATTGGCGTAGACGCTAAGCAGAAATTCTATGATGCGCTAGCTGGAGTAACCGATCCTGAAGCCAAAAGGAAAGCAATTGGAAATGCATTTATCGAGGTTTTCGATGAGGAATCAAATAAATTAGAAGGCGTAAAATGGCTCGGACAAGGGACTATTTACCCTGATGTGATTGAGTCGATCTCTGTAAAAGGCCCTTCTGCAACTATCAAATCTCACCACAATGTGGGCGGTTTGCCAGATTTCATGAAGCTTTCTGTAGTAGAGCCATTGAATACCTTGTTCAAAGATGAGGTTCGTGAAGTGGGACGTGCTTTGGAGATTGTAGAGAAAATTATCGGAAGACATCCCTTCCCAGGTCCGGGACTTGGAATTCGTATTTTGGGAGATGTCACTGCTGAAAAAGTGAAGACTCTTCAGGAAGTTGATTATATTTTTATCCAAGGTTTGAAAGATTCTGGACTTTACGATCAGGTTTGGCAAGCAGGAGCGATGCTGCTTCCAATTCAGTCTGTAGGTGTGATGGGAGATGAGCGTACGTATGAGAAAGTTGTTGCTTTGAGAGCTGTAGGTTCTGTAGACGGAATGACAGCAGACTGGATTCACCTTCCTTATGAGTTCTTGGGCAAGATTTCCAATGAAATTATCAATAAAGTGAAAGGTGTAAACCGCGTCGTATACGACATCTCCTCTAAGCCACCTGCAACTATTGAATGGGAATAGAGCTCCTTTGAGGTGTCATTTCGAAGAATGAGAAATCTCCTCGAAGGTGTTATGTTTTGATATTCAAAAACCTGAAGACAATTCTTCGGGTTTTTACTTTTCTAGCCTTTTCGGCTTTGTACCAGTAACATGTCAAAAGTATTAAAGGATTTGGTAAATCCACGTATTGAGGCCGCATCGGACACCTGACATCTAAGGTCCAGCCTCCAAACCAAAGAATTCAATGTTGCTGGCATTATTATGAATAATATTACTTCCCCCCCCTTTTCGGCCTGAACTTTGGGTTTGAAAATAATGGGTTAAATTTGTACTCCCTGTTTGATGTTTGATTCACCTCCAAAAAATGAAAAAATTTCTTTTAGCACTTCCGGTATTTTTCATCTTGAGCATAGCTATCGCTCAAATCCCTACACCGGATGGGTATCGCAAGGCACAGTCCGAATTGGCAGCCAAAAACTATTGGGAAGCTATCCCGCTTTTCAAGCAATTCACTGATCCGAAACAGTATGGTAATTTGGCAAATTACGCAGCATTTCATTTGGGTGAGGCGTCACTTGGAGCCAATCAGCCCGTGCAAGCAGTAGCAGCATTGGAGCCGATAGTGAGCGCTAGTTGGGCGAAATCAGATGATGCTAAATACCTATTGGCTATTGCCTATTTCAAAAATCAACAGAATATAGAAGCGCTTCAGATCATCAAAAAGATTAAAGATGATAAGATTATTAAGATGGCAGAGAATGCTACTTATGAAAATTTGAAGCAGGTTAGTGCCAGCTTTATGATAGCCAATATTTCTGAGTTCAAAGAAAATAAGGGTTATGGAGAGGCTTTGAAGCGTGTGTTGGAGAGCCAAAGTATTCTTTCCGCAACAGAGCGAGCTGTTTACTATGAATTGCAAGGCAAGGGATTCGAGAATAAAAATGTAGTAAAGGATGACATTTTGGATATCGTGGTGATTTTGCCATTTACCAATTCCTCCCGCACGAATTTGTCCAGTATTCCGCAAAGTGATTTTGTCTTTGAATTGTATCAGGGTTTAGAATACGGCATAGAGCAATTGAAAAAAAGTGGAACAAAGGTCAATATGTTGACTTTTGATTCGAATAGAGACATAGCGCATTTGCATACTATATTAGCAGATCCAGCTATTGCTTCTGCTGATGTCATCATTGGACCTATTTATCCCGAAGAAGCTGATTTGGTCAGTAGCTTTGCCGAAACGGCTAGGATTCCATTCGTTCATCCACTTTCTAACCTTGGAGATAGATTTGAGGAATTGACTTACAGTTATTTGTTCCGCCCGTCTGTAAGTTCAATTGCAACAGGAATTGTGGAAGGTTTGAGAAAACAGAATTGGGGAAAGAAAGTGGCGATAGGATACAGCGGTAGCGCCCGTGATGAGATGCTAGCGAAGATGCTGCAAGATCAATTGCCAAAGGCAGGATTTCAATTGATGAAATTTGAGCAAATAACTCCGAAAAATACCAGTGATTTTTTACAAGGATTGGGTATTAGAAGCGGTCAGTCGAAGATGTCTGTAGATCAGGTTATTCTACTTTCAGATGATCCATCCATTGCCCAGCCTGCTTTTTCACTCATGGAATCAATCACAGCTTCTATTCCTACTTTAGTAATGGACTCTTGGTTGGGATTTAACTTTGCCAACTATGAAATGCTGGAGTTTCCAAACTTCTATTTCATCGGAAATAATACCCTGAATTTATACGGAGAACCTATGCAGCAATTCCGAAACAGATTCTATAATAAGTACCTGAATTTCCCAAGTATGAACACCGCACTTGGAGTGGAAATGGTCAACTGGATTGCTTCTAACATATCCGATACCAAAGGCTTTGATTTGAGAAGAAATCTAGATCAGAAAGCATTTCAGCCAGGTATGTTGACTTGGGAGTTTAACTTCCAAGGCACTCATAATAATCAATATGTGCCTCTGTTTACGTTAGAAGCAGGGGAATTAAAACCTTTAGATTAACCCATGGATATTTCTAAGAGTAAAGAGCTTTTTTCAAAAGCCCAAAATTTCATTCCAGGTGGTGTGAATTCGCCTGTTCGTGCCTTTAGAGCAGTAGGTGGAGAGCCACTTTTCATCAAAAAAGCCGAAGGAGCATTTTTGTATGACGAGGATGGAAATAAATTTATTGAACTGATCAATAGCTGGGGGCCAATGCTTCTGGGACATAATCATCCTAAGGTCAAGGAGGCTGTGATTAACGCAATGGAAGATGGTACTTCTTTCGGGGCGCCGACCGCGCGTGAAGTGGAGATTGCAGAGTTGATCGTGAGTATGGTTCCTTCGATCGAGAAAGTTCGGATGGTGAATTCTGGTACCGAAGCAACGATGTCTGCGATACGTGTGGCTAGAGGCTTTACCGGCAGAGATAAGTTCATTAAAATGGAAGGTCATTACCATGGGCATGGGGATTCATTTTTGATTGCCGCTGGTTCTGGTGCGATGACTATGGGCGATCCGGATTCTCCAGGAGTTACCAAAGGAACAGCAAAAGACACATTGATTGCTCCTTATAATAATTTGGAAGCTATTGAAGATCTTATAGCTGCGAATTCAGGAGAAATTGCTGCATTGATTTTGGAGCCCGTTCCGGGAAATATGGGGCTTTGCCTACCAAAGGATGGTTATCTACAAGGTTTGCGAGATATCTGCACCAGAGAAGGGATTATCCTAATCTTTGATGAAGTGATGACAGGTTTCCGCTTGGCAAAAGGTGGAGCACAGGAAGTTTTTGGAGTTACTCCAGATATGACGACACTTGGTAAAATTATCGGTGGAGGAATGCCGGTAGGAGCTTATGGAGGAAAGAGAGAGTTGATGGAGTTCGTATCTCCTGCTGGCCCGGTTTATCAGGCTGGAACGCTTTCTGGAAATCCGATTGCTATGGCTGCTGGACTGACCATGTTGCATTATTTGAATTCCAACCCAGGAGTTTATGAGGAGTTAAATCACATCGGTACGAAATTGACCGATGGGATAAAAAGTATTAATAAAGAATTGGGCTTGGACTACACTGTGAACCAAAAGGGAAGTATGTATTCTCTGTTCTTTACTGATATTCCAGTGTTTGACTTTGAAAGTGCAAAGACTGCGGACACAGCGTTATTTGGGAAGTATTTCCAAGCGATGCTGAAGCGAGGAGTTTATTTGGCTCCATCACAGTTTGAGAGTTTGTTCTTGTCCACTTCTTTGAAAGACGAGTTGATCGATCAGATATTAGTTGCTCATAAGGAAGCAATGGTGGAGATCTTGGAGTTGTAGTTGAAATATATATGAACCAAATTTTCTACCGTTAAAGAGACAAAATTGTTATAGAAGAAGCTCAAATCTTGATTTGAGACTACTTCGGTCTCTCGGTAGCTATCGGGACGTCATCCCCGCTTGTCTTTTCGGGCGGGGTCTCCCCAACCTAAAACAAAGAGATTACGATTTCTGGCATATTTAAATAATAACAATCTTAGATTCAATTGATAAATACACTTTGTACTGTCACTCTTTCTTTTCAACCTTCCCCCAAATCATATTCCCTATTTTTTCTCCTTGTTTGACACCTTCTTCTATGGCATCTCGGAAGTGAATCCCACCATATAGTCTAGAAATAGCAGCTTCCTCTGAAGCATGTAGAAAAGATGGAAAGGGTCTTTCTGGTAATCCAAAATACGTTTCCGAGGTATCAACAAAATCAAAATTGTCACCAAAATACCCTGTCAAGACTACTGCGGACGCTCGACTAATTACAGAATGTCCCGATGTGTATTCCGGGAATGGAGGAGTTTGTAAAAGAGGTCTCCATCGTTGATCCATTTGCTGATTGATGACTGTTTCAGGCCTTATTCTATCCGTGTCATATTTTGCTCTCCAGCAAGAAATGAATGCATCATGAAGAGTCATTCCCACCAGCGCATGTACGTATGCTGTTTCTGCAAATGACAATTTCCCTTTTTGCGCAGCAATCCCGGTAATCCCAATCCAGTGTCCTCCTGGAGATATTTTCTTTACTCCAATGGCCATGTGTCCCGTAAACTCTACTTTAAAAGGATTACAATCCCAGAAGTTGGCGATCAACTTTCTTTCCTCATTCAATTCGTTGATAGTGGTATAGACTTCCATCAATTGATCATGGAATGAACTTCCCTCAGTCATGTCAAACGGAGCCATTGGCGCTGGCTCAAAGTTTTCTAAGTTTTGTATGAAAAATGGTTTAATCGTTTTCCACTCTGGTTCTACTGCTGAGATGTAAGCTGGAGGAGTCGGGTACCAGAATCCTTCCCCCGGTTGAGGAGTGTAGCGAGTCAGAGTAGAAAGCTGTAAGTAGCCATCTTTTTTTGCCACTTCCATGACTCTGGCAGCTACAGACTGAGCAAAGTCTAGGTGAGCTTGAAGTTCCTTTTTGGAAATTATTTTTGCCTTTAAAGCATTCTTGATCCACTCTGCTTGCTTTTCTTTCAACAGATAGCCTGAAGGCATGATTGCTTCACCTACTTTCAGCATGGCGTAAATTGACGCAAATTCAGGTGAGCTGATTCCTGAGTATGAAATTTCCCAATCTTGCCTTGCCAAATAGGTTTGGTTTAAAATATCTTGGTGCTTAAAGCCGCCTCCTGATTCTCTTGCAATTAGATATGCAGCAAGATTGGAATAAGCATAGATTCTTGCCGCTACAGGTGGACTCGCTACATCAGTTACCATCACTTCGGTAATATGAAATAGTTCTTCAGCATAAAGCGTTGACCAGTTGATATCCTTGTCCTCAGCGAAAGAAGGCTGCATCACTAAGAAAATGAGCATTAATAATGCAAAAGAAGATTTTATTAATTGAATCATCTGATTTTATAACTTTCCAACCTATGTTGATTGATTCCAAAAAGTAGCTGAATCCCCGTATCTGTTTTGATAGGCAAAATACATTTTATATCTCCTTTGATAGCCAAACCTGATTCCGATGGACTGAGTGGAATGAAATTCCCTTTGCCATCTCCGATAAGTACGAGACCGAGTCCAGCATCCATCAACCCGATTCGGATTCGGGAATAACTTTGGTTACCGCCCAGGATCAGATCCATATTCCCATCTTGGTTGAGGTCTAGTGGTAAGATGCTAAAGATAGGGAAGGATTGAGCTAGTCTTGGCAGTACTTTCACTGAGAAGTCCTCACCCTCACCATTGTTTATTAAAGCTACTGAATGCAGGGTGTTTGCTTCCAGTACCTGTGCTTTTTCGAGTTCGTGAACCGTGAAAAGATCACCCATTGTAGCGTTCGAATAGGAAGCATAATCAGTGAAGCGACTCCTCATACTTGCCATTTGATCGAGCAGCTCATCACGGCTCGGATAAGGATACATTTTGTCACCTATGAAGCATTCCAGTATCGGATCAATTGATCCATTTTGATCAAAATCAGCCGCATATAGCCGTAGCGTCTTGCCCTCATCAGCTTCGAATTGGGAGTTTAGACCAAAGTTTCCAGCGATCAAATCCAGATCTCCGTCCCCATCAATATCTGCTTTGGATAGTGTGTTCCACCATCCTGAAAGTGCCGAACTGAAATAGGTGGAGGTTTGATTTTCTAAAGTAACTCCAGTATTGATCAAGGCTGTGATAGGCATGTATTCACCTGCTAGAATCAGATCCATCTTCCCGTCCGAATTCAAATCCAACAATTCCGAAGAAGTGATCAATCCGAGTTTCCCGTCATTTGGTAAATAATCTTCAGTCAGATCAATGAAATTCCCTTTGCCGTCATTGATCAGTAATTTGCTTTCAGGAATGATCGGGTAGCGTCCAGGGATTAATCTAGCTCCGACAAATAAATCCAAGTTCCCATCGCCGTTTACATCAAGAGCCTGGGCAGTACCCGTGCTGAATTTATAGTTTGGAAATGAGTTTTGCAGTGTCAGTTTTCCTGCGCCATCATTCAGATAAAGTCGATCCAGCAACGATTCATCAGAAGCTAAGTAATCGTGGTAACCACCGCTTCCTATAAATAAATCCTGATGCCCATCCCCATTGAAATCTTCGAAAATAGCAACGGCATCTGTAAATTCACTAGAAGACTTGAATCCGGAATAGTTTTTCCAGCTTTCATTTTCGTAAGTCATTATTTTTCCAGCTTGCCCCTTTGAACCTCCAATAAAAACCTCTGGATTTCCATCGTTATTCAGATCTCCTTGAGATAAAATAGGACTAATATAGCTCGCCATAGTAAGCATCAGAGGCTGGCGCTTAAAATCGTTGTATAGATTGGGTACAGGTATGTAATCGGGAGCGAAATCAGTTTTCGTCATTAAGAGAACTGGCTCAGCGGAGACTTGAGGGCGATCAGAACTTTCTTTTTGAATCGTGAGGTGCTGATTGGAAGCAATGTTTTCGAGAAATTGTAATGAGCCATCCGGCCAGGTAATTTGAATTAATGGTATCGTAGAAAGGTCGTCTAGTCCAAATTGAAGTCTCGGACTGACGGAGGATTGAAAACCTCTGACAGGCTGCAATTCCAATGTTTGGGTTTCTCTGCCTGTAAAGACCTCTACTTTGGCTCCTATAGCATAAGTATTTCCGGAATTCTCCTTTAGCGAAATCTGCACCCAATTCTTCTTAGCGCTAACATTTTCATAGATGGAGGCTTGATCATTTAGGTTATTTACTACTAGATCGAGATCTCCATCATTATCCAAATCTGCATACGCAGCACCGCTGGAAAATCCTTTTTCGCCAAATCCCCACGCTATTGACCTGTCTTTGAAGTCTAGATTTCCTGTGTTTTCAAATAGGTAATTATGAACAGGAGTGGAGGTCATGGTCGTGACTAGATGAAGTGTATCTGCCTTTTCCTTTGCAATCGCTTGCTTGAAATAGTAATCCCCTTTGTACTTCAAAAAGTCTCGATTGGTATAATCCCTGTAGTAACCATTAGTGATAAAAAGGTCTTTTTTGCCATTATTGGTTGCATCAAAAAACAAAGCAGACCAGCTCCAGTCGGTATTAGAAATGTTTGCAAGTTGGCCTACTTCTGAAAATAGGCCATCACCCTGATTTAACTGAAGCATATTCCTCATGCTTTGATGGTGAAAACCCTCCTTTATCATCAAAGCATATTGTTCGTAATTCTCTGGACCATATAGCAGCTTTTGTCGCTCATTGTCCTCAGGAAGCATGTCCAGTGTATAAATATCAGGCTTTCCGTCATTATTGACATCCGAGATATCAGCTCCCATGGAAAAGTGGGAGATATGCTGAAAATACTCCGACATACGATCTGTAAATGTCCCATCACCATTGTTGATGTAGAGGTAATCAGGCTCTATATAGTCATTGGTGACTAGTATGTCTGGCCAGCCATCTTGATTGACATCCGAAGAAACGATTCCTAATCCAAAGCCCAAAGCAGAACCTTTTATGCCTGCTTGCTCGCTGATGTCAATGAATTTACCCCCATCATTTCTGAAAAGCTTATCACCTGCATAGGGATGTCTGATTTCTTTTGCGTCACCGAATTCTAGCTCATTGATGACTTGGATGTTATGATTGAGTAAGTATAAGTCCAAATCTCCATCCCTGTCAAAATCAAAAAATAAGCCTTGCGTGCTATTGGAAGGATCCGCTAGACCATAAGTTTTTGCTAGGTCTTTGAACGTGAAATTACCTTGATTAATCCAGAGCTCATTTTCTCTGGATTCTGGTTTTCCTTTACCGGAATAGCATACATAAATATCCAATAAGCCATCACCATTCACATCGGCCATACTGACACCTGTGGTCCAGCTATCTTTCCCTTCTACTCCAGCCGATTTAGTTTTATCTTCAAATTTCCAGTTTCCCAGATTTCGATATACTTTATTGGAACTCATGTTAGCAGTAAAAAATATATCCTCTAACCCATCATTATCCAAGTCTCCGACAGCAACACCGCCACCATTGTAGAAGTATTCATAGCGTAGAATATTGTTTTTATCGTCTTGTTTTAACTGGTTTTTGAAAGTAATCGCAGCTCTTTTGTTAGAGATTTTTTCGAACGCCGTATTCGGAGATTGAGCTAGAAGTGTGTTACCAAGCTGGATAACTAAGATAAATCCTAAAATCAGTAATGTGACTGTTTTGGACTGAGTATGGAACCTCATGCAGAGCTTATGTTTAGCCCAATCGACTGATTAAATCTTCAAAGAGCATTTCATTCACGACAGCGACTCCACCTAAAAGGCCAACGTCTTTACCTAATTTGTAAAGAACCAATTGGGACTTTTCACGCGATTTTGCCATGCTGTAAATATTCAATGCTTGTTGAATTGGGGTGATTAAATATTGATTTGCTTCGGCTACTGATCCACCGATGATTATTAACTCAGGATTCAATATTTGGATAAGCATAGAAATTCCTCTTCCGAGATCTAAGCCAGCTTCTGAAAGGATGGTGATGGCTCTCTGATCCCCAGATAAGGCGGCTGTTACTACAAGATCTGGTACAATGCCACCTTCCAGATTTCGAGACATTCTTGCTAATATACTGTCTTTATCCAGTTTAATGGCTGCTTCTGCCATCTTCACGATAGCTGTGCCAGAAGCAACTGCCTCCAGACAACCTTTTTTGCCAAAAATACAAGTCACATCTCTGGATTCAAAGATAGGTGAGTGACTGAATTCCCCTGCAAAACCGGATGCACCCTGGTATAACTTCCCGTCTATGATGATTCCTAGCCCAATTCCCCAGCCAATAAAGAGGCCAAGTACATTTTTATAATTATGATCGGTAGCGAATTTGAATTCAGCCAAAGTCATTGCTCGAGCATCATTTTCGAGAAATATTTTCTTAGAAAATCTAGTTTCTAGGTTTTCAAGAAGTGTTTTATCACCAAATCTCAGGTAGGTGTAATTTACCCCACCAATAGAATCGGTCAAACCAGGCATGGAAAACCCAATTGCAATTACTTTGTGAGCGGGAATCTCCGTCTTAATCAAGTACGATTCGATCAGTTCGCAGATATGCTCAAAAGTTTCCTTTTCGTTGTCTAAGCTTATTCTATGACTTTCTTTCTCGGTGACAATTGTGTGATTGCAAGAGTAAAGCGCAAAATTGATATTGAATTTGGAGAGATCAACTGACAGCACATAGAAAGCATCTAGCTCCAATCTATACAGATCTGGCTTTCGTCCACCCTTAGACTCTGCACGTCCTTCTTTGATTACTTCTCCACTGGAAATCAAGTCACCTAGTAGTGAATTGACAGTTGGTAAAGATATTCCAACTTCAGCGCATATCTCGCTGGCAGTGTTGGCACCTTTAGTATATAGGTTCTTAATAATCTTAATTTTGTTGAGGTAGCTTTTGATTTCTACCACTCCATCCATTTTATCGATTACTTCTTGAGGGTTAATTAAGTGCATAGGTCTAAATTATTCCTCAATTACGACAATTTTTCATTTTCAAAAAAGAACTTTTTTAAAAAATTAAGATAACATGAGTTTAATTGTTGTGATATCTCGGGAATATTGAATAGTTGGGTGTCGTTTTCTGTAAAAGATTTCGAATGTAAGAATTTTGATGAAGAATTCATTTTTCGAATGAATTAAGTATTTTTGAGAAATGTATTTTCAAAAATAGGTATGAATTTAATAGATATTAATGCTGGCCTTGGCAAGGAAGAGGTATTCCTGAAAGTCCAAGACTTTTTGGACGTAAAAGGTTTTAGAATCTCTAAAGTGGATCAGACTAGACCTTGGGGTGGTTTTTTTGTGCTGGACGAAAGCCAGATACGTGAATTTAGAGCAATGTTTTTTGATGATGTTGACCTTTCGGAGGAGCAATTGGAGCAGAAATTAAGCCCAAAGTTTTTGCTGGTAGCTCCTGGAGCCCGTCTATCCTGGCAATATCATTTTCGAAGAGCCGAGCTTTGGAAGCTTATTAACGGGGAATCTGGAATTGTTCGCAGTGAAACTGATGAGCTTGGGACTTTGGAGAAAATGGAGCTTCGTAAAACAGTGTCCTTGAAGCAAGGTGAGCGCCATAGGTTGGTAGGCTTAGATACTTGGGGGATTGTAGCTGAGATATGGATGCATGTGGATCCAGAAAATCCATCCGATGAAGAAGATATTGTACGGCTAGAAGACGATTACGCTAGGAAATAAAAAAAAAGCTCGGGGTTTAAACCGAGCTAAAAAGCTTAAATTTTGTCCTTCGTAGCTCAATCACACTCAAATAAGATTTTCAGTTTAAAAAAATCCTGCTGAACTAGGTAAAAGAGTGGATTAGAGTACATGTATCTATTTAAAAGAATACATGTAAAAAGAGCTCATGTGGATACGAAAATATGTTTACAATCGATCTATCTTTTTAGCGATTTCCTCAGCTTCCACAGCCAGTCGGTCTGCTTCTTTTCTATTCACCTGAGATGCTTTATGTACTTCAGCCAGTTTCTTTGAATAGGCTTCCTGTAATTTCTCCTTTTCTGATTTCTTATTAAATAATCCGAACATAAGATGTTTTATTAATCAAACCGAGTGACGTATGATTTGTTATGAATTAGTTGAAATTAAGCAGATTGGTAATTGATTCTTCCTGAATTTCATCATTCTTAAAATTGATCAAATCCTCCAAACGTCCAGCTGGATTGTAGTATCTCCAAGGACCTTCCTTACTTCCGTCTTTCATTTGACCTTCAGAAGCTTTTCTTCCATTCTCATGGTAAAAAAACCAAGTACCATCGGCTTTTCCTGAGACATAGTTCCCCTCTGATTCTTTTTTGCCATTTACGTAGTAGGTGATTCTTGTTCCTTTTCCATCTTTCAGCGTTCCTTTATCTAAGTTCTCACTTCCGTCATTGGATTTATAATCACTGACATTCATAAGGCGACCGTTGTCCCAAAATTCTTCTTGAGTCAGCTGCTTATTGTCATAAAAAAGTCCCCAGATTCCATTTTCAAATCCGATATTGTAGCTGCCAACAGATTTCAGCTGGCCACCATCGTAATAGTAAACCCATTGGCCATTTTCTAGCCCTAGGGTGTATTCCCCTTCAGCTACAAGTATTCCGATTTTGTTGAAATATTTCCACAGGCCAGTTTTGAGATCATTTCTATATTCTCCAAGCGAATAAATCTCTCCATCAGAGAAAAAGTTTTTCCAAATCCCAGTTTTCATTCCAGTTTGATATTGGCCGGATACTGACACTTGGTTAGAACTATGATATTCTACATAGTCGCCTACAGGAACACCTAATTCATACGTTTTTCGCTTGGCCACCGCCTTGTTAGGGAAATATTCTTCCCAAGTCCCAACTGCTATTCCGTTGTCATATTTTTCTATTCTCGCTAGTCTTTGATTTTCGTAGAAATACTTCCACGTGCCAATTCGATTGCCATTTTCATCATAAAATTCCTCTGACTCTTTGGATTTTGTGCCTGTGAAATAGCGTGTCCATTCCCCTATTTTTCTACCTTCTTTATAAGTTCCCTCCTCAACTATAAGATTTGGATACGTCAATCTTTTAAAAGCCCCGTCAAGTTCACCCTGATTATATAATCCTTCTGTAATCAATATCCCTTCTTGATCGTATTCTAGAAAAGGGCCTTCTCTGAGGCCATTGACATAGAACTCTCTTACAGCTACCTCTCCGATGTCATAATATTGTACCCACTGACCGGTCTTTTTGCTGTTTTCATACCGGCCTTCTATGGATACCTGAGTTGCATCAATGTATTCAGGCATACCAGTTCTCCCGAAATATTCTATGTACTTACCTACAATGACAGAATCCTGAAAAATCATTTCTTTCTTCAATGCACCGTCTGCGTCATATGATTTGAAAGGGCCGAAAAGTATTCCTCCTCTATATTCTGCCACTACTTTTTTTCTCCCATCTGGATAAAAACTTACCCAACTGCCATTCCGCGCACCATTTTTGAATATGCCTTCAGTCAGAAGTATATTTGTTTTGGGATTGTAATATTTCCAAAGCCCCTCTCTTAAAGCAGCTGTCAGAATCCCAGATGACATTAGTGTGGAGTCTGAATTGTATTGGCGAACCATTGTGCTTTCTTGGGCAAATAGTGGTGTGCTGAGGAGAATTAATGCGAAAAGAATATATTTCATATAGTTTGGATTTCGAGTGGATTCAGCGGCTTTTCTGAATCTTTCAAAAGGATGAACTGAATAGTGTACGAATGAACTTGATTCCTGTTTAAAAATAAGTTAATTCCAGCTTTATCCCATTTTTTTACGAAAGTAAGAATATCAATTTATTTAGTTCATCCAAAATTTCTGACTTAATATCAGTTATTTCTCCAGATATCTGAATGGGTTTGTGCCATTGGTAGAAAGTTGACTTTTTGAGCAAATTAGCTGTTGGAGTACTGGTAGAAGCACTTTTCAGAAGTGTTTCTGGATATTCCCAGGGCGTAAGAGATTGGTCAAAAGCCCAAAGGTGGTCAGTCAATTCTTCAAAAGGTGCTTTAGGATGATTTTTCCCTAATAAAACAAATAAGAAAAGCCCATGTCCAAACCAGTTTAATACCCGAATATTCAGACCAACCTTAAGATCAAAGTCTCTGATCAAATCCAAAACTTGGTAGGGAAACCCTTTAAGATCGTTCCCTTTAGAAAGTTTTGCCCCGCGACTCGAAGAATGGATTTGTGTAAGTTTTTCAGAATCAACTGAATTCCCCACCTCTGCGAGAATCTCCCAAAACTTAGCTTTTAGAATATTTTGGCGAGGAATTATATCCTGATCAAGCCAAAGTTCAAGATCTAACTTGTTGGGGTTTTCTACCATTTACCACTTAAGTAATGCGGAAGCCCAAGTGAATCCTGAGCCAAATGCAGCAAGGCAAATCAAATCACCTTCCTTGATTTTACCTTGTTCCCATGCTTCACTGAGCGCAATTGGAATCGTGGCAGCAGTTGTATTTCCCATGGTCATTATATTGTTAAAAACTTTTTCGTCAGGAAGTCCTAATTGCTTCTGGATATATTGGCTGATCCGAAGATTCGCTTGATGTGGAACGAGTAAGTCAATAGCTGATTGATCTAGTTGGTTTGCTTCAAGAGCTTCCTTGATCACTTCCATGAATCTTACTACGGCATGTTTGAAAACGGCATTTCCATTCATTTTTAGAAAGAAACTGCCAGATTCGATCAGTTCTGGAGAAATCCTCACTTCTCTGCTACTCCCAGGGTCTTTACAATACAATTCTTCAGCATATTCACCCTGAGCATGAAGATGAGTACTAAGGATTCCCGGTTGATCGGATTCTACTGCGCCAAGAACTGCAGCACCTGCTCCATCTGCAAAAATCACCGAACTAGATCGGCCTTCGTCACTTTTGTCCAAAGCAGAAGACTGAATCTCTGCGCCTATTACAAGTATTTTTTTGTACATACCAGTTTTGATAAACTGATCTGCGATTGAAAGTGCGTAAATAAAACCAGAACATGCATTTCGAATATCCAGCGCCCCAATTGTTCCCATGCCCAATTCTCGCTGAAGCAAAACGCCATTTCCAGGTATAAAATAATCAGGAGTGATGGTAGCGAAAACAATGAAGTCTATTTCGGAAGCCTGCACACCAGCTCTAGCCATAGCCATTTGAGCTGCTTTTTTGGACATATTCGTCACTGTGTCAACTCCCGGAGTAAACCAGTGCCTAGACTCTATTCCAGTTCTCTCAACGATCCACTCATGATTGGTGTTCATCATCTCAGACAGCTCGTGATTAGTAACGCTTCGCTCTGGTACATAGTGACCAACTCCTAGAATCCTGGATTTTTTCATGTCAATTTGGGTTTTCATACAATTGACTACGAATATCGCTAGATCAATTTACTCTAGCAAAAAGGGAGATGATTAGCGGTAGATTTAACCGAAGAGTGTATAATTCCCATGTTGATCCATAGGAGAGGTCTTACGGATGATGGCTGGGCTGTCATTCTGAACTGAATTCACTAAAGGTGAAACAGTAAAGCCAAGCATGGAATCAGCTGAATAAGGGTTGAGTAAGCTCAAAAGGTCTTCTTCTTCGGTATATTTGTCTAGCCATTTTTTTTCTGCATCCCGATCAAGAATAACAGGCATTCGATCATGAATTTCGGAAACTACCGAATTTGAAGAAGTGGTAAGTATTAAAAAGGTATGTTGAGTTTCTCCGTTTGCAGACTCATATTCTTCCCAAATTCCAGCAAATGAAAAGAGCTCATCCTCGCGCAAAGTGAATCTATAAGGGACGGAAGTTTTTTTGCCTAGTCGCTTCCATTCGTAGAATCCATCCGCCGGGATGATGCAGCGTCTCTGTCGGAAAGCTGTTTTAAATGATATTTTTTCATTCACTGTCTCCGCTTTTGCATTGATGAGCTTTTGGGCCACAGGCCTGTTTTTGCCGAATTCAGGAGTAATGCCCCAGTAAAAAAAGGAGAAGCCTTTAGTGCTTTGCGAAGTGATCACAGGGACAAGTTGTGTAGGGGCGATATTGTATCTGGGTTTCAGATCAGTCGTCATTTCTGCCTGAAATCTTTCTTCAAGTTCTTCTTTACTTTTGCTAAGGGAATATCGTCCACACATAATTTATATCGCTGTAATTGGCAGGAAGTTATATAACAGCGCTTATAAATTCAACTGCTCTTCGCTCTGAATAATAGGGTTTTGATGAGTTTTCAGGAGAAAACCCCACATGACCTCCATGTTTTGGGAATTCGCAATAGACCTCATCCAGCGATTTAGCAAGCGTTTTGGGAAAGCATTGTTCACTGAGAAAAGGATCATTTAGTGCGTTTAAGACCAGTGTAGGGACTTTTATCTGATCGAGAACGTATAGAGAGGAATTCACTTCATAGTATTCTTTTGCATCTGCAAAGCCATGTAAAGGGCCTGTGAAAAAATCATCAAAATCAGCCAAAGTTTTAATGTTTCTTATCGCTTCCACTGGGATTTGACCTGGGTGTGCGGCGGATTTCTCAATAATTTTCTTTTTTAGGCTTCGCAAAAAGCGTTTGGAATACAACGAGTTTTTAGTTTCAGATATTTTTTTGGAAGAACTCCCCAAGTGCAAGGGAACTGATATCCCCACTCCTCTATGAAGTTTTGAAATACTGTCGCCTTTTTCACCTAAATATTTTAAAGTCAGATTTCCACCTAAGCTGAAGCCTACCAAATTTATTTCTTCATAGGAATTATAGGCATGCTTCACTACCAAATCTAAATCGTAAGTAGCCCCGGAATGATAGAAAATTACCTGCTTATTCATCTCATCACTGCAGCCACGAAAGTTCCACGTGAGCACATCAAAATCCTTCCTCAGAAAAGCATTTACCATTCCAAGCACGTAAGCCCGAGTGCTGTTGCCTTCCAGTCCATGACTGATAATGACTAATTTTGACTTGTTTTGGCGATACCAGTCCAGATCGAGAAAGTCTCCATCGGTAGTTGAAATTCTCTCTTGGATGGGTATAGGGACAATAACTTTCCGAAAAAGTGAAGGATAAATTGTCTCTAAGTGTCTGCTGAACAGCCATTTGGGTCTTATGTAGGTGCTGGTTTCTACTAAAGGCATATCAGGGGGATATGGTTTGAAGGCTGAAATGCTTGGGGAAATTACTAGTTTTAAATTTGATTAAAGCCATTATAAAAACTATTTTTGGACACTTTAAAATGAACTAGCGCGGAATAACCTATGGCCGAAATAATAAGAATGCCTAAAATGAGCGACACCATGGAAGAGGGTGTGATCGCTGTATGGTTGAAAAAAGTTGGAGACTCAGTGAAACCAGGTGATGTCCTGGCGGAAGTAGAAACCGACAAAGCAACTATGGAGCTTGAATCCTATGACGAGGGTGTGCTTTTATATATTGGAGTTAAAGAAAAAGATGCAGTACCAGTAAATGGTGTGATCGCTGTGATCGGAGAGAAAGGTGAGGATTATCAGCACCTACTTGATAGCGATAGTGCTCCTGCGGATGAAAAGAAAGAAGAAGCTCCTAAGGCCGAAGAGGAAAAGGCTGAACCTGCCAAGTCTGAAGCCCCAGCAAAAGCAGATAAAATAGATGTATCAAACATCAATGCTACTGTGATCACCATGCCTAAGATGTCAGATACCATGCAAGAGGGGACGATTTCCTCTTGGTTGAAGAAAGTAGGGGATGATGTGAAATCGGGTGAAATCATCGCTGAAGTAGAGACAGATAAAGCAACTATGGAACTTGAGTCTTATGACGATGGTACTCTGCTTTACATCGGAGTGGAAGCAGGAGACAGTGTGCCAGTGGATGGTGTGATCGCTGTGATCGGTGAAAAAGGAGCGGATTTTGAGAAACTTCTTAAAGCTCAGAAATCTGAATCTACAGAAGCGCCTGCTGAAGCTAACCCTGAACCAGCTGTAGAAGCTAAAAAAGAAGAAGCTCCTAAAACTGCTGCTTCGCAGACAAATAGTGCTCCCACGGCTACTGCTGATGGAGAAAGAATGAAAATATCTCCTTTGGCTAAGAAAATGGCTGAAGATAAAGGAATAGATATTCGTGCCGTAAGTGGTTCGGGTGACGGTGGAAGAGTAATAAAGAGAGACGTAGAGAACTTTGTTCCTGCTGCTCCCCAAGCTGCTGCTTCCGCTGGTACTGCTGCTCCTGTCGTGGGAGTGGAAAGCTTCCGTGAAGAGAAGGTTTCTCAGATGAGAAAAGTGATCGCAAAGAGACTTGCAGAAAGTAAGTTTGGCGCACCACACTTCTACGTGACCATGGAGATCAACATGGACAAATCTATCGAAGCTAGAAAAAGCATGAATGAAATCTCCCCGGTGAAGATTTCCTTTAACGATATGGTGATTAAGGCAACTGCAGCTGCTTTGCGCCAGCATCCTAAAGTAAACGCTAGCTGGCTAGGCGACAAGATTAGATATAATGACCATATCCATATCGGTATGGCAGTAGCAGTGGAGGAGGGACTTTTGGTTCCAGTGATCAGATTTGCAGATAGCCTTTCTCTATCTCAGATTTCTACTCAGGCAAAAAGCCTAGGTGGAAAAGCAAAAACTAAAGAACTTCAGCCAAAAGATTGGGAAGGTAATACCTTCACTATCTCTAACCTGGGTATGTTTGGAGTCGATGAATTCACTGCAATAATCAACCCACCTGATGCATGTATCCTAGCAATAGGAGGTATCAAAGAAACTGTAATCGTGAAAGATGGTCAGATGCAAATCGGTAACCTGATGAAGGTGACGTTGTCCTGTGATCATAGAGTTGTGGATGGATCTGTGGGATCGGCATTCTTGATTACGTTAAAAAGCTTACTCGAAGATCCAGTTAGAATACTGGTTTAAAAAAATATCAAACTGTCAAAAAGTCCTGATTTCGGGACTTTTTGCTTTTTGTACGCTTTTGGCTAGTAGACAGGTTCTGAGTGATTGGAGATAATCTTTACTCAGTAACGAACAAGTAATTAACCACAAGAGAATACGAATCACATGACAAGAATAAAATCAACAACCGTAGTTGCGATCAGACATAATGGAGAAGTAGTCATTGGAGCTGATGGACAGGCTACTTTAGGAAATACGATAGCAAAAAGCAGCGTAAAGAAATTGAGAGTTCTGCAGGGTGGTAAAATCGTGTCTGGTTTTGCTGGATCTACTGCGGATGCCTTTACACTTTTGGAGAAATTTGAAGAGAAACTTGGTGCGTTTGGCAATAACATGAAGCGCTCTGCAGTGGAGTTAGCCAAAGAATGGAGAACGGATCGTATGCTGTCCAAGCTAGAAGCTATGATGATTGTGGCAGATAAGGACGATATTTTGATTATTTCTGGAAACGGTGATGTGATAGAACCTGATATGGATATAGCCAGCATAGGGTCTGGAAGTATGTATGCTCAGTCCGCAGCAAGAGCGATGAAGCAGTTTGCTCCGCAAATGACAGCTGAAGAAATGGTGCGTGAAAGTCTAAATATCGCTGCTGATATCTGTATCTATACCAATCATAATTTGGTCATCGAGAAAGTATCAGGCTAGATCAATAGCAAAAGTATGTTTCTAAACCGAAGCTAATATCTTCGGTTTTTTTGTGGAAAAATTAACCGCGATGGACACGGGGACGGAGCAGAGGCCACTGTTTTTATAAGATCTTTAAGAGGAGGTTTTAAGATTGACGGCACAAACTCTACCTTAATTGTCGTATTGTTTTTGAAAACTTCAAAGCATAAATGGGGTCGGGGGATTATAGGTTAAGTTATTTTTAAGCACAGCTATTTAATATTGGACTTCAGCTAGTTAGAAAATTCCTTAGTTCATTAGGACTGAAATCTAAACCAATCAAAAAAGCAGCTATGAGGGGTGGGTTATAAACGTGGAGACTTGGAACTCCAATCTCACAAATGTTTTTCATGTTTTTCTAAACCTGTTAGCTCTAATGACTGTTAACCATGTGTATAAAAGAGATGCTATGGAAACTACCACAGTTAAGAAAACAACCAAGAAGGATCATAAAAAGCTGATTTTGGAAAGCTTTAAAAATCATGTGCTTGAGCATGGTGATTTGCCCAAATCAGTTTTCAAATTTGCTAAGGATTTAAAAATGAAAGAGGAGGAATTCTATACGTATTTCACTTCTTTTGAATCCATCAAGTCAACTGTACTAGTTGATATTTTTGATGAAACTATCGCACAAATAGCTATTCAGGGCGTTTTCGAGGAATATTCTGCCAGAGAAAAGTTTTTGAGTTTTCTATTTACATGGATAGAAGAACTGAAGAAGAATAGATCCTATTTGCTAAGTCTATATGAAAGTAAAGCAAAATCTTACGGCACTTTTCCAAAGGAATCCGCTGAGTTTAAGGAGAAGTTTAAGGCTTTTGCAAATGAAATAATTCTCGAAGGCAAAGAGACAGAGGAGATCGCAACTCGCCCGGTGATCTCTGATCGATATGACGAAGCGCTATGGATTCAGGTTGGATTTGTCTTCAGGTATTGGCTGGATGATAGATCTCCAAGATTTGAGAAGACAGATGCTGCTATTGAGAAATCAGTAAATCTGGGATTTGATCTAATGGGAAAAAGTGCGCTGGATTCATTTCTAGACTTCGCTAAATTTATGTATCAGTCTAAATAAGCCATGGTAAATAATTTAAACGAGCAACAGGCAATCCCTATATCAAAAGTACAACGTGCTGCTAAGTTTATTTCTACGGGAGCAAAAGTAGGGGGTAATTACGTGAAGCACTACGCAAAAAAGATGGTGAATCCTGGAATGGACAGGGAAGAGCTGGATCAAAATAATGCTTCAGATATCTATTCTTCACTCAGCCAGTTAAAAGGCTCTGCGCTCAAAGTGGCTCAAATGATGTCCATGGACAAGAATCTCTTGCCAAGGGCATACCAGGATAAATTTACCATGGCACAATATTCTGCGCCACCATTATCGTATCCACTTGTTCTAAAAACTTTCCAAAAATATTTCAGCAAGACTCCCGAGCAACTCTTCGATACGTTCACCAGATCGGCTGTGAACGCAGCTTCTATTGGCCAAGTCCACAAGGCTACTTTGGGAGATAAAACCTTGGCCGTGAAAATCCAATATCCGGGAATTGCGGATTCGGTAAGCTCAGATTTGAAACTTGTCCGTCCGTTTGCTCTACGTTTATTGAACATGAATGAGCGAGAACTGGATCATTACATGGAAGAGGTAGAGGAGAAGCTGCTAGAGGAAACTGATTATGTGTTGGAAGTGAAGCGATCAAGGGAAATATCCGGAGAATGCAGCCACATTCCAAACCTAAAATTTCCTATCTATTATGATGAACTAAGTGCAGAAAGGATCATCACGATGGATTGGATACATGGAGCGCACATGAAGGAATGGTTAGCAACAAATCCGAGTCAGCAATCCAGAAATCAGATTGGGCAGGCACTTTGGGAATTTTACCATCATCAGGTTCACAATCTCAAGACAGTTCATGCTGATCCACATCCCGGAAATTTTATTATTCAGGAAAATGATCAATTGGGTATTATCGATTTCGGTTGTGTGAAAGTGATTCCTGAAGATTTCTATAATGGGTATTTTGCGTTGATCAAAAAGGACTTGTTGATTAATGTCGACGAATTGGATCAGATTTTCTTTGACCTAGAATTTGTCTCTGACAAGGATACACCGGTGGAGCAGGAGTATTTCAAATCTGTTTTTAGGGAAATGATTTCCCTGCTAGGTAAACCGTTTCACGTAGATAAATTTGATTTTTCAGACGATAGTTTCTTTCAGCGGATCTTTGAATTGGGAGATCGGATTTCCAATGATAAAATGTTCAAAAAGTCCAGACAGGCTCGTGGGTCCAAACATGGCCTTTATGTAAACAGAACTTATTTCGGATTGTATAATTTGTTGAATCAGCTTCAGGCAGAGGTGGTGACGACAAAGCCAGAGTGGTTGAAGTAATTCTCAAATCATATATTTTATAGCCTCAGAAAATTTCTGAGGCTTTTTTTTTTAATACTTTCCAAAAAGTGTAACTTAGTTTTCAAAATAAGTTTAAAATTGAGAATCATATCTGAGTGTACGTTGACTGATTTTACTGCAAAGCATCCAGATGCTAAATCAGCCATTGAGCGATGGATTAAAATAGTAAAAGAGCTGAATTCAATAATCTGAATGAAATCAACATGTTCTTTGAATCTGCTGATACACTGGCAAACAACAGAGTGATTTTTACTATTGGTGGAAATAAGTACAGATTGATTTCTGGTATTCATATAGCGAAAGAAGGAAGGCGAGACATTGTCTACACAATTTGGATTGATACTCATGCAGAATATGATAAAATAGATGCTACGTTAGTCTAAATGAATGTGAAATGGAAGTATTAGAAAAACCTACTCTCAAGGTAATTGTGAACGATCTTGAATACCAAAATTCACTTGATCTAATTAAGTCTTTAATTGAATTGGGAGATACGCTAGATGTGGAGGATGAGAATTACTTAGAGGTACTTTCTATTTTGATTGAAAAATATGAAGGGGAAAGCGGTTACAAACTCGATACTTCTTACATAGATGCTATCGATGTTCTAACCTACTATTAGGCTGAAAATAATCTTCAGCAAAAAGATCTAGTTCCTGTATTGGGCCCCGACAGTAGGGTTTCTGAGATAATGAATAGTAAGCGTAAACTTAGTTTAAGGCAAATTAAGAAGGTGAATAATGCTTTCAAGATTCCAATAAAGTTATTGATTGATTAAAAAAGGGAAGCAACTTGTTTCCCTTTTTTATTTTTTGAGTTTCAAAACAGAAATTACAAGCTTTTCTTCTCGAAGTTTTAACTGGTTTTTGGCTATAAATTTATGGATTCCCTCATCTTTGTTTATGTCTTTTATATTTCCAAATTGATTTAGGTAATCGTCATAGAAGAGACTTGAATGAGTTACATAAACTAATTCATTGTCTCCATATGTCCACGGAATACTTCTGAATTTCATGCTATCAATGTCATTTGTAAATTCCATGGCTTGTAAATCGACATTTAAATCTTCATCAAGAAAAATCAGATGGTATTTATTTCCTCTGAATAAAGGCATAAAGTATCCATTTTTAATGGGAAAAAATTCAGTGATATCTATTACTTTATTTTGACTTTCTCTAAATGAGTATATAGACTTATTTTCCATCAAATTTAACATATGTTTTTCTTTGATTTTTGCTTCGCCCAAGTCAAAATAAACAAGTTCGCTGAGGAAGCCATCTGAGTTAAAAAAAGCAACCTCATACGTGTAGGACATGTTAAATATATACTCATTCCTGAATTTATCTATCTTAAATCCATTCCTGTCTGTTACCCTAATTTTTTCAAATCCAATTTTTATCGGGAGATATGCAGATAATTCTTTTTGTGGTGCTAATCTGACAAAGTTAAATCCTTTAGCATCTGAATTGTTGTTCATGAAGTACAGCCTAAAACCTACTTTATCAATGAAGTTTTCGGCAATTAATTTTGTTCTTTCTTCGGAAATAAATTCGCCATTTTCTTTAAACCGGATAATTTTATGAAGCTGGGTGTCAAAAATGACTATGTCTCCACCATCTACTATAAAATCATTTATATAATTGAACTCTTGAGGGCCTTCTCCTGATGACTCTATCACATTTATTACTTTCCCGTTGCGGTCAAAAATAAATACATTGTGCATGACTATGTCCCATACGTAGATTTTATTAGGCAGAATTATAAATTTTATTGGATTGACAATTGGTAAACTGTCTTCATAATCAAGAAGAATATATTCAATTCTTTCTACTTTACTTGATAATAACTCGGTTTTTGAATTGTCTAAATCAATAGGGACTATTCTTGTTTCAGTTTTAGTCCTTAAATCTGTATCACATGATGTGAAAATGAAAAGAATGATACCAATTAAAATATAAACTTTCATACATGAAAATTAAAAAATTCCCTCTAATTAAATCAGAAGGGATTTTTAGTGTAAATTATAAAACTGAGTAATATGATGATCTCGGTTGTGGGCACAATTCCTGCGCGCTTACATCACATTTTGCTATGGTGTTTGGGCGGCAGATATCAACTTCAATCTCTGGATTATAAAAACATGGGACTTTATCCATTTCATATCCTTCCCTTTCCGCATACGAGTAGTTTACAGCAGACCAAGCAAATAACAGAAATACTGCTATGATGGAAAATTTGAATATTTTTTCCATGATAATTTTTGTTAAGTGGTTAAAATAGTGAAATATATTGTTCCCTTAATTGGTAAGTCTTTTAATGTATTATTATTATTATTATTATCCTAATTTATAGTTTACTAATTATCATTGATGAAATCGATAGGTGTTATGTATTTAGAATTTTTGTAATTCGAATTCTTATTTTTGTATTTAAAAAAAAGATGGTTAAGATAAGCCTTCACAACAGAATAAATAGTATATGTAAATTATTTTGCTGAATACGTGACCCGATAGATCACTCCTGCCATATCGTCGGAAATCAACAAACTTCCGTCTTTCAATTCCTGCACATCTACAGGACGACCCCAAGCTTCTTGGGCTTCCTCATCCAGCCATCCTGACGCAAATTCTTTTTCGTCTGAAGCACCAGCACCTTCAACTTTAATTGATGTTAAAACATATCCTGACTTCTTGCTTCTGTTCCATGAACCGTGTTTTGCGATGATCACTTGGTTTTTGTATTCCTCAGGAAACATGCTGCCTTTATAGAATCTCATTCCCAAAGGAGCTACATGTGCACCTACTTTTGCAGCAGGGGCAACATAATCACTTGCAGGGCCTCCTTTATCACCGAATTCAGGATCTTTCACCGTTCCTTCATGCCAGTAAGGGTAGCCGAAATGCTGGCCAACTTCTGTGATATGATTCAATTCACAATTTGGCACATCGTCACCCATCATATCGCGGCCATTATCTGTAAACCACATATCGCCAGTTTTAGGATCCCAGTCAAAGCCAACCGTATTCCTTACACCATGAGCTACAATTTCTGGAATTGGATTTGGAGAATTTACGTCCAGACGAGTGATGGTGGCGAAAATGTCTTTTTCAGGCTCACAAATATTACAAGGGGCCCCCACCGGAATGTAAAGTAATCCATTAGGACCAAAGGCTATAAATTTTTGACCATGGTGAGATTCGGTAGGGTAGCCATCGTAAACTACTTCATATTTAGGGTTATTCAGGTTGTTTTTAATGTCCTTAAAGCGGAGAATCCTGCTTATTTCAGCCACATATAGATCACCGTCTTTGTAAGCAACGCCATTGGGCATGTTGAGATCATCTGCAAGCGTATATTTAGTGTCAGCTTTCCCATCTCCATCCTCATCGATGATAGCAAAGACGCTGTTTTCTTGTCTGCTTCCCACGAAAACAATCCCATCTTCTGAAATTGCCATCTCTCGGGCATTTGGAATATCTGCAGCCCATACATCTAATTTGAAATTAGCAGGGAGCTTAATTTTATCAAGTTTCACCTCAGCTTTAGCATCGCTGATATTTCGCTTATTCGCACTGTTTGGAGTGTTAAATATTTGATCTTCAGATTTTTGAGTTTGTTTGCAGCTACAAGTGACTAGCGATATTCCTATGCCTAATGCGAGTGAGATTTTGGATAAATATTTCATGATTGGAAGGTTTTTTTTATATAGTAAGGTAAGAAACATTCAGAATGTTTGAGATTGAAAAGGTTATGAGCAGGTTAATGGTTAATTTTGCGCAATGTTATCGATTTCCAATCTCTCTTACTTCATTGGAGGGCGTCCACTTTATGAAAACGCCAATTTACACATCAAGCCTAAAGACAAGATTGGCCTTGTAGGTCAAAACGGTACTGGTAAGTCCACGTTGTTGAAAATTATCAACGGAGATTTTCAGCCTAGTTCTGGAGAAGTCCAAAAGGCTAAGGACTGTACCATTGGGTTTTTGAATCAGGATTTACTTTCTTATCAGTCTGACGATAGTATTTTGAATGTGGCGTTGGCAGCTTTCAAGGAAACTTTGGCACTTCAAGAAGAGATCGATGTAATCTTGAAAAAGATGGAAACAGATTATTCTGATGAGATTATCAATAGACTGGCTTTTCTTCAAGAAAGATTTGAAGCAAACGAAGGCTATACGATTAAAGCGAAGGCTGAGGAAGTACTAGAAGGAATAGGTTTCAAATCTGCGGATCTGAATAAGCCACTTCGGACTTTTTCCGGAGGATGGAGAATGCGTGTTATGCTTGCCAAGCTTTTGCTTGAAAAGCCTTCACTGCTGATGCTCGATGAGCCTACCAACCACTTGGATCTTCCTTCCATCGAATGGGTGGAGAACTATATGAAAAACTACGAAGGTGCAGTCATCGTAGTTTCCCACGATCAGACTTTTTTGGATAATTGTATCAGCAGTACCGTAGAAGTGGCTAGTAATAGCTTGACGCTTTATTCTGGCAATTACTCTTTTTACAAGGAAGAGAAGGTAGAGCGGATGGAAATTCAGCAGAATGCTTATGAGAATCAACAGCAGATGATCAAGCAGACGGAGAAGTTCATCGAGCGCTTTCGCGCTAAGGCCACGAAGTCTAATCAGGTTCAGTCAAGGATCAAAGCGTTAGACAGGTTGGATCGCGTACATGAGGTGGTGAGTGACGAGGTGTCTGTGAATTTCAAATTCAAATTCACGAAGCAGTCTGGCCGTGATGTGATTACCCTAGACAATATCTCAAAGGCTTACGGAGAAAATGTCATTTTAAAAAATACTACCGCCCGAATTGAAAGAGGGGATAAAATTGCGTTGATTGGAGCAAATGGAAAGGGTAAATCAACTTTACTCAGAATCATCGACGGTTCAGAGAAAAATATACAAGGAAGATCAGAAGGTTATAACGTCAACAAATCATTCTTTGCACAGCATCAGCTGGAAGCGTTAACGCTGGACAATGAGATCATTCAAGAAATGGCTCAGGCAGGAAGTGCGAAGTCTGAAATGGAGCTTAGAGGAGTACTAGGTTGCTTTTTGTTTACCAACGAGGAAGTGTTCAAAAAGATCAAAGTTTTGTCAGGAGGGGAAAAATCCAGAGTTGCCTTGGCAAAAACATTGATTTCAGAATCCAACTTTCTGTTGCTTGATGAGCCTACTAACCACTTGGATTTCCAGTCGGTGAATATTTTGATTCAAGCGCTTCAACAATATGAAGGTACATTTGTGACTGTATCTCACGATAGACACTTCATCAGAGGTGTGGCCAATAAAATCTGGTACATCGAGAATAATGAGATTAAGGAATACTTGGGAACTTATGCAGAGTACGAGGCTTGGCGTGAAAAACAAGTTGAGGTAGCTCCAGCGCAAGTGGTTCAGAAGGCAGAGAAAAAGGAGCAACCAAAACCTAAGGCTCTGGTAAATAATCCAGAGGCACAGCAGGCAAAGAAAGATCTTCGCAAACTTGAGGAAGAATTGGAGCGCGTAGAAAAGGAAGTGGAAAAGCTGGAAGAGAAGAAGTTGGGATTGGAGCGTAAAATGGCAGATCCTGAATTATATTCTCGTGAAGAGGAAGCTCAGGAGATACAGGAAATCTATCAGGGACTTCAAGCCAAGCTTATCGACTCAAATGAGCAGTGGGAAGATTTGGTTGACAAAATTTCCAATCTACAAGAAGTCCTTTCTTGATAAATTTTAGATTTGGTCTTCATTTTGCTTATTTTTCAGAATGAAGACCAAATTCCTTTTTTTAAGTTTTTTGTTGAGTAGCTCAGCTATTTTTCAGCTTTTTGCGCAGCAGCTGGAAAACAAAGTGTATAAAGAACACATACAGTCTGTGCGCTTATTCCCTGCAGGAGTAACTTTTGATGCTTCCTTAGATGCTCCTGTAATTCCATTACAGACGGGAAAACTTCTGGTGCTTTTATTTGACGATCTGGCTTATGATCCGGAATTATATACGGCTAAGCTGATTCATTGTGATGCGGATTGGCAAAAATCTCAACTCAAGGACATTGATTTTTCGCCATCCTTCAATGAATTTAATATTCAGGATTATGAGTATTCTGTCAATACTCGGATTCCATATATTCATTATCGATTCGAACTTCCTGCCGTTACCAAATCTGGAAATTATATTCTAAAAGTTTATCGGCAGCGGGATGAGTCCGATGTGATTCTGACCAAGCGATTTATGGTTTATGAGGAGATTTTTACAGTTGGAGCATCGATAGTTCCTCCTTCTCAGACTGCAGATCGGAGAAATTCCCAACAAATAAATGTGGTGGTTAATTATTCAGCAGGTGAGGTGACCAATCCTGAGGGGCAGATCAAAATAGTTATGCGTCAAAATCAACGCTGGGACAATGCAAAGTATTTGACTAAACCTACGTTTATGAACGTAAGTTCGAAGATACTCCGGTATGAATCATTTGACGGTAGAAATACCTTCGAAGCGGGCAATGAGTTTCGATTTGTTGACTTGCGATTCATCAGAGCAAATGGCGTGAATGTAGCAGATATTCGAGTAGAGACAGATGCGATTTTTGCTGATGGAAATATTGATAAGCCAAGACCGGAAACAGCATACTCGCAATACTTAGATCTTAATGGACAATATCTGATAGAAACCATGGATAGGCCTGGTGGAGATCCTGAAGTTGAAAGTGAATATATGCTGATGACTTTTAGGTTAGAGATTGAGCAAAGCTCCAATCCTGTTTATTTGCTCGGCTCTTTGACTAATTGGGGAAAGGCTCCAGAAGCAAAGATGGAATGGGATCCAAAGATGGAAGTATATACAACATCACTTCTGGCAAAGCAGGGTTGGTATGATTACCAATATGCTTTTTCAGTTGATGGGGGATTTGAACCACAGTCTTTTGAAGGAAGTTATTTTGAGACGGAAAATGAATATGAAGTCCTGGTTTATTTCCGGAATTTAGGCTCGCGATATGATCAGCTTGTAGGATACATTTACTTGCATCCAAACCGCCGTAGACCGTAAGAGTAAAAATGCTATAATTAATCTTTACAAATCGGAATGAAGGTAGAAAGTCAGTGTAGTTGATGTATGCGTTACCATGAGATGTAGGTAGTGCTAAGCTCATCAGTCAGCTTAATCACTCTTCAATCAGATTAACCTTATTGGTTTTCGGGCAAATTTCAAGACCTTAGGTTGCATACAGATAAGTCACTTAATGCATATATGGACTAAAAATAGAGCATTTAGATTTACTTTAATCTGGTAAGATAACGGTCAGCTCGACAAAAAATACTTCTGTCAAATCCTATAGCTAAAAATACTTAAAAGCAAAAATCCCTTCCGTTAGTACGGAAGGGATTTTTTTAGGATTCTTCTGAAGATACAATATCTGTAGAAGAAGAGTCTTCTTTGTTCTCTTCAGCAGGTGGTGCGACATTCTCGCGAATGCGCTCACTTGGCTTGTAAGGAACAAATCCTTCTCTTTTGAATTTGTAAGTTGTAGTTCTAGGGCCAGTTGGATGATTAGCCAGATCTAGCATACCAAAACCTTTGTGAGTGAATGCACCCAAGCCACATTTGAAAACGAAATCCTGGACTTCAGGAGCTGCGTATAATGTGATGGGAAGAGTATATCCTCTCACTTCGTATTTCACATCCATGTCGTAAACGGCATAGATTCTCGCAAATTTCTTCTGGGCTTCTTTTAGTTTATTTACATAAACCATATCTGGCACCACCTGAAACTTGAAGAAAGTCTCCATTTGCTCGGCAGTGTACCAGCCAGATCGCTCCATTCTAGTAAGCGTGGATTCATAAAGTAGATCGGAAAACTCATCGCTATCCGGGCTAATGAATCGCTTACCTGCTTCCTCATTGAATGCAGGAGTGATCAATACCAAAGGGGAAATACAAACAAACTTGTTTGAAGTCTCCAGTACTGGTTCTACTTCGATTTCAGTATATTCAGGAACCATGATTAGATTGCCAAGCTCGATTTTTGGGGTGGCAAAAACCTGCTCTAGCAAGTAGTCCATGAAGTCTTCACTCTGGGAAGACAATACTAGGGTAACCAAACTTGAATAATAATGCAAGCCACTTCTACTCACTTTTGTCTGGCCTTTAAGCCCAGAAAAGTTGAAATAGTTGTAGTTGTAGAACTCTTCTCTACCACCTTTTACAATTAACCCTTTAAGGAATTGTGCCAGTATATACTGATGGTGGAATGGTAAGTAAGAACCCTTGTTTTTTAGGGAAAATATTAGTCTAACTCTCACGGTAAATTAAAAATAAAATGAGACAATAAATAAGATAAAATTGTAACGTAATGGGTGACTACGCAATTACAAAATTATCATTTTTTTTCGAGAAATCGTTACACATTAAATCTAAAATGCATAATGTCACCATCTTGGACGACGTATTCTTTTCCCTCAATTGCGATTTTTCCGTTTTCTCGGCAAGCTGCTTCAGTTTTGAATTTCTGATATTCAGCTAGTTTTATTACTTCAGCTTTGATAAACCCTCTTTCAAAATCTGTGTGGATTACTCCTGCAGCTGCAGGAGCTTTCCAACCTTTTTTGATGGTCCAAGCTCTAACTTCCTGCACACCAGCAGTAAAATAGGTTATCAAGTCTAATAGTGAGTACGCACCGTAGATCAATTTGTTCAATCCACTTTCTTTAAGGCCATATTCGCCTAGGAACATTTCCTTTTCTTCAGGATCCTCGAATTCAGCTATTTGGGCTTCAATGGCTGCGCATAGGATGATTACCTCAGCATTTTCGTTTTTCACTTCTTCCTTTAGCTTATCTACATATTTGTTGCCAGCTTGAAGACTTTCTTCATCCACATTGGCTACATAGATTACAGGCTTGATTGTAAGTAAATGCAGATCACGAACCGCTTCTAATTCTTCCTTATCTACATCTACAGATCTAGCATTTCTACCTTGAGTCAAAGCATCTTTGAATAACAAAAGAGTTTCCAGTTCTTTTCTTGCTTTAGCATCACCGGACTTGGCTACCTTCTCTGACTTCTGGATTTTTTTCTCCACTGACTCCAAATCTTTCAATTGAAGCTCCGTATCGATTACTTCTTTGTCGAAAATAGGATCTACGCCACCAGCTACATGGACAATGTTTTCATCGTCAAAGCACCTGATCACATGGATGACAGCATCTACCTCACGGATATTTGCAAGGAATTTATTTCCCAAACCTTCACCTTTACTAGCGCCTTTTACCAGGCCAGCGATGTCTACGAATTCAATCACAGTCGGAAGAACTCGTTGCGGATTGACAAGCTCTTCAAGAATCTGAAGTCTATTGTCTGGAACTGTAACTACACCCACATTAGGTTCTATTGTACAAAAAGGGAAATTAGCTGCTTCAGCTTTCGCACTTGATAGGGCGTTAAACAGAGTGGATTTCCCTACGTTTGGAAGTCCAACAATGCCACATTGTAATGCCATTTATTCGTTATTTTATTTGAAATATTCGGTAAGATTTATACCCCCTGTAGAATTCCAAAATGAAAACTCTACAAATGGTATACATTGGTATTGCAAAGATCATCCCGACAACGCCGGCTATTTTTGCCCCGACAAAGATAACAACAAATATTTCAAGGGGATGCGCTTTCACAGATTTAGAAAAAATCATCGGCTGAAGAAATATGTTGTCAGTGACTTGGACTAAGCCAAAGACTGAAAGAATCTTAATAATCAGGTAGTTTAATTCGTTGTTTGTGTCAAAAGTTCCTGAGGAAATCCCGACGATTATCCCGAAGGTAGCACCAAGTAAAGGGCCTGCATAGGGGATAAGATTTGCCACGGCAGCAAATAGCGCTATAGTTAAGGCGTATTCTATTCCCATGATCGTTAAGCCAAAACTGGCTAGGGAGAAAATCGCAAGCATTTGCAGCAAAAGGCCTGAAAGATAATTGGATAGTAATTTTTCTACTTTGGTAAAAGTCGCTACCGAAAGTTCAAAATAGGGATTTGGAATCAAATTAAGAAGATTTCTTCGCAAGAGACCATTTTCCAAAAGAAGGAAAAAGCTAATAAAAGCGATTGCCATAGTTCCTATAAAAAGGCTACTAGTGGTGTTGATGACACCTCCTATAAATGAGGTGAAATCAAATTCTTTGATCATTTCGATCATACTTGTTTTAAAGCGTCCAAATAGATACCCCGGCTGGGTTTCTAATAATTCATGTCGGAAGAGAAAACTTTCTACTCTAGTGACAGGAACTTGGATTTGCTCATAAATCCCGTTTAGGTCCAATTCGCTCAGAATTATGATTTGATTGTTGATCAGCGGGAAGAAAAGAAAGCTTAGCAAAACCATCAGCAGAACTATTGCCAAGTAGGATAGGACTATTGCAGACCACCTTGGGATATGCTGTCCTAATAAGTGGAAGTCGTTTAGATGGTTGGTCAGCGGACGCAGAAGCGCAGCTAGTATTAATGAAATGAATAGGTAAAGAGTGATATTAGAGAAATACCATCCAATTAGCAGGAAAACTGCAATGAATAAAATAAGATAAACGAAAAAACGCTGCATAATCTGAAATAAGAAAAGGAGACATTACTGCCTCCTCTAAATATACTATTTCTCTATTTTGAAACTAGAGGTTTGGCAAATCTACGTGGATTATTCCCACTTCAACTCATCTTTATATTCTGATTCAGATTCTTCTTTTTCGTATTGGTCAAAATCAACGTCCGGAAGAAGTTCGTTTTTCACGTGATCTACCGAATCATTTAGGGCTGAAACAAATTTGAAGAAGTCCTCTTTGTAAAGGAAAATTTTATGCTTTTCGTAAGTGAAATTCTCGCCGTTCATCTTTCTCTTACTTTCTGTAATAGTCAGGTAGTAATCGTTTGAGCGAGTTGATTTGACATCGAAAAAATATGTTCTCTTACCTGCTTTTACTTTTTTAGAGAAAATCTCCTCTCTATCATAGCCTCTTTGATCTTCCACAATTCGTTTTGTTAAAAGTATAAGGTTGGTTAAAATACAGCCGAATATAAAACAATTCGCTTCTAATATTCAAATACATACGCTAAAATTTTAGCGTATGTATATTTACAGAAAAACGATTTGATGTGGATAAGAATGAAAATTGAGCTTTTATCAAATATGAAAAGCCTATTCTCCGTGCATCATAGCTTTCTTCTCTAATAGCTCTTCTTCCGTCTCACGGTGGTCTGGGTCATCCACACAGCAATCTACCGGACATACCGCAGCACATTGTGGCTCTTCATGAAAACCATTGCATTCTGTACACTTATCGGTCACGATATAGTAGAACTCGTCCGATGCAGGATTTTGCTTTTCATTTCCATCTACTACAGTACCGTCTTCTAAAGTAACTTCATTCAAACTAGTACCGCCACTCCAAGTCCACTCTACACCACCTTCATAGATGGCCGTGTTTGGGCATTCTGGTTCGCATGCACCGCAATTGATGCATTCGTCGGTAATCATTATAGCCATAACTTCAATTATTTAAAGATCAAAAGTAACAACCTTAAAACTGTAAGGCAATAAAAAAGTTGTCATACTAACTAATTTAATTCAATTCTGAGTTCGCTTCTTTTCAAAAAAGCTAAATTTGCACATTAATTATATAGCATGAAGCCTGTAGAACGTATATCCGCATTTGTCAATCTTGGAAAAATCATCAAGGATCTTAGTCCAGATGAAAAAGAGGAATTGCTGTGGAGAGCCCAAAACAATAATAATTGGTTTACTAAAGACTCGGTGGAGTCATCTCTTGAAGGTATTTCATTTATGCTTTCGGAGGAGAAATTGGATGCGTGGCTTGCTATTTATGAATTGAAAGAAGTAGAAAACCCTAAATCGGTTGGCTTGATGATGGCGGGAAATATCCCCGCAGTGGGTTTTCACGATGTGATGTGTGTAATTCTTTCTGGCCATCAGGCTGTGATCAAATTGAGTTCTTCAGATGAAATTTTGATGAAATGGCTTATTGAAAAGCTGATAGAAATTGATCCAAGATTTGAAAAGCAGATTCGAATCGAAGAAATGCTCAAAGGAATGGATGCATATATTGCTACAGGTAGTGATAACTCTTCCAGGTATTTCAATTATTATTTCGGGAAATATCCACACGTGATCCGTCACAACAGGACTTCAGTGGCAGTTCTTTCGGGTACTGAGACTACAGAAGACTATATCGGTTTGGGAAAGGATATTTTTCAATACTATGGATTGGGATGTAGGAATGTTTCTAAAATATACGTGAAATCTGTTGATCAGCTCCAAGACTTATTAGGTGCTTTGGAGATATATTCACCTACTGCATTGCATCACAAATATCATAACAACTACGATTACAATAAATCGATCTACCTGGTAAATCTAGAGAAGCATTTAGATAATGGGTTTTTGCTGCTGAAAGAATGCCAAGACTTAGTCTCACCAATCTCCGTTCTTTTTTATGAGGTATATGAGAGCGAAGAGCTATTGAATGAGAAGTTACAGGAGCTTGAGTCTAAGATTCAATGCGTGGTAGGGAATGGTATCGGAAGAGTGCCATTTGGGACTGCTCAAAATCCTGAGCCATGGGAATATGCTGATGGTGTGGATACAATGACTTTCCTATTGGAACTATCCTAAGAATTGCTCACTAGAGCTGCTACTGCTGCTGGTAATTTAATACAGAATTTAGTGCCTTTCCCTTCTTCGGAAAGCACTTCAAATTGACCATGATTTTTCCGGATGTAATCTTTTACTAATACTAGACCAATTCCAGTTCCAGATTCATTGTTTTGTCCAGTGGTGGTAAATGAAATCCCACGATTGATTTTTGATAGATTTTCTTCAGAGATACCTTTGCCATAATCTTCAATACAAATTTTGACAAAATCCTGCTCATTGTGAGTTGAAATGCTGATTTTTCCTTCAAGATTAGAAAACTTAATCGCATTGTTGATTAGATTTCTCACCACCAATGCGATCATATTTTTATCTGCCTTCACCATGGATTTGGCTTCTGCGTCTATGCATATTTCGATTTTCTTTTCGTTGGCGATTCTCTCCAGAATACCTTTTTGTTGGATTAGTATTTTGTGGATATCAAATTCTTGAGTCTTCACTATTTCACCACCTTTGAGCTGAGAGCTAGACCAAGCCAGAAGATTTTCAAGTAATATCGCCACTTGCTCCATATTTCTAGAGACTTCAGGAAGCATATCCATGAACTCTTCTTTAGAGACCAATCCTGTATTAGTCAGGTGAATCAGTTCCTTTATACCAAAAATTGGACCTTTCAGATCATGTGAAATAATAGTGAAATACTTGTCCTTAATATCGTTCAGCTGTTGCAGTTCAATGGTTTGATTTCTAAGCGTTTGGTTGATTGCTTTTTGCTCCGTTATGTCTTCGAAAAGTAAAACCATTCCATTGCTTACATACTTTTCATCCAAAAGTGGAATAGCCTCAACTAGGAAGATTTTTTCTTTTTCTCCTGACCCAACTTTGCTCTCTATATTATTAGCTTTCCCAATGTCAATCAACTCAAGGATGTCATGTTTGTTAATGAAAATGTCTTTGGCGTTGACGGCCACTTTAATCTTTTCAGGAGTGTTACAGAACGATACAAAAGCTGGATTGAAGTCTACGATTTTAATGTTGGAGTCTAAGACTAAAACGCCTTTCGTAATAGCCTCCATTACCTTTGCTAGAGCAATGGGTTTGATATTAAACAGTTGATATTTAAGAATAGCGAAGCCTGCAATCAAGTAGGTGAGCAAAAAGGCAAAAGGTGTTAAGTCAATGACTTCGAATAATCTGAAAATATGAGTTTGGTATAATAAATTGAAAATCAAGGGGAATATACCTGCCAATAGCATTAACCTTCTTTGTGTTTTGAATAGTTGGTCTGAGAATCGGAATCTTTTCCAGATGATTAAGTTACCCAATGCGAAGGCAAAATAGATATATATCATATTGATATAGTACCATGAGCCGATTTCCATTTTTGCTGTCGGAAAAGGACCAGAATTCAAGACCCTAAACGATTTGTAATAGAGATGATGATACTCATTTGTCACTACCATCAAAAAGGTAATTATTGGAATAAGAAGCGCAAATGAAATTATTAAACCATGATTTTTTGATTGATAGCTTGTGAACTTTAAGCTAAAAATCAACCAAAAAGCACCTATGAAGGAGATTCCAAAGTATTCCAGTTTTACAAAAAAGAGCATTGACTCTTTGGTTGATACGCTGAGTTCTAATCCATAAAAAAACCCCCAAATTGCTGCGCACAGCATAGTAAGGGCAACCCATCTAGTGGAGTCTTCTACTTTAAATGCGATATATATTGAAAGCCCTCCAACTAGTAATCCTGAGAGCAAAAGAATAATAGAAAATGGATTGAAAATGAATTCCATTTAAGCGTGATGATAGATTATTTGAGAGAACTGGAATTTAGGGATTATCCGACTATGATTTTAGCTAATGGCTCAGGCAAAAAATAAATTTAGTAATGCTTTATCTAAATAAATGACTTTAATTCTCCCCGAGCTAACAAAAATAATGCTGTTATAGAAATTTTACATTCTCTGATGTAACCTAAAATGGTTTTAAATAAGGAAAACCATACTTTACACTTGTTGAATGGTTACAAATTGTTGGGCTAACTTTCTATATTTGCAGTCGTTAAAAAAACGAAACTTTTACCAAACAAAAATCCCTATACAATGGCTTTTGATATTGAAATGATCAAAAAAGTGTATGCCAGATACCCTGAACGTATCGAAGCGGCTCGTAAGGCTGTGGGGCGTCCACTTACTTTGACTGAAAAGATTCTTTACGCACACTTAAGCGAAGGCAGTACTTCACAAGCATACGGAAGAGGTATTTCTTATGTTGATTTTCAACCAGATAGGGTTGCAATGCAAGATGCTACTGCACAGATGGCTTTACTTCAGTTTATGCAAGCAGGAAAGGATCAAGTGGCTGTACCTTCTACGGTTCACTGTGATCACTTGATTCAAGCTGAAGTAGGAGCTGCTCAGGATTTGACTAAAGCAAAAGATAAAAATAAGGAAGTTTATGATTTCTTAGCTTCTGTATCTAATAAATATGGCCTCGGTTTCTGGAAGCCAGGAGCAGGTATCATTCACCAAGTAGTATTAGAAAACTATTCTTTCCCAGGTGGAATGATGATTGGTACTGATTCGCACACACCGAATGCGGGTGGTCTGGGAATGGTAGCGATTGGAGTAGGTGGAGCTGATGCATGTGATGTAATGGCTGGGCTTCCTTGGGAGCTTAAATTTCCTAAATTAATCGGTGTTAAACTTACTGGTAAGCTTTCTGGTTGGACATCTGCCAAAGATGTAATCTTAAAAGTAGCAGGCATCCTAACTGTAAAAGGTGGGACTGGTGCTATCGTCGAATATTTTGGAGAAGGTGCTAGATCTCTTTCCGCTACAGGCAAAGGTACTATCTGTAACATGGGAGCAGAAATCGGAGCGACTACTTCGATCTTCGGTTACGATGAAAAATCTGCAGCTTATTTAAGCTCAACTGAAAGAGCTGACGTAGCTGAATTGGCTAATGGAATCGCTGAGCACCTTACTGGCGATGAAGAAGTCTATGCTAATCCTGCTACTTATTTCGATGAAGTAATTGAGATCAACCTTTCTGAATTGGAGCCCTATGTGAATGGTCCTTTCACTCCCGATTTGGCTTGGCCTATCTCTAAATTTGCTGCAGCTGTAAAAGAACATGGCTGGCCAGCAAAAATAGAAGTTGGTTTGATCGGATCTTGCACTAACTCTTCCTATGAAGATATTTCCAGAGCTGCTTCACTTGCCCAACAGGCTGTAGATAAAAAACTGGTTGCTAAATCTGAATATACCATCACTCCAGGATCAGAGCAGGTAAGATTTACTGTAGATAGAGACGGGTTTTTGGATACTTTTGGTCAGATGGGCGGTGTAGTTCTTGCAAATGCATGCGGGCCTTGTATCGGTCAGTGGGCACGTCATGGAGCTGAAAAACAAGAAAAAAACTCTATTATCACGTCTTTCAACAGAAACTTTGCGAAGCGTGCAGACGGTAACCCAAACACGCACTCATTCGTGGCTTCTCCTGAGATCGTGACTGCATTGGCAATTGCTGGTGACTTGACCTTCAATCCACTGACAGATAGTCTAATCAATGAAGAAGGTGTGTCTGTAATGTTGGAAGAGCCTACCGGCCTTGAACTTCCAACCAAAGGTTTTGCAGTAGAGGATGCTGGATATCAGCAACCAGCGGAAGATGGTACTAACGTGACTATTACTGTTAGTCCAACTTCAGATCGTCTCCAATTATTGGAGTCATTCAAGCCATGGGAAGGGACAGACTTGAAAGGTCTTAAACTTCTGATCAAAGCAAAAGGTAAGTGTACTACTGATCATATCTCTATGGCTGGGCCATGGTTGAGATTCAGAGGTCATTTGGATAATATCTCTAACAATATGCTCATCGGGGCTGTCAATTCTTACACGGATGCTACTAATTCAGTAAAGAATCAATTGTCAGGTGCATACGGTGAAGTTCCAGCTACACAGCGTGATTACAAAGCGAATGGTATTGGTTCTATCGTAGTCGGTGATGAAAACTACGGTGAAGGATCATCTAGAGAGCATGCAGCAATGGAGCCTCG
>Ga0105053_10001065_pt1 | contig 44042 bp, 40 predicted proteins | sample BON01_FD_78093 | JGI IMG/M metagenome (GOLD analysis project Ga0105053, IMG submission 78093) | Freshwater microbial communities from Lake Bonney liftoff mats and glacier meltwater in Antarctica - BON-01 | ecosystem: Environmental > Aquatic > Freshwater > Ice > Glacier meltwater | place: Lake... | reverse complement strand
GGTCATGGTTTCTCCTCATCGATTCCGGCATTGGCACCGTGCCCAACAGGGTCGGTTGCCTGACCGTCAACGAGCCGGAACTCTCAGGTCATCTGGATAAGTGGGCTCATTGTAGCCGACGAGCGCCTTGCTGTTGGTGAGCGACTCGCAACCGCATGGTTGACCGAATCGACGGCCCGCTCCCGAACTGCCTGAGAGAGCGTGGGAGTAAGCAGGATTACGGTGCGGTGCTGGCAGTGCAACGACGTTGGGGGCACAACGACGTTGGGGTCGAGAGAGTTGCTATCAGCGAGTTGCTATCGAGTCACCGAGCTGTTGGGCTGCTGGACCCAGACGGCGGCCCGCTCCCAAGTAGCTGGGCAGGAGAGAAGAGGAGAGTGGAGGCGGCACTGCGCCGTGGCATCACAACGCTGTCCAGTGACAACGCTGTCCAGTGACAACGCTGTCCAGTGACAACGCTGTCCAGTCACAACGCTGTCCAGTCACAACGTTGTCCGAGTGCAGTTGCTAGCAGGCCGTGAGCCGGTGACCTTTCCTGGGCACACGTAGCCGCAGACTCTCGCTGCACCCCGGCAACCTCGTACTCGCTGCCCTTTGGTATGCCCCGCTTTCCGACGCTGTCGCTTCCACCTGCAGCCAGGCGACGGGGCGTCGGTTGGGCGACCCCACGGAGGACGATGCAGTGGACGAGTCTGCTGCAACGACGTTCGACGTTCGGCCTGCAAGACCGTGAGCTGCAACACCATTGGGCTGGGCAGGTCGGGTGCGAGCCGGAAGCAACACTGTCGCAGTGACAACGAGGGCCCCACCCTTCATCGAGACTGTGGGCCGGGGGGCGCACCAGGTCACACAGCGACCCTGGCTGAAGAGATCCCAAATCCTCTTACTCAACCGACTCGCGATAGCCCCTGAGCACCAGGCCGAGACTTGTACTCATACTCATCGGGCTGCAGCCGGCAAGAAGGCCGACCAATGTCAAGGGGCGTCAGCTGTCTAGGCGGTAAACGAACGTTGCGCCGAGTCCTCACTGAGTCCTCAATGAGTCCTCACTCTTGAGATAAACGAGCGGATGTCGGTAGATGCCGGTAGATATGTTTCCCCTGCTAGAACCCGCTTTCTGCTGCCGAGTGCCTGGTGGCGGAGGTGCTCGTTTACTCTCTTCCAGAACGTCAACCGGCTGCTGCCGCCCAACCTCTGACCGCCCACCCAACCTCTGACCGCCAGTTGCCGAAGCGTTCGAGGGCGTCGACATCGCCACGCTCACGGGTGCCATAATGTCGTCGCACCTGCGCCGCAACTGATCCGCAGTTACATCGCGCTCAGCGAACGGTACCGAAGTAGATCTGCCACACCAGGACGGTCTTCGCGACGAACGAGAGCACGATGTAGCCGCGTTCGCCGAACAGGTAGCTGCGCCACTTGCCCACCTGCTTGTACTGCAGGAACTGGTTGATGGCGAAGCAGTTGAACAGGGCGAACACGCTGAACAAGATGCCCCACACCCACGGCGGCACCGCCTCGTCGGCGTTGCCGAGCCCACCCTGGAAGTAGATCGCGATGACGATCCACGGCACGATGCCGGCGATACATCCGAAGATGAACGGGTACCAGTCGACGTTCTCGCCCGGGCGGCTCTGGCGTTCCATCATCCAGCCGAACAGGATCATCGACACGTTGGCACCGGCCACGCCGACCAGCGCCCCGATGTCGTAGGCGCCGAGCAACATCGTGATCAGCACGATCATCAGGGTGGAGCTGAATGCGTACTCGATCCAGCGGAACGGGTTCTGTTTGTTCGCGATCGCGTTGTTGTACGAGCGGTTGGCGACCGTGCCGACGAGGAGATGGAAGAACGCTGAGAGCAATGAGAAGGCCGCCACGCCGTAGCCGAACGTCGGCGTGAAGAGGATCTCGGTCGGAGGTGATGTTCCTTGGAGCAACGCGGGATCCTGCGTCGGGAACGACGCCGTGATCGGCAGTTTGAAGTCGGTCATGATGACCAGGAAGATCACCGACGACATCAAGTGGAACACTCCAGCAGCGAGGTTCCACACGCGCAGACTCTTCGCCGTCTCGTCGTCGAGATGCGGTCTCGGCGCCTCCGACGGCAGTGCCGTGGTGGCCGTGCTCGTGGGCACGTCGGTCGTTCTCGGCTGCTCGATCACAAAGCTCATGCCTGCGAGGGTGACCACGCCGCCCGCATCGTAAACACCCGAGGTGGGCATCGAACCAGCGTCGCGGTGGATGAGCCAGCCCCGCATCGACCCGATCGACATCGTGATCAGGCGGGTCGATGCCGCCGCAACCTTCCTGAGTGGTCTCGGTATCGACGTTCCAGGCGACAGGGGCGCTTGGGATGCGATTCACCGCAACCTCCTTGCGCACGAACTCCACGAAGTCGCAGTGAAAGACCGAACGCGGCGCCGAACGACCTCAGTGGCCGGTGAAGTCGGGGCGCCGTTTGTCGAGGAAAGCGGTGCGCCCCTCCTCCGCGTCGGCGCTCGCCCAGGCGGAACTGCGGGCCACCTCGAACGCGAGGTCGTCATCCGGCTCGACCTGTGCGTGTTCGAGACCGATCTTGTGACCGGCGATCGTGAGCGGCGCCAGGCACGACAGTTCGTGCGCCCACGCCACCGCGTCGGCGAGCGTCCCGAGCCGGTGGATGCCACCGGTGGCGTGGAGCTGTTCGGCCGTGTAGGTCTGCGCGGCGAGCAGCATCGCCCGAGCGATCGGTGGCGAGAACTCCGACGCGAGCCGCCGGATCGTCCAATGGTCGACCACCAGTCCGAGCTTGGCCGCCGGGATACCCAACACGCTGCTGGGCGTTGCCACCCGGAGATCGGCGGCGATCGCCAACTGTGCTCCGGCACCGAGCGCCGGACCGTCGATCGCGGCGATCACCGGCACGGGCAGCCGGCCGAAGCCGCGCAGTACCGAGGCGAGATCGGTGGCGAACTGGCCCTCCTCGACACCGTTGAGGTCAGCGCCGGCACTGAAGGCCGGCGGCTTGCCGGTCAACACGACGGCCCGGATCGTGTCGGGTGACCGAGCGGCCATCGCTGCCTGCACATCGAGCAATTCGAGCAGGGTGGCGTGGTCGACGGCGTTGCGTCGCGACGGGCGGTCGAGCGTGATGATCGATATCGAACCGTCGTGCGTGAGATCGACCGTCATGGCCTGCAGCGTTGCGCTCGTAGCATGGGGCGACTGTATGTCGAACCCCCCAGTCACACCCGAAGAGATCGATCCGATTCGCGTCAAGCGAGCGCAGGTCGCGAAGTGGACGCAGCGTGCCAACCGCAGCGGCTATCTCTTCGTGTTGCTGGCGATGGTGTTGTTCGTCATTGCATTCTTCAGCGGATTCTCAGCGGTGATGGCCGACCTGGTGATCATCTCGTTCGTGATCGGTTGCGTCTTGCTGGCACCGTCGATCATCGTCGGCTACGCCGTGAAGGCCGCCGAGCGCGACGACCGCGAACGCGGCTTCTGAACGGGCCTGCGAACTGCGCCCGGAAGAGGTAGCGGCTGAATTCCGCGACGGCGTACCTCCCGTTACCATCCGGTGACTGATGTCCATTCGCCTCACCGCCACCGCCCGCCGGGAGCAGATCCTCGACGTTGCGCTCGAGGTCTTCGCAACCCACGGTTTCCACGGCGCTTCGATGAACGACGTCGCCGACGCCGTCGGTGTCACCAAGCCGGTGCTGTACCAGCATTTCGATTCCAAGCGTGACCTGTACCAGGCGCTCATCGACGAGGTCGGCGAGCGGCTCCTGGCCAACATCGCCAAAGCGGCCGCTGACGCCACCGACGGCAAGAGCCAGACCGATCTCGGGTTCCGCGCCTACTTCCGATGGGTCGCCGAGGATCACGACGCCTTCCGATTCCTGTTCGGCTCGGGCACCCGACGAGACGACGAATTCAACGCCGCCGTCACCCGCATCACCGCCGAGGCGGCCAAGGCGGTCGCCCCGCTGATCGCTGTCGACATCGACGAGCGACACCGCACCACGATCGCCCACTCACTGGTCGGCATGGCCGAGGGCGCCAGTCGCCTGCTGGTGGAACGCGGCGACGAGTTCGACCCCGACGAGATCGCCCAGGTCGTGGCCGACCTCGCCTGGGCCGGCCTGCGCGCCGTCCAGCCGGTCGCTCCCGCGCGGGATTGACGTTTGCGTTGCAGTTCCGGTGGGGCGCTCCACCGAAAACGCAACACGAACGTGGCACAGCACCTTCCACATTGACAGCACACCGCCGTTGCGTCATCGTGTGCTCATGACCGACACGGCGTCGCACCTTCGTCCGAGCGAGAACCCGTATCTGACGGGCAACTATGCGCCGGTCGCCGAGGAACTGACCGCATTCGACCTGCCGGTCACCGGAACGATCCCGGCCGATCTCGAAGGGCGGTGGCTGCGCAACGGCCCCAACCCGAGTCCTGACATCGACGTGATGACCCATCACTGGTTCATGGGCGCCGGGATGGTGCACGGTGTCCGCCTGCGCGGCGGCAAGGCCGAGTGGTATCGCAACCGCTACGTCGCAGGCGCCGACGGGTTCAGTCCGAACACCAATGTCGGCGGCTTCGCCGGCACCACGTGGGCCATGGTCGAAGCCGGTACGCCACCGGTGGAGCTGGGCTACGAGCTCGAATCGCACGGTGCCAACGCGTTCGGCGGCACCCTGCCCAACGGGTTCAGCGCTCACCCCAAGTACGACCCGGCCACCGGCGACCTCCACGCCATGGCCTACCACTGGCCGGACCTGTGGGATCACGTGCAGTACGTGGTGGCCGGCAACGACGGACGGGTGTCGAAGGTCGTCGACATCCCCGTGTCCGACATGCCGATGATCCACGACATGTCGCTCACACCCACGTACGCCATCGTGTACGACCTTCCGGTGACCGTGAACCTCGACGTGGTCGCCGAGGGCTATCCGTGGCCGTTCACGTGGGCGCCCGATCGCGCCGCCCGGGTGGGTCTGCTCCCCCGGTCCGGCACTGCCGACGACATCGTGTGGTGCGACGTCGACCCGTGCTACGTGTTCCACCCCCTGAACGCCTACGACGCAGCCGATGGCACCGTGGTGGTCGACCTGTGCCGATACGACCGCATGATGGACACCGATCGACGGGGGCCGTTCACCGATTGCCTCCCGACGTTCGATCGCTGGGTGATCGACCCGACGACCCGGAAGGTCACCGAGACCCGCATCGACGACCGGCCTCAGGAGTTCCCGCGGCACAATCCCACCGTCGGCCTGCAGCGACACCGCTACGGCTACACCTCCGAGGTCACGATCGACGCGCCCAACCTCCATGGTGCGATCATCAAGCTCGACGTCGAGGCCGGAACGAGCCAGGCCCACGAGTTCGGTCCTGGTCGTGGCGGCGCCGAACCGGTCGTGGTGCCGAAAGCTGATGGCGTGGCCGAGGACGACGCGTGGATCCTCACCGTCGTCTACGACGCGGCGACGGATTCGAGCGAGCTCCACATCCTCGACGCCGGCGACATCACCGGCGCCGCCGTCGCCCAGATCTCCCTGCCGCAGCGGGTGCCGTTCGGCTTCCACGGCAACTGGGTGTCCGACAGCTCGGTCCCACCCCCAGCCTGAAAAACCATGTTTGCGTGACGTTTCCGGTGGGCCGGCCCACCGGAAACGCAGCGCAAACGTGGTTCGAAGGGTCAGGTTCGGTAGGTGAGGCCGCGGTAGCCGTCGACGAAGCCGGCCGTCCGCAGGATCTCGAGCAGGCCGGCAGGCGCGTCGACGAGGCCATTGCCATCGATCTTGCGGACCTCCGCCGATCGCAATCGGTCGTCCTTCACGAGCGACACCAGCGCATCGGCCCACGACGGGTCGGCCGTGGCCTCCGGGAACGTGACCAGATGATGCGCTCGTCGATCGAACCACACCAGCGGCCGACCAGCACGCGACACCACCATCGACGACGCGCTTCGCGCCGGGCGCCCAGTGGTCAGCGGCCACACGAGCGCCGCTCCGTAGGGCTGGGCCGGGTCGGTGGAGGCGAGCACGATCGGATCCGGAACGTCGTCGGGCGAGAACACCGCATCGGGGGTTTCGCGAACCGCCCGTAGACGATCGACCGCACCCGGCACCGCGAACTGCGCGGCGCCGAGACCGTCGACGAAATAGCCGCGTCGGACCTGGCCACGTTCTTCGAGCACCTTGAGCACCCCGTACACCGCGCTGAACCCGCCGACGAGACCCTCGGCCATCACCGCTTCACGCGTCACCACACCGTGGCGTTCCACGAGCTGCAATGCTTGCGCATGCGCGGCCTCGGTCGGGGTGGGAGCCGGAAGCAGCAACGGTGCCACCAGGCTCCAACGACCCTGACCGGCGGGCGGTCCGATGCGATTCAGGCGCCCTGGGCGCGGGCGGCTGCGGACCCTCGAGCGACTGGCCGCACCGGCCTTCACCTTGGCCCCGCCGAGCACCGCCCGCAAGGGCGCAAGCGAGTCGTTGGTGACCTCGCCGGCCCACACCAGATCCCACAGCGCGGCGAGCAATTCCTGATCGGACGCGCCGACCGAGGCACCGCGGATCTGGCCCCAAAAGCTCGCACCCTGTTCGGCCAGCAGCGTGCGGGTGGCGTCGTGCAGTGCACCCTCGACCGGCTCGCGTTGCTCCCAACCCGGAGCGAGCAGTGGCAACTGGTCGGCGAAACAGAGCCGTACGCGTCCGTCGCGCGCTCCCAGGCCGCCGGCACCGATCCAGACGACCTCGCCGGCGGTGCACAGTTCGTCGAGCATCGACGGGCGATAGCCGCGCACCCGAACCGGCAACACATCGGCTTCGATCGTCGACGACACGAGCGCAGCACCCGACAGCACGCCGAGCGTCTCGACCAGTGCATCCATCCCCCGCCGCTGGGCCGGGACGTCGTGCCACGCCGTGAGGAACCGCGCGAACGCCTGCTGCTCGACCGGCTCGACCTCCTTGCGCAATGCCGCCAGCGAACGCCGCCGAAGTTGACGCAGCACGTCCACGTCGCAGAACTCCCTGCTGACACCTCCGGGTCGGAACTCGCCGACCACCAGACGCTCCTCGCCTTCGAGTGCCGCGAGGGCTCCGGCGATCCGATCTGGCGGCGCACCGAAGCGGGCGGCCACCTCGGCGGTGAGGAACGGACCGTGCGTGCGGGCGTACCGTCCCACGATCTCTTCGAGTGGCCGGGCCACCGGATCGGTGAACGCCATCGGCAGCCCGAGCGGCAGCGCGCAACCGAACGCGTCGCGATACTTCGCGGCGTCTTCGGCGGCTGCGTATCGAGTCTCGCCCGCCAGCGCGATCGGGATGGCCCGCTTCTCGCTGACGAGCGTCGCGAGCCAGGCGGCGGGATCCTCGGCGGCATCGAGCGGCGCACAGCGCAGCGCTACCTCCGTGGCCGACAGGTCGCCGACCCGGCGAAGCACGTCGTGGAGCTCGTCGACCGAACGCGCCCGACGACCATCCGCGAGGCACTGCAGTTCGAGTTCGACGTCGGCGAGCACCTCGGGATCGAGCAGCTCGCGCAGCTCCTCGGCGCCCAACAGATCGCGCAGCAGGTCACGGTCGAGTGCCAACGCGGCAGCCCGCCGCTCGGCCAGCGGGGCGTCGCCCTCGTACATGTACGCGGCGATCCAGTTGAACAACAGGCTCGACGCCATCGGGCTCGCCTTGCTCGTATCGACGGTGACCACCCGCAACGCCCGCGACCGCAGCTGGCCCAACACCTCGCGCAGCGCCGGCACGTCGAACACGTCCTGCAAGCACTCACGCGACGTCTCCAGCAGGATCGGGAACGTCGGGTACTTCGCCGCGACCGCGAGCAGGTCGGCGGCACGTTGGCGCTGCTGCCACAGCGGGGTGCGACGATCGGGACGACGGCGCGGCAGCAGCAGCGCCCGGCCGGCGCATTCGCGGAAGCGTGCCGCGAACAACGATGTCTGCGGCAGCGTGGCGACGACGAGTTCGTCGATGTCCTCCGGGTCGATGATCAGGGCGTCGATCGGCAGCTCGACCGCCGACTCCGGCAACCGGATCACGATGCCATCGTCGCCCCACATCGTTTCGACGGGGATGTCGAACTGGTCCATCAGACGACGCTCGATCGCCATCGCCCACGGCGCGTGCACCGGTGTGCCGAACGGGCTGAGGATGCACACACGCCAGTCGCCGATCTCGTCCTGGAAGCGCTCGACCACAACGGTGCGGTCGTCGGGTACGGCCCCGGTCGCCTCGACCTGCTCGGCCAGGTACTGCTGCAGGTTGCTCGCCGCGAAGGCATCGAGCGCGTAGTGCTCCATCAACCGTTTGATGGCCGCCGCATCGTCGAGTTCACGGATCTCGCGCACGAACGCACCCAGCGCACGACCCAACTCCAACGGTCGACCCGGGCGGTCGCCGTGCCAGAACGGCATCTTGCCCGGCTGCCCGGGAGCGGGCGTGACGGTGACCCGCTCGAACGTGATGTCCTCGATCCGCCACGTCGACGCACCGAGCACGAACGTCTCACCAGGGCGGCTCTCGTAGACCATCTCCTCGTCGAGCTCACCCACCCGGGAACCGTCGGGCAGGAACACGCCGAACAGACCACGGTCGGGGATCGTGCCGCCCGAGGTGACCGCCAGGCGTTTCGATCCGTCACGGGCGCGCAGGCGATCATTGATGCGATCCCACACGATGCGCGGCCGCAGTTCGGAGAACTCCTCGCTCGGGTAGCGGCCGGAGAGCAGATCGAGCACGTTGTTGAGCAGGTCGTCGGAGATCTCGGCGAAACTCGCACAGCGGCGCACCAACGCAGCAACCTCGGCGACCGAACACTCCTCGACGATCGCCACGTGCGCCACGATCTGCTGGGCGAGCACATCGAGCGGGTTGCGGAGGTAGCGGGTCGATTCGATCTCACCGTCGATCATGCGCCGCACGACCACCGCCGTTTCGAGGAGATCGCCACGGTGCTTCGGGAAGATCGACCCCCGCGACGGCTCGCCGACCGAGTGGCCCGCACGGCCGATGCGTTGCAGGCCGCGGCTGACGGCACCGGGCGACTCGACCTGGATGACGAGGTCGACGGCCCCCATGTCGATGCCCAGCTCCAGCGACGACGTGGCCACGATCGCGCGCAGTTCGCCGCGCTTCAGCCGGTCCTCGATCACCACGCGCTGCTCTCGTGCCAGCGATCCGTGGTGGGCGCGCACGAGTTCGTCGATGATCTCGCCCGTCACCGGGTCGACGATTCCCGGAACGCCCTGCTCGATCGCCAACTCGTTGATCTTCGCGGCGAGGCGCTCGGCGGCGCGGCGGGCGTTGCAGAAGATGATCGTCGACCGGTTGGCGAGGATGCGGGTGAGGATCTCGGGATAGATGCTCGGCCAGATCGACGTGCGGCGTTCGGTGAGCGCCGACGTGGCCGGGCCCGGCGTGAGTTCGACCTTCACCTGGCCGATGGTGGACATGTCCTCGATCGGGATGACCACTTCGATCTCGAGCGTCTTGCGGATGCCGGCGTCGACGATCCGCACGGGGCGGTGGCGACCCGGCTCCTCGTAGCCGCCCAAGAACTCGGCGACCTCGACGAGCGGGCGCTGGGTGGCCGAGAGTCCGATGCGCTGCGGCGGTCTGTCGGTGACCTCCTCCAGTCGTTCGAGCGACAGCATCAGGTGGGCGCCACGCTTGGTGGTGGCCATTGCATGGATCTCGTCGATGATCACCGTCTCGACACCGGCGAGCGTTTGGCGCGCCGACGAGGTGAGCATCAGGTACAACGACTCGGGCGTGGTGATCAGCAGGTCGGGAGGGCGCCGGATCAGCTTCTGGCGGTCGTTGGCGGCGGTGTCGCCGGTGCGCATCCCAACCTCAGGAGCGACGAACCCTTCACCCAAACGCTCGGCGGCCAACTCGATGCCCTTCATCGGGGCCCGTAGGTTCTTCTCGATGTCGAACGCCAGCGCGCGCAGTGGCGAGATGTAGAGCACCCGGGTGCGGTGCGAACGCTCCTCGGGACGAGGCGTCGTGGTGAGGCGATCGATCGAAGCGAGGAACGCCGTGAGTGTCTTGCCCGAACCGGTCGGCGCGCAGATCAGTGTGTGTTCGCCGTTGGCGATGTGCGGCCAACCCTGGACCTGCGGCGGCGTGGGCTCGGGAAACGATGCCGCGAACCACTCCCGAACGGCGGGCGAGAACGCCTCCAGAACCGGGTGGCCAGCGATCTGCCCACGCTACCCAGCTGCCGTCCGATCGATCCCCGAACGATCCCCGAACGTTGGGCCATGAGTGCCAAAGGCGACCTGTCCGCGCGGAAACTCATCGCCCGTGCGAGATGGCGTCAGCCGTCGGTGGTCTCGGTCAAGTCGCCACCCATCTCCATGTAGCCGCCGCCGATGCTGCGGACCGGCGCCATGACGGTGATCTCGGTGCCGTCGTCGAAGATCAAGGTGACGTCGACGGAATCGACGAAGTCGGCCGGATCGATGTCGAGCATCATCACGTGCGGGCCGCCCGGTTCGAGCGTGAACGTTGCGCCGACAGCGATCACGAAACCGTCCTGGCGCTCCTGCATCTGCATGACGGCGTCGTCACCCATGAGTGTTTCGTGGATCTCGACGGTGGCGTCGAACGACACCGAACCACCCACCACGGTGATGTCGGAGTCACCGTTGTTGGTGATCGTGCCGTAGGCAGCCGAGGCGGTCTGGCCCTCGGCGGGCTGACGCACCCACGCGTCGGTCACCGTGATGTCGCCGACGGTGGCCTCGCCGCCGGGCATCTCCGCCATGCCGTCGTCCATCTCGCCGCCCATGGTGGTCTGGGTCGTCTCCGCAGCGGTGTCCGACGAGGCTGCGTCGTCGTCGCTGCCACACGCGGCGAGCGAGAAGATCAGCGCCGACGCGGCGAGAGGCGCCAGGAAGAGTTTGGTTCGGTTGTTGTTCACGTTCGGTCAGGTCGCCCCCAACTCCCATCTGGTTCCCCCCCAACCCCGAAAAATCCCGTGGACGTTGCGCTGAGCGCAACGACACCGCGCCATTTCGGGTTCTCGAGGTTCGCTGACGGTCACCGGCGCTCTGACACGCCCCCGGCGGCGAGCACGAGCGTGCGGGTGAGGCGCACCCGATCGAGGAGATCGCGGTCGTGGGTCACGAGTATCACGGTGCCGACGAAGGTGTCGAGTGCCTGTTCGAGCTGCTCGATGGCGGGGAGGTCGAGGTGGTTGGTCGGCTCGTCGAGCACGAGCAGATTGGCGCCGTTGGCCATCAGCAACGCGAGCGAGGCCCGGGTGCGCTCACCCGGCGACAGCGTTCCGGCCCCACGATGGACGTGCTCGGCGCCGAGGCCGAACTTGGCGAGCAGCGTGCGGGCGTCGGCGCCCAGGAGTCCGGTCGACGCCGTGAACGCGTCGAGCAACGACTCGTCGCCGAGCAGCGCCGATCGAGCCTGTTCGATCTCGCCGACCACCACGCTCGCGCCGAGCGAAGCCGATCCTGAGTCGGGACGCAGCCGGCCGAGCAGCAGCGAGATCAGCGTCGTCTTGCCGCTGCCGTTCGGGCCGACCAGCGCCACCCGGTCGCCCACGCGGAGGTCGAGATCGATCGGGCCGAGTCGGAACGAACCCCGCTCGACGACCGCGCCACGAGCGGTCGCGACCACGTCGCCGCTGCGGCCGACGGTGGGGATGGTCAACCGCAGCTCCCAGGCTTCCCGTGGTTCGTCGACCACTTCCAGCCGTTCGGCCGCCTTCTGGGTCCGCGCCGCCTTCCCGGCGAGCTGTTCGGTCTGGTTGACCTTGAAGCTTCGGATGTGTTTGTCGGTCTCGCCCGACTTTTTCACCTTCGCCTGGCCTTGGGTGGCCCACTCCCGCTCGCGCTGGGCCCGCTGCTGCAGCGCTGTGCGCTTGCTGTCGTACTCGTCGAAACGTTCTCGGGCGTGTTGCTGCGCCAGTTCGCGTTCGTCGAGGAACGACTCCCACCCGCCGGCGAACAACGTGGCACGGTGCGAGTGGTGGTCGATCTCGACGACGTCGGTGATCGTGCGCCGCAGGAACGACCGGTCGTGGCTCACCAGCAGCACCGGCGCATCGATTCCGAGGATCCATCGTTCGAGGCGGTCGAGGCCGTCGAGGTCGAGGTCGTTCGTCGGTTCGTCGAGCAGGAACACGTCGAATCGCGACAGCAGCAACGACGCCAGCGACGACCTGGCGGCCTCCCCACCCGACAGCGTGACCGTCGGTTGGTCGAGCAGCCGATCGGCGAGGCCGAGTTCGTGCCACACCTCGCCCACCCGGGCATCGAAGTCGGCCGCGCCGAGTGCCAACCAACGGTCGAGCGCGTCCGAATAGCGATCGTCCGCACCTGATTCGCCCGACGCCAGAGCACCCGTCGCAGCGTCGAGTTCGGTCTGCGCTCCGGCGACTCCGCTCCGGCGGGCAAGGAATTCGCGAACGGTCTCTGTTTTCGATCGTTCGGGTTCCTGCGGGAGCAGCCCGACGTTCGCTGTACCAGGAGCAAGATCGACCGCGCCCTGATCGAGCTCGACCCGACCCGCGAGCGCGCCGAGCAACGTCGACTTCCCGACGCCGTTCGGGCCGATGAGCCCGACCCGATGACCAGGGGCAAGCGTGAGATCGACGTCGTCGAGCACCACGAGTGGGCCACGAACGACGGTGAGGGAACGAGCGATGAGCGATGCAGGCATGAGGTACTCCAGAGGTCGGCCACGCCCAACGGCGCGGTGCGAACAGGCGTGGGACGGCTCATCGATCGGTCATCGGCGCCAACCGTAGCCGCCGGTGCCGTCTCCCCCGTCCCCCGATTTCGGCCCCAGACAGGCCTTCCGAACCCGAAATGGCGCGTCAGCGTCCCGCTCAGCGCAACCCTGACGGGATTTTTCGGATGGGGGACCGTGACGTCGGCGGGGTGAGTTGTCGGTGGAGGGTGGACGCGCCACACTCGGTGGGCCGATGCCGACCGTGATCCTCCGACCCTGGCAGCGCGCTGCGTACGAGGCGTTCCGGGCGAGCCCGGACCCCGACTATCTCGCCGTGGCCACACCGGGTGCTGGGAAGACCACCTTCGCCCTCACGTGCGCCCGTGCCAGCCTCGCCGACGAGCGGCGCACGCTCGTGGTGGTCGCTCCGACCAGCCACCTCAAGGTGCAGTGGTCGCTCGCCGCCCACCGGCTCGGGCTGCAACTCGATCCCGACTGGAGCCCCGGCGACGGCCTGGCTCGCGACGTCCACGGCCTCGTCACCACCTACCAGCAGGTCGCCACGGGTAACACCGCCGCCAAGCTCGCAGGGCTCTCGGCCGACGGCTTCGTGATCCTCGACGAGATCCACCACGCCGGCCACGAGCGGGCGTGGGGCGACGGCATCCGCACTGCGTTCGGTCACGCCGCACGGCGACTCTCGCTGTCGGGCACCCCGTTCCGCAGCGACGCGATTCCGATTCCGTTCGTGCGCTACGACGCCACCGGCGGCGAGGGCGACATGGCCCACGCCGACTACACCTACGGCTACGCAGACGCCCTGCGCGACGGCGGTGTCGTGCGCCCGGTGTATTTCCCGCGTGTCGACGGCGAGATGGAGTGGACCACGGCCTCGGGAGACGTCGTCAACGCCAGCTTCCAGGACGAACTGACCAAGGACCAGATGTCGATGCGTCTACGCACAGCGCTGAGCCTCGAAGGCGAGTGGATGCCGAGCGTGCTCGCACGAGCGAACGAACAGCTCCGCTCTATGCGCCAGGACCATCGCGACGCCGGCGGCCTGGTGATCGCCATCGACCAGGATCACGCGCAGGGCATCGCCCGCCTGCTGCGAGACCGGTTCGGTACGCCGGCCGACGTGGTGATCAGCGACGACCCGACCGCCTCGAAGAAGATCGCCGAGTTCGCCCACAACGACCGCCCGTGGTTGGTGGCGGTACGGATGGTGTCCGAGGGTGTCGACATTCCCCGCCTGCGAGTCGGAGTGTTCGCCACCACCACCTCCACCGAGCTGTTCTTCCGACAGGCGGTCGGGCGTTTCGTGCGCTGGCAGGCGGGACGTCCGAGCCAGAAGGCCTACGTCTACATCCCCGACGATCCGCGCCTACGCACCCACGCGTTCGAGATCGCCGAAGCGCGCCGCCACGTCCTCCGGCCGCCCGGGAGCGATGACGGCGACGACTTCCAGCTCGACGGTGGCCTCGACGACCAGCGACATCCCGACGACGCCGCCGAACAGCTGACACTCTTCGCCGTCGTGTCGGCCACCGCGACCGACATCACCGTGCACACCGTGACCGAGGAGGGCATCCGCTACGAGCCTCTGTTCACGCCAGGCGACCTCGGTGCACCTCGCTACGACGACGAGGTCGAGATCCCCGAGCCCCAGTTCGTCGCCGACCCACTGCTCAGCATCGACCTGCCGGAGGTGCCCACCGCAGCCGGTCTCGTACCGTTCGGTTCGCTGAGCGTCGCCGAACGCAAGGACGACCTGCGCACGCGCAACGCCCATGTAGCCAAGCGGCTCGTCGACATCACCGGTTGGGGCCACGCCAAGGTGCAGGGCGAGATGAACCGTCTCGCCGGCGTCACCCGCGTGGCAACGGCCACCACCGAACAGCTCGAACGGCGACTCCGCTACTCGGAGAGCTGGCTGCGAAAACTCCAGCGCTGAGTGTCACATCAGGCCCGGCACGGTGTGCCAGTTGGTGGGATGATCGCGCTCGACGGGCGACGAGGACCGGGCGGCGGTAGGATCAATAGATGCCTGCGAGCGGTGAACACCATCCCGCCTTCGAGGAGTACTGCGAGTGCATCTTCGAACTCCACGAGGACGACGTCGACGTGATCCAGGCACGCATCGCCGAGCGGCTCCAGGTGTCACGCCCTGCCGTCAGCGAGATGATGAAACGACTCGAAGCCGAAGGGCTCATCACCTCCGAAGGCGGCATCCGTCTCACGGACGATGGCCGCCAGCTCGGCGAGCGAGTCGTGCGCCGCCACCGGCTGGCCGAGGTATTCCTCACCGACGTCCTCAAGCTCAGCTGGGCCGAGGCGCACCACGAGGCAGGCAAATGGGAACACATCATGAGCGACTCGGTCGAGAAGGCGCTCAACGAACTACTCGGCTCGCCCACGACGTGCCCTCACGGCAACCCGATACCTGGCTCCGGCTACGAGGCGCCCGACTCGGCGCCGCTGTCCGAGCTCACGGTCGGCTCGCCGTTCACCGTCCGTCGGATCACCGAAGAACTCGAATTCGAACCCGGTCTGCTCGAATATCTCGAAGAGTCGTCGATCCAGCCGGGCAACCGGGGCACCATCACCGCCGCGTCGCCAGATGGCACGTTGACCGTCGAGATCGATGGTCGTCACATCGGCGTCGGATCATTTGCGAGCGAACGCATCTTGGTCACTTCGTGACCCTGACACCACCCCGTTCCCGACACCTCTTTTCCCGCCTCCTCGCCCTCGCCGTCACCGGCGTATTGGCTGCTTCGTGCGCCGACACCGTGGTCGAGGTCGAGTCCGACAGCGGCGAGATCAATGTCGACGGATCGTTCGAGACCGTGCCGACCACCACGCTGCCGATCGTCGGTTCCACCGACGAACTGCTCACGGAGATGTCCGCCGAGATGAGCCGCTTGAGCTCGGAGATCGGCGACCCCGGCGACGAAAAGGCCACCTTGGCGCGCATCCAGTCGATCTGGGACATCGCCCGACCCGACGTCGAGTCGACCCGGCCCGAGCTGGTGAACGGCATCGACACCACGGTCGACATGGCGCGTACGGCGGTGGTGCGCATTCGCCCGGCCGACGGAGACAAGGCGCTGAAACTGCTCAACGACCTCGTCGACCGTTACGCCGGCGAGGGCTGACGCTCAACTCCGCGCGTCGGGGTGGTGGCGGGCCACGTTGGAGGGATAGCTGCGGCAGTAGTAGTTCCAGAGTTGCTGGCCGTACACGCCGGCACCCTCGCTGCTCTCGATGCCGTCGACGCCGGATTCGATCTCCGAGCGGCGAGCCATGAACCCGGCGCTGGCATGGCGGGCGCTCGCAGCGACCGCGTCAGAGAACGACGCATCGAGCGGCAACGGGTCGAGGCGGGTGGTGAGATCGGGGCCGTGGAACCACGCCGACGACTGGCGTGCTTCGTCGGCGATCACCCGGTGGGTGGTGGCCACGAAATAGTTCCCGGTCATCTCCTGGAGCATCTCGCCGATGTTGACCACGAACGCGTCCTGACGAGGCGCCACGTCGACCCACTCGCCGTCGGGATTGCACACCTGGAGCCCGCCTGCATCGTGCTGCAACAAGAGCGTGAGGAAGCCGGCGTCGTGATGCGGGTTCACGCCGGCACCGTCGGGCGGGGTCGGCGGATAGTCGATCAGCTTCACGAACGACAGCGGCCGCTCGCCGAACACCGAGCGCAGATGATCGGGTTCGAGCCCGAGTCCCACCGAGAACACCGCGAGCAAGGTGTCGGCAACGGCCGCCAGGCGCTGGAAGTACGCAGCCATGTGGGCTCGGAACCCGGGTAGGACATCGTCGGCGAGCCACTGGTTCGGGCCATCGAGTCGCAGGTACGGCGGGTCGAGCTGCAGACCTCGCACCGGATGTTCGGTCGACAGGTCGAGCTGCTCGCGCAGGTCGGGCAGACCGCCGGTGAGTTCGGCACCGACACGTTCCCAGCCACGGAAGTGTGGCGACAACGCCTTGTCGATCGTGGCCTTGGTCGCTTCGGGCAGGGCGAAGAAGCGCTGCTGGTGTCGGATGTGACGCTCGATGAAGTCGGCGTCGACGCCGTGGCCGACCAGCTGGAAGAACCCGACCTCGTGGCAGATCTGGCGCACCCGGTGGGCGAACTCGACGGGATCGGCCGACCAGTCGGCGAGGTCGACCTCAGGGATCGCCGTGAATGTCACGACAGTCATGTCCCGAGCGTAAGTCTCATCGCAGCGGTTCGGGGAGCTCGTCGGCGTGAACGATGCTGAGGCGCTGCGTCGGGCGGGTCAGCGCCACGTAGAGCGAGCGCATGCCGTGTTCGTGATCGGCGACGATCCGCGCCGGTTCGACCACGACGACAGCATCGAGTTCGAGACCCTTCACCACGCTGACGGGCACCAGCGTGACGCCTTCGTCGAGGCCGGTCCGGGTCGCGGTTCCGTGGTTGACGCCCGCGGCGGTGAGGTGCTCGGACAGCTCGTCGATCATCGAGTCGGGCGCGATGACGCCGAGGCTCGCGTTCGACAGTTCGGACGTGATCGAGCGCACCTCGTCGGCAACGGCCGCACCGAGTGCACCGCTCGCTCGCACGAACACGGGCGACGCATCGCCGATGCGCACCGACTGCGGCGCCCGCAGGGTGGGGGTGGCCGCCGCCATCACCTTGTTCGCGAGTTCCATGATCTGGCCGGGGATCCGGTACCCGACCGACAGTCCAATGACCCGCGACGGCTTGCGGTCGGGAAGGTGATCGAGCACGTCGTCCCAGTCGGTGGGCGCCAGCGGCCCGGTGGCCTGGGCGAGGTCGCCGACGATGGTCATCGCGCCGCTCAAGGACCGACGGGTGGCCATCTTGAGCTGCATCGGGGTGAGGTCCTGCACCTCGTCGATGACGATGTGACCGAACGTGCGGATCTCGTCGGCGTCGTCGATCTTGCCGTTACGACCCGGCTGCGGCCCGAGCACGTCACGGGCGTCGTCGAGCAGCGCCACGTCGGCCGGTGTCCAGCGGACGTCGTCGACCGACTCGGACCTCGGGCGGTACAACGCCATCACCTCGAACTCGTCGAGCACTCCCCTGGTGGCCAGCTTGAGCAACGCCTTCGAACCGAAGAGGTCGTGCAGCAACTGCGCCGGGGTGAGCAGCGGCCACATCCGGTCGAAGACCTCACGGATCTCCGGGGTGCCCCGCAGTGTGTCCTTGACGTCGGCCGGTCCGACCTCGGGATCACGGTAGGTGGCTGCGAGTGCCGACCAGACCTCGTTCTCGACGAACTTACGGCCGCTGTTGTGGCGACGGAACCGGCGCCGGGCGTTCTTGACGATACGGGCCGATTCGTCGACGCGGAGCCGCACGTAGCCGGTGCGGAACGGGATCACCAGGTCGTCGCGCAGTGCACGTTCGCGCTCGTTGACCGCCTGGTCGATGACGTCGGACATGCGAACGTCACCCTTGACTCGCGCGGCGACCGTGGTGTCGGCGCCTGAACGATCGTCGGGTCGCAGGAACTGCACGCCCGGCACCAGATCGGACAACACCACCTGATCGACGCCCGCCTCACCCAACGACGGCAGGACCCGCTCGATGTAGCGGAGGAACACCCGGTTCGGCCCGATGACGAGCACACCCTGGTCTTCGAGCGGGAACCGGTGCGTGTACAGCAGGTAGGCAGCGCGGTGGAGTGCGACGACGGTCTTGCCGGTGCCCGGGCCACCCTGCACCACCAACACGCCCTGCTGGGGCGAGCGGATGATCTCGTCCTGCTCGCCCTGGATGGTTGCCACGATGTCGCCGAGCGTGCCGGTACGCCCGCGCTCCAACGCCGCCAGCAGCGTGGAGTAGCCACGCAATCCGGTGCCGTCTCCGGCAACAGCACCCGACGACCCGGTCGAGCCGTCGAGGCCCTCGTCCTGGCCGAGGCCGAGATGCCCTGCGCCGAACAATTCGTCCTCCAGACCAAGCAGTTTGCGACCCTCGACGACGAAGTGCCGCCGGCGCAGCAGCCCCATGGAGCTGCGGCCGGTGGCACGATAGAAGGGCTCGGCCACCGGGGCACGCCAGTCGACGACCACCGGCTCGCGGTCCTCGTCGGCAATCGCGAGGCGGCCGATGTGGAAGCTCTCGACGGCGTCGGGCGACTCGGCGGAGCGGTCGATGCGACCGAAGACGAGCGACGCGTTTCCGAGGTCGAGATCGCCGAGCCGCTTGATGAGGGCCTCGTCGAAGGCGTTGCGCTCGAATCGGGCCTGGAAGGTGCCGCCGAGGTCGGCTTCGGTCATGTCGCGCATACGCCACGCGGCCGCGCGGCTCGTTTCGAGGCACTCGTACGCGTGGTCGATGTACGCCTGTTCGTCAGCGAGATCGGGGTGCTGCTGGGTCATAACGGGTCACGAAATGCTATCGGCCGAGCCCCGACTCCCGACCCGGCGATAGCGTCACACTCCGATGGATGTGTTCGCCGACCATGACGAAGCTCCCCACGAATCGGCTACGCACCCAGCGCCCGACACGGCGTTCGTCGACGCTGCGAACGGCCGTCGTGGACACCACACCCCGGTGTGGTTCATGCGCCAGGCGGGTCGTTCGCTGCCCGAGTACCGGGCAGTCCGAGGCGAAGGTTCGATCCTCGACGCGATCAAGCAGCCCGAAGCAGCAGCCGAGATCACGCTGCAGCCCGTGCGCCGATACGGCGTCGACGCCGCTGTGCTCTTCAGCGACATCGTGGTCGCGCCGCACGCTGTCGGATTCGGCATAGACGTCGCCCCCGGCACCGGTCCGGTGGCCGAACAGCCCTTCCGGTCGAGCAACGACATCGAGCGTCTCCGCCCGTTGGAGTTCGGCGACATCTCCTACGTGATCGACACCGTCGACCTGCTCGTCGCCGAACTCGACGTGCCGCTGCTCGCGTTCGCCGGGGCCCCGTTCACCGTGGCGAGCTATCTCATCGAGGGCCGCCCGAGCAAGGACTACCGCCACACCAAGGCCCTCATCCACACCGACGAAGTGCTGTGGCACGAGTTGATGGAGCGACTCGCCGAGTCCGCGATCACGTTCATCGATGCGCAGCTCAGCCACGGCGCCGCGGCGTACCAACTGTTCGACTCGTGGGCCGGCTCGCTGAGCCGTCGAGACTACGACCGCTACGTGTTGCCGCACTCGCGTCACGTGTTCCGCGAGCTCCGCCGCCGCCACCCCGATGCCCCGGCGATCCACTTCGGGATCGGTTGCGACCACCTCCTCGAATCCATGCTGGAAGCCGGGCCCACGGTGCTCGGACTCGACTGGCGCACCCGCATCGGCGACGCCCGCCGACGCCTCGGCGACGACGTGGTCGTGCAGGGCAACCTCGATCCGGCACTCGTGTTGGCCGGGATCGAGCCAGCGCTCGATGGCGCCCTCCGAGTGCTGCGGGACAACGAGTTGCCCGACGGCACTCAGCACCCCGGCCACATCTTCAACCTCGGTCACGGTGTGCAGCCCGACACCGACCCTGCGGTCTTGCAGGCCGTGGTCGATCTGGTCCACGAACTCACCAGCGTCAACGAAGGGACCCCCACCTGATGACATCTCATCCCGCTGCCGATCCAACCGACGACCGAGTTGCCGTGGTCCTGATGGCTTACGGCACACCTCGCACACCCGACGAGATCGAGCCGTACTACACCGACATCCGCCGGGGTCGCCCACCGACGCCCGAAGCTCTTGCCGACCTCATCGCGAGGTATGCGGCCATCGGCGGCGTGTCACCGCTCGCGCAGCTCACCGAGGCCCAGGGCGCCGCGCTGCAGTCGGCGCTCGACGCCGCTGAACCCGGCCGCTTCGAGGTGTCGCTGGGACTGAAGCACGCCGATCCGAAGGTCGAGGTCACCGCACAGCGCGTGGCGGAAGGTGGCGCATCGGCAGTCGTCGGGCTGGTGCTCGCGCCGCACTATTCGTCGTATTCGATCGGCCAGTACCTCGATCGCACCCGCCAGGGCGTCGCCGAGTCGGGCATCGACATCCCCGTGGTCGGCATCGACAGTTGGGCCACCGAGCCCGCCTTCGTCGAGTTCCTCGCCGACGATCTCGCACAGCGGGTCGCCACGATGCGCGAGAAGACCGGTGGCCGCGTTCGGGTGTTGTTCACCGCTCACTCGCTGCCCCAGCGGATCATCGACGGCGGCGACCCGTACCCCGACGAGTTGCGCTCCACCGCCGAGGCCGTTGCCGAACGCGTCGGGCTCACCGAGGGTGACGACTGGCAGATCGCCTGGCAGTCGGCCGGACGCACCCCCGAGCCGTGGATCGGCCCCGACATCCTCGAAGTGATCGATGCACTCGGATCGGACGACGACATCGCTGGCGTTATCGTGTCCGCGTGCGGCTTCGTCGCCGACCACCTCGAAGTGCTGTACGACCTCGACATCGAAGCGGCCGCGCGGGCCGAGTCGCTCGGGCTCGCCTTCGACCGCACCGCGTGCGTCAACGACGACCCGTCGATCATGTCGGCACTCGCCGAGCGGGTACGCGCGATCGCACCATGACCACCCCACGCGTGGCCGTGGTCGGTGCCGGCATCAGCGGTCTGGCCACTGCGCTCGCGCTGATCGACACCGGTGTCGTCGACGTCACCGTGTTCGAAGTCGCCGATCGTGTCGGCGGCAAGATCAACGCCACGCCGTTCGCCGGCGTCGAGGGTGTCGACGAAGGTGCCGACGCATTTCTCGCACGCGTGCCCGAAGCAGTGGCCTTGGCGCATCGCGTCGGGCTGGGTGACGACCTCGTCTCTCCCGAACCGGTCGGCGCCGCCATCTGGCATCACGAGTTGCACCCGATCCCCGAGGGGCTCATGCTGGGCCTGCCCGGCAAGATCCTGCCGCTCGCCACCACCAAGCTGTTGACGTGGCGGGGCAAGGCCAGGGCTGCGCTCGAACCGTTCCTGCCGCGCACGTCGACCGAGGCCGACTCGATCGGTGACTTCGTGCGCGCCCGATTCGGCAACGAGGTCCACGAGCGTCTGGTCGACTCGCTCGTCGGCAGCATCTACGCCGCCGACACCGACCGCTTCAGCCTCGCCGAGGTGCCGCAGCTCGCGGTGCTGGCGAACGGTAACCGCAGTGTGCTGCTGGCTGCGCGCCGTCAGCGCCGGTCGCAAGCCGGAACAGCCACGGCTGCAGCGAGTCCGATCTTCGCCACACCTCGCGGTGGTATCGGCGCACTCGTTCGCGCCACCGCCGACGCCGTCGTCGCCGCGGGCAGCCGGGTCCGCACCGGTGCGCGCGTCACCTCGATCGCCCCAACCGACGACGGTCGCTGGCTGCTCGACGTGCGTGACAGAGCAGGCGCTGTACCGGGTCCGAACGTTCTCCCGACGGACGACCACGTGTTCGACGCTGTTGTCTTCGCGACGCCTGCCGCCGCCACGGCCGCGGCTCTCGGCTCTGCGTCGCCCGACGCTGCAGAACTGCTCGGTCGGGCGGAGACCTCCGACGTCATCATGGTCACCCTCCACGTGAGCGCCGAACAGTGGCCCGACCGGCTGCGGGGACTCAGCGGCTACCTGGTCCCCAAGCCCGACCAGCACTGGGTCACCGCTGCGTCGTTCGCGTCACAGAAGTGGGGGCACTGGCGGCCACCGGCTGGCGGCGAGATCCTGCGGGTGTCGCTGGGGCGCGACGGCAGGACCGTGATGCATCTCGGTGACAACGAGGTGCTCGGAGTCGTGCTGCACGACCTCGAACGCCACCTCGGCGTGGCCTTCACACCCGACGAGGTCCGCATCACCCGCTGGCCCGCCGCGTTCGCCCAGTACCGCCCTCATCACGCAGCGTGGGTCGACGACGTCGAGGCGGCGCTGCCATCTGGCGTGTTCGTCACGGGGGCCGGCTTCCGGGGAATCGGCATCCCTGCATGCGTTCGGGCTGCCACCACGATCGCAACTCGCGCGAGCGCAAACGCTTGCGATCTGGCAGAATCTCGGTGATGGGGTCGCCAGCAACCACCGAGCGCACCGGCAGGGGCCGGTTCATCGTGCCATTGATCGCCGCGCTGCTCGCCATTGGCGCTGTCGGCGTGTTCGTCGCCGTCGATCTCGACCGGTCACCCGACACCGTGGCGTCGTTCGACGCCGACTCGGCGACGACCACCTCCGCGACGCTTGCGCCGACCACGACCAGCACGACGACGACAACCACGACGACAACCACGACCACAACGACCACCACCACCACCACGACGCTGCCGTTGCAGGTGACGCAGCCGATCGCGCCGCCGGGCGACACTCGCGGTGCCGAGGACAACCCGCAGCTGGGCCGGATCTCCATCCCGACGATCGGGCTCGATTCGGAGCTGCACGACGGCATCCGCCTCACCACGCTCGATCGTGGTCCCGGTCACTGGCCAGGCACGGCGATGCCCGGTCAGATCGGCAACGTGGTGGTGGCAGCACACCGCACCAGCCATGGTGCCGAGTTCCGACATCTCGATTCGCTGGCACCCGGCGACGAAGTGATCTTCTCCACCGCCGACGGCGCGTTCACCTATCTGGTGACCGGCACGCAGATCGTCACACCCGACTCGCTGTGGATCACCGACCCCACCGACACCCCGACGGCCACACTGTTCGCGTGCCATCCTCTCGGGTCGACGGCCAAGCGCATCGTCGTCAACCTCGCTCTGTCCACTTGACCGACGACGCTGTCGAATCCCCGGCGCTCCGAGAGCGTGTCGCGCGACCAGCGTTGGCGCTCGGCGCCGGAACGCTGGTCGCGTTGTCGATGCCTCCGTGGGGGTTCTGGCCGCTGGCGATCGTCGGGGTAGTGCTGTTCGAAGTGACGCTCGGCGAGGCGCCCAGCCGGCGCGAGCGGGTGCGTATCGGATTGCTGTTCGGTGCGGGGTGGATGTATCTGGGCATGGGCTGGATGGTGCAGCTGACGGCGCCCGGCTACGTGGTCGCCGGGTTGGTCTTCGCTCTGTTCCACGCCGGTGCGGCCGCCATCGCGCCCACCGGAGCCTGGCGGGTGATCGGGCGGCCAGCGGCACATGCCCTGGTCGAGGCGGTGCGCTTCTCCTTCCCGTTCGGGGGCATTCCACTGGCCACGATGGGCATGTCACAGGTCGGCGGGCCGTTCGTCGGGGTGGTTCGCGTGGGCGGCGTCATCTTGCTCACCTGGTTGATCTTCCAACTCGGTTTCGCACTCGCAGGCCCGGCGCCCGGCATTCCAGCGTTCGCCCGCCGCTTCCGACCGACGGCGCACGGCGCACCACACGGAGCGCTGGCGTTCCTCGGTGTTGTGGCGATCGTGATCCTGAGTCTTGTTGCGCCTCGCGGTGCCGACACGGGCGAACAGTTCGAGGTGGCCGCCGTGCAGGGCGGGGGCGAGCAGGGAACGAGCGCTCTCGAGGTGCCTGCGAGTCTGGTCACCGAACGTCACCTCGACGCCACGCGATCGATTCCCGACGACGCGAACCTCGACCTCGTGCTGTGGCCCGAGAACACGATCGACGTCGAGGCGTTCGACGGGTCCGACATCGCCCGGGCAATCGCCGTCGAAGCCGCCCGCCTCGACGCGCCGTTCGCCGTCGGGGTCACCGAAGACCCGCGGGTCAATTCCCAGATCGTGGTCGCCCCGAACGGTGACATCGTCGATCAGTACGTGAAGGTCCGCCGGGTTCCGTTCGGCGAGTACGTGCCACTGCGTGGCGTCCTCGAAGCGCTCGGCGCTCCGATCGAACAGATCGGCCGTGACGCCAACGCCGGCACCGGCCCGGCGTTCGTCGATCTTCCCGACGGCACCCGATTGAGCGTGGTGATCTCGTGGGAGGTGTTCTTCGCCGGGCGTGCGCGCGAGGGCGTGAAAGCGGGAGCCGAGGTGATCCTGAACCCCACCAACGGCGCGAGCTACACCGGCACCATCGTGCAGACCCAGCAGGTCGCGTCCAGCCGGCTGCGTGCGATCGAGACCGGCCGTTGGGTGGTGCAGGCGGCGCCCACCGGGTTCACGGCGATCATCGACGCCGACGGCGACGTGCGCCAGCGCACATCCGTCAGCGAGCAGCGGGTGCTCTTCGACACGGTCGAACTGCGCGACGGTCGCACCTGGTACACCAACCTCGGCGACGGCCCGTTCATCATGGCGCTGATCCTGTTGCTCGGCGCGTCACTCTGGTTCTCCCGCCGCCCGACCCGACGGGCCTGACTCAGCCGACGTCGAGCACGAGGGTCACGGGGCCGTCGTTGACGAGTTCGAGTCGCATGTCGGTGCGGAAGCGGCCGGTCTCGACGGACGCTCCGAGTGATCGCAATCGTTCGACGACACGCTCGACCAACGGCTCGGCCAGCTCGGGACGGGCAGCTGCGATCCAGCTCGGGCGGCGCCCCTTGGCGGTGTCGCCGTAGAGCGTGAACTGACTCACCACGAGCACCGAACCGCCGACATCGGCGACGGATCGGTTCATCACGCCATCATCGTCGTCGAAGATCCGCAGCCACCAGATCTTGTCGGCGAGCTTGTCGGCCTCGACGGGTGTGTCGGAATGCGTCGCCCCGACGAGCACGCAGAGCCCGCTGCCGATCGAGCCGGTGACCTCCCAATCAAGGTCGGCGGACGTCCGCGACGTCACCTCGGCTCGGGTCACCCGTTGCACCAATGCACGCATGGACGGCAGTATCGCTGCTGTGCCCGACACCGCGACAGTCCCCGACGCATCCGACCTCGTTCTCCTCAGCGTCGGTGACGTGTCGGTCGTCGTCGCTCCGACGGCCGGTGGTCGCATCGGCCAGATCACCGTTGCCAGCCAGCCGCTGCTGGTCGACATGCCGACCGAGGACGCAGATCCGATCGGGTGGGGATGGTTCCCGATGGCGCCGTGGGTCGGTCGAATCTCCGCCGGCCGGTTCGCGTTCGACGGGGTCGAACGCCAGTTGGAGATCAATCACGTCGACGGCGCCGGAGGTTCCAGCCGGGCGCACAGTATCCACGGCACGGTGTTCACCCGCCCGTGGAGTGTCGTCGACCAATCGGCGACGGCGATCACGATGTCGTGTCCGCTCGCCGGTGCGCTCGACTGGCCGTTCGAGGGGATGGCCCACCAGCGCATCGAGGTCGAGGAGACTCGGGTGACGTGCGAACTCTGGATCGACACCGACGACGGCCGATTTCCCGCCGAGCTCGGCTGGCACCCCTGGTTCCGCAAACCCGACCATCTCGAGTTCGCACCGACCGCCGTGTATCAGCGCGATGCCTTCGGGATCCCCACCGGCGAACTCGTCGAGCCAGCCGACGGCCCATGGGACGACTGCTTCCTCAACTCCCAGCCGGTGGTGCTGCACTACGACCGCCAGTTGGCGCCGGAGGTGACCGTGACCTCCGACTGCGACCACTGGGTCGTCTTCGACGAACCGGCCGACGCCACCTGCGCAGAACCTCAGTCCGGTCCGCCCGATGCGTTCAACCTGACGCCCCATGTCGTGGAACCCGACTCGCCGCTTCGCCGCTCGATGACCCTCTCCTGGTGACAGCCAGATTGATCGACCCTTGTTATGTATCAATACATTTGATACAGACGAACGATGCCAAGCAGCGGCTCTCCCTTGCTGGTGAGCGTCGCACTCTGGATGCTGTTTGCAGCATTCGTCGTCTTCGTGTGGCGCCGGCCGTCGGACCGCAGCGTCGCCGTGGCCGCAGCCACTTTGATCACGCGCTGGGGTGAAACCACTTCCGGCATCGGTTGGCTTCCGTTCGTCGTCGGCTACAGCGTGGGTTCGCTAGCGGCCGAACTCTTCCGGCCGGTCGAGCGCTCTCGCGCCGTTGCGTCGCTCGATTCGCCGCGAGTTCGAGACTTCGTGGTGCCGCACTTCATCGTCGCCGCAGCGGTCGCTGTTGTCGTCAGCGTCGTACCAGCAGCCTTCCTGCTCGCCACGAACCCCAAACGGTCGTGGGCACCCGACCAGAGCACGAACAGCATCGGTACACGGCCGCAGGACTGGTTCGTGCTGTTGCTCGTTTCGGTCGTGATCGCCATCGCCGCCGGCTGCTGGTTCGCTTGCCGGATACTGGTTCGGGCCCCATTTCCCGCCGAAACATTCGACCGCATGGCGGTGCGCTACGCCATCCGATCTGCGGCCATCAGGTCGGTGATCGGCGGATCGGTGATGGCCGTCGGTACGGTCGGGACAAAGCTGGCGGGCGCGGCCTTCTCGGTTCGGCTGGACGACCCGATCTCCGCGTGGGTGATGGGCATCTCCGCCCTGGTGAGCTTCGTACTGGCCAGCTGGGGTGGTCTCCTCACCATCACCGTGATCCCGCACGTCGCACCATTTGCCGGTCGACTGCCAGAGGTCCCGATGTCCGACGACGACTCTCCGTCACCGCCGACCCCGTCTGGCGAACGCAGAGCCGCCGAGCGTCACCACGGACCGGTTTGATGATGCAGATCCGTGTCGATCCCGACGACAAGGCGCCGCCCTTCGAGCAGATCAAGGCCGCGGTCATCGGACTCGTCGCCGCCGGCGAGCTGACCGAAGGGTTCCGACTGCCGCCGATCCGCCAGCTCGCCGGCGACCTCGGCGTGGCACCCAATACGGTCGCTCGCGCCTATCGCGAACTCGAATCGGATGGGTTCGTCCGCTCTCGTGGCCGTCGCGGCACCACCATCGTCGGCCGGGCGCTGATCGAGCCCTCCCCGGCCCCGGCGATCGAGCAACTCGTCCGCGAAGCCCGCCGCAACGGGCACGACGGCGCCGCCATCTTGGAACTGGTCATACGCGCCATCGCTCGGACTCGTGACCCCGGCCCATTACCGGCCGCGTAGAGCCCCATTACCGGGTGGTAACGGTGCGCCGATAGCCTCGCTGCGATGTCGAAAGCCGGTCTTGACCCTGATGCACCACTCAAGATCGCGTACCTCACGTACCGCGGCAAGCCGCACGTGGGCGGCCAAGGCGTATACACCCGTCACCTCACCAAAGCCCTCGCCGACCTGGGCCACACGATCGAGGTGTTCGGTGGCCAGCCGTACCCGATCCTCGACGAACGCATCACGCTCACGAAGCTGCCGAGCCTCGACACGTTCAACGACTACTTCCCCGGCCGGTTCCCCGGATTCTGGGAACTGAAGACCCGTGAAGATCTGCTCGAGATGGCGGCGTTCATGACCGGCGTGTTCCCCGAGCCGCTCGCGTTCAGCGCCCGCGCCGCCCGCGAGCTGAAGCCGCGCGCCGGCGAGTTCGACCTGGTCCACGACAACCAGTGCCTCGGCTACGGCATCTTGAAGATCGAGAAGAGGATCCCCACGATCGTCACGCTGCACCACCCGATCACCAAGGACCGCGAACTCGAGATGAGCCACGCGAAGACCATCCCCCGCCGCATGTCGGTCGGGCGCTGGTACTCGTTCGTGAAGATGCAGGGCAAGGTCGCGTCCAAGATGCCCCGCATCGTGGTGGTGAGCCAGAACTCGATCGACGACATCCACACCGACATGGGCGTCAGCATCGACCGGATGCGCCTCGTGCCCGTGGGCGTCGACCCCGAACTGTTCAAGCCGCTCCCCCACGTCACCCGCCGACCCGGCCGGTTGATCACCACCGCGTCGGCTGACGTCGCCCTCAAGGGGCTGTCGTATCTGCTCGAAGCCTTGGCCAAGTTGCGCACCAAACGCGACGTCACGCTCACGATCATCGGCAAGCCGCGCCCCGGCCATTCGATGGACCTCATCGACTCGTACGGCCTCGCCCCCCACATCGAGTTCGTGTCCGGCGTGAGCGACGAGCGCATCGTCGAGCTCTACGCCGAAGCCGAGATGGCCGTCGTGCCCAGCTTGTACGAGGGCTTCAGCCTCCCGGCGATCGAGGCGATGTGCACCGGCACGCCACTGGTCGCCACCGACGGTGGCGCACTCCCCGAGGTGACCGGCACCGACGGCGACACGGTGCTGCAGTGCCCGGCCGGCGACAAGGACGCACTTGCCGCAGCGATCGCTCGCGGCCTCGACGACGCCGAATTGCGCGCGCGAATCGGCGCCGCCGGCCGCACACGCGTCCTCGATCGCTGGACCTGGAAACTGTGCGCGAGCCAGACCGTCGAGCAGTATCGCGAAGTACTGGCCATGCCCCAGAACGTCGCGAAGCTCCGAGCCAACGGGCGGATCTGACATGTTGACCATCAAGTTCGAACAGCTCGGCCTGCAGCCTGGCGACCGGGTGCTCGACGTGGGCGCCGGGTTCGGCCGCCACGTGTTCGAGTGCGCACGACGCGGCGCCGACGTCGTCGCCCTCGACTACGCAGAAGACGAAGTCATCCAGACCCGTGCAACGCTCGGCGGCATGGTCGACGCCGGCGAGATCGACGTCGATCGCTTCAAGGGTGTCCTGCGCGGGGATGCCACCAAGCTGCCGTTCGCCGACGGCTCGTTCGACGTCGTCATCACCTCCGAAGTGCTCGAACACATCCAGGACGACGTCGCCGCGATCGCCGAGATGGTCAGGGTGCTCAAGCCGGGCGGCCACTTCGCCGCCACGGTGCCGGCCTGGTTCCCCGAGAAGATCAACTGGATGCTCTCCGACGAATACCACGCCCCCAAGAGCGAAGGCGGCCATGTCCGCATCTACAGCGCCACCGAGCTGTCGGCCAAGCTCCGTACCGCTGGCCTCGACCTCAAGGGACACCACCGCGCGCACGCCCTGCATTCGCCGTACTGGTGGCTGAAGTGCGCCGTCGGGCCCCGCAACGACGACAACCCGGCGGTGAAGAAATACCGCGAGTTCCTCGAATGGGACATCATCGAGCAGCCAACGGTCACCAAGGTCGCCGACCGGGTCCTGTCGCCGGTACTCGGCAAGAGCATCGTGTTCTACGGCATCAAGCATGCCGCAGAACAGCCCGGCCAGGAGCAACCGGTTCGGTGAAGCACATCGCACACCTCCCGGGCGTGCTCAGCGCTGATGAGCTGCAAGCCACCGGCGAGCACCTCGTGTCGCTGCAACTCGACACCGGGATGATCCCGTGGTTCCCCGGCGGCCATTGCGACCCGTGGAATCACGTCGAGTCGGCCATGGCGCTCGATGTGGCCGGCTTCCACGACGAGGCCGAGCGTGCCTACCAATGGCTCGTCGACACGCAACGTCCCGACGGCTCGTGGCATGCGTACTACCACTCGGACGGTTCGGTCGAGGACACCAAGCTCGACACCAACGTGTGTGCCTACGTCGCCACCGGCGTCACCCACCATCTCCGCCTCACCTGGGACAGCGGGTTCGCAGAGAACATGTGGCCCACGGTCGAACGGGCCCTCGAATTCGTGCTCGGTCACCGCCGCCACGACGGCCTGCCCCTGTGGGCGGTCGAGCCCGATGCCCGCCCGTGGGACTATGCGCTGGTCACCGGCACGTCGAGTATCCAGCACTCGTTGCGCTGCGGCGCCCGGATCGGCGAGCGCATGGGCGAAGCCCGCCCCGACTGGATCGAGGCCGCCGACGTCATGGCCGAGGCCGTGCGGTGTCGTCCCGACGCGTTCGAGCCGAAGACTCGCTGGGCGATGGACTGGTACTACCCGGTGCTCACCGGCGTGCTCACCGGCGAGGCCGCCAAGGCTCGTCTCGCCGACGGGTGGGAAACCTTTGCGATGGAGGGCCTCGGGATCCGCTGCGTGAGCGATGAGCCGTGGATCACTGCGTCGGAAACCGCCGAGTGCGCACTCGCCTACGCGTCGATCGGCGACATGTCCACCGCCACCGACCTGCTCACGTGGACCCGCACCCACCGTCGCGACGACGGCTCGTACTGGACCGGCATCGTCTATCCCGAACCGTTGCTGTTCCCATTCGACGAGCACACCTCGTACACCGCGGCCGCAGTGGTGCTGGCCGTCGACGCGATCACGCGCGCCACCCCCGCCAGCGACGTCTTCGTGCCGTTCTGATCGGGGCGGGGCGGGGCGCCTGGCGGCGCCGCTTCCGCCCTCCGAGTTCGCCGCCCATGGCGTCTCACCCAGCTCACGTCGGTGGTGGCACTCACCCGCGCGCCTCTTGCTGCTCCTCGGCGCTCGGTGATGAGCGAACACACCAGATCTGCGGGGTTCGCTCATCACTCCCGGGGGCTCATGTCCGAGACAGGTCGGGCCTCGTGACCGGGTGTCGCGATGGGGCTGGCTGTTACGTTGCTCTGCGATGAAGTCGACGTTCGCGCGCACCGTTTTTTCGATCTGGAGTTGGTTCGCGCTCGGCGTGATCGTGATCGTGTGGACGCCGATGGTGGCCATCGTCCGTCTGGTCACGATGCCGTTCGACAAGGGCGCCTACGCAGCGGGCTACCTGTTCCGCAAGCTCACCGTCGTCCACCAACGCCTCACCCCGCTGTGGAAGTTCCGCACCTCCGGCACGCTGCCCGACGACATGCGCCGACCGTACGTGGTCGTGTCGAACCACGAGAGTTTCGCCGACATCCTGCTTATCTCGCACCTGCCGACCGAGATGAAATGGATGTCGAAGGCCGAGAACTTGCGCATCCCCCTCATGGGTTGGATGATGCGCCTCGCTCGTGACATCCCGCTCGAACGCGGCGACGCGAACTCGGCCGCGAAGGCACTCGAGGCGTCGGGCGAGCGGCTCCAGTCCAACGTGTCGGTGATGATCTTCCCCGAAGGCACCCGCTCGAAGACCGGCGAACTCCGCGAGTTCAAATCCGGCGCGTTCCGCCTTGCGATCGAACACCAGGTGCCGATCCTGCCGCTCGCCGTCTACGGCACCAGCGATGCACTCCGCACACACGACTGGCGCCTCGGCTACGCAGAGGCCGAGGTGCGCGTGCTCGATCCGATCAGCACGGAAGGTCTCACCATGGACGACATGCCCGCACTGCGTAACCAGGTACGCGACGTCATCATCGCCGCTCGCAACGACCTGCGTCGCGAGTTCGGCCACTGACCGGTCCGGGTAGGGCTCCGGCGTGACGTTCCAGGCACCCGTTCGTCTCCTCGCGGCGGTGAAACCGTCGGTTCCGGCTGCCCTCCTCGTTGCCATCGCGTCGAGCACGGCGGTGTTCACCGCCACACCCTTCCTGCTCTCCGAGGTGTCCGACCAGTACAACGTGGCGATCAGCACCGCTGGTTGGATGTCGACGGCACAGCTCGCCGGGTTCGTGCTGGCGTCGTGGATCGGTGGACGGTTCCTTCGACCAGTTCGCTCCGTCTTGGTCGTCGGCACCCTGATCGGCGTGGTGGCGAACCTCGGATCCGCTGCCGCCCCGACCTTCGAGACACTCGCGATCACGCGTTTCGGCAGCGGGCTCTCGCTCGGATTCGCGGCGTGGATCGCCTGGCAAGCAGCGTTCGGCGACACCGAGAAGACCGGCGACGTCGCCGTGGTCGGCCCACTCGTCGGGATGGTCATGGCACCCATGATCACCCTCATACTGGAATCGATCGGGCTTCGCTGGCTGTTCGTCGTGCTCGCACTCATCACGGCCACGCCGTTGATCTGGGCGCGACAAGTTCCCCGCGTCGATCGGCTCCGCCCTCACCGCACCCGCCACGCTCCCACCCGAGCAGCCCGTGCGATCCTGATCGCGCTCGGCATGATCACCCTCGGCGGCTCGTCGGTGTTCGTGTACAGCGCAGCGATCGGCACGGACCTCGACAGCCTCTCGCCGCTCACCGTGTCGCTGCTGTTCAGCGGCAACGCACTGGCCGCCATCCCATCGGCGCGTTGGACCGGCCGTCGTGGTCCGGCTGGCATCTGGTTCATCGCTACGGCCGTGTGCGCTCTGGCCATTGCGTCGTCGCGGAGCGGCATCGTGTTCGGCGTGGCCATGGTCGGTTGGGGATTCGTGTTCTTCATGGGGATTCCTGCCGCGTTCAATCTGCTCGCCGAACGGTCGAGCTTCCCCGAAGAACGCGCCGGCGACGCGCAAGCCGTGATGGCACTGGGCCGAGTGTTCGGGCCGATCATGGGCGGCGCCTTGCTCGCCGCCGGTTCCGAGGCGACCCTCGGCATGGTTGCCGCAGCGGTGATGACATTCGGGGCATGTCTGCTGCTCTACGTCGACCGGAAGCGATTCGTCGCGGTGCGTCAGTACGGAGCGTGGTCGCGGGCGCGGGCGCTGGCGTCAGTCGACTCGACGCAGCACGCGTAGCGAGCCGGTCGCCGACACCAGTTCGAACCGTCCCGAATCGAGTGCCGGGCGGAAGATCTGTTCGTACGGGGGGCGTCCACCGTCGGCGGGGTCGGGGAACACGTCGTGGATCGCGAGCGTGCCGCCAACGGCGACATGTTGGGTCCACCCCTCGTAGTCGAGGTGGGCCGGTTCGTCTCCATGGCCACCGTCGATGAAGAGGAACGACAGCGGCGTGGTCCACGTGGCCGCGACCAGCGGCGACTTGCCGACGACGGCGATCACCGAGTCTTCGAGTGCGGCATCGTGGATCGCCGCCCGGAAGAACGGCAACGTGTCCATCTTGCCGATCCGGTCGTCGACCACCTCGGTGTCGTGATGATCCCAGCCGGCCTGGTTCTCCTCGGAACCGCGATGGTGGTCGACTGCGAACAGCACCACACCCGACCGCTCGGCGGCATCGCCGAGCCAGATGGTCGAGCGACCGCAGTACGAGCCGACTTCGAGCATCGCCGCACCCGGTACCGCTGCGCCAGCGGCGACCGCTGCATCCCACAGCGCGTCGCCTTCGACGGCGGGCATGAAACCCTTGGTGGCGAGCGCCAGTTCTCGACGCTCGGGCGTCACCAGGTGTCCCAGTGGATGATCGAATCGGGGTCGGGGCGCAGCGCTCGCTTGAAGTCGGTGCCGACCGTGTACGCGAGCGGGGTGAGGCACGCCTGCTGGATGTCGTCGAACGGGATGCCGACGATGTCGGCGACTTCCTTCTCCATCATCAACGAGATCGTGGTCCACGCTGTACCCAACCCGCGGGCGCGGGCGGCCAACATGAAGTTCCACATGCCGGGCAGGATGTTGCCCATCGACGACGCCGACATCATCGCCGGTGCCCCGTCGACACGACCCGCCGTGCAACCGAGCACCAACGCCGGTGCCTCGGCCATGTGCTCGGACAGATACGTCGCTGAGTCGACCACACGATCCTGCTGGGCCTGTTCGGCGTTGCCTTCCTTCTGGATTGCACCGGCGAAGAACGGCATCGAGCTGTAGATCGCCCAGCACTGCTTGTAGATCTCGCCGATGGCATGGCGCTTGTCGGCATCCTTGACGACCACGAACTGCATCGTCATCAGGTTCGATCCCGACGGCGCCTGCATCGCCGTGGCCACACACTCGCGAATCACGTCGTCCTCGACCGGCCGATCGAAGTCCAGACGCTTGCGCACCGCACGGGTGGTATTGAGCACTTCGTCGGCGGAGATGTCGAGCAACGTCATGCGACGACTGTACGACGTGCCAACATGACGGCTGCCATGGAGAACGACGCCCCTACCAAACAGCCGATCGACGCCACCGCCGAACAGCCGACCGGACGACCGGGAGCGAGCGACAACCAGGCCGCGCTCGACGACCTGGTGGCTCTGCTCGACCTCGAAGCGATCGAGGTCAATCTCTTCCGCGGGCGATCCCCCGACGAGAACCGTCAGCGGGTCTTCGGCGGTCAGGTGGCCGGGCAGGCGCTCGTCGCCGCAGCACGCACCATCGACGAACGCGGCCGGCTCGTGCACTCGTTGCACGCCTACTTCCTGCGTCCAGGTGATCCGACCGTGCCGATCCTCTACGAGGTCGACCGCATCCGTGACGGTCGGAGTTTCTCGACCCGACGGGTCGTGGCGATCCAGCACGGACGCGCCATCTTCAACCTGCAGGCGAGCTTCCACGACGACGAACCCGGACACGACCACCAACTCCCGATGCCCGAGGGCATGGGCAACCCGCTCGACCTGCCCGACTTCCACACCCGGATGGCGCCCTACGCCGAGCAGATCGGTGACTGGTACCATCGGCCGCGCCCGATCGACCTGCGCTACGTCGACGGCGATCCGACGAGCCGGCGCGGGCAGTCGACCACCAAACAACACGTGTGGCTGCGCGCCGACGGCGTGCTCCCCGATGATCCAGTGCTGCACGCCTGCGTGGTCACCTATGCGAGCGACATGACGCTGCTCGACACCACCCTGCTGCCGTTCGGCCTCGACTGGGACACACCGGGCATGCAGATGGCCAGTGTCGACCACGCCATGTGGTTCCATCGACCATTCCGCGCCGACGAGTGGCTGCTGTACGCCCAGTCGGCAGTGTCCACGTCGTCGGCTCGCGGCATGGCCCAGGGGACCATCTTCACCGCTGACGGCCGGTTGGCGGTCAGCGTGGTGCAAGAGGGACTCACTCGCCTGACGAGCTGAACAGCGGTGCACGCGATAGTGCTGGGGAGGTGAATCGATCTCGCTTCGTCACCGCCTTCGCCGCCACGCTGCTGCTCGCGGCATGCTCTTCCGATGGCAACGGCGCCACCGACGAATCGTTCGGCAGCGGGCAACCAGCGGAAACCGCTTCGACCACCTCGGCCAGCGCTCCGGTCAGCGTCGAGTCGACCACCGCGGCGACCACACCTCCGCTCGGCACCGCCGCGGCCGTGCCGAACACCACCGAAGCTGCACCCGAGCCGTTACCCGAGCCGTCGGTGACGCTGTTCGAGATCGGCTCGTTCGATCAACCGGTCGACGTGGCTGCTCGCCCAGGCTTCGGAGAGCTCTACGTCGTCGAACAGCCAGGACGAGTGGTCGCCGTCACCGACCTGGCCACCACCGTCGTCCTCGACATCTCCGATCTCACCGACGCCAACGGCGAGCAGGGACTGTTGGGGCTGGCATTCCATCCCGCCGCCGACCTGGTGTACGTGCACTACAGCGACGCCGACGGCAACACCGTGGTGGCCGAGGTCGCCATCGATCCCGCCACCGGCGTCTTCGAACGCGACAGCCTGCGCGAGGTCCTCACCGTGGATCAGCCCTACAGCAACCACAACGGCGGACAACTCGCCTTCGGACCCGATCAGCTGCTGTACATCGGCCTCGGTGACGGTGGCTCCGGCGGCGACCCGGAACGTCACGCCCTCGACCTCACGAGTCGTCTGGGCAAGATCCTGCGCATCGATCCGATCGCCGCTGACGGTGAGCCGTTCACCGTGCCGGCCGACAATCCATTCGTCGACGACCCTGCTGCCGACCCGACGATCTGGGCGTACGGGCTGCGCAACCCGTGGCGGTTCTCGTTCGATCCCCCGACGGGCGATCTGTGGATCGGCGATGTCGGCCAAGGTGAGTTCGAGGAGATCAACCACTCGGTCGCCGCTGACCGACGCAACGCGGCCAAGGGCGTCAATTACGGATGGAGTGCATTCGAAGGTTTCGAGCGATTCAACGACGACCAGCCAGCCGATGGAGCCGCCGCCCCGTTGTTCGTGTACGACCACGCTGATGGGCGATGTTCGGTGACCGGAGGCACCGTGGCCCGCGGCGACACCGCTGCGGACCTCGCTGGCTGGTACGTCTTCGGCGACTACTGCAGCGGTCAGATCTGGGCGCTCGACCCGACCGCCCCGCCGAGCGACCCGCGCGTCATCGAAATCGCCCGACTCGACACCCTGGTCGCAATCGCCGCCGGCCCCGAACGCGAGTTGTACGTCGTGTCCAACGGCGGCACCGTCGCCCGCCTCACAGGAAGCTGAGGAGGTCGGCGAACACCTCGACGGACGTGAGTGAACGTAGCCGACGGCGAGGGGATGATCGAACGAGTTTCGAACAGCTACCAGGTTTCGCCGTGGTCGGGGAGCGTGGAAGGGGTGCCGACGATCAACGGGTCGGGCGGCACGACGACATCGAGGTTCTTGTCGTCGTAGGCCAGCACGTTGAGGACATGGCGCATCGCATTGATGCGACCGCGCTTCTTGTCGTTGCTGCGTACGATGTTCCACGGAGCGCGCTCGGTGGAGGTGCGGTCGAACATCGTCAACTTCGCCTGGGTGTAATCGTCCCAGCGATCGAGCGAGGCGATGTCGGTGGCGCTCAGCTTCCACTGACGAACCGGGTCGATCCGCCGGATCGTGAACCGGGCGATCTGTTCACGTCGCGACACCGAGAACCACAACTTCACCAGAGTGGTGTCGGCGTTCATCAGCATCTCCTCGAACTGCGGAACACTACGGAGGAACTCCTCGTACTCGTCCGGCGTGCAGTAGCCCATCACCCGTTCGACGCCGGCGCGGTTGTACCACGACCGGTCGAAGAAGCGCATCTCACCCCGGGTCGGCAGATGGCGGACGTATCGCTGGAAGAACCACTCGCCCTGCTCGCGCACCGACGGCACCACGCGGAACCACCCCGGCACCACGCGGATCGAGGTGTTCGAGGAACCGCTTGATCGTGCCGCCCTTGCCGGCGGCGTCGCGCCCTTCGAACACCATCACCAGTTTGTGACCCGATGACCTGATCCAGTCCTGCGCCTTGAGCAACTCGACTTGGAGATCACGCTTCAACGACTCGTATTCGGTTCGTGACATCCGCTCGCTGTACGGATATCGCTCCTGCCACGTGTTGACCGGCAACCCGTCCGGTCCCAGCAGGATCGGGTCGTCGATCTGGTCGAACGTGCCCTCCACCGTGAAGCCTCGGGCCACGATCTCCTCGGCCGTCATCGTGCGGAACGACTCGATCAGGCTGTCGATGTCGGTGATCTGATGCCCGGATGGTTTGACCGGCGGCGGCGGCACCTGTTGCGGTGTCGGCGTCGAGATGCTGTCGTTCACGGAACCCCTCCGTTCGTCGTGGAACACCACGGGCACTGCCCGACTGCCCCCATTCTGCCCGATCGCCCCTACTCTGCCGGCTCGCGTGGTCGACGACCTCAGACGGCCGTCCGCTGAGGTCAGGCCACGCGTTCGAACTCGACGCGACCCGTTGCAGGATCGGCGAGCACCAGACGGACCCGGATCTCGTCGCCGGGATCGACCCGGCGTGCGTCGACGCGGGCAACGACGGCGGGATCGAGCAACTGGATGCGAGCGCCACGGTCGTCCTCATCGGTGACGACGGCGTCGAAGAGCTCACCTTCGCGACCGGCCAACACGACGGCTTCGGCCAAGTCGAGCGCAGCACGGTCGATCTGCGACGCCCGCGAGGTGGCCGCATCCATCACTGCCGGCACCATCTCGAAGGCCTCGGCGACCCACGGCTCGACCGGTCGTCCAGCCGCCACTGACACCGCTGCTTCCACGACGAACCGGTCGGCGAGCCGTCGCAGCGGCGCCGTGGCGTGGCTGTAGGTGGCGGCGACGGCGGCATGCCACGGCACGACTCCGGCCCGGAACGGTTCGTACGTCGCCTTGCCGCTCGCTCGGCGCACAGCGAACTGAAATGCAGCCGTACGTGCGTCTCCGCGGTCGAGCGTCGGTTCGAAACGAGCGAGCGGTACATCCTTGGGCCAGTCGAGCCCGAAGGCCTGGGCCGTGAGCCGAAGGCGGCGCTCGCCTCGCTCGTCGACGGCGGGCATCATGCGAAACAGCCCGGTACCCGCCGCGAACAAGGCATCGGCAACGGCCATGTTGGTGGCCAGCGACATCGCTGCCGCCTGACGTTCGACGGCCAGGAGCGGACGGAACCGGAGGCTGAACGAACCGTCGTGACGCACCACCTCTTGCTCGGGCATGTCGATCCGGTCGGCGCCACGTGCGGCTTCTCCAGCCTCGATACGGCGAGCGAATTCTTCGAACTCGCGCGGCAGCTGTGCGGGCTCGACGGTGGCGTACGCGAGTTGAGCCCGACTGCGCACCACCGCCCTCTCGGCTCCCTCGAGGTGCACGGCGCCGTCGGAGTCGACGCGTACCACGAACACCACCGCTGGCCGGTCGACGTCGGCGAGCAGGCTGGCAGCACCTTCGGCGAGCTGCGGCGGGTGAAGTCCCGCACGCCCATCGGGAAGGTACAGCGTCACGCCGCGCCGCCATGCCTCGGCGTCGATTGCCCCACCCGGCTGCACGAACGCCCCGACGTCGGCAATGGCATACCGCAGTATCAGATCCGAGCCTGCCAGCTCGATGGTGAACGCCTGGTCGAGGTCGGTGCTGCCGACCGGGTCGAGCGTGACGAAGTCGACGTCGGTGCGGTCGACACGGCCGGTGCCGTCCGCGCTCGGCGGGGACGATGTCACCCTGTCGGCTTCGGCCATGACCTCCGCCGGGAACCCCGCTGGCACGTCGAAGCGTCGCCGGATGTCGCCGAGACCCTGACCGAGGGTGGCGTTGACGTCAGCGAGTCGAACCATCGTTCAGCGACGGGCACCCATGAACATGCCCTTCAAGGCGTCATAGTGCTCGATCACGTGCCCGGCACCGAGCACGACCGCTTCGAGCGGAACGTTGGACATCCTCACCGGCACCTCGGTCTCACGCTCGATGCGTTCGGCCAAGCCGCGCAGCAGACCGCCGCCGCCGACGAGGAACATGCCGCGCACCAGGAAATCCTGCGACAGCTCGGGAGGAGCCTTCGACAAGCACCGGATGACCGACGCCACGATCGACGAGACCACGTCTTCGATCGCGTAACGGACCTCTTCGGGCGTGAGGAGCACCGTCTTGGGCAGCCCCGTCATCAGGTCGCGTCCGCGTACCTCGGCCTGGTGCTCGTCGGGCGTCGGATCAGCCGAACCGATGGCCACCTTGATCTCTTCAGCGGTGCGTTCGCCAATGGCGATGCCGTGTTCACGCCGCACGAAGTTCTGGATCGCCGCATCGATGTCGAAGGATCCGACACGCACCGCTTCGAGCGCCACGATGCCACCGAGGCTGATCACCGCGGTCTCGCTCGTGCCGCCGCCGATGTCGATCACCATGTTGCCGACCGGCTCGTCGATGGGCAGGTCGGCCCCGATGGCCGCAGCCATGGGCTGTTCGATCAGGTTCGCGTCGGCGGCTCCGGCCCGTCGGGCGGCATCGGTGACGGCGCGCCGCTCGACCTCGGTGATGGCCGACGGCACGCAGATGACCACCTTGGGTCGGGTGAATCGGCTCACGCCCACACGTTGCAGGAGGAGACGGATCATCCGTTCGGTGATCTCGAAGTCGGTGATGGCCCCACCCCGAAGCGGACGCACCGCCACGATGTAGCCGGGGGTGCGGCCGATCATCTGCCAAGCTTCGCGACCCGTGGCCAGCACTTCGCCGGTCTGGCGGTTGAGTGCGATGACCGACGGCTCGTTGAGCACGATGCCGCGACCCTTCATGTACACGAGGGTGTTGGCAGTGCCGAGGTCGATGGCGAGGTCACGTGCCATGCGTGTTCACCCCTCTTGGTCTGAGCGTACGGATCGAACCGCGCTCGTTGCCGTCACGTGTCATCGGCCCCATCATCGCCGCTGGCGGAGCGTTCGGATGGTTTCATCCGATCAGAGGTCTGACGGCGGGCTTCCGGGGACAGCGCGTCGATCTGGCGGCGGAACGACGCGATGTCGTCGGGCGCGCGCCGATCGCGGCGAGCAGCCGCCGAGAGCGCTGCGGCCACGACCCCGACCACGAACACGGCGATGATGACGGCGGTGATCATTCGGGCGTGCCCACCGAGCGCGGATCGCGCAGGTCATGCGCCCCGGTGCCCCAATCGGAACCGTCGGCCCAAACCTCGTGTTTCCAGATGGGCGCCGACTCTTTCAGCGCGTCGATGGCGAATCGGCCGGCCTCGAACGCTTCGGCGCGATGCGGGGCCGATACCACGGCGATCACCGACGACTCACCGATCTCGATCCGACCGAGCCGGTGCAGCAGCGCGACACGTCCGGTGTCGGGCCAACGGCGTCTCAACTCCTCACCGATCTCGGTGAAACGAGGCACGACTTGCTCCTCGTACGCCTCGTAGGTGAGATGCTCGACTCCTGAGCGCCCGTCGGCGTGATCGCGGATGGTGCCGCTGAACAGCACCACCGCTCCACATCGGGGCCGGATCGCCCAGTCGTAGGCAACGGCAATCGGCAGTTCGGACTCGGAGAGACCGAACCAGTCGTCACCGTCGAGGGGTTGATCCACCTACGCATCGTAGCGACGCGGCGCCAGCTATGGGGGGGGCCGCGGCCAACGCCCCGGAATCGAGGTGTACGATCTCGTCTTCGTGGAGCCAGGTCCCCTGCCCCCGCACGAGCGATCGTGGCGGCATCCCTCGGAACTCGGGCCGACGCGCCTCGATGTCGATGATGCTGTGCGACGCACCCGCACGAACCTCGCTGCGCTCGCTGGCGGCACGGTGGCCGTGCTCGCCGTAGCCACCATGGTGGTCGCGATGACTCCACGAGCAGCGAACAGGCCGGTGGCGATGATCGCCACGACCACGCCGATCAGTGTTCGCGCCATCGTCGAAACGCCTGCCACGACGAAGATCGCAGCACCTGACGCAGCACCTGACGCAGCACCTGACGCAGCACCAGAGACGACGCCCTTCGGCCCCCGAGCCGCCATGCTGACGTCGTTCTCCGCGTTTCCCCACGCGGTCACTCCGGGCCCCCAACTCGACCTCGACGGCACCGATGTGGCCGACGAGGCGCCGGCCGATGACGCAATGGTCTTCCTGCGCACCGAAGCAGTCACCTACCTGCTCCCATGGGAGGAGGCCCAGCGGATGAACGTTCCCGATGGGTCGGTGATCTTCGACTCCGAGGGAGATCTGGTCGCTCGGGTGAGCGCTGGCGAACTGCTCAGCCTCGTCAGCGATTGAGCCGCCGACGACCGACGACCACGCCGACCAGCGCAACTGCCACCAGCACCAACACGCCGCCACCGAGGGCGAGTTCCTGTCGACGTTTCGGTGACACCATCGCCCACCATGGCGCTTCGGTGCTCTCGACGTAGGTCTGTTCGTTGGTGACCGTCGGGACCCACCCTGCGGCGCGGAGCCGACCGTTCGAGATCACCCAGGGCTCGAGCGTGTAGGGCAGCAATCCCGGTGGGATCGGGCCGCGGGTGAACCGCCACCGCAACCCCGAGACGACTTCCCTGACCCGGTCGGGCAGCGGCAATCGGGGGCGTTCACCGGAAAGTGCCCGCACGCGCTCGCCCGGTACCCAACCATCGGGGGCGACATTGAACACACCGTCGAGGCGGGCACCTCCACCAAGCCCCGCACCGACTCCCACGCCGAGCACCACGGCCGAGGCCAGGTCGTCGAGGTGCAGGAATTGTGATGGCGGGTCGGCCTCGGCGAGACGTCGCCCGAGTCCGTACACCAGCGCCGATGCGAGCGTCGACCCACCGCCGGCTGCCAAGGTCACCGCCGGTCGCAGGATGCAGGTGGTGCGACCCTCACGGGCGAGACGCCACTGCTCGACCAGTTCTTCGGCCGAGGCCAACTGTCGGGCGAAGACGAACTCGACGTCAGGGCGCAGCGTTGCGTCCTCGATCAGTGGCACCGGATTGTTGGCCGCCGCCCCATACACCAGCGCCGACGACACGAACACCACGTGGGTCGCCCCGGCGCGATCAGCGATCGCGAGCGTGATGGCTGCCGATGCGGTTGCACTCTCTCGTCGAGCCGCCCGGGTGTCGTAGTCGCTACTGCCGAGGTCGACGATGGTGGTGGCGACAACGGCCTCGTCGTCGCAGAGCGATTCGGCGAGCACGACGTCATGGCCGACGAGCAGATCAGCAACTCGACGACCGAGCGAACCGGCAGCCCCGGTGAGCACGACCGTGACGACGCATCGGTCGCTGGGCCCATCCATCGAGCGAACGATACCGATCAGGCGTGTCGGATGACGGGTGCCCATCTCGAGCCCACCAACCCAACCACCCCGCCTTCTCGTGAACTCGTGCGCGACTATGTCCGCACGAGTTCACGAGAACCAATTGACGGCCGACTGCCCGAGCACGCACACTCCGAGCCCTCGTCGGGCCCGAGTCACTGTCGGCAGCACAACCCCGTAACATCGGGTCATGGCTGACCAGGACGATCCCGGCGAATCGATCGACCCGTTTGCCGGCATGCCGCTGTTCGGCGACCTGTCACGGGCGCTGTCGGGGCAGGGGCCGCTCAACTGGGACGCAGCCCGACAGTTCGCCGTGCTCGCCGCCAACGGCGGCGGCCTGCTGTCGGGCACGGGCGTGTCCACGTCGTCCAATGTCGACCCGACAATTCGTTTCAAGTACCGCGAGCTCGCCGACATCGCCCGCCTCCACGTCGCCGACGTGATGCAGCTCGAAGTGCCCGCCACCGAGCCCGACGTGGCCACCCCCGAGCAGTGGGCACAGCAGACCCTCGAGGCCTACCGCCCGTTGTTCAACGACCTGGCCACCTCGCTCGGCAGCACCGACGATCTGCCCGCCGAGATGGCGACCGATCCGATGGCGCAGATGATGGCGGGTCTCGGCAAGATGATGGCGCCGGCCATGATGGGCATGAGCGTCGGCTCGATGGTCGGCAACCTCGCCCGACGGGCGTTCGGCGTGTACGACCTGCCGATCCCGCGTGCCACGCCGGCGCTGGTGCTCGTGCCGGCCAACATCGACGCCTTCGCGGCCGCCTGGTCGATCGAACTCGACGAGATGCGACTGTGGGTGCTCGCTCACGAACTGGCCGGGCTCACGCTGTTCTCGGTCGACCACATCGCCGATCACCTGCGATCGCTGGTGCAGCGTCACGTCGGCGGGTTCCGCCCGGATCCGTCGGCGCTCTCCGACAAGCTCACGTCGCTCGACATGGACCAAGGCGACCCGATGGCCGCAATGCAGCAAGCCTTCGGCGATCCCGAAGTGCTGCTGGGCGCCGTCCGGTCGTCGGAACAGATGGCACTCGAACCCGAACTCGACGCGGCGGTAGCGGTCACGATCGGCGTCATCGACTGGGTGGTCGACGCCGTTGCGGTCCGCGTCATCGGCGGGAGTGCCCTCCAGATCGCCGAGGCTGCGCGCCGTCGTCGCGCCGAGGCATCTCCCGACGAGATCTTCGTCGAACGGCTGCTCGGCATCCGCCTCGGCGCCGAACAGACCGCTCGTGGCAAGGCGTTCGTGCAGGGTGTCGTCGACCGCGCCGGCGAGCACGGCCTCGATCCCTTGTTCAACGATCCCGCCGCCGTTCCGACACCGAACGAGATCGAGGCGCCCGGCCTCTGGATCGCACGGGTCTCCGGCGACTGACTCGCTGATCATCGGTGTCACCGGCGCGCTTGCGCCCGAGCACGTGGATGCTCGCCGCTACAGCGACGACTCCCACGATCAGGAAGCCAATGGTGCCCGACACCTGCAAGGCCACCGCCACGAACGCGCCGACCGCCCAGGAGAGTTGGAATCGGGTCTCGAACACGGCAAACGCACGCCCCCGGTTCGCGCCCGGTGCGTCGCGTTGCACGATGCTCTCGAAGTTGAG
>Ga0105053_10001056_pt1 | contig 44226 bp, 27 predicted proteins | sample BON01_FD_78093 | JGI IMG/M metagenome (GOLD analysis project Ga0105053, IMG submission 78093) | Freshwater microbial communities from Lake Bonney liftoff mats and glacier meltwater in Antarctica - BON-01 | ecosystem: Environmental > Aquatic > Freshwater > Ice > Glacier meltwater | place: Lake... | reverse complement strand
CTTTGATGCCGGGATGCTGGCTGCGTTGGAGGCGGATCGGTGAGTAATCCGCTCAACGGACCTATCGCATATCTGACCGGGGAATACCCGCGCGCCACCGATACGTTCATTCAACGCGAAGTGGCGGCGCTGCGGGAACTGGGGTTCGTCGTACAGACTTGCAGCATCCGGCGCACCGGGCCGGAGCATCTGGTGGGACCAGAACAACAGGTCGAAGCCGCGCGAACATTTCATGTGCTCGAGGCGACAGCCCGGCCAGTGCAGTCGCTGCGCGCGCATCTGGCGGCCTTGCGGCAGCCGGGGCGATATCTGCGGACGCTGGCACTGGCGTGGCGCACCTCTCCGGCGGGATTTCGCGCGCATCGCTATCAACTGATCTATTTCGCCGAGGCGGTCATTCTGGCTCACCATCTGCAAGCCGGAGGCGTGGTGCATCTGCACAACCATATCGCCAAGGCCAGTTGCACGGTGGCGATGCTGGCCTCTGCCCTGAGTGACATCCCCTACAGTTTCACGCTGCATGGCCCCGATGACCTGCTGTCGCCCGAGCATTGGCGGCTGGATGAAAAGATTGCCCGCGCAGCATTTGTCGCCTGTATCAGCGATTATTGCCGCGCGCAGGCGATGCTGGCGAGCGACCGGCGGCATTGGGACCGGCTGCATGTGGTGCATTGCGGGATCGACCCGGCGCGCTATGACATGCCACGGCGGACCCCCGGACACACCCCCGGCGCGCGGCTTTTGTTCATCGGGCGACTGGCGGCGGTCAAGGGGCTGCCGGTGCTGTTCGCGGCGCTGGCCATGGTCCGGACCCAGCGGCCCGACCTGCACCTGACGCTGATCGGTGACGGGCCGGAGCGCAAAATGCTCGAGGCGGAGGCGCGCGATCTGGGGCTGTCGGACTGCATGAGTTTTGTCGGCTACAAATCGCAGGACGCGGTTGCACAGGCGCTGGGCGAAGCTGATCTGCTGGTGCTGCCCAGCTTTGCCGAAGGCGTGCCGGTGGTACTGATGGAGGCGATGGCGGCGCGGTTACCGGTGGTCGCCACGCGGATTGCCGGGGTGCCGGAACTGGTGAGCGATGGCGAAAGCGGGCTGCTTGTCGCGGCGGGAGACGAAACCGCTCTTGCCCGCGCGATCCTGCAGTTGCTGGCCAATCCGGCGCAGATGCTGCGAATGGGCGCGGCTGGGCGTGACAAGGTCAGCCATGATTTCAACACCATGACCGAGGCCGCGTGGCTCGGCATTCTCTTTTGCAGCGCAAGCGCCGGTGGCCCACGCCCCGGCAAGCGCCCGACACCGGAAAGCCTGACATGACCAGACCCACAACAGTCGCCGCTGTCGTCATTGGCCGCAATGAGGGGGAGCGGCTGCGGCGCTGTCTTACCTCCCTGCAGGGGCAGGTCACGCGGATTGTCTATGTCGACTCCGGATCTACCGATGACAGCGTCAGCTTTGCCCGCAGTATCGGGGCGATGGTGGTCGAGCTTGACAACAGCCTGCCATTTACCGCCGCGCGGGGCCGCAATGCCGGTTTCTTTGCGCTGCGTGACCTCGGGTTGCCGGATTATGTGCAGTTCGTCGACGGCGATTGCGGGGTCGAGCCGGGATGGGTCGCCGCAGCGCAGGCTTCGCTGGACGCACAACCCGAATTCGGGATTGTGACCGGATGGCGCACGGAGATTGCACCCGACGCGTCGGTTTACAACGCGATGGCCGAGGTCGAATGGCGCAGGCCGGCAGGCGACATCCGGTCCTGCGGCGGCGACATGATGGTGCGCAGCGCCGCTTTTTCCACGGTGCGCGGCTTTGATCCGCGTATCATCGCGTCGGAGGATGAAGAGTTTTGCCTGCGCATCCGCGCCACCGGACTGCGGGTCCACCGCCTGCCACTGATCATGACGCATCACGACGCGAACATGACCCGGTTTTCCGAATGGTGGCGGCGCACGGTCCGCTCAGGCCACGGCTTTGCCGAGGTGGGGCGGTTGCAGCCCGATCACTTTGTCGCAGAACGGCGGCGGGTCTGGTTTTATGGGTTGCTGGTGCCGCTGATCGCAGTGGTGGGTATCATCACGGGGCGCTGGCTGTTGCTCCTGCTGGCGCTGGGGATCTGGAGTCTGAACTGGCTGCGCACGTGGCAAGGGCTGGTCCGGAACGGTCAACCTGCGGCGCAAGCGGCGCGTCATGCGGGCTATCTCACCCTTTCAAAGATACCCAACATGCAGGGAATGCTCACCTTTTACCTCAGGCGGCTCAAAGGGGCCGATATGCAGATCATCGAGTACAAAGGGGCCGAGGTCACGGCTGGGGCGGAATTGCGGGTGGGCCTGATCGGGGCAGGCTATATCGCCACATGGCATGCCGCCGCGCTGCGCGCCACGCCCGGCGTCCGCGTTTCGGCAGTCTGTGACCCGTCGCCGGGGGCAGCGCAGATGCTTGCCGACGCACATGGGGCGCAGAGTTTTGGCGCCGTGGACGATCTGATTGCGGCGCAGTGCTGTGACGCGGTGCATATCCTGACGCCGCCGCATCTGCATCACGAGATCGCGCTGCAATGTCTGGATGCCGGGCTGCATGTATTTGTCGAAAAGCCCATCGCCACCTCGGCCGCGCAGACCGCTGAAATGGTCGCAGCCGCCGAGGCGGCGGGGCGGCGGCTTGGTGTGAGCCATAACTTTCTGGGCATTCCCGGCTATGTCCGGCTCAGGCAGATGCGCGGCTCCGGGCGGTTGGGCCGGATCGCGAGTGCCCAGATCAACTGGTGTTTTCCGCTCTCCCCGCTTCGCTCTGGCCCTTACGGTCTGTGGCTCTTGCGCGAACCGGGCAATCTGTTGCTGGAGCTTGGCCCGCATCTTTATGCCTTTGCGATCGACCTGTTCGGTCCGATCGAAATCCTGAGTCTGACGCTGTCGCAACCGATCGACCTGCCGGGCGGTGGCCGGCGGCATCAGGGCTGGCTGATTGTGGCGCGGGCAGGTGCGGTGGATATCACCATGACCCTGTCGCTGGTCGAGACGATGGATCAGCGTAGCGTCACCCTGCGCGGATCGTCCGCGGTGGCGCATCTCGACTATGCCAATGACCGGCTCATCCTTGAGCGGGACAATACCGCCGATCTTGTCGTCAACCCGCTGCTGCGGTCGCTGTCCCTCTCTTGGCAATATCTTCGCGAAGGTATGGCAAACGCGCTGCGGCAGGTGATTTCGTTGAACCGGAAATCACCCTATGCGCTGGGGTTTCAGGGGGCACTGCGGGGATTTTATGACGGGATCGGCACCGGCCGGCGGCCCGATCCGCGCTTTAGCGGGGCTGCGGCGCTGCGGGTGATGCAGGCGATTGATGCGACATTGGCCGTTCTGCCGCTGCCAGCCACGCCGCCCGTCCTTTCGGGCAGACCCAAACCAACGGTGATGGTGATCGGCGGCACCGGTTTTATCGGGCGCAACCTGACCCGGAAGCTGGTCGCGCGCGGCCATGATGTGCGGGTACTGAGCCGGGGGCAGAGCGGGCCGTTCGGGGATATCGCGGATCATGTCGAGACGGTTCCGGTGTCGCTGACCGATGCAGAGGGGCTGCGTGCCGCGATGGCCGGGATCGACACAGTTTATAACCTCGCCAAATCGACCGATAAATCATGGGCGGCAGCGCTGGATAATGATGTCGGCACAGCGGTGCGTGTGGCTGAGGCGGTCTTGGACGCCAGGGTGCGCCGCCTGATCTATACCGGGACCATTGCCTCTTATGACATGTCCGATCCGGCGCAGATGATTACCGAGGCGACGGGTTTTGGCGATATCACCGCGCGCAATATCTATGCCCGGTCCAAGGCCGAATGCGAGGCGCGGCTGATGGCGCTGCACCGTGACCGGGGTCTGCCGCTGGTCATTGCCCGGCCCGGAATCGTGCTGGGCGAAGGCGGGCCATTGCAGCATTGGGGCATCGGGCGCTGGCATGGTGCCGGGGCTGTCCGGCTTTGGGGGAACGGGCGCAATCTGCTGCCCTTCGTTCTGGTCGATGATGTGTCCGATGCGCTGATCCGGATGATGGAGGCCGAGGGCGTGCTGGGCCGGTCCTTCAACCTGACCGGCGACCCGATGTTGAGCGCGCGGGATTACTTTGACGCGATCCATCTGCGGCTTGGGGCGCGGCTGCTGGTGACCTCTGGCTCGCCGCGTATTCTCTGGCTGGCGGCTGGCGCGAAATATGCGCTCAAGCGGTATGGGATGGGGCAGGCCGATGCGGTGCGTGCTTCGCTGAGTGACTGGCGATCACGTGCGCATCTGGCGCGCTTTGACAACAGCCTGCCAAAGTCGGCGCTGGGCTGGGCGCCCGAGCCGGACCTGGACCGGTTTCTGGATGCCACAGTGACCCGCGCCAATCTTCTGGGGTTCTGATCCGATGCAAGACAGGCATAATTCCGCCAGATTTCTCTGGTTTGAAGCAAATACAGAAACACTGATCCGAGGACCCGGTCAATGAGCGATCCGCAGAAGCCGCGCCAGAGGCGGCCCCGGCTTGGGGCCGATGAGCGCGCGCGTCTGCTGGCCGAGATTGCGAAATATGACACGGTGCCGCCCCGGCCTGCCGCACCGCAGCCAGACATTGCCGCAGTCGCCGCCGCCGAACAGGCCGCCCGCGCCGCGCTGATCGGCGCGCAAGAAGGCCAGCCGACTTTGCCGCGCGTCGTCGATGTCTGGTCCAACCTGCTGACCATTCCGGTCGATCCACGCACGCTTGCCCGCAATCTGGTGATCACTGCCAGCCGCGAGGACCCGGCCCATGCCGCCTTTGACGTGCTGCGCACCCGGCTGGTGCAGGCGCTGGCCGCGCGCGGCTGGCGCCGGGTTGGCATCACATCGCCCACCCGCGATTGTGGCAAGACCTTTACCGCCGTCAATCTGGCGATCACCCTGTCACGCTACGACGATTGCCGCACGGTCCTGATGGACATGGACCTGCGCAACCCGACGCTTGCGCGCCGGATCGGTGCCAATGCGCCGCTGGCAATGGGCGATTATCTGCGCGGCACGGTCCCGTCAGAGGCGTTCCTGCGCCGGATGGCCCCTAACGACCTGCAAATCGGCAGCAATCTGGCCTTTGGCCTGAATGGCCGGATCGAGCCCTATGCAGCGGAACTGTTCCAGCAGCAAAGCACGACCGATGTGCTGGAGCGGTTGCAGGATGAAACGCAGGCCGACGTGGTGCTGTTCGATCTGCCCCCGGCTCTGGCGCAGGACGATGTCATCGCCTTTCGTGCGCATTTCGACTGTATCCTGATGGTCGTGGGCGGCGGGATCACCAAGGCCAGCGACGTGCGCGAATCCATCCGCCGTCTGGGCGAGGATAAACCTGTCATCGGCATCGTACTGAACAAGGGCGAGGGCGAAGGTGTGGACGATTATACCTATTAGCGCTGCCGGTCTTGCAGCACCGGGATCGGGCTGCGCTGCAGGAATGGCAGCGAGTCGGGCAGATTGCTCCACCGGCCGCGCAATCCCAGAACAAGTGCAGCCAGCAGAGCAAACATGCCGCTGAGCCAGAGCAACCTGCGCCGACGCAGTGTTTCGACCGTGCGCAGCACGGGGATAACGACCACCGGCTGCACGCCCAACTGCCGTTCCAACTGCGCGGCGGTACGGATCGCCGGGTTGAGGAATTCAACCGCCAGCGCCAGCGCCAGCGCCACTATTCCCACCACAACACCGCCCGCCGCCGCGAGTTTCCTGCGACTGGCAGAGACCGGGAATTCTGGCAAGAGTGCGGTTTCCAATACTTCGAACCGTTCCGACTGATCCTGACTTTCCAGCAACTGGTTCATCGCCGCCTCGCTCCGGCGGGTGGTGACCATGCGGAATTCTTCCTGCAACTGCGCCAATTCACGTTCAAAGGCACTGAACTGCCGCTCCACCTCGGGTGCGGCATCGAGTGCGGTCTGGATCGCGGCAATGTTCTGCGCGATCAGGGCGCGCTGCTGTTCCAGCAGAGTGGTCTGGCGGGTGACCTCTTCGACGCGCAGCCGGTCGCTGTTCGTCTGGAGTACGATGATCTGCTGGTCCATGGCGATCCGCGATTCGACCAGACGCAGCATCTGTGTGCGCTGCGACTCAAGCCCGCCGGGCAATGCCGCTGCATTCTGTTCCTTGAAACGGGCGAAACTGGTTTCCAGCGCCGCAATCTCGGCCCCGACCCGCGCCTCCTCGGCCACAAAGAAATCGAGCGTGCGGGCGGCGCGGCCTTCGCTACGGCTTTGTGCTTCGTTCAGGATATTGGCGAGAAAGGCGTTGGCCACATCGGCCGCCTGCTGCGGATCGCCCAACCGGACGGTGATGGCCAGCCCCGAGGGTTGCACATCGGGCCGCCAGCTTTGGGTCGGGTCCACCAGTTTAATAATGCTGACAGATTCCCGCAAGGTCGAGACTTGCTCGGTCAGTGAAACCTCTTCGCCCGCGACCGGTGGAAACAGACCGAATTCGTTAATCATCACGACCAGACTGTCACGCGACATGAGTTTCTGTTCGATCAGCTCGAGGCGGTTTTGCGTCGGTGTGGCGGTGGCGGCACCGGTGAGCGTCGGCGTGACCTGCGGCGATTCGATCTGGATCACCGCCGTCGCCTCAAAGAGTAACGGACGGCTGAGCGCATAGAGCACGACCGCAGGCAGACCGAGGATCAGCACCAACGCAATGATCCAGCCGCGCCGGCGCAGCAGGGCAATGATGTTCGACCACAGGGCGGACAGGTTCACGGCGTCGTCTCCTACATGGTGCGGCCAGATCGGCACGCACCTTTGGTAGCGCGGGTCACGCCGCTGTCAGGGGTTTTGCCCCGCGCGCGCATCACCCGCCCAAATCTCGCCGCACCCATGTCACATTCTACGGAAAATACTGCCAATCTGCTATCATTTATCCGTCATTTGACGCGACAGGGTGGAAACGCAGGGTTTCCATTTTCGGGATCGCGGCCACAATTCTGCCGCAATTCAAACGGTTTGCGCGCCGCGCTGCACAACGAGGGCGAGGATAAGCCCCTCGTGTTGGCCAAAATGGCCGGCAATCCGATGCCCCGACATGAAGGGAGGCGTGTCGCGTTGGAAACTGGCTGTGAAACGGGATTCCGTCACCGTGATCTGCAAGGCGTCAAAGTCCAGCACGGTCTGGCTCAGGGGATATTGGCATTTATAGGCGGCCTCTTTGGCGGCAAATATCCGCGTGGCGTGCAAACCCTGTTGCGCGGGTTCAAGCGGAGCCAACAGCGCGCGTTCATCGGGCCGCAGGACAGTGTCCCAGAGCTCGGGGGAAAGTGGCAACGCCGGTTCCAGATCGACCCCGATCCCGTTGATCGGGCCAGAACGGGCCAGTACCGCAACGCAAATTCGCCCGGCATGCGCAATCGAGCCGACAACACCCATTGGCCATTGCGGCGCGCGGTCCGCACCCATCGGCACCGCAGCCAAAGGCAGGCCCAGCGCCACCATCGCCTGCCGCGCGGCGACACGGCCCGCTGTGAACTCCGCCTGACGGGCAGGAATGGCACGCGCGACGGCGGAGGATTCTTCTGGCCAAAGGGTGCCATCGGGCCGATGCGTATCCTGCACCGCGACTGCGATATCCGGGCCCGCAAGCGCCTCGATGGCCTGTTTCAGCCCGTCGAAGCCGGTCATCCCCCCTGACCAAGCCGCCTTGCCCGCATGTCACGCCGCCGCGCCATCGCGTCGGCGCGTACAGCGGCGCGGTCGATGCTGTCCCCGGCCTCGGAGACCGGTGCGACAGGCGCTTTGCCCTCGTCCACCTTGGCCGCCAGGGCCGTCAGCGTCGGGAAACGAAAGATATCGGTGATGCCCAGATGGGTCGCCCCCAGCGCATCCCTGATTTCGCGGTGCGCCTGCACGGCCAGCAATGAATGTCCGCCGAGGTCAAAGAAATTGTCGCGCCCCGAAATACCCTTCACCCCCAGAATCCGCGACCAGATTGCAGCAATCCGGCCCTCGGATGACCCCGCATCGACCGGCGCCACCGCCACCGGCGCAATGACGCGCGCCGCAGGGGCTGGCAGGGCCTTGCGGTCCACTTTCTTGTTCGGGGTCAGCGGAAAGCTGTCGATCTGCACGATCCGGGACGGGACCATGTGTTCGGGCAGCGACGCGGACACCGCGGCGCGCAAGGTCGTTTCATCTGCATTTCCAGTGATATAGCCCACCAGTTGCACCAGCCCCGGCACATCCTCGCGTGCTATGACCACCGCCTGCGTGACCCCCTGCTGCGCCTCCAGCGCCGCCTCGACCTCTCCCAATTCGATCCGGTAACCGCGCAGTTTGACCTGATGGTCCGCGCGGCCGAGGAAATCGAGGCTGCCTTCCGGCGTCCAGCGGACCAGATCGCCGGTGCGATAGATCCGGCCCGGCGCAAAAGGGTTGGGCAGGAAACGCTCCGCCGTCAGATCGGGCCGCTGCCAATAGCCGCGCGCAACGCCGTCACCGCCGATGTAAAGCTCGCCCGTAACACCGACCGGCACCGGGGACAGCGCGTGATCCAGCACATAGGCTTGCGTATTGGCGATGGGTTTGCCGATGCCGACAGTGCCGATATCCGCTGATGCTGTCTGGGTCGTTGACCAGATCGTCGTCTCGGTCGGACCATACATATTCTCGATACTGGCCCCGCTTGCCGCCTGAAGTTGCGCCACCAGCGTACCGGGCAATGCTTCGCCGCCGATCAGCAGATGTTCAACCCGGCCCAGCGCGGCGCGCGCCTCGTCATTGGTGACCAGCATCCTCGCCATAGAGGGCGTGCATTGCAGATGGGTGACGCCATGCCGGATGATCTGTGCGGCGATGGAATAGTCATCCTCGGCCGCATCAGTGGTCATGTTGGTGCGGCGCAGCACCTCCGCCAGCGGTCTGAGCCCGTCGAGCACCTGCTGCACCGGGATGCCATAGTCGATCAGGCAGGCGACCTCATCCACGCCGATCCGCTTGAGGTCTTCGATCCGGTCCAGACAATCATTCACCGTACCGAAAAGGCCGGAGTCTTCGAAATACCGCTGAAACGCGAAATCGAGGATGCCTTCCATCTCTTCGGGGGCCAGCGCGCCAATGTCGATCTGCATCGGGTTTTCGACGCCCGCAGGTTTCTTGAAGGCGGGAAAGGCCCAGGCATATTGCTTGATCAGGCCGGCCGCCGCGCGCAGGTAATCCTTCATCGGTTCGCGGGCCGTATCGCGCGCCGCATCGCGCGTCTGTGCGACATAGCTGTGCAGCATCAGTGTGACTTTGTGATCTGACGGGTCATGGCCCGCAGCGCGCAGAGCGTCGTGATAAATGGTGATCTTGCCCGCCACCTCGGCGACGGATTGGCCCAGCAGATGGGTCAGGACATTGGCACCAATCGCGCCCGCCTCGCGCCATGTGTCGGGGTTTCCGGCGGTCGTTACCCAGATCGGAAGCGTCTTTGACACCGGGCGCGGCTGGGTCAGCACCGGAAACATCGTGCCGCTTGCCGTCGGAAAATCGACCTTTTCGCCCGCCCAGAGGCTGCGCAGCTGGTCAATGGCAGCGAACATCGCGGCCTTGTTCTGCGGCGGGGTATTCTCGGGCCGCAGCACGAAGTCATCGGGTTGCCAGCCAGAGGCGATGGCGAGGCCCGCGCGCCCGTTGGTCAGATTGTCGATCACCGCCCATTCCTCGGCAATGCGCGCGGTGTGGTGCAGCGGGGCCACGCAACTCCCTGCGCGCACTGCAAGGTTACGCGTCACGGCGGCAACGGCGGCACCCGTAACCGATGGATTTGGATAGGGACCGCCAAAAGCGTGAAAATGCCGCTCCGGCGTCCAGACTGCGACAAAGCCGTTGTTGTCGGCAAACTGCGCCCCTTCGAGCAGCAGTTTGTATTTGTCGCGCCCGATGCCGTCGTCATTGCCCCAGTAAAACAGGCTGAACTCCATTCCGCGTCCGGTCGTGTTGACCCGGCCAGACGACACGAGTGCGCGGTTCTCGTCACCACTGATCACCACGGCAAAGCCACGCGCGAGGGTCCAAAAGAGCTCGAGCACCGAGATGTCAAAGGACAGGCTGGTCACGGCGAGCCAGACGCCGGGCGGATCATGCGCAATCCGCGCGTCCATGCCGGTGAAGAAGTTGGAGACATTGCGATGTTCGACCATGACGCCCTTGGGCCGTCCGGTAGAGCCGGAGGTGTAGATCAGATAGGCCATATCGGTCGGACTAACCCCGGATTCGGGGTTCGTCTCGGGTGCCGCTGCGATGCGCGGATCGCTGTCGAGGCAGAGCACATGCGCCTGATGCGGCGGCAGGTTTGCGACCATGTCGGCCAATGTGAGGATCACGGCAGCACCGCTGTCTTCGATATAGAGTGCGACACGGTCCGCCGGATAGGCCGGGTCGAGCGGGACATAGCCCGCGCCCGCCTTTTGGATGGCCAGCGCCCCGATCAGCATCGCGGCAGAGCGGCGCACATGCAGCCCGACAAGTGCCCCCGGCCCCACGCCAATCGCCCGCAGCACATGCGCGACCCGGTTCGCTGCGGTATTGAGCGCGGCGTAGGTCAGCGTTTCGCCCTCGAAATGCAAGGCAGCGGCGTCCGGCGTACGACGCACCTGCGCTTCGAACTGCTGATGCACGCAGCTGTTGTGGTCAAAGGTCGCGCTGGTCGCGTTCCAGTCTTGCAAGATCATCGCGCGTTCAGGATCGGGGAGGATGTTCAGGTTTGCCAGCGGCACACCTGCATTCAGTTGCGAGATGATATGCGAAAGGCGTGCGGCGATCAGGGACAGCGCCTGCGGTGACAGGCGCGCAGGATCGGGGTGCAGCGTGGCTTGCCCATCGCTCACACTCAGCGTCAAAGCCGTGCCGGGGATCAGTCCGGCTTGATCGGACAGACCGACCTGCGGCACCGCCAGCCCAGCAAATCCGGGCATCCTTGCGGGCAGATCTGCGGCAAAGCCACCCAGCCGCTGCGCCTGCGCTATTTCATTGGCAAAATCCGCGATACCTTCGAACCTGACAGGCACCCAGTCAGTGATATAACCGGGCGCGCCCCGATCGGTCGCTGCGTCGGACCATGCCAGATCAACCGGCAGATCCTCGTTCATGCGGGCCACCAGAGCGACAAAGGCGGCAAACACGGTTTCCGGCGCAGCGCCGTCCGGCAGGTCCACCGGCATCGGCACAGCCCCGCTACCCATCGGCGGCAATGTCGCGGGTGCAAGGGTTGACAGCCGGCCGCGCCAATGCGCCTCGCCCTGCTGTGTGCGCGCAAGCGCCTCGGTCAGTTGTACGGTATCAGTCAACGGGTCGAGACCGTCACCCGGGTGCAGGATTGCTGCGAGGTCCACCGGGCCACCAGCCACGTCACGCAGCCGCAACAGCGCGATCGGCTCTGACCCTGTCGCCACGGTAAGGCTCTGAGCATTGACCGCAAGAACCGTGCCCGGTGCAGCCACCGGTCCTTCGGCCAGTTCTGCCGCTCCGACCAATAACACATGCCCGCGAAAGGCTAACTTCGGAATGGTCAGCGGGTTCCAGTATTCACCATGATCGAGCGCGCGGATCAGGGCCAGCAGGGCCCCGGCGTTCTGACTGAAATCAAGCCGCCCCGCCGCCTCTGGCCGTTTGTCGCGCGGATAATAGCTGCGCTGGCTCAGGGCCTGTGGCTGCCGGTCCGGCACACCCGCCGCCAATGCGGCAATCACTGCGCCAAAGCTGTCGATGGCTGCCGCGTAGCATTTGGTGTTCAGACTAAGCGCGGTATCCGTCGGCAAAATCTCGAACAGGCGCTGCGCGATGATATCGCCCTCATCCACGCCGCCGCCAATCAGATGCCAGGTGATGCCATGGCGCGCCTCGCGGTTGGCAATCGCCCAGACCGGCGCGTTAAGCCCGGCATAGCGGGGCAACGGACCATCATGGAAATTGACCGCACCCTGCGTGGCGAGCGCCAGAACCTGCGCCTGGATGATGTCGAGATTGGCGATGCTGAGCAGCCAGTTGGTCGGCGCCAGCCGCAACGAAAGATCGGGGCCGGGGGCCTGCACCTTGATGCCTGCACCCTTCGCCCAGCGCAGCACATCCGGGTTGCGGGTGACCACAGCATCGAGCAGGTGCCCGGCCTCAAGCCACATGGTTCCGCATTGAATGGCAAGCGATTCATGCCCGATCAGGATTGCGCGCAGCGCGGTCATCTGGAAACTCCGGTCAATTCACTGGCCACAGGCGCGGGTTCAGGCGCCTTGCGCGGCTGGAACATGGCGGCAAGATCATGTTGCAGCAAGGTTCGCAGAAAATGTGGCGGATCGGCGGGGCGGCGGCCGGTCAAAAGCGAGCGGAACCGATGCAGCAACCCGCCGGTGACATGGGCAAGGCTGGCCATGGCGGCATAACCAACCCCATGATTCTTGACGAAATAATGCAGCCGCGAGTCAAACCAGTAATCCGGCACCCGCTGCCACTCCTTCATCCCCGTCGAAACCGATCCGATATGCTCCACCATGCTGTCACGCACATAGATCACGCGAAAACCGGCCCGCTGTGCCCGCAGGCAAAGATCGGTTTCCTCGAAATAAAGAAAGAACCGCTCGTCAAACAGCCCGATCTGGTCCAGCACCGACTGGCGCATCATCAGGCTGGCCCCGGCGAGCCAATCGACATCGCAGGTCTGCGCCGGGATCGGCACCGGCACCGCGCGCTGCGCGAGCATCCGGCTGACCGGGCCAAAGCGCACAGCGCCTTCAAACTCGCTGGCGATGGAGGGAAAGCGAAATGTGGTCAGATGCGGCGCGCCATCTTCGCCATGGATATGGCTGCCCGCAAAACCTGCGCCTTGGTCCTGTTCCAGCGTCTCGATCAGCCGCCGGATCGCGCCCGACCCCGGAAAAGCGTCGGAATTGAGGACATAGACATAATCAGGCCGCGACCCATCCCGAAAACCGGCCCTGATACCCACATTATTGCCCGCGCCAAAGCCGCCGTTATGGCCCGACTGGATCACACGGACCCGGTCCCAACCATGCGCCGTGACATGCGCCGTCATCATCCCGAACGAGCCATCCTGCGAGTCGTTGTCAACCACCGTGACCTCGCCCGCGATCCCTTCCATCTCGCGCAGCGCGGCCCGCACGGCGCGCATGGTCATCTCTGGCGTGCGCCAGTTCAGCACCACTGTGAGCAGCCTTGGCGCAGCCATCATTCCGCTGCCTTGTCCGCGACCCAGACGCCGGGGCGGCCCGCGCGCTCTGCCGCTTCGATCACCCGGCGCATCCGGGCGGCCAGCACGCGGACATTGGGCTCGAGAACCATCGAGTCATGATTGCCCGGCACCTCGAACACTTCGATCCGCGGGGCGTGGCCGGTCCAGTCATTATCGGGCAGGACATAGGCGCGTTCCGAACTGACCCAACGGCCCGGCGCCACCTGCCATTTCCCGACCAGCGCCGGGCGAAACAGCGCAAGCGGCCCGTCCCATGGCTGCAAATCATAGCTTTGCACCTGCGCCATGAAGGCGGCCTCGATCGCCGCGTCATGAAACTGCGGCGTGGCGATGGCGTCGTCAACCTTTGGCCTGCGCTTCTCGATCTCCCATTTCGCGCGGCGCAACGCCCACCGCAGCGGATATGTGACCCCGCCAGCCTTTAACTCCTGCATTTGAATGGCAATCCTGTCTGCCCGGCTCAGCGACCGGCGCACCGGCAGGGGGGTGTCGAGCATTACCAGAGCGGCGACGTCATCACCCGCTGCGGTCAACTGCTGCGCAATCTCATAGGCGGTGATCCCCCCGCCAGAGAACCCGCCGAGCATGTAGGGGCCATGCGGCTGCACCTGCCGCATCTCGGCGATGTAATCTGCGGCGGCCTGTTTCAAATCAATATGAGGTGCCTCGTCGCCATAAAGACCACGCGCCTGCAACCCGTAGAAAGGCCAGTCCCCGCCGAGCAGATGCGCCAGATGGCGCAGGTTCAGCACGTTGCCAAACATGCCGGCGACAAGGAAGAACGGTGTCTTGCGCCCGCCTTCGCCCTGATGCATCGGCACCAGATGGGTGAAACGACGCGCGGCGGGTTTGACGACCGGGGTCGCTATCTGCCCCTCGGTCGTGGCCACGCCCTGCGCCGCCAGCAGCGCCGCGCATTTACGGATCGTCGGGGCCTCGAACAGAACCGAGATCGGAAAGTCGATCTGATATGCCTTCTTGACCATCGCAAAGAGGCGCACCGCGATCAGGGAATGGCCGCCAAGGTCAAAGAAGCTGTCCTCCACCCCGACTTCGCCGACCCCCAGAAGGTCCTGCCAAAACCCGGCCAGCCGCCGCTCTATATCATTGGCGGGGGCCACGAAATCGCTGTCCAGTTGCGGGCGGGCAAAGCCTTGGTCCGCTTTGGCCGGTCCATCCTGCGCGGCGGCCTGCCGCGTCAATGCCTCCAGATCGAGCGACGAGACAACGACCTGCGGCTGGCCCAGCGCCAGCGCACGGAAAAATGCCTCTGCCCCCTCCTCGGGCCGGATACCTTGGGTGAGATTATGCCGCAGGCGTTCTTCTGCGGGCGACAGCGGCCTGACAGCCGGTTCGATCCGCGCGACCGGAGCGGCGGCGAATTGCAGCGCGCCTTCGAGTTTGCGGATCGAGAAACCTTTGATGTCGACGCAGACGGTGCCGTCCGGCGCGCAGATCGTGACATCAAAACTGGCGGTCTGACCCTCGGCCCGGTTGTCGGCGGCATTGCGGACCCAACTCACCACCTCGGCGGGCAGATCGCGGTAAACACGGACCGAACCGTAAGACACCGGCACCCAGAGATGCGCCGGCGTGTAGCCCGCGATCAGGCCCATGGCCCAGCCCGTGGCAAGGTCCATCAGGCCCGGATGCAGGGCGTATCCCGGCGCGGGTGCCGCCAGGCGCAGCGTTGCGACACCTTCGCCCTGCCCCAAAGCGGTGGATTGCAGCACGCGCCAGCCGGGCCCAAAGCGCAGATGCGCCTCTTGCGGCGATAACAGGCTTTGTCCTGCGGGGGCCAGAACCGGCGCGGCGCAACGCGCGGCGATGGCGGCCAGATCGACCGGAGCGGGCGGTACCAGCGGCAGCAGACTGATCGTGGCTTCGGCGTTACGCTCGAACCCGGCATTCACAGCCGCACTTTCCACTTCAAAGGCGTAACCGACATCGCTGCGCGGCAGGCGCAGCCGCATGTTGCTGGGCTGCGCGTCGTCCACCCGCAGCGGGCGCAGAAAATAGAGGTCACGAATCTCGAACGGTCCCGCCTCGCCCTGCGCGCGCAGAGCCTGTGCCGCAAGTTCCAGATAGCCGGTGCCGGGCATCAGCGCATCACCGGCACGGGTGCGGTGCTGATCCAGAAACCAGCGGTCGCGGGCGCGATAACTTGCCGTGAACAAACGGTTTCCTGCCGGATCGAATGTAGCCTCATCCAACATCGGGACGCCTGCGGGAACCGGCTCCGGCACCAGACCAATCCGGGCCTCCATCGCCGTGGCGGCCATGCCGACCTCGGACCAGATGCCCCAGTTGATCGCGACGACCCTGGTCTTGCCGCCTGCTCGGGATTTGGCAAAGGCGTTCAGATATTCGTTCGCCGCGACATAATCGACCTGCCCTGCCGGGGCGGTGACCGTGCTGGTCGATGAAAACAGCGCCATCACGTCAAGCGTGCCATCGGGGAAAAGCGCGTCAAGTACTTGGGTGCCATGAATTTTTGGCGTGAACACATCCTCGATCGCCATCGGCTGTTTGCTCAGCATCGGCGCGTCGTCGATCACACCGGCGGCATGGATCACGCCGTTGATCCTGCCAAAGCGCGCCTCGGCCACGGCGATTGCGGTGCGCATATCCTCGATATTGCTCACATCCGCCGCCAGCGACATCACCTCTCCGCCAGCGTTTTCAAGGCGTTGCACGGCGCGGATCCGGCGGGCCATGGGATCGTGCGGGGCGGCGGCCCTGACCAGCCGGTCCCATGTGTCGCGCGCTGGCAGGGCCTGCCGCCCGATCAGGACGATGCGCGCCTGATGCCTGCGGATCAGCGCCTCGGCCACGGTTAACCCGATCCCGCCAAAGCCGCCGGTGATCAGAAACACGCCGCGGTTTTGCGTCGGTATTGCGTCGGTCTGGCGCAGGGGGGCGGCGCGAAATCCAAGCTCCAGCCGCCGGTCAGCACGCAGAGCCGCCACTACGGAAACAGGCGGCGCCAGCAGATCCTCTAGCACCTTGTCGACCAGCGGCCCCAGCACCCGCTTGCGCCGAACCGGCGCGGGCAGGGTCAGGTCCAGCACCGCACAGGTCAGCTCCGGAAATTCCTGCGGCATGACGCGCGCCGGGCCCATCACCGTCGCCTTGTCGGGATAACGCAGCACCTCGCCGCGCACCTGCATCGCCCCGGAGGTCAGGAACGTCAGATGCAGTGCGCCGATATTCTCTTCCGCCAGCGCCTGCGCCAGAAACAGCAGGCTGTAGAACCCCTGCTCCTGCATCCGGTGAAAGAAACTGCTGCCGGGACGATGCCCCTCGCCCGCTGTGACCAGCCAGCCATGCACGATGCGCGTCGGTGTCAGCCCGCGCGCGACCAGATCACGAATCAGAAGGTCATAGCCGTCGCGGCCCTGTTCGGGTGCGATGACATAATCCGTCTCGGACAGCCGGGCAAAGGTATCGCCGGGGCGCAGGGTGATCACCGGATGCCCGGCGTCGCGCAACCGCGCGGCGATGGCGTCGGTCAGCCCGGCCTCGTCAGCAAACACGAGCCATGTCTGCCGCGTGGCCCCTGCCAGATCGCCGGTCACATCCAGATCGCAGGCGGCATAGCGGGGCGTCCAGACCGGGCGATAGCCCCAGTCGGTCAGGTCATCGCCGCGCATCAGCCACTTTGGCTCCGCCGCAGTCTGCGCCACGCCGGGGGCGATGAAATAGGGCGCGCGTTGAAAGGCATAAGTCGGCAAAGGTACGCGGTAACGCGGCGCATCGCCCCAGACCTGCGCCCAGTCGATATGACCGCCCGTGGCCCAGACCCGGCCCAGCATCGCCATGAAATAGGCGTCATCGGCCACGGTATCATTCGGGTGGCGCAGCGAGCCGATCACCTGATTGGCGCTCAGCCTGTCATGCTGCCCGGCCAGCGAGGACAGCGCCTTGCCCGGTCCGACCTCGATATAAATCCGCGCCGGATTGGCCGAAAGCGTGCTCAGCCCATCGGCGAAATGCACGGTGCCGCGCAGATGCGCCACCCAGTAGTCCGGGTCCATAGCCTCTGCTGCGGTCAGTTCCAGCCCGGTCCGGTTCGAGATGATCGGGATCTGCGGCGGGCTGAGTTTGATCGCGCGGAGGTAGTCACCGAACGGGCCCAGAATCCCGTCGAGCATCCGGCTATGCGCCGCAATGTTGATCGGGATGCGCTGGCAATCCACATCGCGCGCCTTCAGCACCGCCTCGAGCACGTCGAGCGCGGCTTGCGGCCCGGTGGCGACACTGAGCCCCGGTGCGTTGACCGCCGCGAGATCGAGATCGCCCAGCAGCGGGCGCAGATCATCGGCGGGGAGTGCTACCGACAACATGCCACCGGCAGGCACCGTGTCAAAGAGTTGCCCGCGCAGATGCACCAGCCCGATGCAATCGGCGAATGTCATGACCCCGGCCAGACAGGCGGCGGTATTCTCGCCCATCGAATGGCCGATCAGCGCCTTGGGCGTCACCCCCCATGACATCCAGAGCTGCGCCAGCGCATATTCCACGATCATGATCAGCGGCAGTTGCACCGACGGGGTCTGGAGCCTTTCGGCGGCCACGGCCTCTGCCCCCCCTGCGGGGAGCCAGAGGGCGCGGATATCGTAATCCAGACGGGGTTGCAGGATATCCAGCCCCTGATCGACCCAATCGGCAAAGATCGGTTCCGTCTCGTATAAGTCGCGCGCCATGCCCGCATATTGCGCGCCGCCGCCGGGGAACATGAACACGGTTTCGGGGTTTTCCGCGACCACGCTATGCGAGAACACCCGGCGCGGGTCATTCTCGGTCAGCAGGCGGGCGGCCTCGGCATGGGTGTCCGCCACAACGACGCGGCGACGGTCAAAGGCGCGGCGACCGTGGTGCAGGGTCCAGGCCACATCGGCCAGCGGCTGCTCGGAATGGGCGCTCAGATGCGCGGCGAGGCGCTTGGACGCGTCGTCCAGCGCGGATTTGGAGCGGGCGGAGAGGGTGAACAGCTTGAACGGGAAATCGCTGTCCTGCGATTCAGGCCGCGCGGGCGCCTCTTGCAGCACGACATGCGCATTGGTGCCGCCGACGCCCAGCGAATTGACCCCGGCGCGGCGTGGTCCCTTGTGGCTGGTCCAGTCGGCCAGACGGTCGGCGACGGTAAAGGGAGAGCCGGCAAAGCCGATGGCGGGGTTGGGTGCCTCATAACCCAGCGATGGCGGGATCTGGCGGTGATGCAGCGCGAGCGAGGTCTTGATCAGGCTGGCCACGCCTGCGGCGGTATCGGTGTGGCCGATGTTGGTCTTGACCGAGCCGATCCTGCAATAACCCACGGCATCCGTGCTGCGCCGGAACGCATCGGTCAGCGCCGCCACTTCGATCGGGTCGCCAAGATAAGTGCCCGTGCCGTGGCATTCGACATAATCCACCGTCTCGGCGCTGATCCCCGCCATCGCCTGCGCCTCGGCAATTGCCGCCGCCTGACCATCGACCGACGGGGCGAGGTAGCCCGCTTTGGCCGCGCCGTCATTGTTGACCGCCGATCCTTTGATCACCGCCCAGATATGATCGCCATCGCGGATCGCATCGGCCAGACGGCGCAGCACGACGACACCGGCGCCGGAGCCAAAGACAGTACCCTGCGCGCGGTGGTCAAAGGCATGGCAATGGCCGTCGGGCGACAGGATCTCGCCCTCCTTGAACAGATAACCGCGCATGTGCGGCAGTTCGATCGTGGCCCCGCCCGCCAGCGCCATGTCGCATTCGCCATTGAGCAGCGACTGGCAGGCGTAATGCGTGGCAACAAGCGAGGTGGAACAGGCGGTCTGCACGTTGATGCTGGGGCCGTGCAGGTCAAAGATATGGCTGGCGCGGGTGGCGAGGAAATCCTTGTCGTTGCCGGTATGGCGCAGCAGGAACATGCCGGTCGATTCGACCAGATCGGGGTTCGAGCAGATGTTGAAATAGAAATAGCTGCCCATGCCGCAACCGGCCCAGACCCCGATGGGACCGTCGAACGCCTCTGGCATTTGGCCCGCGTTTTCCAGCGCCTCCCAGGCGACCTCCAGAAACTGGCGGTGCTGCGGGTCCATGATCGCAGCTTCCTTTGGCGAGAATCCAAAGAAATCGGCGTCGAACGTCTCGAATCCGTCCAGCGGTGCGGCGTGGGGGACATAGTCGGGGCGCGCCGTCAGATGCGCCGCCTCGCCAGACGCCTGCAATTCCCCGGCTGTCAGGCGGCGGATCGATTCGACCCCGTCGCGCAGATTGGCCCAAAAGGCATCGATCGAGGACGCGCCCGGCAGATGCGCGGCCATGCCGATGATGGCGATATCATTCTCGCCACCGCTAAGCTGATCTACCCTGCCATCCATCCGCGACGCCCCGGCCACCCCAAATTCACCCATGCGATCCTTTGCCGATCAATGCGGTGTTTTTTGGGCATCGACCGGATATAGGCAATTCAACCGGATGGGAGAAGTGCAAGTGCCGCTACGGCATCCCAATTCAGCCAGACTGCCAGAGCACCATAGCCTATTCCGATCCCGGTAAACACCGCATCATGCAGCGGGTCCCATGCGCCATGGCGCCTCACCAGCCAGACCAGCACGGGATAGGCCGCCAGATTGGCCAGCCCCTGCCCGATCAGCGCGCCGGGCAGCCCGCCCAGTTGCAGCCCCGCCCACATTCCCGCCACGACCAGCACGGCCCGCGCCAGCGTCAGCACAAAGAAACTGCGCGATTCGCCCGCCGCCAGCCCGGCCTGATCGCAGGTCAGGATGATGAGCGCGGGCATCTGCGTCACCGCAATCAGCACGACGATGCCGCCCGCCAGCAGATAACGATCATCATACATCAGATCGACCAGCCAGACCCCCCCAAACGCCAGCAACATGACAAAAAGGCTGAGCGCGCCGGTCGCGGCAAAGCGCATCTTGCGCAGGCGGGCATAATTGGCCGGATGAGCCAGCGGGGGGCTTTCGCGGTAGATCGGGATCAGCAGACGCCGCATGATCACCCCGCCCAGCAGCAGCGGAAAGGAGGCGAGGAAATAGGCGATATTGTAGATTCCGAAATCGCCAAGGCTCAGATGTTCACCGATGATCACCTTGTCCGCCTGGAAGATGGCAAAACCGCAAACCGTGGAGAGGAAGATCCATTTGCCGAAATGGATCAGCTCCTGCGCCGCCGGCCGCTCCCAGCGCAGCCGGTTGGTGGGCCCCGGCAGCACGACATTGAGAAGCAAGAGTTGCACCAGCGCCGACACGATCCCGCTAAAGACCAGCGCCCAGACCGACTGGAACATCAGGGCAAGCGCCACTGCCACGACGATCCCCGCCACTTGTGTGGCGATGTCGATCATTGTCACCAGACCGGCCTGCATGTGCCGATGTGCGGTTTCCAGCCGGGTCGGGTTGAACCCGTTGATCACAAGGGTCAGCGCCGCGACGGGAAGAAACTGGTTCAGGTCCGGCTCATCGTAAAAGAGCGACATCGGATAGGTCAGCGCCAGCGCCACCAGCCACAGACTGCCGCCCCGGATGATCTGAATCGTCCAGGCGGTATTCAGAAACTCCGGATCGTCACCCCGCTTGCTCCCCATGATCGCAGGGCCGACACCCACGTCGGAAAACATCGCGAGGCCCATCAGGAATACCGAGACGATGGCCATCATGCCAAAGGCCTCGGGGAACAGGAGCCGGGTCAGAATCAGGTTGGAGGCAAGCCGCAACACCATCGAGGCGCCGAATCCACCGGTGGTGATCGCGCTCGACCGCATGGCGCGTTGCATGAGGCTGTAGGTCGGGACGACCGTGGAATGAGAGGCGCTCATCGGCTGCGGCTCCAGTCCGTGGCAGCAGGAGACATCCTTACCCGCAGCGCAACCCCGGCATAAACCGCAAAGCCCAGCGGATCGCGCAATGCGAGCCGCGCCAGTCCGGACAAGCCCCACGACGGTGTGCCGTCTCGCGCCATGATCGCGGGATATTTGGCCGCCACTTCGGCCACACCTGCATCCTGACGGCGGCGGACGTGTACCAGCGCGCCGAACCCTTCGGCAATCGGCCAGTCATAGCTGGCTTGCACCAGATGCCGTTCGGACGGGGCAAATTGCAGTCGCACGAAGGTATCGTCGGAAATGATCGCCGGAAACGTGCCCCAGCGCGCGCGCCCGGCCGCATTAACCGCAAAAAGGCCACAGCCCGGCACGCCCTGGCGCATGAAAGGCACCTGCCGCCAGATCCGTGCATAGGCGCGGCTGGCCCAACTCTGCCGGGCAAAGATGTTGACCCGGCCACTGGCGTAAGCCGGTTCGTCCCGGTCCAGAACCGCCACGATCTGTGTCAGCAGCGGCGGGCTCACTGTCACATCGGCATCCAGATAGGCGCGCATCGGCCCCCGCGCCTCGTTGTCGCCCGCATTCAGCGCGGCGAGTTTGCCCCCCTGTGGCAGGTCCAGCACCCGCAGACCCCAGCCGCGCGCTGCCGCCTTGTCGCGCAACCCGCGCGCAACCTGCGCTGTATCATCTGTACACCCATTGGCGACAACGATCACCTCGCGCGCGCAAGGCAGCGGGTCGGATTTGAGCACAGCCTCAAGACAACCGCCGATCAGGGCGGATTCGTTGCTTGCCGGAATGATGATGCTCAGCATCTGTTGCCTTTGGCTTTGACGGCGGTGGCGATATCCCGCAGTTTGCGCCAGATAGACAGAGCCGTATCCAAAGGAAAAGCAGGCGCGTGACTGGAACACCCAAAATCGGCTATTTCGTGCCGCAGTTTCCGGGCCAGACCCATATCTTTTTCTGGCGCGAGATCATGGAGATGGAGGCGCGCGGCGCGCAGGTGCAACTTTTCAGCACGCGGCCCCCGCCCCCCGGCCTGATCGCGCATGACTGGTCGGGGCAGGCAATGGCGCGCACGATTTATCTGGGCAAGGTCCGGCCCTTGCAGGCGCTGGCCACCCTGCCCGCCCTGCCCCGCGCCGACATGCGTCGCGAAGGGCCGGATTTTACCCGCGATCTGGCACTCTCTGCCTCTGCCGCGCGGCAACTTGTGCAACATTGTCGCAGGCTGGGCATTGCCCATGTCCATGTCCATTCCTGTGGCCGCGCCGCACTGACCGCCGCATTGGCGCAGCGGATGGGCGGCCTCGCCTACAGCCTGACCCTGCATGGACCGCTGTCGGACTACGGCCCCGGTCAGCGGTTCAAATGGCGCGGCGCGGCCTTTGCCACGATCATCACCGCGAAATTGCTGGCCGAAGTGCAGGCGGAACTGAGCCCCGACCTGCCCGCGCGTCTGCTCATTCAGCCGATGGGCGTCGATACCGACGCGCTGCGCCGCGACGCGCCCTATGTGCCCTGCCAAACCGGCGAAACGCTGCGGCTGTTTTCCTGCGGGCGGCTCAATATGGTCAAGGGGCATCAGGATCTGATGCAGGCGGTGCGCCTGCTGCTGGACCGGGGGCAGCCGGTCAGCCTCGACATCGCGGGGCAGGACGATGACGGCGGATCGGGCTACCGGCAGACGCTTCAGGACCGGATTACGGAACTGGGCCTTGGTGCGCATGTCCGCCTGCTCGGTGCGGTCGGTGCCGAAACCGTCCGTGCGCATCTGCTGGGCGCGCATATCTTTGTGTTGGCAAGCTGGCACGAACCGCTGGGCGTGGCACTGATGGAGGCGATGAGTTGCGAGGTGCCGACCATCGGCACGGCGGCGGGCGGGGTCGCCGAACTCATCACTGACGGGTTGGACGGTGTGCTGGTGCCGCCGAAAGAGCCGGAGACTTTGGCCGATGCGATTGCGGCGCTGGCCGCTGACCCCGCGCGCTGCCTCACCCTCGGTCAGGTCGGGCGCGCCCGGATCGTTACCGGGTTTCGGGCCGGAATCGGGGCGCAGACCCTGCTTGACGCCATCGCGAACTGACATTCAGGGCGCTGCCTGCTCTGGCAGCGTCAACCGCCCCGGCATGTCGGCAAAGCCGATCGCGTCGATGCCGAGCATCCGGACGTTCAGCGTCTCGCTTGTCGCCAGCATCACCTCGCCATCCCGGCCGAGCACATATGCATCCGGCAAACCGGGCAGCGTGACGACATCGAACCCTTCACCGCCATGCACATGGTCGCGCCCGGCGATCAGGTCAAAATTGTCGTCGCCATCGCCCCCGATGAGAATGTCGTCCCCCCCGGTGCCCGACAGCGCATCATCTCCGGATGTGCCCGGTGCATGGATGCCTTGGGTAAAGGCCCCGTCACGCGCCGCGTCGCCCGGCAGCGCATTGAACGCCATCAGCGTGGCCCAACGCGGATTGAGGTCATCGAGATGGCGCAGCGCACCCCAGCTGCCCCATTTCGACGGGGCGGCAACATCGACAAAGGCGTTGAAGAGTATCCCGCCATTCGACTCCCAGCCTTCCAGCGCCTCTGCATAAAGGCCCGCCATCTCGGGACTGTAGTTGAACGACGCAAAGAACGCTGTCAGCGCGTCGTTGTCGACCTGCCCGCCATGGCCGACGATATGGGTGCCGCCCTCATACATGATCATCGTCAGGTCATGCGCCCGGGCCACCCCGGCGTGATAGGGAAAGAGATCGTCGATCAGTTCGGCCAGCGACCCGGCCCGGATCACACCCGCCGCGCGTTCGGTCGCGGTGCCGTCTTCAACCCAGCCCAGCACCCTTGCGGATAAATCCTCTGACCCCAACTCATGCCCGAAATAGCCGCTGACGGCATAGGCATCGAAAGAGAGATGGGGTGCGGGCAGCCCCTCGGCCTGCGCCAACGGGGCCTCCAGCAGCGGCACCTCCAACCCTGGCCAGCCGGTATGGGTCGCCACAACGCGCACCAGCCGTTCGGGGGCATCGGCAAAGGCAGCAGCCCAGATATCCGCCACCTGTGCGGCGCGCAGCCCGGCGAACTGGACAAAGGCATCATCCCCTGCCCCCTCGCCCCAGCGCGCGCGCGCCTGCTCCTGCACCCAGAGCGTCTGGGGAAAGATGAAATTCCACAATTCGTTGGAATATTCCACATAGGCCACACGCTGCGGATCGAGCCGTTCATGCACCAATGCGGCAAAGGCAGCGACATAGGCATCATCGGCCAGATGCGGCATGGTAAACCACGGGTCGGCGCCGATCTGATTGGCCAGATCGACCATCACTTCGGCAGGCACCCCCGCCACGGCATAACTGAAGTCACCCGGCAGCGGGCGATCCTCCCACAAGGTCTGTGCAGAGCCGTTGGTCCCCATCCAGTCCATGAACCGCAGCACGCGCAGATCGCGGATGCGCGCGATCCAGTCCGGGTTGAAGGTGAGCCCAAGGTCATGGAGGGGAATGTGATCCTCGCGCACCACCACGATGTCGCGGACCGGATCGACGGGGTCGATTGCAGAAATGGCTACCGAAACCAGACCTTCAGCGGGACGATAAGAGAACCAGATTTCACCGGGCGCCACCTCTACATCTTGGGCAAGCGCGCCGACGGTCACGTCGCCGCGCCCGGCAAAGGTCAGCCGATAGCGCCCGGATAGCGACACGGCGCCTGCGGGCTGATCAGTCAGAAAAAACGTCTCGATCCGCTCGACCCCCTCGGGAATGGCCAGCGGCCAGCCATGCGGGTCCAGATATCCTGCCGCCTGCATCATCGCCGCATCATATCCCCCCCATTGGCCGGGCAGGTGCCCAATCCACGGACGGGCGGTTTTCATCAGGTCGATGAACGGCTGCTGCGTGGACCAGTCCGATATCCCGTTCAGGCCCATGGCCAGCGACGGGTTGGGCAGGCCGGTCTCGGGGATCAGGCCCTGCGCCCCGGCCCCTTCAGGCAGGACCGCACCGCTGACCGCCGCCCAGATGAAGGCCGCCACCTGCGGATAGCTGTCGCGCACCAGCGGATGCACGGTTTCGGGCAGGGCGATCGCCGGGGGCTGTTCGGCATAGAGGCTGGCATAGGTCACCATCGCGGCCAGGAAATACAGCGTGGCCGTGCCATGCGGGGCATCGTCGGAATAGAGGTCCTCGGGCGCCAGCTCCTCCAGCCCCGTCTCGGTCAAAAGCTGCGACAGGACCGAGGCAACCGGGATCAGGGTGATGTCGAGCGTGGGCAGGTCCGCCTGCAACGCCGCGACATAATCCAGATACCACGCGTGATATTCGTCGATATTATAGGCGTGATAGCGGCGCATCTGCCGGGCGGATGGCGGGTAATCCCCAAGTTCTGCCCAGCCTTCATAGACATAAAACCGCGCGCCGGGCAGTTGGCCTGCGGTATACTCGAACACGCGCAGCGTATCGGACAGCGGTGTCGCCTGACGCGGATTGTCGCCGTCGTATGGCCGATCCGGCCCCTGATACTGGATGAAATTCGTGGGGTTGAAGATGACCGTGTCAAACCCGGCGCGGCGAAACGCATGTGCATCCGTGTTCCAGACAGAAGGCACCAGATCGAAGGACCAGTTCGGCTCCGGCGGCAGATCGGCGGCAAAATCGCTTAGAAATCCCCAGCGGCCATCGGCGGCAAAGCCATGCCCGCCCGCCTGCGCCAGCAGGTAAAGCCAATGTGGCACGGTCGTCTCGTCCGTGTCGGTCAGGTGATGGATCAGGCTGTTGCCATAGATGAAGGCGCGAATGTCCTTTGGCGTCTGCGCATGCACCGGGACGGCGAACAGCCCCAGCAGCAGGATAACCTTAAGCCTGAACATGCAAAACCTCCTGTGTCGCGGGCAAGTCCGTCAGAGATGGGGGCTTTGCCTGCGGGCGCAACACCCAGTCATAAACTTGCGCCACCTGTGCCGCCTTGGCCACCCATGTAAACTCTGCCTGTACGCGGGCGCGGGCGCGGGTGCCCATTGCCTGCACCGCGTCCGGGTCGGCGGCCAATCGTTCGAGCGCGGCCCGGAACCCTGCAACAATCGCCGCGCGGTCGCCCAATGGCACCGTTACCGCCGTCTGCGGCGTGACCAGTTCGGCGGGCCCGGCATAATCCACGATCAGCGGCACCAGACCCAGCGCCATCGCCTCCAGCACCACCCCGCCGCCGAACTCGCGGATCGAGGGAAAGGCGAGCACAGCGCACCCCGCCGCCACATCCTGCACCGCCTCATGCGCCATCCAGCCGTGAAAGCGCACCGCACCCCCTGTGCCGTCACGCGCCACCTGCGCGCGCAGCGCCGCCATCATCGGGCCATCCCCGATCATGTCGATCAGTAATCGCCCCTCGCGCAGGAGCGGCGCGGCAGCCTCCAGCAGCATGTCGGGGCCTTTGTAGGGGACCATGCGGCCGATGAAACAGGCGCGTAGCGGGCCGGGGGTGGGGGCGGCAATACGGGTAAACCGGACGGGATCGACGGCATTCTCGGGCAGATAGATGCATTTCGCCCGATACTTGTCCGGCATCTCCGACAGCGTCTGGCGCGAGCCCACCAGAATCGCCGCCGCATCGCGCAGGGTGCGGCCCCGGCCCGGCAACCATTTATAGGCGGCACGGATATACGACAGCCACTCCCGCTCCTGCCTGCGCGCCGATGCAAACTCGGCAGGCCAAGGCACGCCACCGTTCAGCGGACCCATGACAAAGGGCACACCGGCGCGGGCGCATTTGCCGGCAAGCGCGCTCGATATCGTCGGGCTCAGCGGGGTGACGCGGTGGACGATGTCATAGCGCCCGGCCTTGATCGCCGCGCTGAACTGACGCCAGACCAGCCGCTCGAACCACGGATAAGAGATGGCGTTGATCGCCTGCACAGCGGTCCAACCCTTGCCCTCGCCCATACGCAGCCATTTGGCCACGGCCCAGAGCGGGCGGGCGACAGCCTCGGAATCGATGGCGGTAAAATCGCGCCCCTCGACCAGACCGGCGCGCAGGATCGCATCGCGGTTGCGCACTTGGGTCACCAGATGCACATCCGCCACCTCACGCAGCGCCATGGCCAGCGACCAGCCTATCAGCGGCACCGACACCCATTCAGGATTGGCAGCCTCGGCAATGACCAGAACACGGGGACGTTTCATCATGGGCCGAGCCTAAAGGATCGTGCGCAATGGGGCCAGCGCCCGCCTGCGCTGCACCACCAGCTTTTCCGCATAGCCCAGCACCGCCCCGGCAAAGAGCCATGTCAGCGGCGTGATCGTCGCGTTGGGAATAAGATCGACCACATTGATCACGAGGATCAGCGCCATCGGCCCGATCCAGGGCGAAAGGGAACCGGGATCAGCCTCGCGGGTCTTGGCCCAGAGCAGAAAGACCGGCAGCGTCAGCAGGCCCATTTCCGCCAGAAATCCGACCCAGCCCAGCACCCCGATCAAGATGATCCAGCGGCCATCGGTGACGGTCAGGATCTGGCCGTTGTTTGGGTCCATGATTTGGTTACGACCCCAGGTGCCCCAGCCGAACAACGGCTTTTCCGCCGCGCGTTCCAGCAGGATGGTTTCCTGATCAAACCGGAAGCGCAGGGAATTGGCGCGGTCCATGTCGATCCGTTCAGCCATTTGCAGCATCGCATCCTGCGGGACCAGATCCGCGCCCTTGAGCAGCGGATAGGCCAGCGCGAGAAAGGCCAGCACCACGGCCACATGCAGCTGTAACCGCTGCCCAAACAGCGCGATCATCGGCAGCAGCGCCAGCGCATAAAGGATCGAGGCCACCGATTTGCATAGCACCAGCACCACCAGCAGATAGACGGCAGCGACGGCAAACCCCACCAGCCGCGGCCCATGCGACGCCCGCGCCAACGCCACGGCGGCCAACACGGCGGTGAGCGCAAAGAACGCCACCCAGAGACCGTGATAGAGGAACACGATCGGGCGAAAGCCGCCGAAACGGATCATCTGGTCAAAGAGATGCTGAAAGTAGCCGTAAACCCAGACGTTGATCTGCGGGCTCAGCCGGATCTCGACCAGCATGAACAGCGAATAAACCATGCCACCGGCAAAGAGCGCCAGCAGCAGGTCACGCTGATCGGTATCCTTGCGCAGAAAATTGCGGGCGAGCAGCAGCGGCGCGATGACCAATCCCTGTTGCAGCATCAATGCCACCGCCTCGCGCAGACGCAGCGCGGGCAGGCTGATCCGGCCCCAGAACACCGGCTCGAAATTGGTGAGCACGGTCAGGAGCGGGCTCAGAACAAACACAACCACCAGAACCTTGCCGATCCTGCTTTCCGGCATCAGCGTGATCTGTCCGCGATACATCACCAGACAGACCAGCACGATCACCAGCGACGGGATCGTCTCTTTGGTCAGCGGCGGCAACAGTGGAAAGTCGAAACCCGCAGGCGGCGGCGGCAGGAACAGATAGGCCAGCAGCAGCGACGCGATCAGCGCCCGCCCGACCGGTAGCCGCCGGAACAGCAGCACCGACACGAGCGGCCATGTCACCAGCATCAGATATGCAAAAGTATTGGGCATTCAGGCCGGGCACCCGTTGTTTCAGACGCAAAGACACGCAACCGTCACCTTTCGGGTGCCGTTTGCTTTGATCGCTTATAGTATTGTTTGGGCATAATCATGTCACGATCCTGCGTGATAAGCGATTATTGATGGAGAGCTTTCGACCAGCGGAGTGACAAAAGGAGCAATAGAATGGAGCACCGGGTGTTTGAGTAGGACCGATCGCCGTTTGCGGATCGCCTATTTGTGCGATTTCGATCCCCGCGACCTCAATCTCTATTCGGGCGGCAACGCGCGGCTGTTTGCGGCACTGTCGCGGCATGCGGGGGATGTGCATGTGCTGCCCAGTCACTGGGGTCCGCTCGAACCCCTGAACCGGATCATCCACAAAACCCCTGACCGGATCAATATCCGGCTGCGCTGGCGGGTACATCTGGCGCTGGGGTGGATGATCAACAGGCGGATCACCCGCGAACTGGCCAAGGGACAATATGATGTCCTGTTCTGCGCCTACAGTTTTCAGTCGCTGCACCGGGTCCGGGTGCCCGGTACCATGATCAGTGCCTATACCGCCGATGCCACGCCAATGGTTTACAAGAACTCGGTCATCGGGCGGTCGTTCGGCTCCTATATCGCGGCGTCGCGTATGATCGATCCGCTGATCGAACGGGCAGAGCGGTCGGTGTTCCAGCAAACCGACCTGCTGCTCTGGCCATCCGAATGGCTGCGCGACCGCGCTCAGGACCGCTATGCGCTGCAACCGGAACAGTCGGTCGTGGTGCCGTGGGGAGCCAATATCGACCGGCCAGACGGCGCCCCGGATGCGGCAACGCTCAGCGTGACCAGACCGCTGCAAATCCTCTTTGTCGGGCGGGACTGGATCGCCAAGGGTGGGCCATTGGTCGTGCAGACGCTTGCCCTGCTGCGCGAAGAAGGCATCGACGCGCGCCTCACAGTTGTGGGGTGTCAACCGCCTGAAGCGGCGCTGACCCTGCTTGGCGGCACGGTCACGGTGTACCGCTCGCTCGACAAGGCAAATCCAAAGCAACTGGCTCAATTCCAAAGCCTGCTGCGCCGGTCGCATTTCATGATGATGGCCTCGATGGAATCCTGGGGTTTTGCGTTTTGCGAGGCCTCTGCCTACGGCCTGCCATCGCTGTGCCTGCGCGCCGGGGGTGTGCCTGTCAGCGACGCCATCAACGGCCACGCATTGCCCATCGGCGCAGAGGCCGCAGAATTCGCTGCCATCCTGCGTGACTATCTGGGCAGACCCGCCGCCTATCAGCGCCTGCGCCAGACCAGTCGGCAACAGTATGACAGCGTGCTCAACTGGGATGTCTGGGGTCAGCGCGTCGGGCAACTTTTGCAGGACGGGGTCCGCACCCGGCGCGGCGCCGGTCAGTAACCCGTGCCGCGTACCATCACGCCGACCGTGCGGAACATCACTGACAGGTCAGTGAAGAACGACAGTCGCTGAAAATAGCTGCGGTCAAACATCGCCCGTTCGCGAAAGCTGCTCTCGTTGCGCGCCGATATCTGCCAGAACCCGGTGATGCCGGGGCGCATCGCGTAATATTCGGTGCCGGGATACAGATCCTTTTGATTGCACATCATCGGACGCGGGCCGACGATCGACATATCGCCCACCAGCACGTTCCACAGTTGCGGCAATTCATCCAGCGAGGACCGGCGCAGGATCGCCCCGAACCAGGTAATCCGCGGGTCCTGCTTCAGCTTTTGGTCACGGTCCCACTCTGCCCGCGCCATTGGATCGGACGCCAGATGTGCCGCCATCGCAGCATCGGCATCCCAGACCATCGTGCGCAGCTTGACCATGCGAAACACACGGCCATTCAGGCCAAGCCGTTCCTGAAAATAGAACGGCGACCGGCCGTCCAGTGCGATGATGACCGCCAGCACGCCCAGCACCAGTAGCACCGGCGGGGCCACCATCAGCACAAGGCAGATATCCAGAAGCCGTTTTGCAAACTGCCGGTAAAGGCGGTTCGACGGCTTTTTGAGCGAAGGCGAAGGATTGACCGGAGTTGGCGCAGCAGATCCGAGGTAATCATCACGAAATTGAACAGTCACGTTTTTCCCTCCCCAGGGAATAGCAGATAAGGCAACCCGGCAACACACATTGCGGATCGGCAGAGGCCGGCGGCGGCGATATTATTCACCCAAGAAAATCCAAAAAGGCGCGCACACGCTGAACGACGTTCAACGTCTTGCGCGGGCTTTGCAGCCAATGGTATGTCACTCACTCTGTGTCGGTCTTGACCGGCCCAGACCCCCAAAGAACAAAGAACTCATCACACAACTGTCCCCACAACGGAACCTAACCATTTGGATATGATTTGCGTCAATCTCGGTGGATCTTTTTCAACTTTAGGTTGCATATGTCTCTTGGTGAATCAGGCACTTAAATCATCTGAGCCAGAGTCTCACCGCCCTTTGTCGCAGCTTGCGCGGGCGTGCTGATCGGCCTCAAAACCAATGACGTTACGTCATCAGGACCGCCATGATCGGCGCTGAAATAACCGGCACGGCGGGTCTCATCGTTTCGATTTGACGAACAGTTTGCCGCATCGCAGCGGTCAGGTGAACGGGGGGCAACAAACTGCCGGTCAGGCCTGCCATAATGTCGTCTCAATCGACCAAAACGGCCGATCCCGGTTTCTGGATCATCATGGTCTTTTTGTGGTGGCCGGGGGTGATTGAGGTCAAATAACGGCAAAGCTGCGGCGGGGGCCGGATCATTCCGGGGCGGTTTAACCACAAATTCGACACACGTTCCGGGCGAATCACGTTTTGGCAACAAATCCATGGATCGACAGGGATTGTTCAGAAACCCGAAAGGCCGCTGCAAATGTGATTCGTTTTTGCCGGGATTCGCGGGCCTCACATTCGCCACAAAGATGCTGCGCGCTCAGGTCAGCCGCCCGCGCGAGGTCACGGTTTCGATCGCCACGACAAACCCGCCTTGCACCAGGTACACCATATCGAACAGATTGCTGACCACACAGGCATGGTTCGGGATGACATGCACCACCTCGCCGATCTGCGGAGCCGTCGGGCAGTCGCTCAGATCGACATGTCCATGCTCCTCGCCCAGCCCGGTGATGACTGCCCCGGGGTATTCGACGATATGGCCATGGCCCGGCGAAGGACACAGATCAGCGGCCAGCGCCTTTGACCCCGCATCGAGCACAGCACGCGTCGCGGTCGGGCGGCTGACCACGGTTGTCCGCACGGTCAGGGCGCAATCGGCCAGCATACCGTGACCAAAGGCCACCTGCATCCGGTCGGAATAGATATAGGTGCCGGGCCGGTATTCGGTCGCCACCTTCAGACCCGCCGCCTTGTAGAGGTCAGGCGATCCGCCGGATGACACCACATCCACGCCGATCCCGACGTCGGCAAGTGCCGCAATCGCCTGCGCCAGCCAGTCATCCGACGCCTGCTGCCCACCCCGCGGCGGATAGGTCATCAGCCCGCGAAATACCAATCCCGGCGCCGCGGCGATCTGCCGGGCCAAGGCGACGACCTGCGCCGCGTCCTGCACGCCACAGCGCCCCGCCCCGGTGTCGCATTCCACCAGTACCGGCAGCGGATGGCCCGCATCGGTGAACCGCGCCGCATAGCCCGCAACCGTCACCGCACTATCCGCGGTGACGGACAGCGTCACGCGGCCATGCAGCGCATGCAGGCGGTCAAGCTTGGCCGCGCCCAGAATGTTATAAGGCAGAAAGATATCGCGCAGCCCGCCATCGGCCATCGCCTCGGCCTCGCCGAGTTTCTGGCAGGTGATCCCGACAGCACCCAATTCCATCTGCCGCAGCGCAAAACGCGGCAGTTTGTGGGTCTTGACATGCGGGCGCAGACGCAGCCCGGCCTTGTCCGCATAATCCTGCGCGCGTTGCAGATTGGCCTCGACCCGGTCCAGATCGATCACCACGCAGGGCGTCTCAAGCTCGTCGATGCGCATGTGCACTCCCCTCAGGTGATCGCTTCCAGAAACGGCAGGTTACCCGCCATCAGCCCGGCGTCCACCGTCAACGTGGTCCCGGTGATGCCGCTGGCGAGGGGCGAGGCAAGAAACAACACCGCATTGGCCACCTCATCCGTCGTCACGATCCGGCCCAGCGGATAAAGCGCGCTCAGCCGGTCCAGGAGCCCCGGATCGGCCTGCAGCCGCACATCCCAGGCATGGGTGCGGATCGAGGCGGGAATGACCGCATTGGCCCGGATCCCATGTTTGCCCTCCTCCACCGCAATCGCGCGCATCCAGGCCAGCGTTGCGGCCTTTGCGGCGGAATAGGCGGGGTTGCCGTGATGGGTCAGCGCGTTCACCGAAGAGATGAACACGAACGCGCCGCCCCCAATACGCATCAAAGGCAAAAAACTGCGCGACAGCAGCGCGGCGCCGGTGAAATTGCCATCCATCTCCCGGCTGATCGCGGCGGGCGTCAGGCGTTCGACCGTTTCTGCAAGCGTCCAACCCGCGTTCGAGACGAATATATCGGGCGCACCCTTGGCGGCGATCGCCGCACCCGCCGCTTGCGTTGCGGCACCATCACACAGGTCAAAATAATGGGCCTCGACAGTCTCGGACAGGACTGCACCGGGCAGGTCGCAGGCCACCACCTGCGCCCCCTCGGCCAGAAACCGCGCCACCAGAACCCGGCCCAATCCGCCGCCCGCCCCGGTGATCACGACCCTCTTGCCCGCAAATTGCATCACATCCCCCCGCATCTCTTCCCCCCATTGCCCAGCGGCGCGCAGCCCGACAGACTGACCCCGACCAAAACCAAGGAGCCATCATGTCCAAACAATGTTTCGGAACCTCTCATGTCCCGCTGTCGCCCGCCGTGCGCGCCGGTGATTTCGTCTTTATCTCAGGCCAGGTGCCGGTTGGCGCGGATGGCAAGGTCGTATCCGGCGGGATCGGGCCAGAGACGACGCAAGTGCTGGCGAATATAAGCGCCGCACTCGCCCTTGCCGGGTGCAGCATGGCGGATGTGGTGAAAACCACCGTCTGGCTGCGCAACCGCGACGATTTTCCGTCCTTCAACGCCGCATATGCGCTGGCTTTCCCCGAAAACCCGCCCGCGCGCTCGACCGCCGAATCCCGGCTGATGATCGACATCGCGGTCGAGATCGAGGCCATCGCCTACCGCCCGCTCTGAGGGGCGGGGCGGGCATAGACCGGGGTCGGCACCCCTTCCATCCGCGCCTTGATCTGCAGGGCGAGGATGCGGGAATAGAACCGCGACAGCGCCAGATTGCCACCATGAAACCACAGTGCCTCCTGCGCCGTGGGCTTCCACATATTGCGGAGTTCCCCCTGCCACGGCCCCGGATCGCCGCGCACGCCAGACCCCAGACCCCAGCACGGCCCGACAGCATCCGCCATCACGCGCGACACGATCCCGGCCACAGCCTCGTTCATCGACTGATAGCCGGTGCAGGCAATCACCACATCAGCCGCGACCCTGCGCCCATCGGTCAGTTCCACCCCGTCGGGCAGCATCCGCGCCACGCCCGCGCCCGTGATGACCCCGATCTCGCCCGAGGCAATCAGTTCGGACGCGCCCACGTCGATATAATAACCCGAGGCGGTGCGCAGCGCCTTCATCATCAGCCCGGTGTCATCCTCGCCAAAATCGAGGGCAAAGCCGCTGGCGGCGAGCCTTTCGTAAAACCCGGCATCGCGTGCACGGATCCGGTCGTATTGCGCCCGCTGCTCTGCGGCAAACAACGCATAGGGCGTGGCCGCCCCGATCATATCGGCCCGCTCCACCGATATCCCGCGCGCGACCGCCGCCTCGGAATAGCTGTCAAAGCCAAGCTCCATCAGCGTCTCGGACCGCACCACCGTCGAGGGTGTGCGTTGCAGCATGGTCACCTCGGCCCCTGCCTCCCACAGATCGACGGCGACATCATGTGCCGAGCTTGCGGCACCAACGACGACACAGCGTTTGCCGGCAAAGTCGCGGCCTTGCTGGTAATCGCTCGAATGAAGCAGGGCGCCTTCGAACTCTGACTGCCCCGGCCAGTCGGGCCGGCGCGGCGGACCATAGGCGCCGGTGGCAAACACCAGTTGCGCCGGGCGCAAGGTCACCGGCTCCCCGGCATGATCCACCTGCACCGTCCAGATTTCGCCATCAAAACTGGCGCTCTGCACCGTCGATCCGGTCCAGATGTTCAGCTCGAAGATACTGGTATAGGCCTCCAGCCAGTCGCCCATCTTGTCCTTTGGGGTAAACACCGGCCAGCCGGGCGGAAAATCCAGATAGGGCATATGGTCATACCAGACCGGATCATGCAGCACGAGGCTGCGGTACCGGTTGCGCCAGCTATCCCCGGCGCGCGGGTTCTTCTCCACAATCAGAAACGGCACGCCCAGCGCCCGCAGCCGCGCGCCAAGTGCCAGGCCACCCTGACCGCCGCCGATGATCAGGCAATAAGGCTGATCCTCATGGCCGATGCGGGCTACTTCTGCATTGCGGGTTTCCGACCAAGTGCGCCGGTTGCGGTCAGCGCGATGTTCGATCCCCTTGGGACGGGTCACACCGCGCGGTTCTTCATGTCCCTTGAGATCGCGCAGCGTGGTGAGCAGGGTCACACAGCGCCCGTCCTTCAGCTTGACGCGGCCCTCACCCCAGCCTGTCGCCGTCTCGAAGGTGATCCATGCGCTGTCATTCTCCGGCACGCCTTCGATGCGCCAGCCCGCGGGGTCCACCTGCGCCAGCACCGTGCGCAGCATCGCGGCAATCGCGCCCCGCCCCTCTTGCGTCGTGATGTTCCAACTGAAGGCGAGCAGGTCGCGCCAATAGCACTCGTCATGAAACAACACCGTCACCGCCGCCACATCGCGGCCCCGCAATGCAGCGTCGAACCGCTTCAGCCAATCACCAAAATCCTCGGCCATCCTCAGTCTCCCAAAGGCTCCATCACATCACCCTGCCGCTGGGTCAGCACATTGTATTTGATCCGGCGCAAATTCTCGCGCGCCAGCGGGCCCATCTGATAGCCGGTGGCAGCGGCCATCAGGTCGATGATGGTCAGGAACCCGAACCGCGAGGCTGAGGGGGTCAGCGTGTCGGGATATTCCGGCACCCGCACCGTCAGGCTGATCTCGGCGGCAAGGTCCAGATCGCTGCCCGGCGTGGTGATCGCGATGGTGCGGGCGCGGTAGTGGCGGGCCAGTTCGACCGCCTCGACAACTTCGCGGGTGCGGCCCGTCGCCGAAATCGCGATCAGCACATCATCGGGGCGATAGGTCGAAACGGTCATCCGGGCGAGGTAAGGGTCCTTGCATGCGGTGATAGGCACGCCGTAGCGGAACAGGCGATACTGTGTTTCCTCGGCCAGCGAGGATGAACTGCCCCCGAGGCCAAAGGCCAGCACCCGGCGTGCGGGCGCGATACAGGCGGCCGCACGCAGGACCAATTCCGGGTCCAACTGCCGCTCCACCTCGCGCAGCGCCTGCCGCGCCTCGCCAAAGACCGAATGCCAGAATGGCGGTGCGGCATCGAGCGCGGGGGCGCTGCTTTTGTCCGCCGCCAGATAGATCTGGCCCACGACCAGCGAGCGGACGAGTTGCAGCTTGAAATCCCGCACCCCTTCGCACCCGATGGCGCGGCAAAACCGCGTCACCGTCGGCTGGCTGACCCCGGCCCTTATCGCGATCTCGGCGTTCGAGGCATCCACCGCCATCTGCACATCCGAGAGGACAGCATCGGCAACCGCCTGCTCCGCCGGGCGCAGGTCAGGATAGGTATCCTTGATCAGCGCGATGATATCGGGAACGCGGGCATGGCTGCCCGCCTGTGGCGCCGTTGCAGCCAGTGCCTGTTTCATTCCAGCCTCCGCCGCTTGCGCTCTGTCCGGACAGGATCAGGCGAATGTCAGTAACTTACAAGAGAGAATGACGGTTTACAGTTGAAATCGTGAATCTTGTCGCTGGGTCAAGCACATGCTTGACAGCTGTGTAAGTGAATTACACAGTGCTGACAGGCGAGTCACTTCGGTCATCACGCCGCTGGCTGTCCTTTGGGGAAGGCACCGATTTCTATGTCTGCTGCGGCGATTGCATCGAAACTGACCATCCGGCACGCGGGCATGTCCTATGGCGATCTGGTGGCAATCGACGACTGCAATCTGGACATCGCGCCCAACACCATCGTCTCCATCGTCGGTCCTTCCGGCTGTGGCAAGACGACGCTGCTCTGGGCCATGTCGGGGCTGCACCGGCTGTCGCGCGGCGACATCCTGCTCGACGCGAAACCGATCACCGGGCCGCATCCCGATATCGGGCTGGTGTTTCAGGAGGCCAACCTGCTGCCGTGGCGCAACCTGATCGACAACATCCTCTTTCCATTCGAGATCAAGCGCCAGACACCCGACCGCGACTGGATCAACCATCTGCTGGACCGCTGCGGCCTTCTGGGGTTCGAACAGAACTTCCCGCGCGAATTGTCCGGGGGCATGCAGCAACGTGCCTCCATCGTGCGCGCGCTGTCGCTGCGGCCGCAGGTGCTGCTGATGGACGAACCCTTCGGCGCGCTCGACGCCTTCACCCGCGAGGAAATGAACCGGCTGGTAGAGGAAATCTGGCTCGAGACGAAAACCACCATCGTGTTCATCACCCATTCCATCGAAGAGGCGATCTTTCTCTCTGACCGGGTGATCGTTCTGACCAAACGACCGGGCCGTGTGCAATCGGACTACACCGTGCCTTTCGTGCGCCCGCGCAGCCTTGAAACCATGGCGAGCAAGCCGGTGTTCGATCTGACCAACCTGATCAAGGCCGACATCTACGGCATCAAACCCACAGCAGCGGCGGCAGAGTAACCCATGTCCAACGCCATCCCCGAATTCAGCAAATCTGGCGGCGGCGCAGGGCGCGGCAAGATCGGGCTGAACAACATGTCGGCCTTTGCGGCAGGGAGCGGATCGCGGACACGGGCCGAAATTCTGGCCATCATCATCACCGCGATCATCGTGATCGGCTCGATCGAAGGCGCGCTGGTCTGGTTCGAGGTCAAGGAATACATCCTGCCCCGGCCCTCTGCGGTTGCAGTGGCACTGGTCAAGGAAATGCCGCTCCTCCTGCCGCATCTGGGGCATACGCTGATCCAGCTTTTCGGCGGTTTCGCCATCGGCGCCAGTATCGGGCTGGTCCTCGCGGCGGTGATCACGCAGTTTCCCTTCGCGGAAAAGATCATCGCGCCCTATATCCTGATCCTGGTGACAACGCCGATGCTGGCATTGGTGCCGCTCTTGATCCTGCGGTTCGGCTTTGGCTATGAACCGCGGATCATCGCAGTGGCGCTGGCCTGCGGTCCGATGGTGATGATCAACGCGGCGACGGGCTTCCGGCGGGTGGACAGCGCCAAGATCGCGCTGGCGCGATCCTACGGAGCCAGCACGCTGCAAATCTTCTGGAAAATCCGGGCACCCATGGCTTTGCCGATGATCCTCGTCGGGCTGATGATCGGAGCGATCTTCGGATTGCTGACCACCGTGGGGGCCGAAATGGTCGGCGGCGGTTTCGGGCTCGGCAACCGGCTGACCACCTATTCATCGATGATCAACATGCCCGAGTTCTTCGCGGTGATCGCGATCCTCTCTACAATGGGTATCCTCATCTATGTGTTCTTTTTCCTCGTCGGCAAGAAATGGGCAAGCTGGGAGGCGTGAGGCCGCAAACCTGGCAGATCAACAAGCAAATCAGGGAGTAATGCAATGACTTTGTGGACAAAAACCCCCGCACTCAGCCGTCGGCGGCTGTTGCAGGTGGGTGCTGGCGGTGTCGCGGCAATGGGCATGGGGATCCGGCCCGCGCTGGCCGCACCCTATGACCGGGCCTTCACCTGGATCAGCCCGCGCGGCACGCTCGAAGTGCTGGACGATTACGGCTTCTGGGTCGGCAAGAAGATGGGCTATTTCGGCGATCTCAATGTCGACATGCAGCCGGGACCGTCCGACGGCACCGCGACGGTGAAATTCGTCGATGTGGGTCAGGCGGACATGGGCTTTCCCTCGCCCGGCGTGTTCTCCTTCGGCCTCTCCGAGGGGATGGACCTGAAATCCGTGTTCCACATGGGCGCGCGCGACACCTTCTCTCTGGCCTTCCGCAAGGGCGAGGGACCGGCGGATATCAAGGGGATCGAGGGCAAGACCATTCTGCTCGGCTCTGCCGCTTGGCAGCCGATCGTCGATCCGATGCTGGCAGCGCAGGGCGTGGATATCTCGACCATCACCTATGTCGAGGCGGGCTGGCCCACATGGGGCACCGCACTGGCCGGTGGTCAGGGCGACGCGGCGCTGGCGTGGGAAGGGCTGCGGGCGGAATGGATCGCGACGGGGCTCGAATTCGAATACTGGCTCGGCGTGCAAAACTCGCCTCTGCCTGCCAACACCTTTGTCATCCGCTCCGCCGATCTCGAAGATGCGGACAAGCGCGCGTTTCTCGAGCAATATCTGCGCGGCTGGGCCATGGGGATGGAATTCGCCGAACACAACCCGCGCGCGGCGGTGCAGGCGGTGTTCGACCAGTTCCCGACGCTTGGCAGCAACGTCGGTCCGGCGCTTGGCACCACCTCGATCCTGCAACAGATGAATGTGTTCCGGGGCGATTGGGAAAACCGCCAAGGCTGGGGCTGGCACGACATGGCGTCCTGGCAGACCTTCTTCGACCTCTCGGCAGAGATCGGCCAGAATGCAACGCCGCTGCAGGCAACCGACGTCTGCTCCAACGATCTGATCCCCGGTGCCAATGACTTCGACGTGGAACAGGTCAAGGCAGATGCGGCAGCGGCGGAACTTTCCGAAGAAATGGCCGCAGTCGACGTGGAAGCGATCCGCGCCACGATGTTCGATCAGTCGATCTGACAGGTAAGGTGGGTTTAAACCCACCTTACACCAGACCAAAGGACCGCAATGGTCCGGTTACAAAAGTAAGGTGGGTTTCAACCCACCTTACCCAAGCACATCATCGGGGGGAAAATCATGTCAGCACCGGTAAAAGTCCTTGTCGTCGGTCTGGGTAACATGGGCGCAAGCCATGCCAGCGCCTATCACCGCAATCCTGGGTTCCAGATCGTCGGCCTCTGCTCGCGCACGATCAAATCCAAGACCATCCCCGGTGAACTGGCGGGCTATCCCCTGTTCGAGGATTACGAGGCGGCTCTGGCAGAACTCAAACCCGATGCCGTTTCGATCAACACATGGCCCAACACCCACGCCGACTATGCGATCAAGGCGATGGACGCCGGCGCGCATGTGTTCATGGAAAAACCCATCGGCACCACGAATGCCGAGGCCGAGGCAGTCGTCGCCAAGGCGCGCGCAACCGGGCGCAAGCTGGTGCTGGGCTATATCCTGCGCGTCCACCCGTCGTGGATCAAATTCATCGAAGTAGGCCAGACCCTTGGCAAACCGCTGGTCATGCGGATGAACCTCAACCAGCAATCGTCAGGCGCCGCCTGGCACTGGCACAAGAACCTGATCGACAGCCTGATCCCCATCGTGGATTGCGGCGTGCATTATGTCGATGTGATGTGCCAGTTGACCAAGGCCAAACCGGTCCGCGTCCATGGGATCGGCGCGGCCCTCTGGGGCGAGGCCGACAAACAGAATTACGGCCACCTGCACGTCACCTTCGATGACGGCTCAGTCGGATGGTACGAGGCCGGCTGGGGCCCGATGATGTCCGAAACCGCCTTCTTTGTGAAGGACGTGATCGGCCCCAAAGGCTCCGTCTCGCTGGTCCCCAATGACGAGGCCCGCGCCGGCACTGAACTGTCGGATTCCGCCGATATCGACAAACATACCAAGACCGACGCGATCCGTATCCACTACGCCGACGTGGGCGATGACAAGAACTTCACCCGCAAGGATGACATCCTGTCGATGGAGGATGAGCCCGGCCATCAGGACCTCTGCGACCGCGAACAGGCGTTTTTCCTCAAGGCGATCACCGAGGATCTGGACCTGACCGAATCGATGGATGCCGCGGTCAACTCGCTGCGCATCGTGCTCGCCGCCGAACAAAGCATTCTTGAGGAACGCACAATCAGCCTCGTCTGATGCGAAAGGAGCGTAAGATGACCGCCTCCATTTCCGATCTCTACGAATCCTCTGACGCCACCGCCCTCGCGGGTCATGTCCGCGCGGGGGATGTCTCAGCCAGCGAAATAGCCGAAGCCGCGATTTCTGTGATCGAGGAACTGAACCCCGCCCTCAACGCGGTGATCTGCAAGCTCTATGACATCGGGCGCGCGGCGGCCCGGACCGTGGACCGTAACGCCCCCCTCGCCGGGGTGCCCTTCCTGCTCAAGGAACTCGCGACCAACTGGCAAGGCATCCCCGCCACCAATTCGTCCCGCTTTCTCAAGGATCTCACCGCACCCGCCGACAGCGAGGCGACCCGCCGGATCAAGGCCTCCGGCCTGATGCTGCTGGGCAAGACCAACGCCCCCGAAAACGGCTGGAGCATCGCGACCGAGCCCGTGCTCTACGGCCCCACGATCAACCCATGGGACGCCACCGTCACCCCCGGCGGGTCAAGCGGCGGCTCTGCCGTGGCGGTGGCCACCGGCATGGTCCCGATTGCCGAAGCCTCTGACGGTGCGGGCTCGATCCGCATCCCCGCCTCGAACTGCGGCATCATCGGGCTCAAACCCACGCGGGGCCGGGTGAGCCTGTCACCCTTTGCCGATTACTGGGCCGGTGGGGCCTATTTCCTCTGCGTCACCCGCACCATGCGCGACACCGCCGCCTATCTCGACGCGCTCGCAGGTGCCCTGCCGGGCGAGGCCTATCCGGTCAATCCGCCCGACGCACCCTTTGCCGATTTGGCAAAACGCACGCCCGAAAAGCTGCGCATCGGCTTTACCGTAACGCCCCCGAACGGCAACCCGCTGCACCCCGATGTGCGCCATGTGATGACCCAGACCACTGGCATCCTGACAGCACTTGGTCACGATGTCGAAGAGCATGACATGACCCTCGACGCCGCCGCCCTCTGGCGCACCTACACCGACATGACCTGTGTCGAGACGGCGGGCATGTTCAACTACATGCAAACCGTGGTCGGCCGCGCGGTGACGCCCGATGATGTGGAGCCGGTGACATGGGCGATCATCCAGCGCGGCCGCGCCACCATGGCCACCGACCACGCCAACCGGATCGAAGGCGTCCGGCAGGCAGGCCGCAACATCGTGCAGGACCTGTGGCCCTATGACGTGTTCGTCACGCCGACACTGACGCAGCCACCGCGCCCCGTGGGCTATTACAACATGTCGATGACCGATCTGGACGCCTATAACGCGCTCTGGTCCGACGCCGATTTCGCCTTTCCGTTCAACATCTCCGGCCAACCCGCCATGTCGGTCCCGCTCGGGGTCGGCTCCACCGGCCTGCCGATCGGGGTGCAACTGGTGGCGCGACCGGGGGCCGAGGCGACACTGCTGGCACTCGGCACCCAGCTTGAGGAAATCGCACCCTGGCGCGACCGCCGTCCGCCTGTCCAGCAACAAAAGTGACCCTGCCATGACCACGCCACCCCATGACCTTGTCCTGACCGGTGGCCATGTCATCGACCCCTCCACCGGGAACGACCGGATTACCGATGTCGGGTTCACCGATGGCAAGGTCTCGGGCCTTGGCGACGGGCTGACCGGCACCACGCGCCGCGATGTGGCGGGCCATATCGTCACCCCCGGCCTGATCGACCTGCATACCCATGTCTATTGGGGCGGCACCTCGCTCGGCGTCGATGCCGATGATTACGCCCGCCAAAGCGCCGTCACCACCAGCGTCGACACCGGCAGCGCCGGCCCCGGCAATTTCGCCGGCTTCCGCAAACATGTGATCGAACCGGCGACCAGCCGGGTTCTGGTCTATCTGCATGTGTCCTTTGCCGGGATCTATGCGTTTTCCAAGTCGATCATGGTTGGGGAAAGCCATGATTTCCGGCTGATGGCCGCCCGCGAGGCGGCAGAGGTGGCGCAGGCCAACCCTGACATGATCATCGGAATAAAGGTGCGGGTCGGGCGCCACGCCTCTGGCCCCACCGGGATCATGCCGCTCGATGTGGCGCTGGATGTGGCCGATGTCACCGGCCTGCCGATCATGGTGCATATCGACGAACCGCCCCCCACCTACGAGGCGGTGGTGGACCGGCTGCGCCCCGGCGATGTGCTGACCCATTGTTTCCGGCCCTTTCCCAACACGCCGATGTACGGCGACGGACGGATCAAGGAGGCGGTTCTGGCCGCCCGCAAGCGCGGTGTGTTCTTCGACGTAGGCCATGGCATGGGGTCTTTCTCATGGCAGACCGCGCGGACCATGGTCGATGCCGGATTCCTGCCCGACACGATTTCCTCTGACGTTCACGCGCTCTGCATCGATGGCCCCGCGCATGACCTGCTGCGCACGATGACCAAATTCCACGCTCTCGGCCTCTCTCTGCCGCAGATCGTCAGCGCCACAACCACCGCCCCCGCCGCCGCCGTGCGCCGCCCCGATCTGGGCACCTTCGCCGATGGCAGCACCGGCGACGCCAGCGTCATCGCGCTGGAGGACAACCCCATCGCGCTCGAGGATGTGACCGGCGTTCTGGTCGAACACCCGCAGCGGCTGACGGCACGGGGTCTGGTCATCGGCGGACACTGGCATGACGCGGTGGCGCGCGGATGACCCGTCAGGCGTCGATCTGGGCCTACCCCTGGGACCTGCATGACATCGGGCTCGATACCGCACTGGACCGGATCAACGATGCCGGTCTGAACATGGTCAGCCTCGCAACATCTTATCACGCAGGCCGGTTCCTTCAGCCCGGCAACCCGCGCCGCCGGGTGTATTTTCCGCAGGATGGTACGGTCTATTACCGGCCCGACCCTGCGCGCTGGCAGGGTCACGAAATCATCCCCCGCGTCGCCGATATTGTCGAAACCGAGGGCGACATGCTCGGCGCGCTGACCACCCGGCGCGACGCGGGCGGGCCTGCGGTTTCGTGCTGGACGGTCTGCCTGCACAACACAAGGGCAGGCATGGCACACCCTGATCATGTGATGCGCACCGCCCAAGGTGATCCGCATTTCTACGGCCTCTGCCCCAGCAGCCCTGCCGCGCGGGCCTATGTGACCACGATGGTGGCCGAGATCAGCCAGACCTACCACCCCGACCGGATCGAGCTGGAAAGCCCGGATTTCATGGGGTTTTCGCATGGGTTTCACCATGAAAAAGATGGGCTCGGCCTGCTGGCGGAGGATGATTTCCTGCTCGGCGTCTGCTTTTGCCGGCATTGCCTGACCCGCGCGACAGCCGCCGGGATCGACGCGGCAGCAGCACAGGCGCAGGTGGCGCGCCTGCTCGACGCCGCCTTTGCCCGCGAACTGCCACAGCCGCAATTCCCTGATTTCCCTGCCCAAGGGATCAATGCCTTCGCGGCTTTGCCCGACATTCTGGCCTATCTGCAATGGCGCAGCGAACCTGTCACCTCGCTGATTGCCCAGATCAAATCGGTCACCCATCCCGACACGACACTTCTGCTCATCGACGCCGAAGGGACATGGGCCGGTGGCATCGACCTGCCCGGCATCATCCCGCATAT
>Ga0105053_10001055_pt1 | contig 44228 bp, 43 predicted proteins | sample BON01_FD_78093 | JGI IMG/M metagenome (GOLD analysis project Ga0105053, IMG submission 78093) | Freshwater microbial communities from Lake Bonney liftoff mats and glacier meltwater in Antarctica - BON-01 | ecosystem: Environmental > Aquatic > Freshwater > Ice > Glacier meltwater | place: Lake... | reverse complement strand
CGAAGCAGCCAAGCGCCTGGCAAACGATGGAGCAGATGTGGTGGGAACAAATTGTTTCCAAGGCCCCAACACGATTCGGCCCATCCTGGAGGAAATCGTGAAGGCGGTGGGTGACCACAAAGTATGCGCTATGCCCGGAACGTTCCGGACCACCGTTGAACACCCCACTTTTTTCAACCTGCCCGATTCCGGCAACACGGCATCGCTGCCCCAAGAGCGCACTTTTCCCGATGCGCTAGAGGCGCTGAACTCTAATCGCTATGAAACTGCAGAATTTGCCGAATTTGCCTACTCCCTCGGAGTGAAAGTGGTTGGGTTGTGTTGTGGAGCCAGTGTGATTCATCACCGCGAACTCAGTGAACGCTTGGGCAAACCGACCTTCCTGTCACGGTATTCCCCCGACGTGAGCAAACACTTCATGTTCGGTACCGACTCGACGCTTCCCAAGATTAAGACGGATTTCGGAGCGCAATCCTAGAAACCTCTACCCTAAACCTCTCGCGTATTGCTTGTCTCAAGAAAATATGAACGGCGTCAGGAAAAGGTCAGACCGCAGATACCCTGCACCTCTTGGGACTCACAACTCCAAGCCCACTGCGAAGACCATTGGACGTATCGACCTGGTCGAGCACATGACAATGTCTGTCGCATTTCCACTGGGTTGCAACGTAGCCGAGTCGGCTGGTTAGGGGATTGCCGCGCTCGACGTGTTCTTCCCCCAGCGCTGCAGGCCGGTCGCTGGTATCGCCCTCACCAGGAAGGTTTCTTTCACGCGCTAAGTGTGTGCCGCCCTTATCCGTTCGTTGCCTCCGGAGACCGAGCGACAGAGGGCGGGAAGGGCCTTCCAACAGGCTTTCGTGCTTAACCTGGTTAGGGGCGGACCCGAGGCGCGTGCCAAGAATCACCATTTTATGCTGCTGGGGAAAGCGTGCGACTCGCTCCGCTTTATAACTTGGTCCCCCATGCGCCATATCTGGACGGAGAGAGCCGCTTCCATTCAGCGATGATCGCGGCCGGTAAGCACTCGCGTGCTCGTGGCAGTCTTGAGAACCTTACTGCCGCTGGCGCCCGATTGGGAGTCCACCCCCAAAGCAGAGGACACGATCCAGTCGATACGAGTCGGCATGGAGAATGCTTTCGCGGACTCTCGTGCGGAACTGACTTCGTCATCACCCGAGGTCACGAAACTCACCGACGAAGTGACGAAGGGACTCACATTGATGCCCCTCGTTCCGTCATAAAGTCACCCCTACGATTTCCTTTCTCCAAAAAGAATTCCTCGGAAATTCCGGCATTGGGGTGACTTCATTCACTTCGAACTCGAATCCGAGACCTCGAACTCTAAAAGGAAGCACCGCAACATCGAAGGCGGCCGTGGTTCACACCGGCCCCTGGCAAAGGGTTGCCCTTTTTTAGGTGAGGCGCTGCACAGAAACGGTCTGTGTGTGGAGAACTACCCGTCCCTCTTCGATGTCTTTAGCTGTTTGCTCATCGAAGATATGGAACAAAGTCAGCTGCTCTGGGACTCCCCCCGTTGAGATAATCTTCATTGCCTGGCGAGCGGCCTTCTCAATAACAGTGGCCGTAAACAAGGCGTCTTCAAGATCTTCGCCCACTGCCACAGCACCGTGCCTGGCCATCAAAGCCGCCCTCCGGACATCACCAAGCGCTGCCACCATGTTTGATCCCAGCTCTTCGGATGCAACAACGCCGAACTTCCCGCAAGCGATAGGTCCGAAACCTGCTCGGGTGTATGAATCGATGGTTGCTGTCGGAATGCTCTTCTCCTGCGCGGCAAAGACCTGAGAGTCTTCGGCATGGGAATGAATAATCGCGTTTACGTCGGGTCGCGCCCTATAGATACTCATGTGCATGGGTAACTCGACAGTTGGTTCCGTCATGGAGCCCTCGACCGTGATGCCGGCGAGGTCGACCACCGACACGTCTTCCGGTCTCACGTCTCTCCACGTGCGTATAGGCAGTCGGTCCGATGGTCCGGGGAGCGCATAGACCATGCCCGCAGCCCGGTCAAAGAAGGAAGCATCTCCGGAGTCGAGGCCTGTTGTCAGGTTTAGATCGCACATCCGCCATGCCGCGTTAGCAACCGCGACACGCAGATCCTGTCGAATTTCGCTCACCATTGTCCTGTTCCAGCTCTCTTCTCCGAAATTTGAGGAGTGTCTTCATCAGCGCAATCGAGTTTCGCCCAACCGCAATGGTTGGGCCACACCCAGTGTTTAACCCGGGGTGACCCAACCACGTTTACTGCGTTTCGCTCGCAGTGACTATGGCATCTTCAAAGCCGCGAAGACCCCATTCAGCTCGAATGCTGCGGCATCGGCCAACGCCACGGACATATCCGCGCTGTTTACGGCTTCAAGCAACTCGTTGGTGTACACCTCATCGGTGGATAGCACCCTGGATGTTACGCCAATCTCCTTCGCCACCTCCAAGAAATTCGACCATCCATCGTCGTTGTGCAAGCCCCATCCGACGCCAGCGTCCTTGCCCAGACCGTACATTGCCTGAATCTCCATCATCGAGTACAGTGCCAGTTGAGGCTCGATTGTTGCTGCCAGGTCAGGCAACGCCGTGTAGGTAATCTGCGCGGCTGCGGCCGGGTTCGCGCGAGCGAACTCCTCACCCATAACAAGTGCCGTTAGGAAACGGGTCCATACATCCCTACCTTCGGCGGTCTCCATGCTGGAGGTTGCAACGGCGGTGGTATTGGAAGGGAAAGTGGAGAAATCTCTTCCGAGGATCCACGTCACTTCAAGACCCTGGCCCGCCCACTGAGCGCGCATTCCTTCCCAGCCGAGTGCGGCGTCAGCCTGCCCAAGAACCACGGCCTGACCCCATTGTGCGCCAGCCTCGACATAGGTTATCGATTCGGGGTCTACACCGGCTTCGAGGAGCATTGGGTTGATAATCAGAGCCCAACCCGGGCTTGCGACCGAGATGCTCCTGCCTGCCAGATCTGCGATGCTTTTGATATCACTGCCTGGAGCAACCGCGAAGTTAAAGATCTGTCCTGGCATGGAGTTGTAGATACCTATCACCGGCACACCCGTGTCAACGGACGAAGCTAGGACTCCTGGAGAAGGTACTCCGACGTCTGCCTTGCCCTCGGCGACAAACTTGGTTGTCGCGGTCGCGTCGGCCGGGCCGGCTTCGAGAGTGACCTCGAGACCCATTAGCTCGAAATAGCCCATCTCAAGGGCCACGTGGAGCATGTAGTCATCCATCACGTCGATGGAGCCGCGCGGGGATATCCACGTGAGTGGAGTGAGTTCTGCGGCTACCTCTGTGGCTACCTCTTCGCCGGTTACGTCATCGTTCCCAGCGGTTTCGGTGTTTCCGGTGGCGCAACCGGTCATTAAAGCTGTCGCAGCAAAGGCCGCGACGCCAACGCGCCACCACTTTTTGTTCGTCATATCAATACCTCTTTCTGGTTGATAAATTTGAAACGCTATTATGAAACTGCCTAACTATTTACCTCTCTTTATGCTTCCCAACTCGCCCATTTCTTCGAAATCAGCGTGAAGATTGTGTATATGCTCACCCCGAAAGCCGCGATGAGCACCAGTACGGCGCCAAACTTCGGCATTTCAATCAGGGCTGAGAAGTAGACGAGCCGATTGCCGAGGCCACTTCCGCCACCGACCATCTCAGCGCCAACTGCGGTCAGTAGACCGAAGATCGAACCGACCATGAAGCCAACGATGATCATCCGCAGAGCAAGCGGAAACCTTATCTTCCAGAACATTTGGAAGGTTGTCGCGCCGTAGCTCGCGCCGAGTGCGATCAATGCCCCGCTAGTCTGTTTGAATCCTGTTGCAGAGTTCAACATCACCATCGGCCCCGACGCCAGGGCGACTGCAAACACGCGGGGTTCAATTCCAAAGCCAAACTGGAGCATAAGGAACGGGACAAGCGCGATCATTGGAGTAGTCACCATGATGATGATGTACGGGGCAATCAATTTTTCCAGGGACGGCTTCAAGGTGAGTACGGCGGCGAGCGTCAGGCCAATACTGGATCCGATTGCAAGACCGTAAAAGAACGTCTGCATGGTGACCAGCAGCGGTGCCAAGTACAGCGGCCCGAAGTCCTGCACCAAACTCACTCCAATGGCAGAGGGCCTGGGGAACACGTACTCTGGAGTATTGGTCAAAACCAAAAGCAATTCGACACCGCCAACCACCAGTATTGCCAGCGCAATAACCTGCGCTATTTCCTTGATGCCCTTCGCGCCTGGAATGTTGACAATCGCCGACATGTTGGAAGCCCCAGCAGCCTGATCAGTGGCCTTCTTTTCAAAATCAGGTACTCCTTGGTCTAAAATTTGCGTAGCCATTATTTAACCTCCCCATTAGCAAGTTCGTTACCGATTTCGGCACCTTGAACGTCATCTCGGATGGAGCGTAGTGTCTCGAGGAATCGAGGTTCGTATTGAAGTTCGAACGTCCTCGGACGAGGAAAATCAATGTCCACCACCCTCTGCAATCGCCCTGGACGCGGACTCATCACCCAGACACGATCGGCGAGAAAGACCGCCTCAGCGATGGAGTGGGTGACGAAGACTATTGTCTTTTTCGTTTGATGCCAGAGCTTGAGAAGAAGCAGATTCATCTCTTCACGGGTAAATGCGTCCAATGCGCCAAACGGCTCGTCCATCAGGAGCACCTCGGGTTCCTGCGCGAGAGCGCGAACGATTGAACCCCGCTGGCGCATGCCACCGGATAGTTCTCCCGGGAAGGAGTTCTCGAAACCAGTGAGACCCGCAATCTCAATCAGTTCCTTGATGAGTTGATGGTTGACCGGCTTTTTTTTGATTTCGAACGGCAGCTCGATGTTCTGTCGAAGCGTCCGCCAGGGCAGCAAGTTTGCATCTTGGAATATCATGCCGATCTTGTCCGGCATCGGCTTTTCCATTGGGACACCGTCAATTTCGACAGTGCCCGAGGTTTGGGGGTGCAGACCTGACAGGCACCAGAGGAGGGTTGTCTTCCCACACCCGCTCGCTCCCACAATGCAGACGAATTCTCCGTCCTTTACGGCTTCCGTAAAGCCCTCCACCGCATTGACGCTCCCCCTCGCGGTCTTATAGGACTTAGACAAATCCTTTATATTAATTCTTGTCGCCGGGTGGCCACTGTTCATTTCCGGGTCCTCTCGGTTTTCTTCTTGCAGATGGATGTCGGCTGATATCTTCACTTATGTCACTCGCATTTCCTGTGGTGTTGAATCGGCCCCTTGGGTGGCCCTCTCCCAAAAGTCTTCGAAGCTGTGGACAGGCTTTCCCAAGGCAAGGAGTCTCGCATTCTGACCGACACGCGTTCGGGCCTTGTAACGAAGATCATCCGGAAGTGTGTCGATGTCCAGCACGTGCGCCAAGCCGACCATACGTCGAATCATCTCCATAGAGGCGTATCCGGCCGAGTCGACCAGAATCTGCGCCAAGAAGGGTTCACGCCACGGCTCCTTCGCCGGCCAGAGTCGGCGAACCCATTCGGAAAAAGTCAGCCAAATCGTAAACGCATAGTTATCGACCTGAGCGGAGAACTCCGCGTTGCCAAGTTCCCCATGCCTAATACGTGCAAATGCCAGGTTTCCAATGATGTTCCCAACATCGAAGCCCATCGGGCCAAAAAACGCGAACTCCGGATCCATAGCGCGCGGATCTCCCGGTGCTACCATCACCGAGCCCGTGTGAAAATCCCCGTGGAGCAGTGCCTCTGCCCTGGTGCGGAACTGCCACCGCAACTGGGCCGCAGCCAGTTGCATAGCCCGGTCGCTTCTCAGCTCGGCGGCGAGCTCCTGGGCGGCCTCGTCAATAATGTTGGATTCCGCATCTTGGTAGGGGGCTGTGAAAACCAGCTCCTCGGTAATCGCGCAAAGTTCAGGATTGACGAACTCCGCGGTGAGCGACTTCCGAACACTGGGCGGCAACAGAATGTCACTGGTTCCAAGAAGGGTTTTGGCCAGAAACCTTCCCACACCTTCCGCGACACCCTCTACATGGGTGCCTTTGCAAAGGTCCTGGCGCCACAAGGTGTGTGTGTTCAGGTCCTCCATAACAATTACGAATTGGTCCGGGTCAAAGTGGTGTACCTTCGGCACCATTCCGGGCGCAACGGACTCATGTTGGGCGAGAGCCGCCGCCTCGATTCGGGCACGATCCAGAGTTAAAGGCCATCCTTCGCCGGCCACTCGCAGGTAAGGCAGCGCCTGCTTCACGATGTAGGAGACATCGTTACTGCAGACCCGAAAGACCAAGTTCATATTACCGTCGCCGATTTCCTCCGCAATCGTGGTCTCGATACCGAAAAGCCGAGAAACGTAGTCACTGGCACTGGCAGCATCGAGCTCCGTGTAAGAGCTGGCAGTCCGTTGAGCTCGGGTTGTCATTTTTAAGCCGAGCCTTGCGCGACGGGTTCTTCAATCCGAGCGCGGTGGGTCGACAATACCGAGTCAGCACTGAGTAATCTTTCCGGGGCCGGGGGCCAACCGATACTGATGGTTCCGTCGTTGGAGCTCATAAGGTCTATCTTGTCAGACAACCTAAGATTGTCAAGTCCATATTGTTTTACAACTTGACTGTCCCTGCTATTACGGGGTGTTCTAATCCCGAGCAACACTGCCGTCTTTCATTTTTCCCCGGCGGAAGAATTTCTGCGGGTTTTAGCGCTGAATAGATGGGGGTTCAGCGGGGTAGATTAAATTCCCTTGTGGCTCATTCGGCACGCCCATCCGCACTCAGACGCCGTCCCTAAAGCTGGTTCCGCACTCTCCCCGGATGAGGACAACAGGACATTCTCCGAGCGGAGCCTCTGGGGGCCTGGCCAATTTGCACATGCTTCGATACTGGGGCCGCCCGTGCTGGCGGGTCAGAGGATCACGAAAAGACGGGCAGTTGACAGAGCGCTTTTCACGGTCTGTGCGACGCCGATCGCCTCGCTGGCCTTGCCGACTAGTTGCCCGCCTCAGGAGTGAATTTGATCTGCCAGTGCTCCATCTGCATGGACAATCAATTTAGCGTCCAGCGGCATTCACGACCGGAGGCGGGTTCGTGTTGCATTAACCAACTAGATTCAGCCCCAAGTTGCCTCTTTGACTCGTCCTTCGCCTTGCCGAGCCGTGCTGTGTCACCTATTGTCAACGAGTTCGCTGATTCTGGCCGGTGGACGGCTGATGGACGGTTCGAACACTCCAAATTCAGTCACGATGGCGCTGATCAGATCATGGGGCGTCACGTCGAATGCTGGATTAAAAACTTTCACCCCCGGTACGGTTGTGCCTTCTGCCCAGTAGGAGGACACTTCGTCCGCGCCACGCTCTTCAATAGCTATTTCATCACCCGTCTCCATTCTCAGGTCTACAGTGGAAAATGGAGCCGCAACAATGAACGGGATAGATGCGCGAGCGCAAGCGAGTGCCAGAGGCAACGAACCAATTTTGTTTCCTGTATCGCCGTTGGCGGTAATTCTGTCGGCCCCAATGATGGCGACATCCACGAGCCCACCCAGAATGGTGCTGGCCGCGGCTCCATCCACCTGGATGACGTGGTCAATCCCGTCTTGAGTCAGTTCCCAGCTGGTAAGTCGAGATCCTTGGAGCAGAGGCCTGGTCTCATCCACGTACACAAGCCCAAGGCTCTGCCGCTCATGAAGTTCGCGAATAATCCCGTACGCGGTGCCCCAGCCAGTTGCCGCGAGGGCACCCGTGTTGCAGTGGGTAATCACCCGGACACTCGATGAGGAAATCTTTTCCTGAATCCAGTCTGCCCCCAGCCGCGACAGTTCCCTGTTTTTCGCGTCGTCTTCATGGAAAATTGCAAATGCTTCTGCTCTCACTGCCTCGTAGCCGAGTCCGGCCACCGAGTTTGCGCGGTCCACTCCCCATGCCAGATTCGCCGCAGTGGGACGACAGTGCCGCACTTTCGCGATTTCGGTCTTCAGTCGATCTGCGGGCCAACTCTCGCGATTTCCCTGGGACAGCGCCAGGAGCACGCCAAATCCGCCGGCCACGCCGAGAGCCGGCGCGCCGCGAACCACGAGGCGCTTGATTGCGTCCACCAACTCGTCAACCGTGAAGATTTCTAAGTACAGTTCCCGACTCGGCAGCGCGGTCTGATCAATGAGTCGGATGTGTGGCCGCGGCTTGTCCAGCCATTCGATTGTCGCGTGCACTGTTAACCTCTCACTCCGAACATCAAGCATGCGCAGATAAGTTACACGTTAGTATGTTGTAATACAACTAGTCAAGCTCATAGCAGTGTCAGACTCTGTCCCTCGACCACGAGCGACCTTTCGTTGCTAACATCACCCACCGCTTCTGACCCAAAGATTAAGGATTGACCTTGGAAAATTTCTGGCAAACCCCTACCGAAGTAGAAGAAGACCTCGCGGAAGCGGTCCGCGGCTCGCGGACAATTGGCGCCCATAAAGACCTCGTGCTCCACGGTGGCGGAAACTCCTCGATTAAAAGCACAATCACGGATCCGACGGGAAGATCGGTCCAAGTGGTCTATGTCAAGGGCAGTGGTTGGGACATGGCAACCATTGAGCCACGAGGGTTCGTCCCGCTTCGAATAAGTAGGCTCCATGAGCTACTGGAAGTTGAGAACATCAGTGACACCGAACTGGTAAATGAACTCCGATGCGCAATGACCAACGCTAAGAGCCCCGACCCGTCAATCGAGTCCTTGTTGCACGCACTCCTGCCACACCGCGCCGTCTTGCATTCGCATGCCGACGCAATCATCAGCCTGTCGAATCAGCCCGACCCAGAGCAGCTTGTGCGACAGGTGTATGGCGACACGGTTGTAGTAGTTCCGTATGTGATGCCCGGGTTCGATCTCGCTCGAGTCTGTAATGAGATTTGGCCGGAACAGGCGACCGACATCACCAAAGGAATGGTGCTACTTAATCATGGGCTCTTCACGTTCGGTGAGTCGATGGAGGAAGCGTACGCCCTCCATATACGGCTGATTTCCGAGGCCGAGACTTTTCTGACTGCACGGGGGCCTACCCTTAAACGTCACAGCGCTGTCGTCACGCCCTCAGCTCAGCAGATTGTCGCACTGCGCAAGAGCCTTTCCGATCACGCGAAGCGCCCGCTGATTGTCAGCCACGCCGCCGACGACGCCATATCGTCTTTTGTTACACAGTCGGCGCTTTCCAACTTATGCAACGGTCCGGCGACACCTGACCACATCATTCGCACGAAACAGCTTCCTCTCGTTGGGGAGGCTGTGAGCGGGCGAGAAGTAGCCGAATACGTTGCGGAATACATAAAGTACTTTGAGCGCAATCGGCATCGATCTCGTGATTCGCTCTCAATGTTGGACCCGACACCACGATATATTCTCGATAGCAAGCACGGAATGTACTCGGTTGGCAAGACGAAGAAAGACGCCGACATCGTGTTTGATATTGTCTCCCATACATTTAAAATCATCACCGACGCGAATGCCGTTGGTACCTATACCTCGCTGCCGGAGGGTGACCTTTTCGACATCGAGTACTGGGAACTGGAACAAGCCAAGCTTCTGCTGGGGGCAAGCTCACCCGAACTATCTGGTCAGATAGCGATTGTCACGGGCGCAGCGTCCGGAATCGGTCGGGCCTGCGCAGAGGTTCTGATGTCACTTGGTGCCAGTGTGGTGGGAATCGATATATCTGCGAGCGTTGTTGGCATGTTTGAGGGGCCACAATGGCTCGGCCTCTGCGCCGACGTCTGCGACCGCGCAGCGCTTGATCTCGCTCTTGAGCAAACTGCACTGACTTTCGGCGGGCTGGATATTCTTGTCCTGGCGGCAGGTGTTTTTGGGCAAAGCTCCCCGATTTCCGATCTCGAAGCGTCCTCGTGGGATCGCACAATCGAAGTCAACTTCAACGCGGCCCAACGGTTGTTGACCGCTTCCCACCCTCTGCTCAAAAATTCCCCAGTTGGCGGCAAGGTGGTGCTGATTGGGACCAAAAATGTCGCCGCGCCGGGGCCGGGTGCTGCCGCATACTCCACGTCCAAGGCCGCTCTCATTCAGTTAGGCCGAGTGGCCGCGCTCGAATGGGCTGCAGATGGAATCCGAGTCAATTTTGTGCACCCTGACGCGGTTTTTGACACCGGACTCTGGACTCCCGAGCTACTCGCCGAACGGGCGGCAAAATACGAGATGACCGTCGATGAGTATAAACACCGGAATCTGCTTTCGACAGAGGTCACTAGCAACAAGGTGGCCCAAATGGTGGGCACGATGTGCACCGATGTATTCTCAGCAACGACCGGCGCACAAGTACCCGTCGACGGAGGTAATGAACGCGTCATTTGAAGTAGCTACTCCAAGTGGGACCGTTGTTCACCTATGTTCTACCGAGGCGATATTATTGTCTTTGGCCTCAAATCAATCAGCTCGATGAGGCGTTGTCTTGGGTCCTCGCAGAGGTACGGTCTGGATTCAATGCCCGGCTACGACAGCGAATCGGCGGATTCGTTAAGCTCTTTCAACAGCAAATCGCAGGGACTCCCATGCGCAACCCGCCAAAGGGCTGCTCGTAGATTCGCCACGTGGCGGCGTTGCTCGCGGTCCGGTGCGAGCCACTGCCTAGTGGTGTGTGACGAACACAAAATGCTTCGAGCCCCTCGGTACTCAACCCGCGCTAGTTCTTGGGGTCAAGGTGTAGTGGTGTCGGTCAATCATCGATTAGATAAGAAACGGAACCGGCTAGGTCGATCTCGTCGGTCGAGGCGACGCTTTGAACCTTCACTGGTGCGCTATCTGCTGCGAGCAGAAAAGGCGCCCCCACGCAAACAGTCGCCATCTCGAGGTTGTCAGTTATTCACGTGAGTGCGCCCGACGAGTCCTCCGCCGCATCAGAGAAAAGAGCTTTGGACCCAAACCGCTAGTGCGCAGCCACAACCATTAGGGCTGGACGGTTTGCTTGGACCTGATGGAACGCGTTGTGCTCATTTGTATAGCCGAGCACCCATCCGTGCCTTCGATAGTGCGCACTCTCCTGGGATGCGCCTCTCGAGCGATGTCACGAGTTTCGCCATGTTGAATTTGCGCCAGTAATCGTGAACTCTCAGAGGTTGGGACCAGTCGAAGCGCATCGAAAGGCCGATGGCACAATCATTGTGCCATCGGCCAAGACGGTTTCCTCAGCTCTCAGAACCTGATGTTGAATTCACGTTCAGCGTCACCGAAGGCTTTGTCGAGGATACGGACCGCCTCATCAATCTGTTCCTTCTCAATGGTAAGCGGGGGGATCAACTGCATCCGGTTGTAGTAATACCCACCTTTCTCAAAAATCAAGCCGTCGCGCACGCACTGGTTCAGCACGAATGTTGTCGCTTCCGGTGCCGGCTCTTTGGTCTTGCGATCAAGAACCAGTTCCAGTCCGACGAAGAGACCTCGGGCGTCGATCCAGCCCAGCAGTGGGTGCTTCTCCTGAAGTCCGCGCAACCCGTCGAGGAAATAATCACCCATCTCCGCCGCGCGACCCACGATGTTGTCGCGTTCGTAGACATCTAGAGTGGCGTTGGCGGCAGCTGCGGCAAGGGGCGTGGCCGCAAAAGTTGCCACATGCGCACCCACACCCCATGAGGAGAGAATTTCACTCGGTCCAATGAGCGCCGAAATGGGAATACCTGAAGCAAGTCCCTTCGATGTAACCATCAAGTCAGGCACGACGCCTTCGTGCTCACTCGCCCACATGCGACCGGATCGGCCCATACCGGTCTGAATCTCATCGAATATTAATAGAATCCCAAATTCATCGCATAGTTCGCGAAGTCCGGCAAGATATCCATCGCCCGGAATAATGTAACCCGCGCTTCCCTGCATTGGCTCCATCACAATCGCCGCGACGTTGGAAACTCCGCGACCGTCGCCGAAGGGGGATTCTTTTCCGCGCATCAAACGCCGCACATACGCGACGCACGCCTCCGCATCCGTTTCTGGCGAGGCACCCAGTGCGCTGCGGTAAGGGTATGAGAAGGGGATTTTTCCCTGCGCCGTGTCATGGGGCCCCACAGGGTAGAAATAGCCCCACATGCCGCCCTTTGCGGTCATTCCCATGGTGCCATGACTGGTTCCGTGGTATGCCCCATAGGCGGATAAAATTGTTGGAGCGCCCGTGTACCAGCGGGCCAGCTTCACAGCAAGTTCTATGGAATCTGATCCTGTCACCCCAAAAGCGACTCGGCGGTCTCCGTGCCCCGGCACCAGGTCGACAAGTCTTTTAGCAAGGCGCTCTCGCGGCTCGTTGGGCATATCGAAGTAGTGGATCAGCTTCTCGGCCTGGTCGCTTATCGCTTTCCGCACGTCCGGATTACAGTGGCCGATGTTCGAGACTGAAAAGCCCGCGAGCATGTCGACGTAAGACTTCCCGTCCGCATCGAAAACGGTGGCGTTCTCTCCGCGCACGATCGCCGGCGGACACTCAAACAGGGCAAATCCGACTGAACCGGTGGACTCGTAGTTGACGTGATCTCGAAGAATCTGCTTGGACTTGGGCCCGTAGTGCGACGCTTCGACACGCGCCAGCAACTGCTCCGGCGTTGTATGCAGTAATTCGCGTTGCTGTCCAATTCGTTCCTTGAAAGGTAATGCCTTCATGACTGTTCCCTTCTTTGTGGTACCTCGCGGTGCCCTTGATTTTGGTTTGGATAGTGACGGCAAGAAATCATCGTCTCGCCCACTCGTTCGTCTCGGATTTTTTCTCCGCTCTAAACCGACGGCTCGGCCAGCTCGCACCAGTCAACTGCGAGGAGAGCAAACGCCTTCGTCGCGGTAATCAACTCTTCGATTAATGCGTACTCATCGTCAGCATGAGCCATTCGAACGTCGCCCGGGCCGTAGCTGATTGCCGGTATGCCGCTCTCGGTGAGGAACGTGGCGTCATACACAGCACAGAACCCATTAACGCTTGCTGGTCCGGCAAATTCCGTGCCAACAGCAGCCAATTCGTGTGCCCGCTCTAACGCGCGCGTGATATTTTCTGCAGCCAACCCCGGGTTGTTTGCCCGCCAGTTTTGCTTCCAGTTGACCACCGGAGGGTTGTCGCGCAGCCATGTGTCCGTCTGAGAGAATGCCTCCAAGTGTGCTTCAATCTCGGCTTTTACGGCTTCCGGGTCCTCGTTCGGCGGGTACCAAACCACGTAATCTATCGTGAGGTAGTCTGCGAGCATAAATGGAATCTGTGCATTGGCACCCTTGGTTCCGCCGATAATTGCTCCTGGAAGAAGTGAGAAGTGTCCAGCGTTGAACTCTGGATGCGTCTTTGTGAACACCCACTCCTGCTCCAACCTCCTTATCGCTTCGAAGATCATGACCCCCTTGTCTATCGCGTTCACGCCGATGTCGGGTCCCCCCCCGCCTGCATGAATGGACTGCCCGCGCATCGCCGCGTGAGTTCGCTTTCCTACAACCGTTATGTCGCACCAAAGCATCCCTGACGAGAGCGGCGATATAGCCAGTGTGTCCGGTCCGCTGGGCTCACTTACTACCGCTGCATCAGCCCGATACCCCCGTTCGATAGCGGAGCTCACACCGGCCTCGTGATCCATGGTCTCTTCACCTACCGTGGCTTCCAGAATCAGGTCTCCCTTGAGTCGGATACCAAGTCGGCCAAGAGCTGCCAGAGCGTAGGCCTGCGCCACCAGACCAGCTTTCATGTCACTGGTTCCCCGTCCCCACACCCGGTCTGTATCAATGCGTCCAGAAAACGGGTCTCCGGACCGCCAATCTTCGGCCTGGCCTGGAGGGACAACGTCGACATGTCCGTTGTAGATCAGAGACTTTCCTCCGCCGGCTCCCCGATACACAGCGGCCACATTGGTGCGCTGCGGTTCAACCTCCCAGTAGTCCGGATCGGCTCCGGCTTCTTGATATATCTTCCCCAAGTACCGGGATACGTCGCCCTCATTACCCAGGAACTCCTCGTAGACCACTCCAGGAAACTTGGGACTAATGCTTCGAATTTTGACAATTTCTGAAAGCGTATTGACGATTTCGTCCCGCATGCCCTCAATCACTTCAACTATCCGGGTCTGCGTTGGTGTAATCGGTATTTCACCTGTAGTGGCTTCACGATCATTCATTGGGTCTCCTTCTTCTAGTTTCGACTGTTTCCCAAAAACCTCGGGTGGTTCAGTCCATGTAGGCGCCGCCGTTGACGGAGATTGACTCCCCGGTGATGAATTCTGCGTCATCAGAGAGCAAAAAGGCGACGACCTTTGCCACGTCTTCAGGGATCGAAATTCGTCCAAGGGGGGTCGCAGCTATATACCCCTCACCCACCTGCTTCGGTGTCAGCCCGTTGAGTTTTGCTTCCCAGGCAATCTCCCTCTGCTGCATGGGAGTGGAAACGTAGCCGGGGCACACACTGTTTACCGTTATTGAATACTTGGCAAGTTCGGCAGCCATGGCGCGACTTAAGCCGATGGTTGCAAACTTACTAGCCACATAATCGGCAAGATAAAGTACCCCGCCCATCTTCCCGGCCATAGATGAGATATTCACAATCCGACCGTGGCCCTGCTCCCGCATGACGCGGCCCGCGGCCTGCCCACAGTAAAAGACACCTTTCACGTTTACATCCATGGTTTCCGCCAACTGCCCCGCGGAAACGTCGAGGAACGGTGTCATGGTTGACACTCCCGCGTTATTGACCCAGCCGTCCAGCGTCCCTTGTTCGCCAAAAATTTCGAGGGCAAGGCCCATGGCCGCTTCTCGATCTGTGACATCTAGAGCCATGGGAATGGCACTTCCCCCGGTAGAAGCGATGTCGCCGGCGACAACTTCGGCCGCAGCCAGACCGCGCGCGGTCACAATCACTGTGTGTCCACGCGCGGCAAGTGTGCGCGCGATAGATGTTCCAATACCTGAGCCCGCGCCCGTGACGACTATGACTCCCATTTTGATTCAGTTCCCGCGACCAACACAGGGCGGACCGGTCTTGTGAGACTCCCAATATCCACGCCGAGGATGAGCACAGTCGATTGCCCAAAATTGGGCGACTGAATCGTCAGCAACATAAATCGATTCGAATCCGGCAATTGCACGCACTTCGAATCCTCTCGATCTGTCACGGGGTTGTTCGCTCTGTCAGAGTGTTGTCCTACAACATAGCATGATTCCCACGATAGAGAGCGCGCAATTCTAGCTTTTTTCGAAGAGGAGACGCTCCCTGGTCACGATTTCCATCGTTCTCGACCTTGGGAACTAGCGTGGGCCTCGCGCTCCACCGCAGTGTTGTCTGACATCACTGCTTCGTTGCAGCCCACCAGAATCCGCGATTCAGCCCGTCCGAAGAATTGTGAAAGAGTATCGCCCCTCAATAAAGTAGGTTCGAGAGTACGTAATAACCATGTCCTTCGCGTCATAATGAACCTGGTCGAGCAAGACGTACAGACTTTCGTGAGTGGCGTAGTCGCCCCAGCCAACATGCATTGAAGAGACGGCATGGATTTCCGCCAAACCGTGATGTGGCACGATTCCCGACTTCTCTCGGAGGAAGCTGAAGATTGAGCCGTCCAGGTCCTCCGGAACGAAGCCCTCGGGGAGAACACTGAGTGGCATCAGATCGTAAGAGTAGGCGACCACTTCGTCGTCGGCCAGTACCGAGCGTCTCAACTCCAGCGCCATCTCGTTCGGTGATAGGCCCATGCGCTCAGCCTCATCGGGCAGCAAGGGCCGAATTGTGCGGCTCTGATAATCCATGCTAGGCACGCGACCTGTCGCCCTAATCGACTCTGTGATTGAGTCCATCCGTTCGAGTCCAGCATGGATTGCGGAGCGCTCCACAGCGAATGTACCTACGCCATGTTGGGTGCGGATAAGCCCCTTCGCTCCAAGGGTTCGCAACGCGGCACGAATCGTGGGCCTCGAGACCCCAAATTGACTTCCAAGCTCCGCCTCGGAGGGGAGGCGGGAACCGGGTGGGTATTCCCCAGCTTCAAGCGCCTGTGACAACTTCCCCGAAACCCGCGATACCACTGAGCCATTGCCCGTCATTATTTCTCCTTAGGGTTCTCCACCTCACCCCCGTATGCAACCGTCAGTTACGGGTGAGTTGGCGGCTAGCTTCTTCTGCTACGGCACATGTTACATCAGGCCGCCTATCAAAGCCCGGATTCCCAACGCAAGCCTGATAACTTGTAAGGTCGTTGTTATCAAGACGTTCTCCTGAAGAAGAGTGGGGTCCTCGTCGTTAACACGTTATCGGTGTTTGATCATTCGGGAGCGGATCGATATTGAAAGACTTCTCAATTCTGGCCGGTCTCAAGCATTCATCGCCCGAAGGGTGAACTGTCATGTTTTCGCGATATCCCGAAAAATTGGACGCCGATCTGGGGCGCCCGAACGGGTCCATGCGAACGTGCGCCGGTCTTTGCGCTCCACACTTGACCCAAGGATGCCCTGCCAGAGGGTCTGTCTCACCTACCAGGCCCAACAGCAGGCCAACGCTCTCACACTGCGCTACTGTCAGCACGGCTAGTAGACAGTGCCGGATAAATTCCGATAATTTCGTGGGTCATGTGCTCTCTGGAATGCGTGAAGGGTTGACGTCAGAAAAAGATGCCAAACGGCTTCCCTCAGTCTGACCTGGTCTTTTTTGGAAACGCGGGCAGCGTGCGCGAGGTCGCACTTGTGGAAAGGCCCGAGGATTTACACGATGTGCCAGTGATACGTCGAGCACGTGAGGACACTCGACGAGTCGATTATCTCTGTCAATCCCCGACCGTGGGCATTGCCGCACAGATCGCACCGGCAGTTTGGCGAGTGAAGAGAGTGCGGTCTTCTTCTTGCGAGGAATCTGGTGGGGATGCAGGCTTGTCCCAGCGTGAGCTACACGGCTTCCGGGTTGGCTCTTCCGAGGCCGGTCAAGCATTCTCGGCGCCGTGTTTACCGGACGCGACATGGGGGACTCCAACATCGGCGACCAAACCTCGGCTCCGCGCATTCACAAACCTTGCTCGCCCGCCCTTGTCTCGCGCCTGGCCGAACAGGTGCCCGCCGCCAAAATTGCGGTCGTCGCCATCTTCACGGGCCGCCTCGGCCTGCGAGTGCGCACGCCTCAGCCCCTCTGGGTCGCGACGACCCCGTGACCACCAATTGCGCGGGAGGCGCCAGAACAGCCCAGCTTCTCTCCGCGATCGCACGTGGGTCGCCCCTCGAGCAGGCTGCTCGGCTAGCCGTCACCTGCTCCGGCGCGTTAAGGGGCGACGGGAGGACCTCGCGCACGACCATTCCTAATATGCCCCATTGCGACGGCGCCAATGGTGCCGCTCCCGGCACGGAGGCTTGGGATGTTCGCCGGTTTTCGGAATGTTGTCGACGCGATGGTGAGGCGAACCATGTCCAGCACAAGGGATGCTGCCGGACGCTGTGCTACTGACGGCCTATCGCGCGAACACCGACCCCGATGCATCAGAATCTGCGACGCACGACTCGACGGTTACCCGTTTGCCCGTGGCAATCGACTGACGGGCCGCGAGTGAGACCTCGAGTGCACGTATTGCCGACTCCGTGGTACTCAGACTGGGTTCCGACCCGTTATTGACACACTCGAGAAAGTACTCGACCTGAGCGGTATATGGGTCATCGTTATCAATCTCAACCGAGTGAAAACCACTGGCCCCGGACCGCGAGTAGAAATTGACACCGGATTCTTCCGCCGTAGGAGTGGCGGCCGAAAAATCGTAGTCTGCCACTCCCGCCGTTCCCAAAACTCCAATCGAACTCGCGAACGGCACACCCTTGGCTGTATCGGCGAAGCTCAACACCTGGCCCACCCCTCCCCCGCGATACTCGACGGTCGTTTCGATTGGCCCGAGTTCGCTCACGCTGACTGCTGAAACAGCCACGGGCTCACCAAGGAAGAGGTTGAGTTGGTCGTAGTCGTGAATGCTGAAGTCGACAACAACACCACCGGAACGGTCCTCGTCGTGCCACCACTGCGCCCAATCGGGTCGGTTGCTCAACCGGGAGCCACGCACCGACCGCACGGTCCCGAGATGCCCATCCCGGACGTCATCACGCAACAATTGGTAACCCTTGAAAAACCTAATGACCTGGGCGATCATCAGGATGGCGCCGCTATCCAGCGCTGCATCTCGGATCTCCAGGGCATCGCCAATTGTCAGGGCAATAGGCTTCTCAAGCAGCACGTTCTTGCCAGCACGCAAAGCGCGCACCGCGAGGTTCCGATGGCTATCGGTAGGGCTGCACACCGAAATCACGTCAATTTCTGGATTGTCCAGTACGAGGTCGAAATCGGTGACGAAGGTTGCCACTGGTGCGCTCTCAAGAGGCTCACCTGGGCGGGGCGTGCAGACGTACTTGATGCTGTCCGCGTAGCCTAGCTTCGCCCAAGAATCGGCGTGCGTCCGCGCCATAAATCCCTGGCCGACGATCGCGACTGACATCATCGTCGTTGCCTAGTCACCCTTTAGCGAGCGAACAACTTTTGCCGAGCGCAGGAGCGCATCATGCACCTCTTCGACAGATGCTGGCCCAGCTTCGGTGAACTCGATTTCGATGCTCAGCGGTGCTACGCAGTGCGTCTCTTCGAGAATAGAGAACACTCGGGGGAAGTCCGTGTCGCCATCACCAATCGCCGGAAAGTTCCAGTCCGCACTCGCGCCTGCCTTGTCTTTCAGGTGGATTCCAACTATTACGTCGGCGCTGTCCCGGAGGTCGTCGTAAGGTTGCGTGTCCGCATACATGATGACGTTGGCGGTGTCGTAGTTGAGCCCAAAATTAGTCGCGCCCACCTTGCCGATTAGTTCCTTGATCTGCGAGCCAGTCGCGTAGCTCGCCCCATGAGTCTCGACCGCGAGCTTAAGTCCGTGGCCGTCTGCCACGGCTGACAGATCTTTCAAAATCTGCACCAGCTCGGTTTCGTCTTCGATGACGTGCTCGTCGCCGTGGGTCTCACCGGTGCCGGTGACAACGTAAGACGCGCCCAATCGAGCGGCCAAGCCGAAATTCTTTCGAAGATTCTCGCGACCATCCTCGGTCATGATGTTGGTGTGGCCGCACATGCCAAGCACCGCGATGTCGTTGTCGCTCAGGGTGGCCAGCATCTCAGCGACCTCTTCGTCCGTCATTTCCCAACGGGCGTGATCGGTGTAGCCACGCACCGCCGCAATCTCGATGAAATGAATGTCTGCCGCCCGTGCACCTTTTACAGCGTCCGCAAAATCGAAGCCGTGATAGGTGTTGCTGTTAAGACAAATCTTATTTCCCATGGGAATCTCCTTAATGGTTCCGCGCGTCCGAAGGAATTTGGTGCGCGATTCCGCTCGGGGATGGTCAAATCGCTAATTAACTAAGGTAACTAATTTATTGTGCGTATACAAGAGTTGGACCCCCGGTCAATAAAGCGGTCGCTGTAACGGGTTCTCCGCAACAGATGCGACGCATGAACCGCAGTCAAGTGCTCTCAACACTTCGAACACGCGGGCCGATGTCGCGTCCTCCGATCGGCAAGGCGACCGGGCGTTCCACCATCACCGTCGACGCGGTCACCACCGAGTCGCTCAATGAGAGTCGGGTAGTCGAAGCTCCCGAGCCTCCAACCGGCAGCCCCGGTCGACGAGCGCGCTTGCGTTCGTTTCGGGACGACTCAGCTCACGTCGCCGCAATCGACAGCGGTGCGACGCGCAACCGTGTGGCGGTGTCCAACCTGTCCGGCACCCTTGTCGCACAAGAACAAGTCGATCTGATCGGCGTCACGTCAGGTGCCACGGTTCTGGAACTTGTGTGCGCTGCGCTGCGGCGCACCGTGGCCGCGGCCGGTCTTAGGAATCCAGAGTAACGGGCCCTGTGTATCGGTACGCCGGGCCTCGTTGATCCGATCACTCAGCGGGTGACCCTCGCACCTCAACTGCCCGATTGGGACTCCGTCGACTTGGTGAACGCGATGCAGTTCCTCGAAGACTGCCCCATCCGCGTCGACAACGAAGTGCACCTCGCTGAGGGCCGCAAGCCGGCTCTGGTCGTTCCCGCAGGACCCATGCCGCAGTATTATCCCGATGCGCGAATCATCAATGAGCGCCACATCTCGGTTCCGGATGTCACGTTCTTCGCGATGGACGAGTGGGCCATTGAGCTCGGCGAAAGTGCGCCGGGATCCTGGGAGGGGTCATTCCAGTTCCCGCTTCGCTCGCAGTTCTTTGATTGCATCGATTCCGAGTTGCTGCCACCGCAGACCCAACACAACTTCCCATCATCCGCAACAATCGATGACTACGGCAAGCGCAGTGCGGACGCTGGCGGAGCCGACGCCTGTTTTGGTGGAATCGGTTTGAACAGGCATATCGCCTTCTGGAAACCTCACCTGGGCCACGAGTTCGGTGGCAATCGTGCCGCCTACCGGACAACACGTTCCCTCCTTGTGAATCTTCATCCGCTAACCGGCGCCCAAAATGCGTTCACGTCGTTTGCTGGCGACTGGTCGAACGTGTTGCCACGACCTGTCAGAATCGGGCCTGCCGAGATCTTGGGGCCAAACGTCGCAGCTTTTGGCTCGACGGCGATCTCCGGTCAGGCGTGACTTGGCGGGGATTCATCGCCCGCTTGGTCGTGCGAGGGCCAGTGAATGAGTTCGCGCCCGGATCGCTCCTACAAACGGCTCGAAGTGACCTTACGGTCCGTGAGGCCATCGCTGCGCCGCGTGAGATCCTCATCAACTAGCCAGAGGGTCGCGGTGCCAAAGCGCCGGGGTCTCGCCCTCTTTTGTGGCCGGCCTCGAAGTCGGAAAGGCAACTCTCAAGTCGGCAAAGCTAATCGATGTAATCCAGGGTTTGGGGTTCAAAATGGAGCTACGCTGTCAATCGTCTGGCGGGCTCCGATGGGGACAAGATAATTCCCCGGAAATCCCAACACTGGGATGAGGGGACGCACTTCGAGGTCAAATCCTGACCGTCAAAGGGTAGGAGTAGGGTGAGGAAAACATGTCAGGCAGTGCGAAAGCAATCCTCGGCTCGCTCCACTTCGATATTGTTGCCGGCCTCGCCGTAGCCATTGTCGCTTTGCCTTTGGCTTTGGGGTTTGGCGTCACCTCGGGCGCCGGAGCAGCAGCGGGTCTTGTGACGGCAATCGTCGCCGGTGCTGTAGCGGGGATTTTTGGGGGATCACGCTTCCAGGTGAGTGGCCCCACAGGCGCGATGGTTGTCGTCCTTGCTCCCATTCTGGCGACATTGGGAATGGCCAGTTTGCTCCCCATGGGAATCATTGCAGGAATTTTTCTCCTGGCTTTTGGCGCACTTCATCTCGGTCGATATGTCGAAAAAGTGCCGTGGCCCGTCATGGAGGGATTCACCCTAGGAATTGCCGTCGTCATTGCGCTACAACAAATTCCCTTGATTTTTAACATTGAGAGAGCCGAAGGAAGCGAAGTGCTTCTCGTGGCTTCGCGGACCGTATCTTCAGCCCTCTCGCAGCCTTTGGAATGGTGGTCTTTGGCCGTGGTGGCCGCAACTCTTGCCCTCAAAATCCTCTGGTCTGCGCTGAGACCGAGATGGACCTTCACTCGGTCTCTGCCCGCGAGCGCCGTCGCAACAATCATTGTTTCTGTGGCTGTAGCGATTGCACACCTTCCGGTTGCCACTATCGGCGAGATACCCCTCCCTTCCACGTTAACTTTCGGTGTGGAATGGGCTGAGCTGAAATGGGGGTCCTTGGTCTGGGCAGGCTTCATCGTCGCCGTCCTCGCCGCTGTTGAATCCTTGCTCTCTGCGCGCGTGGGAGACGCAATGGTCCATCGCAGAGATGGCGAGGTCCCCAGCCCTTATTCCCCCAACCGAGAACTGGTTGGCCAAGGTCTGGCGACCCTCGCCTCTGCGATCGCCGGTGGCATGCCAGCCACGGGTGCTATCGCTCGCACCGGGGTGAATGTCAACGCGGGGGCTCGAACTCGGGTGGCGGCTCTGATGCACTCTCTGGCTCTGCTCGTCTTTGTGGTGTTCTTGCCCCACCTGATTAGTCAGATACCTCTGGCGGTGCTCGCGGGGGTCCTCTTGGGCACATCGTGGCGAATAGCAAACCCTGGGAGTATCCGGGAATCCCTTCAGACGGTGTGGCCCGCGAGACTGAGCTATATCGTCACGGCGGTGTCTGTCGTTGCTGTCGACCTGATCTGGGGAATCGTGTTGGGTCTCTCGGTGCATGCGCTGGCAACGTACCTGGCATCCAAGAAAGCCACGAGGGCCTAGCCGGAGTTTTGTTTCGGCTAGCGCCGCGGAAATTACTTCTCTTTGAACAAAGGTAAGCCAAGCGCCAGATCGAATATTGTCGAGCCATCCGGTATCCCCGGATCGGGCTCCGTGCGGAGACAGCAGTCCTTCCATCACGAAACCTTGCGCCCACCAGTAGCCAGGGTGCCTCCTGGTGGGTGACCGACACGCACAGCAGTCACCTTGCTCGATACTGCTGGAGGACGCAACGAAACAGGACTGGGCCTGCTTCCCGTAATCTGTGAGAGGCCACTGTGAGAATTCCCATTTTCGGCACAAGACAGCGCCTACGTACCTCGTTCCAAGAGACTTTGCACAATTGACGCGCGGCGGGCCAGAGTTACGATTTCTCACACCACGAAGGAAGAAATTATGTCGAAGGAGCGAAACCGCCTGGACCCGGCGTCACGTGCGCCTCTGGAGGAGCTTCTTTTAGCTTTCCCGGGCGGCTTCAACGCCATCCGCGATCTCCAGGAACGTCGAGCAGTGGTGAGCCAGTTCCTCGCGGAACCGGAACTTGATCCACGGGTGACACTGGAGGACCGGACCATCCCCGGCCCGGCCGGTGAGCAAAAGGTTCGTGTTTATCGACCGCGCAATGCCACGGGCGCACTACCTGGACTGATTTTTGTGCACGGTGGCGGGATGATTTTAGGAAGTGTCGAGGGACAAGCAGGCATCTCACAAATGTTGTGTGCCGAATCAGGTGCTGTCGTGGTGTCCGTGGACTATCGAAAAGCCCCTGAGAACCCTTACCCAGCTGGAATAGATGACTGCTATTCGGCATCCAGATGGGTTTTTGACCATGCCGCAGAGCTGGGAATTGACCCGGACAACATCGGGATTTATGGGGGTTCCGCCGGCGGCGGGCTGATCTTGGGAGTGTGCCTCATGGCACGAGACCGCATGGGCCCGAGGTTTAAATACATGATGCCGATTTACCCCATGATTGACGATCGCAACGAGACGGCCTCAACCCACGAGGTAACAGAGGTGGGAATTTGGGATCGCGCGGGAAACATCGAAGCGTGGAAGTTTTACCTCGACGGGAAACCCGCCGATGGTTATGCGGCCCCCGCGCGGGCAGAAGACGTGTCCGGCCTCCCCCCTGCCTTCATCGACGTGGGGGAGATGGATGCCTTGCGTGATGAGGACGCAGCTTTTGCTCTTCGTCTTGCCCAGAGCGGAGTTCCGTGTGAATTCCGAATTTATCCCGGCGCGTACCATGCTTCCGAAAGGTTCGCCCCTGGTGCAGAGCTGTCACAAAGAATCTTGGCGGGACGGATCGAGGCTCTCAAGCGGTTTATTGACGCCTAGGAGAACTTCCTGCGAGCGAGACGGCCGCTATTCGAGACGGGGCCGGAGCTCTCAGCAGGAAGCGGCATTTACTGAAAGACCACCGCGTAACATGGTTCGTGAGTTTGTGCTGCCGGGAAAAAGCGGTGACCTGCGGTAACGACACTATTCTTCCACTCGGGTTCACACGGTTAGCGCAACACCCCGATGGGTGAAGGGTGTTGATTGATGTGACTGGAAAATATTCCGAGCGGATGCTGGGCGATGTTGTCCACAGATTGTGGGACGTGAAACAAACAGGACTGGCCGGAGACGCGATCGGGCTGAAGATCGGGTGGAGCGAGACAGCAGTACACCGCAATATTCGCGAGCACGGTGGTGTGCGACCCCGCTGGGGACGGGAACTGTCGGGCCGGTCCTTGTCAATGAGTGAGCGTGAAACGATTCTGACGCTTCGGGGTCAGCGGGTATCGGATGACTCGCGCTCACGCACTCGCATTCGAACTGGCCAGACGCCCCAAAGAAGCTGAGCTCGCCACGAACGAGGCTCTCCGCGTCCGGGTGCAGAATGACCTTCAGAAGAATCTCTCACCGGTACAGATCTCAGGTCGGTTGCGACGAGATTTTCCCGACGATCCGGAGACGCAGGTGTTTCACGAAACGATCTACCAATCGCTGTATGTGCTCTCACGGGGCGGACTGAAACGCGAGCTCGTCAAGAAGTTGCGCACCGGGCGGACCCTACGCAAGTTGAAGAACAGCACTGAGACTCGTCGCGGTCGGATCAAGGACATGACGTTGATCGCCGACCGGCCGCCCAAAGCAGCAGACCGTGCAGTGCGCGGCCATTGGGGGGGTGATTTCATCGTCGGCAAGGACCACAAGAGCGCCATCGGCACTGTCGTGGAACGCAAGACCGGGTACCTGACCCCGGTGCACCTGACTCCCGGATGCAATCGTGTCGATGCTGTTCATGACGGTTTCATCCGCAAAATGGCGGACTTACCGGACCTGCTGCGCCGGACCTTGACCTGGGACCAGGGTGTCGAGATGCACCGACACAAGGAAGTCACAATCGCAGCAGACCTAGCAGTCTACTTCTGCGACCCGCACTAGTGTTTACGTACAGCGTCCAACATTCGGGGTCCACTCCACTCCGGCAATACTTCCCCAAAGGCACCGACATCTCCCGCTGGAGCACACCCGAGATCCAAGCCATCGCCGACACCATCAACCATCGGCCGCGCGGAATCCTGGGCTGGTGCACCCCCGCTGAAGCCTTCCCACACCAGCTACGCTCAACGAAAGAAGAAAATGTTAGGACGACTGGTTGAATACGGCCAGTACACTGCGATCCGCTATGCCGTGAGACTGGCCAACGCGGGCGCGCTGGCCTCAATTGGGACCATCAGCCGTTCGTATGACATCGCGATGGCCGAATCCGTCGTTGGATTCCACAAGAACGAATGCGTCGAAATTCATAGCCCATTCAGAACCATCGACGAACTCGAAGTGGCAACCCGGTCCTGGATGAACTGGTTCATCCAGGACCGACTGCACTCCTCGATTGGCTGTCTCACACCGATCAAGATGACACTGCAGAACCGTGAGATGGATCCCCCAGCGGCAACCGTCACTGGGAGAACTCACCCTCCACTAAACCCAGGGGAGATTCACTGATTCTTTCCGACGTATGCGATCGCTTCAATCTCAACTGTGAAGCCTTTTGCTAGCGCAATGCCGAAAGTGCTGCGCGCAGGACGGTGCTCCCCGAAGGCAAGAGCGTACTCCTCATTGAAAACGCCGAAGTCCCCAATGTCAGTGAGCAGACACATGGTCCGGACGACGTCGGTCATTTCCGCACCTCCCGCGGCAAGCACAGCCTTCAGGTTCTTCAGAGCCTGTCGCGTTTCCTCTCGAAAGTCCACCGGTTTCACTCCGGTCTCTGGATTCAATCCGACCTGGCCGGCGGTGAATACAAATCCTCCGGCAGAAACTGCCTGCGAGTACGCCCCGCCGGGAGCGGGGGCCGCTGACGTGTTCAATGGTTTCATCAATATCATTCCTATCCATTTGTGGTTCGCCTCCGTGTGCGTTCGCACAATTCGGAGAACCTTTAATTGCGACTGTCGCAGTTCACTAGACGGTATTTTGACTCCGGCATTCGTCTGAGCCAAGGGTTCCGCTATGCACGATCGTAATGGCTCAGGCCGTCTTGCAAGGTGGGTCCGGCTACCCAAGACGCTGCACAGAAACGGTCTGCGTGTGCAAAATCACCCGTTCCTCCGCGATGTTGCGGGCCGTTTCCTCATCGAAGATATCGGACAGAGTCAGCTGCTCCGGAACCCCTCCAGTCGAGATGATCTTCATCGCCCGGATAGCCGCCTTCTCAATGACGATGGCCGTAAACAGTGCATCCTCAGGTTCTTCGCTCACTGGCACAGCGCCGTGTCTCGCCATCAAAGCCGTCTTCCGGGTGTCGCCAAGGCCTACCACCATGCTCTGCTCCAGCTGTTCGGTTGCAACAACACCGAATTCGCCGCAGATGATCGGCCCAAAGCCCGCTCGGGCGTATGAACTGATTGTTGACGTCGGAATGCTCCTCTCCTGAGCGGCAAGGACTTGGGAGTCTTCGGAATGGGAATCGACAATCGCGTTCACCTCAGGTCGGGCGCGATCGATACTCAGATGCTGGGCAGCTCCTCGGTTGGATCCGTCAGAGATCCCGCGACCTGAGTACCGTCGACGTTATCAATCGAGACGTCTTCCGGTCGCACGTCTCTCCAGGTGCGTTTGGGTGAGCGGTCGGATAGCCCTGGGAGTGCATGGATCATCCCCGCTGCACGGTCAAAGAAGGAGGCATCTCCAGAGTCGAGGGCGGTTGTCAGGTTCAAGTCACACATCCGCCATGCCGCGTAGGCAACCGCGACGCGCAGGTCTTGTCGAACCTCGTTACTCTTACTCGTTGTCCGGCTCCGACTCACTTCGAACTAGAACCCGGAATCAGAAAATGGGTGGGATTGAAGTGGAAAACTTGGGTCACCATGGCGGGCGCGACGGCCTCATGTTGGGTGAGGGCTGCGGCTTCGATGCTGGGGGGATCCAAAGTCAGCGACCCCCTTCACCGGCCAACCGCAGGTATGGCACCAGCTGCTTCACGGTGACGGGTTTATCGTGACTGCGAACCCGAAAGACCAAATTCAGGTTTCCGTCTCCGATCTCCTCGGCAATCATGGTCTCGATTTCGAAAAGCTGCGATATGTAATCGCTGGCGCCGAGTCTCGTGTAAGTGCCTGGCGCCCCGTAGGTCTGGATTGGTCATGTGCGAGTCCTCCCTGGCGTGATGGGCCGTTCAAACCTACGGACGACTGTCGCATACGGCGAAGGAGCGCAAAGTGATCTCTTGGTGGCCTGGGGCCACCGGATACTCACGGTCCCGTCCTTCGGTCACAGGAGATAGTAAGTTCAAAGAACAGTCCAATGTCAAGTACTTTTCGATTACAATGTGAATAATTTTTCATAAGGGCGTATTTAGGTGCATGCATATGAACAGATATCCCCTTCCTGTCGAGTGACTAATGTCTTCGGGTTTAAGCCCCAGATCTGAAGGCTCAACAAAGTGTCCTTCAGCCCGTTCAGTGCTGGATTGTCTGGTCCATCCTCACCAGAATCTTGCCCGGGACGCTGACTCCGCGAGCTAGGCGGCTGAAGGCGTCGTGACCTTCTTCGAGTGGAACCTCTTCGCTGATGAGCGCAGCGAATCGCTCGTCGCCGTCACCGACCCATGCTGCGGCCTCCCGAAAGTGGTCGTGCGAGTAGCAGAAGCTCCCAACGATGGCGCGCTCGTCGGTGCTAATCCGATATGCAGACGCTTCGATGTCGGGGTCGCCCATCCCGACGAGGCAGACAGTCCCGCCCAGCTTGGTCGTTGTCAAGGCACTTTTCATGGTCTGGGTCGTGCCGACCGCATCGATGACCTTGTCGATCAATTGCCCATCTCTGGATTGAAGCTGTTCGGCCAGTGGACCATCCGCCGGGTCGAACACAATGGCGCCCAATTGCCGGCACAGCTCTCGGCGACCGGCGTCAGGTTCGCTCAAATAGACCTGATCCACTCCTTCGTGAAGCACGCTCAGCACGAGTGACTGGCCTATCGGACCGCCGCCGATGACGAGCACCGTGTCATCCTTACGGATGTCTACGCGACGACAGGCATGCAAGGAGACCGCTAATGGCTCGATTAGCGCGCCATGGGCGATCGGCATGGTCTCAGGCAACATGACCACGTTGCTCGCAGGTACGACCATCTTCTCCGCGAAGGAGCCATCGTTCCCCGGCGTGACGCCGAGTATGACGCGGTCTGGACAGCGCTGTTCGAATCCGGAATAGGTGTGAGAGTCCTCTTCGCTCAGAACGAGCGGGATGAATGTTGCCGTCTGACCGACCCGGATGGAAGGGCTCTCAACGCCTTCACCAATGGCGGCCACCACACCGACAGCTTCATGACCCATAATCTGACCAGGAAACCGGCGTCCGTTGTGGCCCGTGAATCCGTGGATGTCGGAGCCACAGATGCCCGTTGCCACGATATTGAGCAGTACCTCACCCCTACCCGGGACAGGATCAGGAACCGACTCAACACCCATCTGATCGAAGTCTTTCATCACCAGAGCACGCATATTCATCTCCAAACCAGTGGGACAAGACCCTTGGTGAACGTCTCACCTAAGGTAGAAGATAAGGCCTCGGCCTGCTTCTTAAGAACGCCAAATACGAATGTGGGTTCAAGTTCATGAAGGTCAATTCGAGACTGGGGAACCGAGCAACTCATTGCAGCGATTGTCGTACCGTCGAGCGCCCGAATCGGCACGGCAACACAGAATACTCCGCTAGTGTACTCACCGTCATCCAAGGCATAACCCCGTTTTCGCGTGGTCTTGAGGACCTTGAGCAGCTTGTCCCCATCGCGGACCGTGTTCGTTGTGTATCGCTCCAACTTGTGACCGGCAAACGTGTGTTGGAGCTCTTCGTCCGGTCGCGCAGCGAGTAGGCACTTTCCGATCGCGGTCGCGTATGCGGGAATTCGGGCACCAACCTCAGAGACCAGTCGCAACGCCCGGATGCCTTCGATTTTGTCAAGATAGACGACGTCAAGAGAGCCGGCGTCAAGAATACCCAGCTGAACAGTCTCCCCGAGTTCACTGTGGACCTCTCGCAAATAGTGCCTAGCCCGAATTACGAGATCCCGACTTGGCTGGAAGCTCTGGCCCACCTCCCAGGGCCTGACACCGATGTGATACGAGCGGGATGCGGAGTCCAGCGTCAGCCAACGCATGTCTACCATTGTGCTGAGTAGGCCGTGCAGGCTACTTTTCGGGTAATGAAGCCCGTTCATCAGGTCCAGAAACGACGTCGGCTCACTGGACTGGGCGATAATCTCGAGTATTTCAAGCACACGTCGCGCAGATTTGACTCCAGTGGCTGAGTCATCAACGGTCATGGCCCAGCTCCTTGGGTTCGTGTCTTCCCCGGACTCGCGGACCGATGTTTCTTGTGAGCACTCGGCCAGTGCGGAGTCCGGTGATGGTGCCACGTTCGAGCACGAACTCGCCATTGACCATCACATGCGAGATACCGGTTGCTTGTTGTCGTGGATCCTCGTAGGTGGCAGGTGTGGAGACGGCCCATTGGTCAAAAACGACCAGATCCGCCTTGGCGCCGGGAACGACCCGCCCCCGGTCTGAAAGTCCAATTCGATCGGCGGCTGAACTCGTCATGTGGCGCACACATTCGGCAAGCGTGAGCACACCCTCTTCGCGCACATACACCTGGAGCATGCGGGGAAACGTGCCCCAGGAGCGCGGGTGAGGCTTGTCCCCGACGAGGATTCCGTCGCTGCCTACTGTGTGAGCGGGGTGGCGCATGAGCTCGCGAACATGCTCTTCGAAGCCCATGAATATAACACAGGGCGCTCCGAGCGCCGTGGCAATTAAGACGTCGAGGCAGAACTCTGCCGGTTTCCTGTCTGCACGCCCGGCGACAGTTGCGAGGTCGCTCCCAACGATGCTGTGCAGTTCCGGTGCTCCAGGGACTCCGGCGACGAAGACAGTGGACCAGTCGACGGTCAGCCCCTGATGACCGTCTGAGCCTGTGACGTCGAGGGCTTCGATGATCCGCGCCCGTTCGGTCGGGTCTTTCAGCCGACGTAACACTTCCTCAGTTCCACCGGTCTGCGCCCAGCCCGGTAGCTGGGAGACCAAGGTCGTCATCCCAGCCAGGTACGGATAGCTGTCGAAACTGAAATCCACGCCCTTCTTAACTGCGTCATCCATCAGGTGCAGAAGTTCTGGCAGGCGGCCCCGATTCACCTCGAAGCTCAGGTGCGCGTGTGCCAGATGGAGTGCTACGCCCGAGCGCTCTGCAATCTCGAAGCATTCCTGATACGCCTCGATTGCGGCAGATCCGTAGTTGCGGTGATGGGGAGAAAAGTAACCTCCAGCCTCTGCCACCACTTCGTTGAGCGCAACCAGCTCGTCGGTGTCTGCATACATACCCGGCACATAGGTCAACCCGGCAGAGAGGCCGACTGCGCCCTCTGCAAGGCATTGGCGGAGCAGCGCGCACATGGCGTCAAGCTCATTGGGGCTCGCAACTCTTTCCGCAGCCCCCATCGTCATGAGGCGCAGGTTGCCATGAGGGACCAGGTAAGCAGTATTCACCGGTACCGTGCCATCCAGTCTTTCCAGATATTGCGCCACGCTCCGCCAATTCCAGTCAAAGCCTTCCGGATCCCCGTTCCAGCCACGCAGCTGGTCTTTCAGGAGCGCCAGTGAAGCATCGTCTACGGGCGCATAGCTCAAACCGTCTTGGCCGAGCACCTCTGTTGTGATTCCTTGGCTGACCTTCGCCAGATGTTGCGGATCGCTCAAAATTTGCAAATCGGAGTGCGAGTGCATATCGATGAAGCCGGGGGCGAGAACGAGACCGTCAAGATCAATCTCGCGATCAACCTCACGGGCGCTGGCCCGCGCGCCTGGTTCCGTGACGTCGAGGATCTGGTCTTGGGCAACATGCACGTCAGCCATCACCGGCTCGGACCCCAACCCGTCAACCACTAAGGCGTTGCGGAACACAGTAGTTGTCACGTGCGTGCCACCCTCGTTGGAATTCGGTTGGATTCTCCACGTCTGTGGATTTTATTATTGCTCATCGTCCAGTTCGTGAATGTGTTCGTCAGTTCATAAACTAGAACAGTCCGATGCTATGGCTGGACAAGAGCAAATGTCAAACGCCCGACCAGACTCATAAGTAATGCCCGCGTGGTGGTGTTCGTGCCTCAAAAGTAGATGAACGCCTCTGGTGAACGACCTGGGGTATGGGAAATGGATTATTAGTGTAGGCCAGAACTGAAATTACGGCGAAGTATGCGCGTGAGGATCGGGTGGTGAAGTCGAGCTTGTGGACCGAGGTCGTGGCCGTCACGGGTTGGTCTAGGGATAACGCCAAGAGGCGACTGGGCTGATTCGGGGTTTTCGGACAGTAGTTTCGGTCGATTTCTTATGCCGCCAACACTTGCTGTTGGTAAGCGTAGTGGACGTCGTTGGGGCGGTGGTAGGCGAGCGCTGAGCGGCGGCGGTTGTTGTAGAACCCCTCGATATGCAAGATTGCGTCACGTTTGGCCTGTCCCTTGGGCGCATAAACGGTGCGGTGCACTCAATCGTTTTTCAACGCTGAGAAGAACGACTCAGCCAAAGCATTGTCCCAACACACCCCCGTGCGACCCGTTGAGGACCGCATGCCCAGACGCCCCACGAAAGCCCCTTAAACAGCCGAGGTGTTAACACTTCCGCGGTCGGAGTGAAAAATCGCTTTCGCCTCGATAACGCCTTGGCGAAAAGCCCGCCATCGTCAAACCGGCAGTGAACCACGCCTGGAATGCCTAACCCTCCCGGAGGTATTGACGTGAGGCAACGGGGAGACAGAGTTGGCGCACGTGTTGAGGAGCCGACACGTGCGCTGTACCAGTTGACATACCACCGCACATGGGGCACGCTAGTTCGCAATGGTGTTCCATGGTTCATACATGAAGATTTGCGACGGAGGGATTCTGCGTTGAGCTATCGGGCTATGTACGCATACACGTGGGACTTGGCCGAGGCTGGCGTTGACCAATCGATCGAGACACTGCAGGGTCTCGGTATAGACACAATCACGCTCGCGACTAGCTATCACGCCGGCAAGTTTTTGCGCCCGCGTGGCACGAATGGCAAAGTCTATTTCCCTGAAGATGGAACCGCATATTTCATCTCTGACCCGTCCAAATACGGAGTTATCCAGCCGCTTGCGAACAGCGGCATCGGTGAGCGAGACATACTTCGGGAACTGACCGACCGTGATGGGATGCAAACAAATGCCTGGCTGGTGATGATGCACAATTCACGACTGGGAGAAAAGCATCCTGAGTCGTCAATCCAGAACGCCTTCGGCGACGTCTACATCAACAGCCTGTGCCCGTCGGCCCCGGATGCGCGCGCGTATGCCGTGGCGTTGGTACGTGATGTGACCGAGAACTATCCGGTGGACGGGTTGAACCTGGAGTCAATCGGGTTTCCACCATATGTGCACGGCTACCATCACGAAATGAGTTTTGTACAGCCAAATCCATGGCTTGACGCGCAACTGGGCCTCTGTTTCTGTCGCCACTGCGTGGAAGGGGCCGAGAGTGTCGGTATCGACGCGAGCCGCCTGCGCGCCCGAGTGGCCGAAGACATCACCGCCTACTTGGATAGTGGTGTCAACCTCCCCGAAGACATGGCCAACGCGTTCTGGGCTGCGGACATTCGCAGTGGTGAGGAGCTCGGTGGCTATCTGAACTACAGGGCCACGGTCGTGACATCATTAATCGCTGAGATCCGAACCGCAGTCCCCAGTAACGTTACCGTGTCCGTCATTCCCTCCGTCGCACGGCCTACCGCGGGCGCGTGGTACGAAGGCAGTGACCTGAGAGCCTTGGCTGAAACCACCGGCCTCCTCGAGGCATGTTTCTACGAACCCAGCGTTGATCGGATCTCTGCCGACCTGTTCGATATCAAGCGACGGCTGCGAGGGGTCGGGAAGTTGCGGGGCATCCTGCGACCTGCTTATCCAGATCTGGGAAACGAGCAGGCAGTGGTGGATGCTGTCTCGGTACTCGCCGAGGGTGGCGTGACCGAGTTTGGTTTCTATAACTATGGGCATATCCGCCGGCAGAGCCTCGATTGGATCAAAGCGGCGATTTCGGCAATAGGGGAGGCAAGCAGATGAAATTCACGGGGAAGGTAATTGCCATCACCGGAGCTGCCGGCGGTATCGGACAGACTCTTTGCCGCTACTTCGGTGAACGCGGTGCGACGATTCTGGCGTTGGACAAGAGTGACCGGGTGACCAACCTCGGACTTTCTCTCGCCCAGGAGCACATTTCCATCGGGTCTGCGGTGGTCGACATCGGTGACGCCAACGACGTCGCAATGCAACTGGCCGCTTTGACAGCCAAACACGGTGAAGTTGATGTACTGGTGAACAACGCGGGGTACTCCAGGCATCCGACAATTGATCGAACCTCTCCCGAGGATTGGGCGAGCGACGTCAACGGAAACCTGAATGGCGCGTACAACTGTGTCCACGCTGTATTGCCGGGGATGAAGAAAGCGCGACGTGGGGCCATCGTCACGGTCGGGTCCGTCAACGCACATACGTCCCTCGGGGATCCTGCCTACAGTGCCGCCAAAGCTGCACTCATCAGTATGACGAAGGCAATCGCCATGGAATACGGAAGGTACGGAATTCGCTCGAACATGGTCTCGCCCGGCACGGTCCGCACCCCTCTTTGGGACGAACGCGCCCTGCTTGACCCCGATATTCTGACAAGCCTTGCGCGCTGGTACCCGCTCGCACGCATTGTCGAGCCAATCGAGATAGCGCAGGCGATCGGCTTTTTAGCATCTGATGAGGCCTCCGCCGTGACCGGTACAGAACTCGTGGTTGATTGCGGCTTGACCGCGGGAAACATCGTGATGTCCCGCGAACTAACACTTGAAGACTTCTAGTTCGGAAGAGCTCGCACAAACGATTCCCACGGGAATCTCTAATAACTAGGAGGAAAGAAAGATGGACAAACTCAGAATCGGCGTGATTGGGCTCGGTTGGTTCGGCGAAATCCACTGCGATGCAATGACCGGCACTCCAAACATGGAACTCGCGGCCCTCTGCACACGCACTCCTGAACGACTCGCTGCACTCGGTGAGAAATATGGTGTGACCAAAACCTACACGGACTACAACGACATGCTCGCCGACCCCGACATCGATGCGGTCTCCATCACGACCATGTGGGACCAGCACACTGAACCGGCGTTGGAGGCACTTGCGGCCGGAAAGCACGTTTTCGTGGAGAAGCCGATGGCCTCCACTGTTGAAGACTGCGAGAAGATTATGGCAGCCGCAGAGAAGTCTCCCGGAATTCTGCAGATCGGCCATATTGCGCGATTTAATCCGCGCTTTCGCGCGGCGAAGAAGGCCATCGACGAGGGACAGATTGGCAAGATCGTGTCCATGACCGCTCGTCGGAACATTCCTGGGGCATGGACTCCCGAAATCTTGAACAAGATTGGCCCCATCGTCGGGGATACGATTCACGACACTGACCTGATGCTGTGGTTCACAGGGGACAGCATTGTCAGCGCGTACGCCCAGACAACGGATGTGCGCGGCCTAGCGAATCCAGATATCGGTCACACCATGTATCGATTCGCGGGTGGGGCGAGCGCCATTCTGGAAACCGTCTGGTGCATGCCGGCGAACACACCTTTCGACATCGATGAACGAATGTCAATTATCGGCACTGATGGGCTAATCCATATCCAGGACACGTTCCCGAATCTGGGAATCGTCACCAGCGAGAGAGGCCTCCACAGCCCAGACACCACGTACTGGCCAGAGTATGACGGTCATCGTGGCGGCGCCCTGCGGGAGGAGTTGATGTACTTCGCGGACTGCGCCCTGCGCGGAGTCGACCCAGCGATAAGTACTCCGCGAGAAGCCACCCGCGCCCTTGAGGCCACGCTCGCTGCCGAGGAGTCTGCTCGCACAGGGTCCGTGGTGATGATCGGTCGCTAGAAGTAGGTTCGCACGAATCCCGTCACCACCGGAGACATTCCGGCCGCATCATCCAGAACTGGAATGAGCGACCATTTGTCGAAGGCGGTGCACGGGTGTGCGAGCCCGAACCGAACCACATCACCGACACGGATGGGAGAGTCGGGGGGCAGAGACATCTCGGCGTGCTGGTCGTTGAGTCCAATCACGCTGTGATTATTCAGCTCGAACGAGTGCACAGTGCCGGATTCATCAAGGCGGCGAAGCAACTGCGGCTCTGGCAGGCTCAAGTCGAACGGCACATCGCGTCTACCAGCATCCAAGAAGGCGACTCCAGGCTCCGGCAGTGAGATGACTCGTGCCCAGACGTGCATTGCCGAACGAAGGGTCGGCCCATTGTCTCCGCGTGCCAAAGTGGTCTCGCGATAGAAGCCGTCGTCGTTCGCGACATATGCGCCGGACCGCAGCACCACCATGGTGCCTGGCACTGTACCGGGTTGATCGTCCTGCTCCGGGCCAAGAATCTGGGCGACCCGGTCGAAGTAGGCGCTTCCACCGGCTGAAAGAATGGGATTGGAAACTTCGTACGCTTCCCCGAGGCTCCTATGTACTGCAACCAACTGGTGCAGGAAGCCGTCTACAGCGGCCAAGCTTTCTTCATCCGTGCCGTGGGTGACTACCCCCTCGAATCCCGCAACGCCGACTAAACGCAAACCATCCGATGCTCGAACTCGATTGGCAACCTCGTGCGCCTGTGTGACTGTTCTCACTCCGGTTCGACCGGCTGGGTGACCCACTTCGAGGAGCACCTTGATCTGACAGGTGGCACCTGTTGACTCGAGTGCATCACACATCTGGTCGGCGGCGGACACCGAATCGATCCAACAGTAGAAGTCGGTATCCGGGAGTTCCGCAAGAGTGGCCGCCAACCAGGTCACACCAGCTGGTCTGATGAGGAGGTTTGCCAGCAGGATACGGGGAACCCCGACTGCCAGCGCGAGGCGCAGTTGCGGCTCATTGGCGACAGTGATTCCCCAACTCCCAGCACGCAATTGTTGAAGCCAAATCTCCGGAGCCATGGTGGTCTTGCCATGTGGCGCGTGCTTCAACCCTCGGGCAGAGAGCCAACTCTGCATCCCCTCGATGTTAGCTTCAAGAATCACGCCGTCGAGTGTCATCACCGGAGTGCTCAAGGCGTCGAGCCCGTAGCTCTCTTGAGCCACTGCAGATGCAGTGCTCCCGTACCATGACGGTATTGTGACTTTGTCTCGCCAATCTAGTATCCGATTTCGATCAGCGGCCACCACGGCGGTCAGGTTATCAAGCGCCGAATCCGGCCAGAGTTTCACCGTATGTACCGGTTTCGTCAACGTGCGAGTTCGGGCGAGCTGACGGCAACGGGCCGTCCCTCGCTAAGTGATTGTTTTGCGGCGAGTGATACCGCTAGGGCCGCGATCGCGGCGTGAAGCGGAGCAACGTCGAACGGAAGACCGCTGCTCGCCTGATTCCAGAAATACGAGATTTGACGACCGTACGGGTCGTCATCGCTAATTGCTCCCGTCCTGTTTCCGGCCGCAGAGAAAACATGCCACTTGTTGACGCTGGAGTCGGGCTCGTCGGCCGACGTTTCTGTGGCTGAAACCGCGGAGAACTCGTAATGGCCGAGCCCTGATGTTCCGAGCACATCGATGGTGCTAGTGAACGGCACGCCGGCCGAGTTGTTCATGAAGCTCTCGACGTGGCCGACTCCACCGCCCTCGTAGCTGACGGTGATGTGAGCGGGTGCGTCTGGCGCGGACTGCGTAGCGCACACCTCACGTGGATTGCCTAGAAAGAGGTTCAGCTGGTCGAAATCATGTGTGGAGAAGTCGACCAACATTCCGCCCGACTTGTCGTCGTCTGCCATCCACGGAGCCCAGTCTGGCTTGGAGGAGAATCGACGGGCCCGCACCGACAAGAGATCGCCGAAATCGCCGGCATCGCGTGCTGCCCTGATTCTCTGGTACCCGTCGAAGAACCGCACGACCTGGGCAACCATCAGGGAGCCACTACTTTCTTTGACAGCCTCGGCAATTGCCAGCGCGTCATCGACGGTCAGAGCAATCGGTTTCTCCAGAAGAGTGTGTTTCCCGGCAGCCAGCAGCGCCAGAGCAATCTCGCGGTGGGTCGGTGTCGGCGTGCAGACCGAGACGAAGGTGACGGTCTCGTCCGCGAGGATAGTGTCCAGCGTTGAAACGTATTGCGCATTAGTCGCGGGAGCCACACTGCCGGCGACCGGGCGCGGGCTGCACACGTATGTGATGTCGCCCGCTTTGCCCATGCCGGCCCACGCCGTCGCGTGGGCATTGGCCATGTACCCTTGACCGATGATTGCTACCGACGACATGAACGCCCTCCTCCTGGCATTAGGACCCAATAAGGTTTCGGACCGTGTTTACTGAGTAGGCCAGTGATTCGTGCACTTCATTGACATCTTTGGGGCCAGCAGGGGTGAATTCGACCTCGATACTGAGTGGAGAGGTGCAGTCCTTCTCCTTGAGGATCGAGAACACACGCGGGAAATCAATGTCACCGCGACCGATTGCAGGGAAGTTCCACTCCGTCGGTTGTCCCGTCTTATCCTTAAGATGAATGCCAACGATGCTGTCGGCAGACCCTTCCAAATCCTCGTACGGTTCTACTCCGCCGTAAATAATCACATTGCCGGTGTCGTAGTTCAGGTGGAGGTTACTTGCTCCTACCTTCTCGATCAGAGCGACAATACTCTCACCGGTTCCGTAGTTGGCCCCGTGGGTTTCAATTGCGAGGCGTAAGCCCAGATCTGCCGCAGTCGAGCTGAGTTCCCTCAGAACCTCCACCAGTTCGGACTCGTCGACGACAGAGTCGTCATTGTGAGTCTCGCCGGTGCCGGTCACCATATATTCAGCCCCAAGCCGGGCAGCGAGGCCCAAGTTCTTCTTGAAATGCTCGCGGCCATCCTCCGTCATGATGTTGGTGTGCCCGCACATACCCAGCAAGGTGATGTCATTGTCTTCCAAGAGTTGAAGGACGTCCGCGACCTCTGCGTCGGTGAACTCGTGCTTTGCATGCTCTGTATAGCCACGGACGGCAGCGAGTTCGATGAACTTGACCCCCGCATTTCTCGCGCCGTGTATTGCCTCCTCCAAGGTGAAACCATGGTAGGTGTTGCTGTTCAGGCAGATCTTGTTCTTCATTACTTCCTCCTCGTGTGGCTGATTAAGACCCGCTTAATCCGGTCTTTACGTTTTGACAGTGAACGACTGTGTGCGGCGCGAGTCTAGAACCAGCCGGTTTCGTCGGGGTTGCGATACTGCATGAATTCGACCACGGCGCGGTTCACCAACACGAACGCGACGCGAACAAAACCCTCGCCAACACCAAACGGTTCCGACAGCACCTCATGCCCCTTGACGGCTTCATCGATGTCGTCCACACGGTAGGCCACGTGGGGCTGATGCCGGAGTGGCCCGGTAACGGGGCTGTCGGGTTCGTAACGCAGGCACTCCACATTGGCTGGATGCGCCCGTGGGTTAGTGACCCAGACTCGTGTCGAGTCGACGAAATTTTCATCCGACTGCGTGTCTTCAACGATGATCCCAATGTGGTCGAAACGACTGCGGTCAAAGCTCATCATTAGCTCTTTCTGGATTTCATATTTTCAAACTTGCAGTTTTTCTCATGAATCGTCAGCCATCCAAGCAATTAATCGCGTCCACTTTGTGGTCAACGGTGGAGATTTCGATGCACAGTTCCTGGGTCGGTAACGCGGTCTGGTCAATCAACCGGATGTGAGACCGTGGCCTGTGCCGCCATTCGATTGTCGCAACCATCGTCAACCTCTCAACTCCGAGCCTGGAAAATACTTGACTCGTCACAGGTTAGCGCGTTGTCATACAACTGGTCAATGTCCCGACAAGACTCATCTAAAGTGCTCGCGAAATGGGGTGCGTGCCTCATTTCATAAATGCTCGCGAAATGCTGGCCATCGTGTGGGTGCTGCGCTGTGCTTGGCGGATGGGTCAAACTTTGTCGATGAGTGCGCGGCGGGAGGTCACGAAGAAGCATCCCGCCGAGTACGGGCAAGAGGGCGAAGGGTGTGATCTTGCACCAGTTGGTGGCTACGACGGGTTGGTCGAGGGCGAACGCGAGGCGTGCGTTAACGGCCGCCAAATCGCGGAAGGGTCCGGCCAAGGCGGCGAAACGCACCCCTCGAAGCCCCACGTATGGGTATAACACGGTGAAGCTGTTGATCTAGGTGGGGAGTCTGGCTGGCCGGCCCAGCGGAAAGTATTTGGGCGCGACGATGGGCATCTGATTGCCCAAGCTTGAGCAGCATGATGAGTTGGATAACATGCGTTTGATTCATAAGACCCGAGCGCAGTTGCTGAAGGTGCCGGGTGCGACGATTGACCGGATGCTGAAGCCCACCCGGGATGGCGGCCGGCTGGCGGGTCTGTCGGGGTCGAAGACCGACCCGTTGTTGCGCAACTCGATTCAGGTTCGTCGGGCCCGGGATGAGCACGAGCAGGCGTCCGGGTCCCTCGATGCGGACCTGGTCCCGCACTTGCGGGGCCACCCTTGAGGGTGAGTTCACCCACTCGCTGACGGTGACCGATGTGTGCACTGGGTGGACGGAGAACGTGGCGTTGAAGAACGGCTCTCCGCGGTGGTTGATCGAGGCGATGACCGTCATCGAAGCTCGGTTGCCGGTCCCGCTGGTGGGTTTGGATACCGATAACGGGGGCAAGTTCATCAATCATCCCGTAATCAAATGGGCCGGGGATCGTGAGTTGTTCCTCACCAGGTCTCGTCCGTATAATTCCACGATTGTCGATATCGAGCAGAAGAATGGCGATGTGGTGCGTCGACACGCGTTCCGCTACCGGTACGACACCGCTCGCGAGTTGCAGCTATTGGGCGAGCTCTACACGTTAGTTCGGGTACGGTCGAATTGTGAACATCTCATCTATGGCCGGGAAGATGGGTGGCGTGCACTATCTCGCCGATTATGCGGCCAGCAAGTTCGCAACCTTCGGGCTAACTCGCGCCATGGCTGCCGAATTTGAAAAGTATCCGATAACGGCGAACAGTGTTTGCCCCGGCCTCGTTGTCACTCCGATGCAGGAGAGGAAAACCGGTTGGGAGGCACGGCTTAATGGACTGACGCCGCAACAGGTCCGTGACGGATACGTTCCCGCGACGCCTGTTGGACGGATTTCAATCCCTGAGGACACGGCAGAAGCCGTCGCCTTCTTGCTCTCGGATGACGCAGAATTCATCACAGGAGAATCAATCTCCGTCGACGGCGGCGCCTACATGGACTGATCCATCACAATATTTTTTGGTCACAAGCCCCAACTGGAAGAGGGAAATCCGATGAATGACCGTCATCCCGCCGGAGACGAGGCACCGATCACACCAACGCAGTCCAGGATTGTTGAAGTGGCCGATGTTATGCGTGAAGAAATTGTCAGTTCGCTGTCGGAACTTGTCAAGATCCGAAGCATAAGTCCCAAGTTTTCAGGAGTGGATTATGAGGAATTCTTGGGCAACGAAGGAGAAGCATGTCACTCGATGTAGAAACAAGGAAGCTGCTCGATGAGCTGAGCGCTTCGACTAGGTCGCCCCTTCATGAGTTGACACCTGCGGAGTTCCGTGGGCTGGACCTCGCGGAACTCCCGGGCGTCGCCCCAGAAGTGCGTTCCAGCAAAGAGATCACTATCGACGGGGTGGACGGTCACGAATTGACCATTCGTATTCTGACTCCGGCCGATCAGCAAGACGGTGTGATCGTGTTCCTTCACGGAGGGGGGTGGGTACTCGGCAGTCTGAATGAGTACGACGCGTTCTGTCGGGAGTTGGCGAACCGGTCGGGTCTGGCGGTTGCCGTCGTTGCCTACCGGCTCGCGCCGGAAGATCCGTTTCCTGCCGCAGCAGAGGATTCGTGGGCCGCGCTCAAGTGGGTCAGTAAGAATCTAGAGACGATTACGGTTGCGGGGGCACCTATTGTGGTTGCGGGCGACAGCGCAGGTGGCAACCTTGCGGCAGTAACGGCTCAGCGTGCCGCCTCGACCGGCGAGATCGACCTCGTCTCCCAGGTGCTTATCTATCCCATGATTGACAGCAACCTCACCACGGCATCACACCGCAACCCCGAGAACCAGTGCCTGTTGACGACGGAGATCGTAGCCTGGTTCTGGGATCATTATGTGCCCGACTCAGCGGATCGAACCGACCCGCGAGTTGCGCCACTGCATGGCGAATTGACGAGCAACCTCGCTCCCCTGATTGTTCTCAGTTGCCGGTACGACGTGTTGTTGGACGAGATCAACGAGTATGCCGACCGGCTGGAGCAGGAAGGTGTTGAAGTGGTGCGGCGCCACTATGTGGACCAAATGCATGGCTTTATCACCTTGATCGGAGTATTGCCGAGAGCCGTGGAGTCCGCCCAGTACATCGCGGATCAGCTACAGACGTATCTGAAGTAACTGCGTCAGATGACCCGTTCGTTGCCCCCGTCGACGGGCACTTGAGCGCCGGTCGTGACCGAGAACACCTTGGTGCACATCGTGCCCACCACCTCTGCGACCTGGTTGCTGGTGACTTCTGTCAAGTGCAGAATCCGGCGTTTGTAAACGTCAATGGTCATCTTGAAGTTGGCTGCGCGTTCGGCGAGCAATTCGGGATTCCAGAGTCCGGTATCGAAGGCCGCGTCGCGGTGTGGGATGTTGACCATGATCCCATCGGCCCCCCATTCGAGTGCGGCCACCCGGCCCAGCTGAATCAGGGCAGCCTTAGACACCGATTACAATCTTGCCGCCCACCGGCGAACATTTTTGCAGAGGCTGGGGTGTTACTGATCCCTGGGGCGCAGACGAAGTGCCTGCATCCCGCCGTCAACGGCGAGACTGGTTCCGGTGGTAGAACCTGAGCGGGGGCTCGCGAAATAGACGATTGCGTCAGCCACTTCGACCGGTGTCACCAGGCGCCCGTGCGGTTGCCGGGCTTCAAGCGACGCGCGCTCCGCGGCCGAATCGTAAGCAGCATCCAAAAGCCGCCCGATCCATGGAGTATCGGCAGTGCCCGGGTTCACGCAGTTCACGCGAATGCCTTCGCGAATGTGATCAGCCGCCATCGCTCGGGTGAGGGCCTCAACCGCACCCTTACTGGCACTGTAGAGGGCCCGATTGGGCAGTCCGGCGGTCGCGGCCACTGACCCCGTGTTAACGATTGACGCGTGAGCGGATCGACGCAGGTACGGCAGTGCCGCCCTGCTGGTACGAACCATCCCGAGCAGGTTCACGTCAAGTACGTGCATCCATTCCTCGTCCTCGTTGTCCGCCACCGTGCCCTGGGCGCCGATTCCAGCGTTGTTCACCACGATGTCAATGCCACCAAATTCTTCGGCAATTGCCTCTATGGCGCTTCGCACTGAATGGTCATCGGAGACATCGGCCTTCACCGGGAGCATGTTTTTCGTCCGCTCACCGGTGTTGATATCGAGGACACCGACCTTCGCCCCCAGATCAACCAGAATGCGCACAGTCTCAGCACCGATGCCTGAAGCGCCACCCGTGACCACTGCCACCAGGTCGGAAAACTCTTGCCTCATGACGGGTGCCCGACGAAGAGTTGCCGTTGTCGTCCCAAGCCTTCGACCTCAATCTCGACGATGTCGCCTCCCGTCAGGTAGGGAAATTTTCCAGATAGCGCGACCCCTTCAGGCGTGCCGGTGAGCACAAGGTCTCCGGGTTCCAACGCAAGGTACTGAGACAAGTGCCAGACGATATGCTCCACCGAAAAGATCATGTCTGCGGTGGTCGAGTTTTGGCGGGCCTCACCGTTAACCCAGCTGCGAACCAAGAGGTTGCCGTGGTCGACCTCTTCGGGAGTCACGAGCCAGGGCCCGGTGGGATTGAACCCGGGTGCGCACTTGCCCTTGCTCCACTGGCCCCCGGAGACAGACAACTGGAAATCACGCTCGGAAACATCATTGGTGGTGACAAAACCCGCGACATGCTTCAACGCACCCGCAGGCGAGTCCAGGTAGCTCGCACGTTGCCCGATGACAACACCCAGCTCGACCTCCCAGTCAGTTTTTACACTTCCACGCGGAATTGTTACGGCATCATTCGGACCGACCACAGTATTAGGCGTCTTCAGGAACATGATCGGGACCTCGGGCGGTTCTGACCCGGACTCTGCGGCGTGCGCTGCATAATTCATCCCGATGCAGATGACTGCGCTCGGCCGGGCAATCGGTGCGCCTACGCGCAATTCGCTCGCGCCGGACAACTCTGGAAGCGATCCGGCCTCAACCTGTTGGCGCAGCGTTTTGATTCCTCCCGACGAAAAAAAAGCGTTGGTGTAGTCGTCGGTCACACTACGAGCATCCAAAAACCCTGTCGGAGTGACAACCACCGGTTGTTCCGACCCCACGTCTCCCAAGCGTGCAAGCTTCACTCTGACTCCGTTTCTCTATTGCTGACTCAAATGAGCCAGGATTCCGATCTAGCGCAGGAACCTAACCCCCCGAATTCTAAACGTAAGCGCAACAACTTCTAAGGTGATTCTTATCAATACATCCACCTGAAGAAGGGTTGCGCTTCCTTGTTAACACGGTACCGGCATTTAGCTACCCAAGACCGAATCGAGATTGAGAAACTTCCCGATTAGGGCCACTCCCAAACGATGATTGCCCAAAAAGTGGGCTGTCACCGGTCGACGATTTCTCGTGAAATCAGACGCAGGTCCTGGTCACCCGAGCGGGCCCATGCCAACCTGCGACCATATTTACGCAACAAACTCGACACCAGGATGCCCCGGGAGCGAATCTATCTCGCCGAGCAAGCCCAGCATCATGCCCCGAATTTTAGTTCGAAGTGCAACACATCAGGTGATTGCTCCCTTCGAGCATAGTTCTTGAAATACTTCCGCCGGGGTCACCCAACCCAACACTTTCCGGGGCCGGTTGTTGATCTCGGTGATGTGTTCGTCGAGTTCTGTCTGGGGGACATCATCAAAGCTGGTGCCCTTGGGCAGGTAACGGCGGATGCGGCCGTTGAAGTGTTCGTTTGTTCCCCGCTGGAAGGACGAATACGGGTCACAAAAATAGGTGGGGACCCCCATGGTGTCGGCGAGTGTGTGGTGAAACGCGAACTCGCTGCCATTGTCTGCGGTGATGGATGCCACTGCGTGGGCAGGCAGGAGGGAAAACATTCTGTATTGCGCCCGCCAGGTGGCTTCTGCAGTAATCGCAGGAATCTTCGCCGCACACACCAACCTGGATTGGCGTTCCACACTGGTGTGTATTCCACCCGAGTGACGGGAACCAACGATGCTGTCGGATTCCCCATGCCCACACGTGGTCCTGGATTCGACGTCCAAGGGGCGTTCATGAATCGACCCACGCCATCTGATGCGGTCCGTTTGGACTCTCCTTCCGGCCCGTTTCCGGCGTTTCTTATGACCCCTGGGCAAGTATTGCCACAGTTGTCGTTCCTTCCTGCCGGACCCATAAATCCACGCAT
>Ga0105053_10001049_pt1 | contig 44380 bp, 36 predicted proteins | sample BON01_FD_78093 | JGI IMG/M metagenome (GOLD analysis project Ga0105053, IMG submission 78093) | Freshwater microbial communities from Lake Bonney liftoff mats and glacier meltwater in Antarctica - BON-01 | ecosystem: Environmental > Aquatic > Freshwater > Ice > Glacier meltwater | place: Lake... | reverse complement strand
ATCGAATTCGATTTTCACACCAGCCATTGCACCCCCAAAAAAACACAATATGAATCTGCTCCAGGGGTTGACTGACCACCGCACCGAGGTATCTTGGAGTGAACAAGCTGCACCACAGAGCGCTAGCCAGCCTAAAGTTTGGCGTTTCGCATCAAGCCATGCGAAGCCCGCCGCAGCCACAATCGCCCATGACCGCAACCACCAAGCCAAGCAGGTCCAGCCCCCGCGCTTTGCTGCGCCACCTCCACCCCACCAACCTCAAAGTGGCTGCTCAGCTCGCGACGCAGGCGACCCAGGGGGTGGCCAACCTGGTGCAGGGCGTGTACCGCTCGTTGCATCGGCCGCTGAGGCTTCCCATGAGCGCTGAGCCCAAGAAAACCAGTGGCCTCACCGGGCAGATTGACCGTGGCATTGGCGGTGTGGCGGTGTGGCGATGCTGGTGGGGAAGGGCTCTGACGCGGTGCTGGCCATGTTGAATGGCGTGGTGGGCGACCGGCTGGTGGCGGCTTGAGCATTGCCGCTGCCTGGAACATGAAAATCCACGCACTGCCCATAATTCGTCACCGGCGCGATCTCGCGGTTGTTGGCCCTGCATTGGCCAGCTTTTTTTTCCCTTTTCTTCCCATCCCCTTGTTCCCATGACCAAACAAACCCTGTCCTTTCAAGCCGAGGTGGCGCAGCTGCTGCACCTTGTCACCCATTCGCTGTATTCCAACCCCGAAATTTTTTTGCGCGAGCTGATTTCCAACGCGTCGGATGCTTGCGACAAGCTGCGTTTTGAGGGTCTGAACAACGCCACGCTGTTTGAAGACGCGCCCAACCTGGACGTTCGCTTGGCCTTCGACAAGGCGGCCCAGACCATCACCATCACCGACAACGGCATCGGCATGAGTCAGGCAGAAGCGGTGGAGCACCTGGGCACGATCGCCAAGAGCGGCACCAAAGATTTCATGGGCCACCTCAGCGGCGATCAGAAAAAAGACGCCCAGCTGATCGGCCAGTTTGGCGTCGGCTTTTACTCGGGCTTCATCGTCGCCGACAAGATCACAGTGGAAAGCCGCCGCGCTGGCCTGCCGGCAAGTGAAGGCGTGCGCTGGGTCAGCGGCGGTACCGGCGAGTTTGAGGTGGAAAATATCGAGCGCACGGCGCGGGGAACGACCGTCACGCTGCACCTGCGCGAAGACGCGGGCGCGTACCTGAGCCACTGGAAGCTCAAGTCGCTGGTCACCAAGTACTCTGACCACATCAGCCTGCCGATCCTGATGCAAAAGGAAGAATGGGACGTCGAGAAAAGCGAGCACGTCAAGCAAGACGAATGGGAGGCGGTGAATTCCGCCAACGCACTCTGGGCCAGAGCCAAGAAAGACATCTCCGACGAGCAGTACGCCGAGTTTTACAAAAACCTCAGCTACGACAACCACGACCCGCTCAGCTGGAGCCACAACCGGGTCGAGGGCAGCACCGAATACACGCAGCTGCTCTACATCCCGGCCAAGGCGCCGATGGACCTTTGGAACCGCGAGCACAAGGCCGGCATCAAGCTTTACGTGCGGCGCGTTTTCATCATGGACGAGGCCGAGAGCCTGATGCCGTCCTACCTGCGATGGGTCAAGGGCGTGGTCGATTCGGCCGATCTGCCGCTCAACGTGAGCCGTGAGCTGCTGCAGGAAAGCCGCGACGTCAAAGCGATCCGCGAAGGCAACACCCGCCGGGTGCTGGCGATGCTGGAAGACCTGGCAAAGAACGACAAAGCACCCGCAGCGGCAGAAGGCGCCGATGGCGTGACCGATGGCGTGACCGATGGGGTGTCAGAGGAGGACAAGGCCGCTGCCGAGAAAGACGCCGGCAAGTACGCGGCCTTCTACGCCGAATTCGGCGCGGCGCTGAAAGAAGGCCTGGGCGAAGATTTCAACAACCGCGACAAGATTGCCAAGTTGTTGCGCTACGCCAGCACCACCACCGACACGGTGAGCGTGGGCTTTGCCGACTACAAGGCGCGCATGAAAGAAGGCCAGGAGGCCATTTACTACATCACCGCCGACAGCTTGGGCGCAGCGCGCAACAGCCCGCAGCTGGAGGTGTTCAAGAAGAAGGGCATCGAGGTGCTGCTGATGTCCGACCGGGTGGACGAGTGGGCCATGTCGCACGTGCAGGTGTTTGACGGCACGCCGCTGCAAAGTGTGGCCAAGGGCGCAGTCGATCTGGGCACGCTGCAAGACGAAGAAGAGAAGAAGGCAGCTGAAGCGGCCGCCGAGAGCTTCAAGCCGTTGTTGGAAAGGCTCAAAGCCAGCTTGAAAGACAAGGCGCAGGACGTGCGCGTCACCACCCGGTTGGTCGATTCGCCCGCCTGTCTGGTGGTGCAAGACCACGGAATGAGCACCCAGCTGGCCCGCATGCTCAAACAGGCCGGCCAGCCGGTGCCCGACAGCAAGCCAATTCTGGAGGTCAACGCCGAGCACCCGCTGGTGAAAAAGCTGGAGGCCAGCGAGCGCTTCGACGACCTGGCCCACATCCTGTTTGACCAGGCGCTGCTGGCCGAGGGCGGTCTGCCCGACGACCCGGCGGCTTATGTCAAACGGGTCAACGCGCTGCTGGTCTGACGCCGCACAAGTCCCAAAGGCAGTCAACACCTGGCACCCGAAACGGTGCCAGGTTTTTTTTGCGCAAGCCAGACAGCGGTTAGGCCGTTTCGGGCGCCCCTGATGACTACACTCGCGGGCTTGGAGGCCTGGGCGTGCGCTCGTGCAGACCCATCTCCCGAGGGTAGCCTACCCAATTCGACGGCGATGTGCTGCGCACACCGTCGAGACCAAGTCGCCCACGCCCGCCCGTAACGTTCAGAGTCCCACACCGTGCAACTGCAGCGTCCATTTGATCCCGTCGTCACCTTCCGCAACAGCCAGGGCGAAGCCGCCCGGGGCACCCTGACCAGCCTGCAGCGGCGCTCGCTGGTGATGGAGATCTACAACCCGTACTCCATCGTGCAGGTCAGCGAGGTGCTCAACGAACTCACCATCCGCTCAGGCGAACGCAGCATTTACAAGGGCAAGGCGGTCGTGGTGAGCCTGCTCAACACCGGGCTGATGGCCGTGGTGTCGGTTGCACTGATTGATGAGTGGTCTGACTTGAACGTCGCGCAGGGCAATCTGCGGCAAGTCGGTATTGAGGCGGCCCGCTTCGTTCAGGGCTGGCAGGAACGCTTCCGGGTACGCGAAAGCTACCAAGTCGCCATCAGCGAATTCAGGGCCTTTCTCTCGGAGACTGCCAGGTGGATCGACCAAGCGGACATGTCGGATTCGTTGCCCAAAGGTGCCGACGGCAGGTTGACTGACGAGGTGTTCTGGACCATGGCGGAGCCGTTAATGCTCATGGGAAAACAATTTCTTGTCAGGTTGGAAGGCGAAGCGTCCGCCATCGATCCCGAAAGTGCCCTGCTGCATCGGAGTTACGCGCAATCAGCATTGCATCCCTTGGTCTTGAGAGCCCCATTCGTTTACCGCACCTTCGCAAAGCCTCTAGGCTATGCGGGCGACTACGAGATGGTCAACCAGCTGCTCGGTGATCCGCGTCAGGGGAGCAGCACGTATATCCAGCTTGTCAACGCGACGTTCTTGAGGGCTGCGGTGGCTCAGGCACATCGGAATCGCATCGATATCCTCGTGGACTATCTTCAGCGGGCTGTCGAGCTTTCTCAGCAAGAGGAAAGAGAAGTTCGAATTCTCAACATCGGTTGTGGACCTGCGGTGGAATTGCAAAGACTGCTGGCAACGGGCTCCGACGTGTCGCGCCTGAAATTCACCTTGGTGGACTTCAGCAAAGAAACGCTGGACTACACCAGATCCAAAGTGGAGGCAGCAAAAGCCTTGAAGAGCACAGCGGTTGAAGTGAACTACGTCCAAGAGTCTGTCCACGATCTGCTCAGACGTTCATCGCGTCAGCAGGCTTTGGATAACGATGCCGGCTTTGATTTTATTTATTGCGCGGGTCTGTTCGATTATTTGTCTGACAAGGTCTGTTCTCGACTCATCCGTTACTTTTTATCCAGAGCCAATCCGGGGGCAAGCATGCTGCTCACCAACGTACACGCCAATAATCCCGAGCGTTACGGGATGGAACACTTGCTGGAGTGGCATTTGATCTACCGCGATGAAGCCCAAATGCTTGAGGTGATGTCGGAAGTCGGGCCATCGGTAAAGCTTTACAGAGACGCCTCGGGCGTCAATCTTTTCGCTGAGGCCACAGTCAATGTCCGCGAATCTGCTTCAGCGCTGACAAAATGAGCACTAGGGTCGCGTCACCCTATGAGCAGCAGCTGACCGATTTTCGATTGGTGTACAGCAAAGCTGGATGCGCAACGTCCATGATGTTGGTTCTATTGGGTGCTGGTTTGGACCAGTTCTCTTACCCAGCCCGCACCACCGAGTTTCTGCTCATTCGGACCCTGGTTGCGATCATCAGTAGCGGCATCTTGGCGGTCCTTTTCACCTCGCTGGGGCGACGGCACGTTAGGTGGTTGACGATGACCTGGTTGCTGCTCCCTCAGATCATGATTGCCTGGATGATCCAAAGCACCGAGGGCGTGGATTCGATCTATTTCGTGGGCTTACACCTGGCGATGTATGCAGTCGGCATCATTCTGCCGATCACGCTGTTTGAAGGTATTGGCTTCGGTCTCGCGACTCTTGTTCTGTATTTTCTGGCGTGCGCCCTGCATCCTTTTGGTGTGGGCGACGGGGCAAGGATTTACACCAATGGGCTTTTCATATTGTTTTCAGCGATCGCGAGCGCGGTATGTACATGGTTCAACGAGAGGGCTCGCACCAAGCTCTTCGAGCTGCAGCATGCGGTTGCGCTCAACAACCAAAAACTTCGGGAAACCAACCAAATGCTCGCCGAGCTCAAAGGCCAGCTTATTCAGCGCGAAAAGATGGCGGCCATTGGCACCTTGTCGGCGGGGCTGCTGCACGAGCTCAACAACCCGGTGAATTACAGCCTGATGGCAATCAACATGGGTCTCACCTTGCCATCGGCCAAAAGCGACGACATGCTGCGCGAGAGCCTGGTCGATGCCAAGGAGGGCATGGACCGCATCCAGAACATCGTCTCCGACCTCAAAACCTTCGCTTACCAGAAGCCGGGTGAGGACGCGATGCGCCCATTTTTGCTTGAGCGAGCGCTTCGTTCGGCGCGGCGCCTGGCTGGCCATGAGCTCAAAGGCGTGGAGGTTGTGCTCACTTTGGTGGAAGACACCCATGTGGTGGGCGACGAGCCGGCGCTGATCGGGGTGTTCATTAACCTGCTGAGCAACGCGGCCCACGCGCTGCAAAAGGCGAAACGCGAGCAGCCGCGCATCGACCTGCGCCTGAGCGTGGAGGGTGACCGCTTGCATTGCGCGGTGCGAGACAACGGCCAGGGCATTTCCCCCGAGAATCTGAACCGTGTGTTCGAGCCCTTCTTCACCACCCGCGATGTGGGAGCCGGGCTGGGTTTGGGCCTGAGCGTGAGCTACGGCATCATTCAGCGCCACGGCAGCACCCTCACGGTGCAGAGCGAACACGGTGCCTGGACCGAGTTCAGCTTTGATCTGACGCGGCCGACATGAGCACCACAGGCAGCAACCCAGACACGCGAGGGGCCCACGCCATTCTGTTTGTGGACGACGAGCCGCAGGCCTGCAAATGGTTTGCCCGCCTCTACGGCGATGAGTTCGTGGTCTTGACTGCTTGCAGCGTGAGCGAAGCTTTGGCGCTGATGACCGAGCGAGGCCACGATGTGGCGGTGGTGCTCACCGACTACCGCATGCCTGGGCGCCACGGCGTCGACCTGCTCAGCCAGATGCATACCGCCTGGCCCCATGTCTCGCGTCTGCTGGTATCGGCTTACGCGGACAAAGATGTGGCGATGGCGGCGGTCAACCAGGGCCAGGTCGAGCGCATTTTGGAGAAGCCGCTGGACGAGGCGCTGACGCGCCAAACCCTGCGCGAGGCGCTGCGCAGCTGTCGCGAGCGCCAGCGCGATCGGGATCTGCTGGATCACCGCGCGGCCAGCCTGCGCGAGACCCTCGGTTTTCTGGCGCATGAGGTGACCACGCCGCTGGCCACGGTGAGTGGCTACCTCTCAGCGATGAAGCAGCGCCAGGAGCAGAGCGCCGACCAGCAAGATGCCCGCGCCATGGTCGCCATGCTCAATGCGGCGCAGCGGCGCACCGACTATGCGCAGTCGCTGGTCTCCACCTTCGTGCAAACCGCGCGCGATGCCACGCGCGGCGTGAGCCCGGCACCTCTGCGCGCCAGCGATCTGGTGCAGGCGGTACACCGCGATTACCCGTTCGATGCCGGCGAGGCTCACTGGCTAAGCAGCGATCTGGCAGCCGATTTCGGCTTACCTGGCCGGCGTGACCTGCTGTTTTTGGTGCTGTGCACCCTGTTGAAAAACGCGTTGATCGCGTTGCGCGCTGCGCCGCCGCCCGAGCCGTGCGTGACGCTGGCGCTGCGCCGCCTGGCGCCCGCGCCGGGTCTTGGCGAGCAACCTGCGATTGTGGTGTTTGACAACGGCCCCGGTATTGCGCCACACATGCTGCACAAGCTGATGCGCGAGTCGGTCACCACCCGCGCAGAATCGGGCGGCACAGGTATGGGGCTGGTGTTTTGCCAGCGCGTCATGACCTCGCTGGGCGGCTCTGTGAGCATCGCCTCGGAGCTCGGCATGGGTGCCTGCATTTCCCTGTATTTCCCTTCTCAAGAAAACCAAGATCAGGCCGAGGACGTTTCATGAAGCCCACCAAAATTCTTTACGTTGATGATGAGGCGATGGCCTTGAAGTACTTTGACCGTCTGGTCAGCCCGCTGGCGCCGGTGCTCACCGCCAACTCGGTGGAGGCCGGACGCGCGGTGTTGCGCGAGCACGGCGCCGACATCGCGGTGCTGATTTGCGACCAGCGCATGCCGGGCGAGCTGGGCAACGAGCTGTTGCGCCACACGCGTGAGTACTATCCCGGCATCGTGCGCATGTTGACCACCGCGTATTCGGAGCTGGGCGATGCGATCGAAGCCATCAACACCGGTGAGATTTACCGGTACATCAGCAAGCCCTGGGAACTGGAGAGCCTGCGCGCCGATCTGAAAAACGCGCTGGAGCTGGCCGACTTGCGCAGCGAACGCGATACGCTGATGCGCGACAAGTTGCTGGCCCAGCAGGGCCAGTTGTTGGCGCAGCGCCTGGGTGCCCTCGCAATGCTGGGTGCCGCCGTGCACCAGCAGCCCACCGATGCGGCCGTGCACCGGCTGGCACACACCGCACTGGCCTGCGGGTGCAGCCAGCCCGCTGTGCCTTGGCACCGCTGGGACCATGCCGACCTGCTGCAGGCCGAGGCGCGCCGGGGCGCTGATGTGGCGTCGCAGTTGCACCACTGGCTGGCTGTGTTTGCAGCCAACACAGCCGACCCTATGGCCAGGCTGGCCGAGGCGCTGGGCGCAGCGGTGGCCGGCGATGCGGTGGTCCTGGCCGAGCGCTCGGTGCTGACCGAGCTGCTGGACGGTGCGGCGGGGGAGCTGGTGTCGGCTGGCGCCTGCGCCTGGCTGGCCTGGCTGCTCTGGCAAGGTGGCGCCGCCGAGGTGAGCGCCGATGGCGCCGGTGGCTGGCGCGTTGAGCGCGGCCCGAATGTACCGGCCTTGCAGGCCGACTGGCTGGCGGCGGCGATGGAACAGCTGGGTGGCGCGCCAGCCTGATCAGCGGGACTCCGGTCTGTGGCCCCTGTGTGCGCTACGACCGCTCAGGCGAGCGTGAGCGTCATGTCGATGTTGCCGCGTGTGGCGTTTGAGTATGGGCACACCTTGTGCGCCGCGTCCACCAGCGCCTGGGCTTGTTCGCGGTCCATGCCCGGCAGATGCACCGCCATGCGCACCGCCACGCCGTAGCCGCCCGTGATCGGGCCGAGGTCCACCTCGGCGTCTACCGCCACATCGGCCGGCACGCTGAGCTTCATCGGGCCGGCCACCGCTTTCATTGCACCGATGAAGCAGGCCGAGTAGCCGGCAGCAAACAGCTGCTCGGGGTTGGTGCCGTCGCCGGCCGAGCCGGGTGGCGTGTGCTTCACGTTGAGCTTGCCGTCGTCGGTGCGCGAGGTGCCATCGCGCCCGCCTGTGGTGTGGGCGCGGGCGGTGTAGAGAACTTTGTCGAGCGATGCCATGGTGGGCCTTTCTGAGTGGGGCTTGCAATCAAGCCGGTTGGGGAAAACGGGGGGGGGGTGGCTGGCGTTACGGCATCAGCCGGTCGCGCAGGGCTTGAATTTGTCGGGTCAAGGCAACCGCCTCGGCCACCTCGCAATGGGTGGCCTGGAGCACGCAGCCTGGAATGTGACGCGCGCGTGCCTTGAGCGATCGCCCCTCGGCGGTGAGCCGCACGCGGACACGCCGCTCGTCGGCCGCATCGCGCAGCCGCAAGACCAGGCCAGCGGTTTCCAGGCGCTTGAGCAGCGGGGTCAGGGTGCCGGAATCGAGCGAGAGGCGCTCGCCCAGCTCGGACACTGTGAGGCCGTCACGTTGCCACAGCACCAGCAGTGCCAGGTACTGCGGGTAGGTCAGGCCCAGCGCATCAAGCAGCGGTTTGTAGAGCTTGGTCATGGCCAGCGAGGCCGAATACAGCGCAAAGCAAAGCTGGTTGTCGAGCAGCAAAGCGGCGTTGGAGCGGTCAATTGCAGCGGGCATGACATAAAGCATAGCGAGCAATTAAATTGCGCGCAATTGATAAGGCCATGGTGACTTTTGTGCCCGCCACGCTTTGCATGCCAAGCGCTCTGGGCCTGCACCACAGGCAAAAAAGTTCCGTCACAAAAGGCGGGGCTTTGGGGCGCGACTGATCGCGTTGCAAGATGGTCACGTCCGCTCAGGCCACCAGCGGTGGTGCCTGCATTTCCTCGATCTGCTCGACCAGCATGTCGACCTGGCCCTGCCAGTAATCTCGGGTGCCGAACCAGGGGAAGTTGATCGGAAACGCCGGGTCGTCCCAGCGGCGGGCCAGCCAGGCGCTGTAGTGGATGAGGCGCAGGGTGCGCAGTGGCTCGATCAGCGTGAGTTCGCGGCGATCAAAGTCGCGGAATTGCTCGTAGCCGTCTAGCAGGGCTCCGAGCTGCTGGTTTTGCTGGCGCCGGTCGCCTGAGAGCAGCATCCAGAAATCTTGCACCGCCGGGCCGGTGCGCGCATCGTCCAGATCCACAAAATGGGGGCCAGGCCCGGGCTGGCCCTGGGGCGTCCAGAGGATGTTGCCGGGGTGACAGTCGCCATGCAGCCGCAGCCGGGCGATGCCACCCTCGGCTGTCAAATTTCCCGACGATGTTGCCGACAGCACCGGGTGCGACTCAATGAGGGCGAGCGCTTGTGCCAGCGTGCTGGCCCAGGCGGTACGCACCTCGGGCGCCACCATCTGGTGCGCCATCAGCCAGTCGCGCGGCTCGTGGGCGAAGTGGGCGGCGTCCAGCGGTGGGCGTTGCATGAAGGGCGCAGCCGCGCCGACGCTGTGGATGCGCCCGAGAAAGCGTCCAATCCACTCCAGCACCTCAAAGTCCTCAAGTTCCGGGCGCCGGCCACCGCGCCTCGGGCTCACCGCAAAAGCGAAACCGCCAAATTGGTGCAGCGTCTGTCCTTGCACCACGAGTGGCGCCACCACCGGGATTTCGGCCGCCTGCAGTTCCATCGCAAAAGCGTGTTCTTCGGCAATCTGCGCCTCGCTCCAGCGCTCGGGCCGGTAGAACTTGGCCACCACCTGGGTGTGGCTCTCGAACGGGTCTTCCAGATGCACCTGGTAGACCCGGTTCTCGAAGCTGTTGAGCGCGGCCAGCCGACCGTCGCCCCACAGGCCGATGCTGGCCAGCGCGTCTTGCACCACGTCGGGTGTGAGGGCGGTGTAGGGGTGGTGGTGGTGGGCGCTGTCAGATGGGTACATGCAGCCATTGTCGCCCGCTGGCCGTGCCAGAATTCGCGGATGCTCCGAGATCACACCCACCGCCGCCCGCCAGGCCATGCCCAACGGAACCGCATTTGAAACCCCAGAAAACTCTACAAGAACAGCTGCCCGAGCTGCGCGAAGGCCAGTCGGTTGAGCTGCTGCAAGAGCTGCACATCCTTACCCGCGAGGGCAAGCTCAACCAGGACACGCGGCGCAAGCTCAAGCAGGTCTACCACCTGGTGCGGTTTATCGAGCCGCTGCTGGCCGAGGTGCTGAACGCGCGTGGCGATGTGACGCTGGCCGACCACGGCGCCGGCAAGTCCTACCTGGGGTTCATCCTTTACGACCTGTTTTTCAAGTCCCGGACGTTGGGCTGGGTGACGGGGGTGGAAGCGCGCGCTGAGCTGGTGGCGAAATCGCAGGTGTTGGCCGCGCGGCTGGGCTTCGAGCGCATGCGTTTTCTGGCCACAACGGTGCAGCAGTCGCTGGGCCAACCCGACATGCCAGCCCGCTTCGATGTGGTCACCGCGCTGCATGCCTGCGACACCGCCACCGACGACGCGATCGCCTTTGGCCTGGCCAAGCAGGCGACCCACATGGTGCTGGTGCCATGCTGCCAGGCCGAGGTGGCGGGCGTGCTGCGCCAGCACAAGGCGCTGTCGCTGGCGGGAAAACCGCTGGCCGAGCTGTGGCGCCACCCGCTGCACACGCGCGAGTTCGGCAGCCAGATCACCAATGTGTTGCGCTGTCTGCAACTCGAATCGCATGGTTACGCCGTTACCGTGACCGAGCTGGTGGGCTGGGAACACTCCCTGAAAAACGAGCTGATTCTGGCCCGATGGGACGGCAGCGTGCGCCCAGCGCAGCAAGTGCGCGCGCGGCAACGTTTGTTGCAGGTGCTCCAAGAGCTGAACCTGCAGCCCCTCACCGAGCGGTTCGCCACCGCTGCCGAAGCGGCCTGAACCGCGGGGCCGAGCGGCGTCGGGGAACCGCTTACTTGGCGGCAGGCTTGGGCGCAGCCGGCTTGCCGGCTGCCGCTCCCGCGGTCTCGCCGATGCCCAGGCGCTTGGCGATGGTTAGCTCCAACGCCCGCACCTTGGGCTCAATGCGACCCTTGGTGTCGGGGATCAGCTTCTCCAGCAGCGCCTTTTGCATCTCCTCGGACTTGCTGCGGTATTTCACATAAACAGGTGACTCCAGCAACTCCTGGACCGCCACGATTTGCTTGAGTTCGTCTTCGGTGAACTGGCTTTCCAGCACCATGCCCACGGTGGACGGCGCCAGCTTGAGCGCACTGGCGCGCACCACCGGCACCGCCTCTTCGGCGTACTTCCTGGCGTCGGCCTGAAGCTGGCTGGCCACCGCCTGTTGCTGATTGGCTGGCACGCGCGCAGACAAGGCGGCACCTGCCTGGTCGAGCATTCGCGCGGCTGGCTGCTCGGCGACCTGGCGCGCCAGTGCCTCCAGGCCGGGCTGTTGTAACTTGAGCAACTTGGTGATCAGTTCTTTTTTAAGTGGGCTGCTGGCTGGCGCGGCGGGGGTGGATTGGGCGCAGGCCAAACTGGCGAGGCCGAGCAAGGTGGCGCCAACCAGGGCGCGGGGGTTGGGTGATTTCATGCGGCAGATGGTAGCCACAAACCGGTCTGTTTTGTGTCCAGCCAGGGCGACGCATGCACCGGACTGCGCACACGGGTGAGCTGGCGGGGCTTTTGTGGCGTGTGGCCGGGTGTGGCGGGTACCATTCCCTTGTTTCAAAAAACGGGGCTCGGGTGTTTTCAAACTCCTCCTTTCTGCTGCAGTCCATGGCTTGGCCGCTGGTGCTGCTGCTGGCCTGGTTCCTGGGCGAGCGGCTGCACCAGAGGTGGCAGGTACCGCGCGTCAGCAGCTATGTGTCGGTGGGGCTGATCGCCAGCCTGGTCAACCTGCCCGGTCTTACCGCCGAGGTGCAGGGCTTGGCGTTACTGGCCAACATCGCGCTCTCGCTGCTGCTGTTTGAGCTGGGTTACCGGATCAACCTGCGCTGGTTCCGCCACAACCCCTGGGTGCTGGCATTGGGTTTGGTGGAATCGTTGCTGACCTTTGCGTTGGTCTACCTCGCTGCGGGCTGGTTTGCGATGGAAACAGATGTGCGCCTGATCATCGCGGCGCTGTCCATTTCGGCGTCACCGGCCGGCATCGTGCGGGTGGCCAATGAGCTGCGCAGCGCCGGCCAGGTGACCGAGCGGGTGATGCATTTGTGTGCCATCAACTGCCTGGTGTCGGTGCTGGTGCTCAAGCTGCTGGTGGGCTACTGGACGCTTAGCACCTCTGGCGATTGGATGGCGGCGGCGCTGGGCAGTGTCTATGCCCTGCTGATCTCGATCGCCATGGGCACCTTGGCCGGGGTGGTCGTACCCTGGCTGCTGCGCCGCCTGGCCACCCGCGAGCGCGGTGTGACGGTGGTGTTTGCGCTGGCGCTGGTCTTGCTCACCACCATGTCTTATGGCCTGATGCTTTCCCCACTGCTGGCAGCGCTGGTGTTTGGCATCGTGGCGCGCGAGCGCCGGGTGCACCTCACCAGCGCGCAGCGCGGTTTTGGCACTGCGGGCGATCTGCTCACCCTGTTCTTGTTTGTCTACATCGCCTCCTTGCTCGACTGGGCGTCGGTGGGCGCTGGTCTCTTGATGGGACTGGTGCTGACTGTGGTCCGCACCGCGAGCAAGGTGGGGTGCAGCGTGGCTGCCGCGCGGCTCTCGGGCAGCACCGAGCGCAAGGGCTGGCTGACCGGCCTGGCGCTGACCCCGATGTCGGCGTTTGCCATTTTGCTCATCGAGCAAAGCCGCATTTATGGCTTTGCGCCGGCGGCCGAGGTGCTGGCGCTGATGGCCGGGATGATGCTGATTCAGGAGCTGTTCGGCCCGGTGGTCAGCCAACGCAGCCTGATGGCCGCCCATGAGACCCACGTGACCCAGGCCGACGGCCAGATCACCCGATCCGAGCTCTGACCCCATGCCCCTGGAAACCTTCAAATCCTCTCAGCCGCTCACCCTCGGGGTGGAGTTGGAGTTGCAGCTGGTCAACAGCCACGACATGGACCTCTCCAGCAGCGCCAACGATCTGTTGGAGCTGCTGCGGCGCAAGCCTTTCCCCGGCCTGGTCACGCCCGAGATGACGCAAAGCATGATCGAGGTGGCCACCGACGTGCACACCGAACACGGGCCGCTGTTGGCCCAACTGCAGACCATGCGCGACACGGTGGTGCGGGCCGGCGACCGGCTCAACATCGAAATCGCGGGCGGTGGCACGCACCCGTTTCAACGCTGGTTCGAGCAGCGCATTTTTTCCCAGTCGCGGTTCGAGGAACTCTCCGGTCTGTACGGCTACCTGGCCAAGCAGTTCACCGTGTTTGGCCAGCATGTGCATGTGGGCTGCGCCAATGCCGACGACGCGCTGTTTCTGCTGCATGCGCTGAACCGCTACGTGCCGCATTTCATCGCGCTGTCTGCCTCCTCGCCGTTTTCGCAGGGCGTGGACACATTGTTCGACTCGGCGCGACTGAACTCGGTGTTTGCCTTTCCGCTCAGCGGGCGCGCGCCGTTTGTGTTGCGCTGGGACGCGTTTGCCGAGGTGTATTTCACCAAGATGGAGTCGACCGGCGTGGTCAAGTCCATGAAGGACTTTTACTGGGATATCCGGCCCAAGCCCGAGTACGGCACCATCGAGCTGCGGGTCTGTGACACGCCGTTGACCGTGGAGCGTGCTGCTGCGCTGGCCTGCTACCTGCAGGCGCTGTGCCGCCACCTGCTGGAGCGCAACGAGCCGCCACCCGAAGAAGACGACTACCTCGTCTACACCTACAACCGGTTCCAGGCCTGCCGTTTTGGCCTGGAGGGCCAAATGGTCAACCCCAAGACGCGCGAGCGCATTGGTATCCGGGAAGATATTTTGGCCACCCTGCGCCGCCTGCAGCCGCATGCGCTGGCGCTCAACGCGCAGGCGGCGATGGACGAGATCGAGCGCACCGCCGGGCGCGACTTCAACCACGCCTGTTACCTGCGCCGGCGCTATGCCGAGACCGGCAGCGTGCAAGGCGTGGTGCGCGCCAGCGTGGACGCACTGCGTTGTGGGCCAGGCTGACATTTCAGCGCGCTTGGGCTGGAATTGCGGGCCATTTGCGGGCCATCTTGGGCTTTGTCGGGCAACTTCCTACAGACGGTATGGCGCCGCACCGACTTAACCTTTTGAAACAACAAAATTACAGTCTGTTTCACCAACAGCCCTTCGATTTTTCACCGTTTTCAGCAGGAGCCACCGCCATGAACGCCACACGCAGCCGCCTCAACCCCTTCTTCCTCATGCTCGACCCCGAGGCGGTGATCTCCGCCATGGAAAGCAGCACCGCCCTGTGCAGCCTGCGCCAGCGCATCTGCCGCCCGCTGGACAAGCCGCTGATCCCCAAAACCCACACCATCGACCGCATCGCGCTGCGCGACTTTGACGCGGTGATCGACAACGAAGGGTTCATGGATTGCGGGAATGACGCTTATGCAAAAGCCCAGCCAGCGTTGCAGCAGGCCATGCATTGATCTTCCCACGCGCCGCCCCCTGGGGTTGTGCGGCCTGCCGACCGCTCAACTTCAGGCATCGCTACTTGGCAAAGCGTCTTCTCGTCAACGCCAGCGCAATCCAGAACGAGCCCACCGCATAGACCAGCAACACCAGACCATGCAGCCAGGCCCGCTCGGGCCACTGGTCCATGAACAGCGGGCGCACCAGTTCCACCGCGTTGGTCAGCGGCAGCCAGTCCGAGATGTGGCGCACCACGGTTGGCAACTGCTCGCGTGGGAAGAAGACGCCCGAGAGAAACATCATGGGCGTGAGAAACAGGGTGAAGTAGTAGGTGAAAAAATCGTAGCCCTTGGCCAGGGCGTTGAACACCAGCGCTATGCAGGAAAACGCAATGCCCGCGCCGAGCAGAATCGGAATCGCCAGCAGCAGTTTGGGCGATTGGCTGATGCCCAGGGCCAGCATCACACCCATGATGGCGATCACGGCAAACAGTGCCTTGAAGCTGGCCCACAACATCTCGCCCAGCACCACGTCGTCCAGGCTCACTGGCGCATTCATGATGCCGTCCCAGGTTTTCTGCACATGCATGCGTGAAAACGCCGAATACAGCGCCTCAAAGCTGGCCGCGTTCATGGCGCTCATGCAGATGCTGCCGCTGGCCAGGAACAGGATGTAGGGCACCGCCACCATGCCCTGAGGTGTCGCCATGTTGACCTGGCCCACCAGCGCGCCCATGCCGTAGCCAAACGCCACCAGCCACATCAGCGGCTCGGCGATGTTGCCCACCAGGCTGGGAATGGCAAGCTTTTTCCACACAAGGAAATTGCGCAGAAACACCGGCCACCAGCGCATGGAGAGCCGCGGGGCGGACCAGAGGGAGGGGGTGGGGGAGGGGGAGGGGGCCGTGGTGGTTGTCATCAGCGTGTTCAGAAAGAGTGCCAGTTTGAATGAAGGGGCGTGGTGCCAGGACACCAGAGAACCGGCTTTGCCGGGCCGCCAGTGCCACCCCGTGAGAGACCGCGCGCAGCGCGGCGGCGGTGGGCTTTGCCTATCCGTCTTCTCTGATCTGTCGGCCGGTCAGCTTCAGGAACAAATCTTCCAGGTTCGCCGGCCGGTGCAGGGCGTGCAGTTCGGGCAGGGCCCTGAGAGCTGAGAGCAGCGGCATCGCTTGCGTGGTGTAGAAAAACACCGTCTCGCCGCTGACCTCCACCCGCGCCGCCAGCGCGCGCAGCGCCGCGTGTTCGGGGTTGTGGGCCAGCGCCAGCGCACCGTGCCCATACACCTCCACCACGTCAGGCTCCAGGTGCTGCGCGATCAGCTCGCGCGGCCGCCCTTCGGCGATTTTCTTGCCGTGGTCCAGCACCAGCAGGCGCGAACACAGCCGCTCGGCCTCGTCCATAAAATGGGTGGTGAGCAAAATGCTTTTGCCTTGCTGCAGCAGCGCCTGCAAGCGCTCCCACATCAGGTGACGGGCCTGCGGGTCCAGGCCGGTGGTGGGCTCGTCGAGCAGCAGCAGGCGCGGGTTGTTGACCAGGGCGCGCGCCAGCGACAGGCGCCGCTTCATGCCGCCCGAGAGTTCGCCCGGTTTGGCGTCGGCCTTGTGTGCCAGCGCGGCGAAATCGAGCAGTTGCGGGACGCGGGGCGCGATGTCGGTTGTGCGCAGGCCGAAATAGCGGCCATAGACCAGCAGGTTCTCAGCACAGGAAAAATCAGGGTCCAGCGTGTCCATCTGAGTCACCACGCCGAGCTGCTGTTTGATCGCCAGCGCATCGCGCGGCATTTGCAAGCCAAAGGCGGTGATGCTGCCGGCATCGGGCGCGGTCAGCCCAAGGCACATGCGGATGGTGGTGGTCTTGCCTGCGCCATTGGGCCCGATCACGCCCAGGCACTCGCCCGGCGCAATCTCGAAAGACAAATCGTCGACCACCTTGGCTGCGCCGTAACGTTTCACGAGGTGGTGGCAGGCAAACAGAGGTTCGGTCATGGGCGGCATTGTGCCCGCGCGGCGTTGGCCAGGCTGGCCGCTGGGAAAGAGGCGCCGCCTACAATCCCGCCAGCCCCGCACCCAGGGCTCTCTTTGTCAGAAAACCCTTCTTTTGCCGTGGCCACATCGCTCTCCGTTTCTCTCCAACACCTGCTGCCCAAGCAGGCAATCACCCGCTTCGCTGGTTTCGTGGCACGGTCCGAGTGGGGTGCTGCCACGCACGCCATCATTCGCTGGTTTGTGGGCCGCTATGGCGTGAACATGGCCGAGGCAGCAAACCCGGACCCGGCGGCGTACAAGAGCTTCAATGCTTTTTTCACCCGCGCGCTCAAGCCCGGCGCGCGCCCGCGGTCGTCAGCCGCTTTTGTCTGCCCGGTCGATGGTGCGATCAGCCAATTCGGCCGCATCGAACGCGACCAGATTTTTCAGGCCAAGGGCCACCACTACACCACCCAAGCGCTGGTGGGCGGCGACGCGGCGTTGGCCGCCCAGTTTCAAGACGGCGCGTTCGCCACCATCTACCTCAGCCCCAAGGACTACCACCGCGTCCACATGCCGGGCGCTGCCTCGCTGCGCCGCATGTTCCATGTGCCAGGCGATTTGTTTTCGGTGAATCCGGCGACCGCGCAGGGGGTGTCTGGCCTGTTCGCGCGCAACGAACGGGTGGTGTGTGTGTTTGACATGCCGCCTGGGGCGGATGGCGCGGTGCGCCCCTTTGCGCTGGTGCTGGTGGGCGCCACCATCGTGGGCAGCATGTCCACTGTGTGGCACGGCGTGGTGAACCCATCGCGCCCCGGCCACCTTCGCGAATGGACATACGACGACGCTGCGCTGGACTTTGAGCGTGGCCAGGAAATGGGCAGCTTTCTGCTCGGCTCCACTGTGGTCTTGCTCTGGCCGCAAAACACCATCGCCTTCAACCCGCAGTGGGCGCCCGGCCAGCCGGTGCGCCTGGGCGAGGCGATGGGTGGGCTTTTCACCCAACAACCCTGACGACACCCCCATGACCACCTTTGGAACGCCGCTCTCCCCTTCGGCCACCCGCGTCATGCTGCTGGGCAGCGGCGAACTGGGCAAAGAGGTGTTGATCGCCTTGCAGCGCTTGGGTGTGGAGACCATCGCTGTTGACCGTTACGCGAACGCGCCGGGCCAGCAGCTGGCGCACCACGCGCGCACCATCACCATGAGCGACCCGGTGCAACTGAAAGCGCTGATTGAGGCCGAGCGACCGCACCTGGTGGTGCCCGAGATCGAAGCGATCGCCACGCCCGTGCTGGAAGAGCTCGAAGCCGCTGGCGTGGTTCGTGTGATCCCCACTGCGCGCGCTGCGCGCCTGACAATGGACCGAGAGGGTATCCGCCGCCTGGCAGCCGAAACGCTGGGCCTGCCCACCAGCCCGTACCGCTTTTGTGATTCGCTGGCCGAGTTATCGGCGGCGATTGAAGGCGCGGGAGGTGAAAAGGGCATTGGCTGCCCCTGCGTCGTCAAGCCGGTGATGAGTTCGTCGGGCAAAGGCCAGAGCAAGATCGACGGACCGGACGATGTGCAGGCGGCCTGGGACCATGCGATGGCCGGCGGACGTGTCGGCCCGGGCCGCGTGATCGTCGAAGGCTTCATCGATTTCGACTACGAGATCACCCTTCTCACGGTGCGCGCGCTGGGCGCCGACGGCCAGGTGGAAACCCATTTTTGCGAGCCAATCGGCCATGTTCAGGTGGCGGGCGACTATGTGGAAAGTTGGCAGCCGCACCGGATGGCACCGGCCGCACTGGCACAGGCGCGCCGCGTGGCCAAAGCCGTGACCGACAACCTGGGCGAGGGCTTGGACGGCAAGCCCCCTGGGCTGGGCTTGTTTGGTGTGGAGCTGTTTGTGAAAGGCGATCGGGTCTGGTTCAGCGAGGTCAGCCCACGGCCGCACGACACCGGCATGGTGACCCTGGTCACACAGTGGCAAAACGAGTTTGAGTTGCACGCGCGCGCCATCCTCGGCCTGCCTGTGGACACCACGCTCAAGAGCCCAGGCGCCAGCGCGGTGATTTACGGCGGCGTGGACGCCACCGGCATCGTGTTCGACGGTGTGGAAGAGGCGCTGCGCGTGCCCAACAGCGACCTCCGCCTGTTTGGCAAACCCGAGAGTTTTGTCAAGCGCCGCATGGGCGTGGCGCTGGTGCATGACGCCGATGTGGAGCAGGCCCGCCGCCAGGCCAAGCTCGCGGCCAGCCGGGTCAGACCACGCCGGGCCTGAACCGGCGCAGCAGCGAGAGCCAAGCCAAGCCAAGCCGTCGCACCGATCTGCGGCAATCTCCTTGCGGTGGCTGCCGCCTCGCGGTACTTCAACGGCACTTCTGTGCAGTACACAGGGCTGGATAAGCGGCTTGGCCGGTGTTTCTGGCACCAATCGGGTCTTCAGGAATGCGGCAGCGCGCCGAAGATAAAGGCACCAACCCATGGCCAGCGCCCGCAAGGTACTGGCTTGCGCGGCCATGTCGAACCTCTCCACCGGACCGCGACGCGCTCGTCGTTCAAAAAAGACCACGATGAAAACACTCAAACAATTCTTTGGCACCGCGCTGGCTGCGGTCGCTCTGTTGGTGCTTCTGCTGGCTTTCGCCATCTTCCAGACAGGCCGCGCCAGCGACGGTCTCTCAGCCGCTTACGACACCCGCTTCGCCTCCTTGCAGCTCGCGGGCGAGCTGCGCGAAAGCTCGGACAACCTCACCCGGCTCGCCCGCACCTTTGTGGTCAGCGGCGACCCGATGTGGGCGCAGCAGTACCAGGAAGCGATCGATATCCGCAGCGGCATCAAGCTGCGCCCGGTCGGTGACGAAAAAACCCGCTGGGACTTCCGCCCCGACAACATGGCGCCGCGGGTGGCGCGCCAGCAGGGCGCCAGCAGCTCGGTGTCGTGGCTGGAGCGAATGAGGGCCGGCGGTTACACCAGGGGCGAGCTGGCCAAGTTGGCCGAGGTGGCGGCCAATTCTGACGATCTGGTGAAAACCGAGACGGTGGCGATGAACCTGGTCAAAGGCCGCTACGCCGATGGTCAGGGCGGTTTTACCCAGCTTGACGAACCCGATCTGGCCCTGGCCCGGAAGTTGCTACACGATGACCGATACCACGCCGGGAAGGCGGAGATCATGCAGCCCTTGAACGGGTTTTTCAGCCTGCTTGATGCGCGCACCAATGCCGCCGTGACCAGCGCTTTCGAGCGCCGCAATTTTTGGATCGGCGTCACGCTGGTGTTGGCAGCTTTGCTCTCAGCGGCGGCGCTGGGATTGCTGTGGATCGCGCGCCGCTGGATCGCCAGCCGCCTGGGCGCTGAGCCGCATGTGGTGGTGGCGGTGGTGCGCAAGGTGGCGCAGGGCAACCTGGCGCTGGCCATCGTCAACGAAAGCCGCGATCCTCACAGTCTGATGGCCGAGCTGCAAGGCATGGTGAGGGGTTTCAGCCAATCGGTCACACAGGTGCGCAGCAGCGCTGAGAGTGTGGCCAGCGCCAGCGCCCAGATTGCGCAGGGCAACAACGATCTGAGCTACCGCACCGAGCAACAGGCCAGCTCGCTGGAGGAAACAGCGGCGTCAATGGAGCAGCTCAGTGCCACTGCGACCCAGAACGCCGACAACGCCCGCAAGGCCAACCAGCTGGCGGCCAGCGCCAGCGTGGTGGCGCAAAAGGGCGGTGAGGTGGTGGGTCAGGTGGTGACCACCATGGACGCGATCAACGCCAGCAGCAAAAAGATCAGGGACATCATCGGTGTGATCGATGGCATCGCGTTCCAGACCAACATCCTGGCCCTCAACGCGGCCGTGGAGGCGGCGCGCGCTGGCGAGCAGGGCCGGGGTTTTGCGGTGGTGGCGGCCGAGGTGCGCAGCCTGGCCGGGCGCAGTGCCGATGCAGCGAAGGAAATCAAAGCGCTGATTGGCGCGAGCGTGGCGCGTGTCGAGCAGGGCTCGGCGCTGGTGAATCAGGCCGGCAGCACGATGGCCGAGGTGGTGGCCTCGATCCGCCGGGTGACGGACATCGTGCGCGAGATCAGCGCAACCAGCGCAGAACAAAGCTCGGGCGTGCTCCAGGTTGGTACCGCGATCACCCAGATGGACCAGGCCACACAGCAAAACGCCGCGCTGGTTGAAGAAAGCGCCGCCGCTGCCGACAGTTTGAAGATTCAGTCCATTCAGCTGGTGGATGCGGTGGCGGTGTTCACGCTCGGTTTGACCGGTGAAAACCAGCTGGCCACAGCTTGAATTTGGTTTGCTTTCTGCCCAGAAATGGCATCTGAGCGCTCACAAGCGCTGGCACAGACACAGGCCGAAGACGATCCCGCCACAGCGCCAGCGCCGCTCCCACAAAAGCCCGCTGTGCGCCGATGGCTGTTCAAGCTATTCGTGGCGCAGGGCGTCGATCGGGTTGAGCCGCGCGGCGCGGCGCGCTGGGAAATAGCCAAACACCACCCCGATGCCGGCCGAGAACAGGAAGCTCAGCAGGTTGACGCCGGGGTTGAAGACATAGGGCACATCCATCAAGGCTGACAGCCCGATGGAGGCGCCGGTGGCCAGCACGATGCCGATCAGGCCACCCAGCGCGGCCAGCACCACCGCCTCAATCAGGAACTGCATCAGCACCTCGCGCTCCAGCGCACCAATCGCCAGGCGCAAGCCGATCTCGCGGGTGCGCTCGGTGACGCTCACCAGCATGATGTTCATGATGCCAATGCCGCCCACCAGCAAGCTGACCGCAGCCACCGCGCCCAACAGCGTGGTCAGGATGCGGGTGGTGCCCGACAGGGTTTCGCCGAGCTGCTTGGTGTCGAGTACGTTGAAGTTGTCCTCGTCGCCCTGGCTTAGCTTGCGACGCTCGCGCATGAGCTGCGTCAGGCTGCTTTTCACACGCTCTGCGTTGCTGCCCTCGTGCATGGAAATCAGCAAGGTGTTGACGCGGGTGTTGCCGGTCAGGCGGCGTTGCAGGGTTTTGATGGGCACCAGCACCATGTCGTCCTGGTCGTTGCCGAAAGCGCCTTGTCCCTTGGCGCCGAGCACACCGATGATGTTGCAAGAGATCTGTTTGATTCGCAGGGGCTCGCCCAGCGCCTCGCGGTTGCCGAACAGCTCGCGGCGCACCGTCTCACCGATCACGCACACAGCCGAGCCAGCGCGCAGCTCGTCGCTGCTGAACTCGCGCCCGCTGGCCAGCGTCCAGTTGCCGATCTTCAGCCAGGCGTTGTCGCTGCCGGTGATCAAGCTGCTCCAGTTGCGGCCGTTGGCCACCAGGGTGGCGCCGGTGCGCGATTCGGGCGCGACCGCCGCCACACCGCCAATCTGGCTGGCAATCGCCTCGGCGTCGGCCACCTCAAACGAAGGCCCGCCACCGCCGCCGCCCGGCCCCCGGCGCTGGCCAGGGCGCAGCTGCAACAGGTTGGTGCCCAGGCCGGCGATCTGGCTTTGAATCGCCTGCGTGGCGCCGTTGCCCAGCGTCACCATGGTGATCACCGCACTGACCCCGATCACGATGCCCAGCACGGTGAGGAAGGAGCGCATCAGATTGCGCCGGATCGAACGCAGCGCGAGCAGCAAGGTGTTAAGCCACATCGCCGTACTCCTCTTTCTTGTCCAGGGTCTGTCCGAGCATGACTGGCTGCGGGTTGGCCTCGTCGCTGGCCACCACGCCGTCAACAAATCGCACGATGCGCCGCGCGTAAGCCGCCATCTCGCTCTCGTGGGTGACCATCAGCACGGTGATGCCCTGCTCGACATTGAGGCGCCACAGCAGCTCCATGATTTCTTTGCTGCGCGCGGTATCCAGGTTGCCAGTGGGCTCGTCGGCCAGCAGCACGGCGGGCTCGGTGACGATGGCGCGCGCGATCGCCACCCGCTGCTGCTGGCCGCCCGATAGCTCGCCGGGCGTGTGGTGTTCCCAGCCTTTCAGGCCCACAGCGTCGAGCGCGCGCGCTGCCATGGCGTGGCGCGAGGTGGCAGGCTCGCCGCGGTAAATCAGCGGCAGTTCCACGTTTTCCAGCGCCGATGTGCGCGCCAGCAAATTGAAGCCCTGGAACACAAAGCCCAGGTAGCGCCGGCGCAAGCGCGCGCGCTGGTCGCGGCTGAGGGCCTGCACCGGCACAGACTGAAATTCGTAGACCCCAGCGCTGGGCGTGTCCAGGCAGCCCAATGTGTTCATGGCGGTGGATTTGCCCGAGCCGCTGGGCCCCATGATGGCGACGAACTCGCCGCGTTGGATGTCCAGATCCAAGCCCTTGAGGGCCTGGAAGGCGGTGGGGCCTTCGCCGTAGACCTTGGTGATGCCGCGCAGTCGAATGAGGGGTCTGGCATGGGCTTCGCGGTCTGGCGCCGGATCGCTTGGGTTCGCTGGCAATGGTGCAGCGAGAGGGCCATCGGGGCTGCCGCTGGGCCGTTCCAAGACAGGCCCAGCCCCCTCGGGGAGCGGCGGCCGGCGCAGCGGCAGAAGGTTGGAATCGTCTGCCATCGTCACTGCCCTGCGCGTTGATCCACGATCACGGCCAGCCCAGCCGACAGGCCTTCGCCGCTCACCTCGGTGTTGCGCCCGTCGGTGATGCCGGTGGTGACAGCCTGCGACGTGGGCTGGCCGTCTTTCAGAACCCAGACCTGGCGCTGGCCGGGGGCGCCCGGGTCGTTGCCCGCAGACTTGCGCTCGCCAGAGCGGCGCGGGCCTGAGAACATGCGGCTGAGTATGCTGGTGCTGCCAACCGTCGGCCTGGTTGTGGTCGGGTTGAAGCGCAGCGCGGTGTTGGGCACCAGCAGCACGCTGTTTCGTTCGGTGGCGATGATGGTGGCGGATGCGGTCATGCCTGGGCGCAGGCTCAGGTCGCTGTTGTCCACATCGAGGGTGGTCACATAGGTCACCACGTTGTCGGTTTTGGTCGAGCCAAAGTCCACCCGTTCAACCGCGGTGGGGTAGCGCCTTGAGGGGTAAGCGCTCACGGTGAAGGTGGCTTTCTGGCCCACCTTCACCGCACCCACATCGGCCTCGTCCACGTTCACCTCGAGCTGCAGCTGGGTGAGGCTTTCGGCGATTCGGAACAGAATCACCGCCTGCAGCGAAGCCGCCACTGCGTTACCGGCATCGACCGAGCGGCTGAGCACCACGCCATCGATGGGTGAGCGCACCGAGGCCTTGCTGAGGTTGGTCTCGTCGGTGGAGACGTTGGTTCGCACCACGGCCACATTGGCCTGCGCGCTGGCTTGCGCGGCCAGCGCGCGATCAACCGCTGCGCGGCCTTGGTCGAGTTCTGCCCCCGAGGGCACCTTGCCGTCGGAGAGCCTGGACACCTCTTCGAAGCGCGCCAGCGTGGCCTGTGACTCTTTCACCGTGGCCGCGCTCTGAGCCAGAGCGGCCTGGGCGGCAGCGAGCGAGGCGCGCGAGCGCTGCACCTGGTCTTTCAGCTTGGCGGTGTCGAGTTCGACCAGCACCTGGCCGGCGCTGACGCGGTCGTTCACATCGACCAGCACCCGGCGCACCGTGCCTGAGAGCTCGCTGCCGATATTGACCGCGCGCGTGGGCTGCAGTGTGCCGTTGGCCGAGACGGTGAGGGTGATGTCCCCCGTGCGCAGCGGCTCGGTGACAAACACCGGGGCGTTGTTGTTGGCTTTTTGCGCCTGCCAATACAGAACACCGCCCACGATCAGCAGCAACGCAAGCACACCAAACCACAGTGTGGGGCGGCGCCACCAGCGTGGGGCGCTGTTGTCACCCAGCAGGGCTTGCAGGGCGGGATCGGTGGGCGGGGTGCTGTTTTTCTTCATGGCGTGGGTTGCGGTTTCTTGGTGTGGATTCAGCGTGCTGCGCTGCCAGGGGGCGCGCCGCGGGCTGCTCCGGTAACTGGCTGCCCACCGATGCTGACTTCGGCATCTGGCTGCCAGCCGCCGCCGAGGGCTTTGTAGAGCCGCACATGGTTGCTGCTGAGACTGCCCTGGGTATTGGCCACACCGTCCTGTGTGGTCAGCAGGAGGCGCTGGGTGCTGAGCACGGTGTCGAAGCTGATCAGGCCACTTTGGTAGCGCTGGCGCGCCAGCAGATCGGCGTTGGCGGCGGCGGTGCTGGCGGTTTGCAGACGGGCCAAGCGCTCGGTGTCGCCACGCAGCGCGGCCAGCGTGTCTTCCACTTCTTGCAGCGCGGTCAGCACCGTGCCCTGGTAGGCGGCGCGCGCTTGCTCCACGCTGGCCTGCTGGGCACGGGCCTGTGCCACCAGTGCGCCGCCATCGAACAGGGGCGCAGACACGCTGGCCAACAGCGAACGCAGCACCGAGGCGCTGTCGGTCAGGTTGCCCAAGGCAAGCGCGGACAGGCCAAGCGAGCCGCCCAGGCGAAAGCTCGGGTAGCGCGCCGCCTCGGCCGCGCCAAGACGCGAAAGCGCTGCTTGCACGCGGCGCTCGGCCGCGCGCACGTCGGGCCGCTGGCGCAGCGTCTCGGCCGGAAACGCCAGCGCCAGATCTGCGGGCGCGGTGGGGATGGGGGTGGCGGTGGCCAGCGTGGCAGCCAGGGCGCCTGGCGCCTGGCCGGTCAGCACCGCGAGCGCGTTCAGGGCCTGCGCCACGCTGGTTTGCAGCGTGGGCAACTGCGCCTCGGTCTGGGCGGTGGCGCTCACCGCTTGCTCCAGTTCCAGAGAAGACAACAGCCCGGCCTGGGCGCGCCAGCGGGTGATTTGCAGCGTTTCCTGCTGGGTGGCGAGGTTGCTCTGCGCGATCGCCAGCCGGGTTTGCAGCGCACGCAGGTTGATGAAATTGACCGCCACCTCGGCGGCGAGTGACACTTGCACGTTGCCCAGGCTGGCCGCGCTGGCCAGCGCATCGGCTGCGCTGGCATCGGCCACGCTGCGGTTGCGGCCAAAAATGTCGGGCTCCCAGCTGGCATCGAAGCTGGCCTGGAAGCGGTTACCGGCGCGGGCGTTGCCGGCCTGGCCGCGCTGGGCCGAGGCTGAGACGCCCAGCGAGGGGCCGAGGCCCGCAGCCTGTGCGTCGGCCAGCGCCCGCGCCTGGCGCAGCGCGGCCTGGGCGCTTTGCAGGTTGGTGTTGGCGCGCAGCGACTGTGCGACAAGGTCGGTGAGCGTGGGGTCGTTGAAGCGCTGCCACCAAGCGGTGAGCGGCGCCGGTTGCGCGCTGGCTGCCTGCGGCGCGGCTGACCAAGCCGCAGGTACCGCGACCACCGGGGCCTCAGCTGGGTGCGGCAGCAAGCTGGAACATCCAGCCAACGCGAGCACCAGAAGCAAGGGCAGGTTGCGCAAGGGGTGTGAAGGTGGTCCGACAGCGGGGGCGTGCATGGGTGGGCAGTGGGGGTAAATGCAATCCAGGGTGCTGGGCCGGTGGCTTGTCAAGGCACAGCCCCAATTGTGATCCGGCTGTGTACCGGCTCGATCCGCCCAGGTGAAGTTTCGGTCAACCGGTCGCACTGGTGGCTTAGGCTCAAGCTCAAGCTCAAGCTCAGGCTCAGGCTCAGGCTCAAGCTCAAGCTCAAGCTCAAGCTCAAGCTCAAGCTCAAGCGACAGCCTCGCCCGGCGGTCCAGCCAGCGGCTGCGAAAGGTGCAGCGTCTGCGTCGGAAAGGCGATCTCGGCACCATGGCGCTCAATCACGCGACCGATGGCAATCAACACATCTTGCTTGACCTCGTGGAATTTCACCCAGTTGGTGGTGTGGGTGAAGGTGTAGATCATGATGTCCAGCGAGCTGGCGGCGAAGGCGTTGAAGTTGACGATCAGTGTCTGGCTGGAGTCGATCTCCGGGTGCTCGCTCAGCAGCGTGCGGATGTCGTTCACGATCGCCTCGATCTGTCCAAAGTCTTCGTAGCGCACACCCACCGTTTCCTTCAGGCGGCGGTGGCTCATGCGCGAGGGGTTCTCCACCACGATGGTGGTGAACACCGCGTTGGGTACGTAAATCGGGTTTTTGTTGAATGCGCGGATGCGGGTGTGGCGCCAGCTGATGTATTCCACCGTGCCCTCAATGCTTTTGTCGGGTGAGCGGATCCAGTCGCCGACGCTGAACGGGCGGTCCAAGTAGATCGTGAGACCACCAAAAAAATTGGCCAACAAGTCTCTGGCCGCCAAGCCCACCGCAATGCCGCCGACGCCGCCCAAGGCGAGCAGGGCGCCGACGTTGAAGCCCAGTGTGTTGGCGGCCATGACGGCGCCAACCACCACCACCAGCAGGCGGCCGAGTTTGCTTATGGCGTGGATGGTGGTGAGATCGAAGTCCTGCCCCGAATCGCGCCCACGCTCGATGGTGCGATCGGTCAGCAGCGCGATGAACTTCCAGACAAACCAGGCCACGGACAGCACGATGGCCACGTTACGCGCTTGCGTCACCCCTTCGGTGAAATCTGGCTCGGGCCACTGCGCGTGCAGCACCCGGGCGATCCACCAAAGCGCCACCACCACAACGATCACGCGGGTGGGACCGCGCGCGGCGGCGACCAGCGCCTCGTCCCAGGCAGCCCGCGAGCGCATGGCAAGGTGCTCCAGCTGATCAAACAACACCCGGATCACCTGGTTGGCCACCAACGCCAGCAACAAAATGGCCAGCACCATGGCCAGCCAGGCTTCGATGCCCAGGGTCTGAATGAAGAACTCTCGTGTCGAGTGCATGCGCCAAACGCCCCTTGAATTTATTGAAAAGCCACTTCGGCGAAGCTGCGCAACTTGCGGCTGTGCAGCTGTCCCGAGCCGCCTTCGCGTAGGCGCTCCACCGCACGAATGCCGATGCGAAGATGTTGGTCGACCCGCTCGCGGTAGAAATGGTTCGCCATGCCCGGCAGTTTGATCTCGCCGTGCAGCGGCTTGTCGCTGACACAGAGCAGGGTGCCGTAGGGCACACGAAAGCGAAAACCGTTGGCCGCGATGGTGGCGCTTTCCATGTCCAGCGCAACCGCGCGACTCTGGCTGAAGCGGCGCTGCGGCGTGTTGTTGGGCAGCAGTTCCCAGTTGCGGTTGTCGGTGCTGGCCACGGTGCCGGTGCGCATGATGCGCTTGAGTTCGCTGGGCGGCAGGTTGGCCACATCGGCCACCGCGCCTTCCAGCGCAAGCTGTATCTCGGCCAGCGCGGGGATCGGCACCCACAGCGGCAGCTCCTCGTCGAGCACATGGTCTTCGCGCACATAGGCGTGCGCCAGCACATAGTCGCCGAGTTGCTGCGAGCTGCGCAGCCCAGCGCAGTGACCGATCATCAGCCAAGCGTGCGGGCGCAGCACGGCGATGTGGTCGGTGATGGTTTTGGCATTGGACGGGCCGACGCCGATGTTGACCATGGTGATGCCGCTGCGGTCGGCGCGCATCAGGTGGTAGCCGGGCATTTGCGGCAAGCGGGGCGGTGCCAAGCCGAGTGCGTCAACCGCCTCGGTGGGCAGGCCGCTGCGCCGTGTCACCAGGTTGCCGGGTTCCACAAACGCGGTGTACTCGCTGCCCGGGTTGGCCATTTCCGCGTGACCCAGGCGGATGAACTCGTCGATGTAGAACTGGTAGTTGGTGAACAGCACGAAGTTCTGGAACCACTCGGGTGCGGTGCCGGTGTAGTGGCGCAGGCGCTGCAGTGAGTAATCGACCCGTGGCGCGGTGAACAGCGCCAGCGGCTGGGCCTCGCCGGGGCGTGGCTCATAGGTGCCGTTGGCGATGCCGTCGTCCATTGCGGTGAGGTCGGGCAGGTCGAACACGTCGCGCATCAGCGCTCGCCGCTCTGCGCTCAGCTGGCCTTCCACATGCTCATGCTCGGCAAAAGAAAAGTGAATCGGAATGGGCTGGCTGCTGGTGCCCACCTCCAGCTCGCCGCCGTGGTTCTCCAGCAGCAGCTCAAACTGCTGGAGCAAATAGGAGCCGAAGAGATCGGGGCGGGTCAGCGTGGTCTCGAACCGACCAGGGCCGGCCACAAAGCCGTAGCTCAGGCGCACCGATCCTGTCTTTGATGCGCTTCCCGTACACAGCCGCACAAACGGGTAGCAGGCGCGCACGCGCGTCTGGCGGAACTCGCCACCGGCCACAAACTCGCGCATGGCGAGGCGCAGGTGGTCGACACCGCGCTGGTAGATGGCCTGCACCTGCGCCAGGGCAGCGGCCGGGTCGCGGAAAAAAACGGGGGCAGTGAAATCGGGTGTTTTGTGCATGGCTTCGATTGTGACCAAGCCATGTGACACCGGCCATGGCCGAGCTGGTTTCCCGGGCTTTGGCCGACCCACACCCGCCGACGCGCCACAGACCCCGCTGCCCGGGTTTGTGACAAACCCTCAGCTGCGCGTCGCCTCGCGCATGGTCACAAATTCTTCCGCCGCTGTCGGGTGGATGCCGATGGTGCTGTCGAACAATGCTTTGGTGGCGCCCGCCTTCATTGCCACCGCAAAGCCCTGCACGATCTCGCCCGCGTCTGGGCCGACCATGTGCAGGCCGATCACCTGGTCGCTCGCGGTGTCCACGATCAGCTTCATCAGCGTGCGCTCGCTGCTGCCCGATAGCGTGTGCTTGAGTGCTCTGAACTCGCTGCGAAAGACTGTGATGGCGCCGAATTCATCGCGCGCTTTTTCCTCGCTGAAGCCCACGGTGCCGATGTTGGGGTGGGTGAAGACAGCGGTGGGAATGAACTCGTAGCTCATGTCGCGCGGCGCCTTGCCGGCCGCTGGGCCGAACAGCTGGTCAACCACCGCCATGGCCTCACCGAGTGCCACCGGCGTGAGCTGCACCCGGCTGGTGACATCGCCCACCGCGTAAATGTGGGGCACATTGGTTTGGTAACGATCGTTGACGATCACCTCGCCCTGAGCACCTTGGGCCACACCCAGGGTCTCCAACCCCAAATCGGCAACGTTGGGCACGCGCCCGGTGGCGTAGAGCACCGCGTCGGCCATCACAATGCTGCCATCCTCGCACTCCACACGAAGGCCGTCGTCGGTCTTTTGCAAGCTGATCACCCCAGCATTGAGCCGCTGGTCGACGCCGGACTTGACCATCTCCTGGGCAACAAAGTGGCGAATTTCTTCGTCGAAACCCCGCAACACCTGCCCGCCGCGGTAGAGCTGCGTCACCTTGGAGCCCAGACCGTTGAAGATGGAGGTGAACTCGCAGGAGATATAGCCGCCGCCCACCACCAGCAAGCGCTTCGGAAAGGGCTCCAAGTCGAAGATTTCGTTGGAGGTGATGACATGTTCGCGGCCCTGAAAGTGCGGCACGAAAGGTGTGCCGCCGGTCGCTATCAGAATGTTCTTGGCGGTGAATTGCTGGTGGCCTGAGCTGCCGTCTGCAAGCCGGGTGGCCAATGTGATCGCATGTTCGCCTTCCAGACGGGCAAAGCCGTCGAGCATGGTCACGCCAGAGCCATGCAGCAGGTTGCTGTAGACGCCGTTGAGACGGCTGATTTCTTTCTCTCGGTTGGTCTTGAGCGTGGACCAGTTGAGAGCAGGTGCCTCGCCCTCCCATCCAAAACCGGCCGACTCGTGAAAGCTTTCGCCGTAGTTTGCTGCGTAGCTGTAGAGCTTTTTTGGAATGCAACCCACGTTGACGCAAGTGCCGCCCAAGCCGTCGGTGCCCAACATCTCGGCCAGCGCCACGCGCGCACCTCGCTGGGCGGCCATGCGCGCGGCGCGCACGCCGCCGCTGCCGCCCCCAATAACAAAAAGATCGAAGTCAAATGAAGCCATGTCGCAGAATCCTTGTATGAAGCATTGATGGTAAGTCGCATGGAGAATCCACACATGACCAACACCGCCAACACCCCCCCCACGCCCCGCTTGACCGTGATCCTGGGTGGCACCGGCGGACTCGGCGCGGCGCTGGCCCAAACCATGGTGGCGCGCGGCGAGACGGTGCTCGCCATCGGACGGCACACCGACCCTGCGATCGATTACACGCAACCCGAATCGGTTGCCGCCTGCGCACAGCGGGTGGCCGATCGTCTGGCGCAGCGCGGCGAAACGCTGGCCCACCTCATCGTGGCCACGGGCTTTTTGCACGGCGAGACCGCGGCGGGCGCGCGCGCCGAGCCCGAGCGTTCGTGGCTGCACCTGGAGGCCGGCGCTCTCACGCACAGCTTCGCGGTCAATGCCATCGGCCCAGCTCTGGTGATGCGCCATTTCCTGCCGCTGCTGCCACGTCAGGGGCCTTGCCAGGCAGCGTTTTTCTCGGCCCGGGTGGGCAGCATCGGCGACAACGCGCTCGGTGGCTGGTACGCCTACCGGGCGGCAAAGGCGGCGCTGAATCAGCTGGTGCACACCGCCGCGATCGAACTGGCGCGGCGCAACCGTGAATCGGTCTGTGTGGCGTTGCACCCAGGCACAGTAGAGACGCCGCTGTCGCAGCCGTTTGCAAAAACCGGGTTGAAGGTGCGCCCGGCCGAGGTGGCCGCAGCCGAGTTGGTCGCGGTGATGGACGGGCTGACCGCCGCCCAGACCGGCGGCTTCTTTGACCACCAAGGGAAAACCGTGCCCTGGTGACGTATTTGGCGCTGACGAAACTGCCGCCAGACAGCGAGGGAGTCAGCCCAGGGCACAGCGGGACTGGCTTTGCCAGACCGCCAGTGCCGCCCCCTGGGGGGTGACGCCGCAGGCGGCGCGGGGAGGCATGGTCCTGCGGCGCCGGGGGCTAGTACCGATAAACCCCGCGGCCGGTTTTTCGACCCAGCCAACCAGCTGCCACCATTTCTTTCAGCAGCGGCGCTGGGCGGTACTTGCCGTCGTTGAACTCGGCCATGTAAACGTTCATTACCGCTAGGCAAACATCCAGGCCAATCATGTCGGCCAGGGCCAGCGGGCCGATCGGCTGGTTGGTGCCGAGCTTCATGCCGGCGTCGATGTCTTCTGGCGTCGCCAGGCCTTCGGCCAGCACGAAAAAAGCCTCGTTGATCATCGGCACCAAGATGCGGTTGACCACGAAGCCAGGCGCATTTTTGACCGTGATCGGTGACTTGCCCAGGCGCTCGGCCAGCGCCTTCACCGCGTCGTGCGTCGCGTCGCTGGTTTGCAGGCCACGGATGATTTCCACCAGCGCCATCATAGGCACCGGGTTGAAAAAATGCATGCCGATGAAGCGGTCGGCGCGCTGCGTGGCGGCGGCCAGTTTGGTGATGCTGATCGAGCTGGTGTTGGTGGCCACGATGACCTCGGGTGCCAGCAAGCTGTCGAGCTGCTGCAGGATCTTGACCTTGAGCCCCTCGCTCTCAGTCGCGGCCTCGATCACCAGTTGTGCGTCTTTCAGGTCGTCGTAGCGGGTCGAGCCCTGAATCAAGGCGAGCGCGGCTGCTTTGTCGGCAGCGCTGATTTTCTCTTTCTTGATCAAACGGTCCAGGCTGGCGGCCACGCTCGCCAGGCCTTTGTCGATCGCGGCCTGGTTGACGTCGACCAGCACCACGTGAATGCCGTGGGTGGCGCAGGCCTGGGCGATGCCGTTGCCCATGGTGCCCGAGCCGATGATGCCGACGGTTTGGATGGTGTTGCTCATGCTGGAATCGCTCCTGAAAAGATGAAGAAAAAGTGGTGCTGATAAAGGGTTTGGCGCTGTAGTGCCGCTGCAGCGCCGCTGCAGAGTCGCCCAGGCGTCGCCCATGGTGGACGCGCCGACCGCGCGTCGCAGCCCTGTGCTAACTTGATCTCGGATTGTCCCGCATGGTCCGAAGCTCCCCTGCCTTGGGCGCTTCAGCGGTTTGTATCAACCCCCGGTTTGTGTGGCCAGCGCCCCGCAGATCGCTTTGAGGTGTGTTTATGTACGACTGCATCATCATTGGTGGCGGCTCGGGCGGCAGCGTGCTTGCCGGGCGCTTAAGTGAAGACCCAGCGGTCCGCGTGGCGCTGCTGGAGGCGGGCCCGGCCGACCGCAGCGTGTTGATTCACTGCCCGGCTGGCCTGGCGTTGATGGCCAAGTACGAGCTCAACGGCTGGGGCTACAACACGGTGCCGCAGCCAGGGCTCAACGGCCGGTGCGGCTACCAGCCGCGCGGCAAGGTGCTGGGCGGGTCGAGCTCGATCAACGCCATGGTCTACGCGCGTGGTGTCGCGTGGGACTACGACCAGTGGGCTGCGCGGGGCAACCCCGGCTGGTCGTGGGCCGACGTGCTGCCTTACTTCAGGCGCTCAGAACACAACGAGCGCGGCGCCGATGCGCTGCACGGTCAGGGCGGCCCGCTGCATGTCATGGATTTGCGCAGCCCCAACCCGTTTTTGCCCGCCTACATCGAGGCCGGCAAGCAGGCAGGATACAAATACAACCCCGATTTCAACGGCCTTGAACAAGAGGGCGTAGGCGCCTACCAGGTGACGCACAAGAACGGCGAGCGCTGGAGCGCCGCCAAGGGCTACCTCACGCCGCACCTGGGCCGCGCCAACCTCACCGTGATCACCCAGGCGCTCACCAGCCGGGTGCTGACCGAGGTGGTGGACAGCCAGCCGCGCGCCATTGGCGTGGTCTATCGGGGCGAGGGCGGGCGCGGCAATGTGCAAACGCTGCTCCTCAAGCCGGGTGGTGAGGTGCTGCTGTGCGCGGGTTCGTTTGGCTCGCCGCAACTTCTCATGCTGTCGGGCATCGGCCCCGCCGACCACCTCAAACAACACGGCATTGCGGTGGTGCACGAACTGCCAGGGGTCGGTGAGAACCTGCACGACCACCCCGATGTGGTGATCGTGGTCAACGCGCCCAAGGTGAGCGACCTGGTTGGCCTGTCGCTCAAAGGCATGGTCAGCATGCTGCGCGGCGTCTTCGAGTGGCGCCGCTCGCGCAGTGGCCTGCTCACCAGCAACTTCGCCGAAGGCGGCGGCTTCATCAAGAGCGCGCCCACCGAGGCCATACCCGACCTGCAGTGGCATTTCGTGGTGGGCAAGCTGGTGGACCATGGCCGCAAGACGGTGTTTGGCCACGGCTATTCTTGTCATGTCTGTCTGCTGCGCCCCAAGAGCCGTGGCACGCTGCGCCTGGCCAGCGCCGACCCCCAGGTGGCACCGCTGATCGACCCCGGTTTTCTGAAAGACCCGGACGACATGGCACGCATGGTGTGTGGCTTCAAGCTCACACGCCGCCTGTTGCAGCAAAGTGCGCTCACCCGTTTCGGTGGTGTGGAATCCAAAGCGTCTGCCTCGGCGCAGAGCGATGCGCAGATTGAGCAGTACATCCGCAACCACGCCGACACGATTTACCACCCGGTCGGCACCTGTCGCATGGGACGCGATGCGATGGCGGTGGTCGATGCGCGGCTGCGCGTGCACGGGGTGGGTCGGTTGCGGGTGGTCGATGCCTCGGTCATGCCGCAGGTGGTGGGGGGCAACACCAACGCGCCGGTGATCATGATGGCGGAGAAGGCGGCCGATATGATTCGCGAGGACCGCCGCGCTGACAAGACGGCGTCACCGCTTGTTGCATCACACACCCCGTCTCAGGAGACCACCGCATGATTCTCGAACACGCCGATATCCGCATCGACCCAGCCCAGTCCAACGCGTTCGAGGAAGCGATTGAGCGCGCTGCGCGCACCGTGATCTCAAGCGCCAAAGGCTTTCAGGGCTTCAAGGTCAACCGCAGCATCGAAAGCCCGGGCCGCTACCTGCTCACGATCCACTGGGACACACTGGAAGACCACACGGTGGGTTTTCGCGAGTCGTCCGCATTCGCGGATTGGCGCGCTATCGTTGGCCCCTTTTTCGCGGCACCGCCGGTGGTTGAACACTTCGAGCTGGTGAGCCATAGCTGACTCCCCCCCCCCCGCCCCTGCTGAGCCGAGCGGCGCGCCAGGGCCCAAAGGACTGCACGGGCCGACTGGCCTTGCCAGATCGGCGGTGGCCTGGTTTAAGGCATCACGCGCCAGAGAAAAGTTGGGTGTTTAAGGGAGTTCAAGCCAGAACGCCGCGAAACCAGTTATCCCGTGCCGCCAGCGTTGCCCCCTTCAGGGGGTGACGCGCCACAGGGGCTGCGGAGGTAGGTGAATCACGGCGTCGCATGGGGCGGTTTTTTCCTCATCAGCGTTGACTTCCCAAACAGACTTTCGATCAGATCCACCGCCACTTGCGCTGTGCGGTTGCGCACATCAAGCGCGGGGTTGACTTCCATCACGTCCATCGAGGCCAGGCGCCCGGTGTCGGCGATCATTTCCATGCAGAGCTGGGCTTCGCGGTAGCTTGGGCCGCCAGGCACGGTGGTGGCCACGCCGGGGGCTATCTCGGGGTCGAGAAAGTCGACGTCGAAACTCACATGCAGGTGGGTGCTGTCGTCCATCCCCGCCAGCGCCTGCTCCATCGTATGGCGCATACCCATCTCGTCGATGTAGCGCATGTCGAACACCTCCAGCCCGTGCTCGTGCACGAAGCGCTTCTCGCCCGCGTCCACGCTGCGGATGCCGATCTGGCGCACGACCGACGGCGAAATGGCGGGTGTGGTGCCGCCCATGCTGGTGAGCTCGGCCGGGCCGAAGCCGCACAGCACCGCCACCGGCATGCCGTGCGTGTTGCCACTGGGCGTGAGCGTGGCGGTGTTGAAGTCGGCATGGGCGTCCAGCCACAGCACGCGCAGCTGCTTGCCGGTTTCCCGGCAGTGGCGCGCCACCGCGCTGACCGAGCCGATGCCCAGACAGTGGTCGCCACCCAGCACCATAGGCAAAGCCCCTTGCGCCAAAGAATCGCGTACCGCTGCGTGCAACGCCTCGTTCCACGCCACCACCTCGCGCAGGTGCCGGTAACCTTCTTCGGGCACTCGCCAGGGGTTCGCCGGACCGCTCAGGTTGCCGCGGTCGTGCACCCGCAGGCCGTGGCTCTCCAGCGCCTTGGCCAGCCCGGCCACGCGCAGTGCCTCCGGGCCCATCGATGCACCGCGCGCACCTGCGCCGATGTCGGTGGGTACGCCAATCAAATGGATGGTTTTTTGCATGGGGCTATTTTGGGTCCATTGCGGTGGCCGCAGGTAGGGCCGTGAAAGACGGTGGCGCAGCCCTTTGGTGGTGTGTGTGCCTCTGTCGCAAGCGGTGCTGCCAAGAACCGCCAAATGGGTGAGCAGCCACTGTCCGACAATGGAGGTCTCCGGTGCAAAGCGCCGTCTTATGCGCCCCGAGCGCCACGTCGATGCAACATTGCGCCCCCGATCCCTGGACCGCTTGCGGCATTCACCACCTGCAACGCAACGCGCGCGGCTGGCTGCAGCCGACCGAAGGCTACTGGCGCCTCTGGCTGGAGCGCCCCGAGCTGGCGCTGGTGGAAGAATCCTGCAGCGCCGAGCAGGCTTTGTATGCTGCCTTGATGGATGAGCCTGGTCGCGCGGTGCCAGCGGCCGAGTTGGCGGCATTGAAAGACGACGATGCGCGGGCCAACCACCAGCTGTTTCTGGCCTTTCGCGACACGGTCACCGAAGCGGGCTCGCTGGAGGCCGCCTACGCTGGCTTCTTTCGCGCCGGATCGATCCAGATCCCGCCGTTGTTTCTTGATCTGATGGTGCAGGCCATCGTGTGCAACCTGTTACAGAACGCCAACACAGACGCACCCGTCGACGCCTGGACCTGGCGCGCCGCCGAGCTGCTGTTTCGCCGCCAGCGGGTACAGGTGCAAGACGGCCGTGTGCTCAGCGGCGATGCCCAGGTACTGGACATGCTGAACGAGACCGGTGGGCTGGGTGAGGTGGGCCGGCTGCTGATGCAAGGCGGCGCTGGGTTGGCGCCGGTGCAGGTCGAGGTGCTGGGCGAAGACAACGCCGAGCGTTATCTGACCAGCCGCGAAGGCCTGGGCCGTTTCAACTTTGTGCTCGATCTCACCCACGAGGTGCGCAATGAGTTGCCCCACGGCCTCACGCTGACCATGACGCGTTCCCGCTCCGGCCTCAAGGCGTTGGCCCGTGTGCTGGCGCTTTGGGTGGCCCATTTCCACGGCGCGCTGGTGCAGATTGAGCCCGAGGCGCAAGTGGACGACCCAGCCTGGCGCTGGCATTTGGGGCTGGATGTGGAGTCAACCCAACTGCTCAACGATCTGTACACCGGCCAAACGGTGGCGCCAGAGCGGCAGGCGCGGTTGATCAGCCTGTTCAAGCTGCGCTTCGACGATCCGGCCGACATGCGCGAAGACGTGCGCGGCAAACCGGTGTATCTCGGCCTTGCCATGGCGGTCGACGGCTCGCTCAAGCTCAAGCCGCAGAACCTGCTGATCAACCTCCCGCTGTCGAAGTCGAGCTGAAGAGCCGACATCTGTCGCGATCAGGCGCGGGCAATTTGATGTTGAAAGTGGCGCCCTCGCCAGGCGCGCTTTGGGCCCAGATGCGGCCTTCCATGCGCTCGATCGCTTTGTGCACCATGGCCAGGCCAATGCTGGTGCCTGCGATCTGATCGGGCCGGTGCAGGCGCTGGAAGATGGCGAAGATGCGGTCGTGGTGCTTCATGTCAAACCCCATGCCCCGATCGCGCAACGAAAGCCGCACCAGCGGCCCCAGCGTGCTGGCCTCGATCACGATCTCGTGCGTTTGCCATGGGCGGGTGAACTTCATCGCGTTGTCGATCAGGTTGCGCAGCACCATGGCCAAGCCCTGCGGATACGCCATCGCCGCGAGTTCTGGCGGCAGGTTGAGCCGCACCTGCGCTTGCTGGGCTTCCAGCTCGTTGCGCATGCCCTCCAGCACCTTGTTCACCTCGTTGGTCAGGCGCAGCGTTACCAATCCCCGCCCCAGCTCCTCGATGTGGCAATCGGCCAGCAAATCGCTGATGAGGCGCGCCATGTGCATCGTGGCGCGTTGAATGCGGTTCAGGTAGCGGCGGGCTTCCTCGTTCAGCGCTTCGCTGTGTTCCTGAAGGAGCAGCGAAGCGAACCCCTTTACGCTGCGCAGAGGCGACTTGAGGTCGTGCGACACCGAGTAGGCAAACGACTCCAGCTCTCGGTTGGCTTGGTTCAGACACTTGACGCTGATGTTGAGCTGGTGGGTGCGCTCGGTCACCCGCAGCTCAAGCTCGGTGGCGAGATCCCGCATTTTTGCCTCGGCGATACGACGCTCGGTCACGCTCACCAGCATCTGTGCGAACAGGTGGAGCAGGGTGAGATCTCCATCGCTGTGGGTGCGCGGCGTGCGAACCGAATCGAAGCCAACAAAACCCAGGTAGGTGCTGCCAGCGTGCATGGGAAGCGTGGTCATGCTCTGGATACCATGTGCCACAAGCATCTGGCGTGTAGGACCCTGCTTCAACGCCGACACATCCTCCACCGCATAAGGCTGCCCGGCCTGGTGCGACGCCGATTCAAGCATCTCGTCAATCGGCAGCGCCCGCAGATCGGGCCTGATCGACGGGATACCGGGTGCACACAACCCGTGGGTGTTAACCGCAATGCCACGTGCCAGACCGTAGGAAAAGATGTAAGTCCGGTCGACGCTGACGAACGCACCACTATCGGCCAGGGCTCGGTCGATGCCCTCATCAATCTGTTCAATGGGGAGGTTGATGAAGCTGCTCGCCAGGCTCGCCTGCAGCTGCATGAACTGGTGCAGCCTTTGCTGCTGCTGCTGTCGCAACGCCTCGCGCTCGGTGATGTCGCGCGTGATCAACATGCAGTGATTGCTGTCGGGAATGTGTGCCATCCGGGCGTTGAAATGCCGCAGGCCGAGGCCGGGAAGATCCAGCATGTAGTCGCAATCGCAGAGCTGTCCTGTGCGCGCTTTTTTCAGCTCTTGGGCGGTCAATGTTGCAAGCTGGTCGGGCAATGCCTCTGTGATTGTTTTCCCCAAGAACAGATTGGATGGCGTGTACGGGCCCTCGTCCTCCAATCCGTGGTGATAAATGAAGCGGTTGCCGTTGTCGATCACGAACAACCGGTCTCGCAACACCTCAAACACGCGCTCCAGCATGGCGCCCCGCGTGCGTACCTCGCTTTTGCCGCGCTTGAGTTCGGAGATGTCAACGCAAGAGCCGATGAACCCCACCTGCTGATGGTCGGCATCCAGCCGCAGCAGGCATTGCTCCATCACCCAACGAAATTCCCCGCTGTGGTGATGCAGCCGGTACTCCAGAAAATAGGGCTGGCGTTTCGCCAGCGCCAGACGCATTGCCAAGTGTTGCTTCGCTGCATCTTCAGGGTGAACGTCTTGCGCCAGGCCACCGCCCCTGATGTCCGACTCCGCCTGCGCGGTGAATTCCACCCAGCACCGGTTCACACAATCGACCTGACCCAACAGGTCGGTGGCTCAGAACAGCACCGGCGAGGCGTTGGCCACTGTGTCCAGCTGCTGCAGGGTTTGCCGCCGCGACTGTGCCAGCGCCAGCCGCTCGGTGATCTCGAAGGTGGTGTCTGCCATGTCGGTGGCACGGCCCGCAGGATCGCGAAACGCCTGGCCGGTGCTCTCGAACCAATGCACCCGCCCCTGCGTATTTTGCAGACGGAAGTTGACGTTGTCCGGTTTGTTGTTGCGCAGATGATCCCGAAGCGCTTGCGCCACCTGTGCGCGGTCTTCGGGCAGCATGAGTTCACTGGTTTTCTCGGCCAGCGACATTTGGGACACAGAGGTGTACCCGAGCTGCGCCAGAAAGGAGGGGGCATAGCGCATCAAACCCGTTGTCAGATCCCAGTCCCAAACGTTGCCCGAGTCGAGCATCAGCTGGAAACGCTGCTCGTTGAGTGAGAGCTCGCGCAGATTGCGGTTCAGACGCCAGCACGCCTGTGCGATGCCCACAGAGAGCAGCAGCGAAAAACCCAGCCAATAGGGCAAACGCTCGCGCCACACCGCCAGCGCGGTTTGGGTGCTGGCACCGAACACCAGCACCGGCTGATCGGCTGGGCCGCTGAGCCGCTCGAAGGCCACGCGACGTGACACGCCGTCGAGCTGGCTGACCACATCGACGATACCGGTGGGACTCTGCGCGGCGCGGGCCACCCATTCGGCAGTCACGTCTACACCCAGTTCGGCATTGACACGAGGTGCGCTGGCGAGCAGCGTGGCGCTGCCATCGTTGTTCAGCCAGAGCAGGGATATCCGATCGCTTTCGTTGTGGCGCTCGCTTTCCAGCCAGCGTTGAAGTTCGTCGAATCTCAGGCCCACCGCGTACCCGACAACGTCTTGCGTATCGGGGTCGGCGCGCCAAACCAGGGAACCATGCCTTTGTCTGGCAGACCCACGGTGTTGCCCACCCCCCAGTGGCCTTCAGCGGTTTCTGCCAACAGACGCAATGCTCTGGTCTGTAGATCTGCCGGCTTGTCTGCCGGGCCAATGAGCGCAATGTCGCTGTTGTTGGGCCCCATCGCGCGCAGCCCGAAGGGCAATGGCAGGGACGCTCGCAGCGCGGTTTGCAATGCTGCCAGTTCAGCGGGAGGGGTCTGAAGCGATTGCGAGGACGCCAGCCAGCGCCGCTCGTTGAACCGATCCATGGCGGTGTGCGCCATGGTGAGCGACTGCTGCAAATCGGTGGCCAGACGGTGTGCGCCGCGTGTCGTGAGTTCAGAGGCCTCAGCCAGCACCCGCTCGCGCTCCACCCACAGAAAACCAGCGGTGGCGCCCAGTACCAAGGTGATGGCGCCAAGCGTGGTGGCGGCCACTTGCATGCTGCTCAGTCGCGCTGATTGCGCTGGCTGTTCAGCGCGCTGGTGTGGCGTCGTGCTGAAAGATCGTCGTGCGGTTTTGGGCATGGGCGGCACCGTAAATTTCCGCCAATTTAGGGTCCCATACCGCTTTCATTGCACCGAAGAGCGCCTAGGGGTGGTCATTTTTGCGATGCCTTTTCGCCAACGGAGCGTCCCTGTCCAGCCGCAACCCGCCCGACGCATGCTCACATGTTGCGCCGGTACTGCCCGCCCACCTCAAACAAGGCGCTGGTGATCTGGCCCAGGCTGCACACGCGCACCGCTTCCATCAGAACATCAAACACGTTGCTGTTGTGGATCACGGCCTGCCTGAGTTTTTCCAGCATGGCGGGTGCTTCGGCCGCATGGTGTGTGTGGAAGTTGGCCAAGCGCTGGAGTTGCGACTGCTTTTCTTCATCGGTTGAGCGCGCGAGCTCCAGCGTGTCAGAGGTCGGGTCGCCATGCGGGTTGCGGAAGGTGTTGACGCCGATGATCGGATACTCGCCGGTGTGCTTCAGCATCTCGTAGTGCATCGACTCGTCTTGGATCTTGCCGCGCTGGTAGCCGGTTTCCATCGCCCCCAAGACGCCGCCGCGGTCGGCAATTTTTTCGAACTCGGTCAGCACCGCTTCCTCTAGCAACTCGGTCAGCTCGTCGATGATGAAGCTGCCCTGGTTCGGGTTTTCGTTTTTCGCCAGGCCCCACTCGCGGTTGATGATGAGCTGGATCGCCATCGCGCGGCGCACCGACTCTTCGGTTGGTGTGGTGATGGCTTCGTCGAACGCGTTGGTGTGCAAGCTGTTGCAGTTGTCGTAGATCGCGATCAGCGCTTGCAATGTGGTGCGGATGTCATTGAACTGAATCTCTTGCGCGTGCAGGCTGCGCCCGCTGGTCTGCACGTGGTATTTCAGTTTTTGCGAGCGCTCATTGGCACCGTATTTTTCCTTCATCGCCACCGCCCAGATTCGGCGTGCCACGCGGCCGAGCACGGTGTACTCCGGGTCCATGCCGTTGCTGAAGAAAAACGAGAGGTTGGGCGCGAAATCGTCGATGTGCATGCCGCGCGCCAGGTAAGCCTCCACAAAGGTGAAGCCGTTGGAGAGCGTAAACGCGAGCTGGCTGATCGGGTTGGCGCCCGCCTCGGCGATGTGGTAGCCGCTGATGCTGACCGAGTAGAAGTTGCGCACGTCGTGGCGCACGAAATACTCGGCGATGTCGCCCATCACTTTCAGCGAAAACTCGGTGGAGAAGATGCAGGTGTTCTGGCCCTGGTCTTCTTTCAAAATGTCGGCCTGCACCGTGCCGCGCACGTTGGCTTGTACCCATCCCTTGATCTTGGCGGCTTCGGTGTCGGTGGGGTCGCGGCTGTTGTCTGCCTTGAACTTGTCGAGGTTCTGGTCAATGGCGGTGTTCATGAACATGGCCAGGATGGTGGGCGCCGGGCCGTTGATCGTCATCGAAACGGAGGTGGCCGGTGCGCACAAATCGAAGCCGCCGTAGAGCACCTTCATGTCGTCCAGCGTGGCGATGCTCACGCCCGAGTTGCCCACCTTGCCGTAGATATCGGGGCGTGGGTCGGGGTCGTTGCCGTAGAGCGTGACCGAGTCAAACGCGGTCGAAAGGCGTTTGGCCGGCATGCCCTCACTCAGCAGCCTGAAGCGCGTGTTGGTGCGAAAGGCGTCGCCTTCGCCAGCGAACATGCGGGTCGGGTCTTCGCCTTCGCGCTTGAAGGCGAAGGTGCCAGCGGTGTAGGGGTAGCTGCCTGGCGCGTTGTCGAGCATCAGCCACTTGAGGATCTCGCCGTGGTCCTCGTAGGTGGGCAGCGCCACCTTGCGAATGACAGTGCCCGAGAGGCTTTTGCTGGTGAGCGCGGTGCGGATTTCTTTGTCTCGGATCTTCACCACGTACTCGTCGCCCGCATAGGCTTTTTGCATGTCGGGCCACTGCGCCAGCAACTTGCGCGCGTCGGTGTCCTGCTGCAGTTCCCGCTCCTGGGCCAGGTCGACGGTGGCCTCGGCCGCTTTGGATCGGCTGGGTTTCTCCACGCCCAGCATGCGCGCGGCTTCACGCAGTTGCTGGATCTCGCGCGCCAACCGGGACTGGGCGCGTGCGCGCTTTTTGTAGCCGCGTACCGTGTCGGTGATCTCGGCCAGGTAGCGGGTGCGCGCTGGCGGCACGATGGGTGTTTGGTTGGTGCTGTGACGCACGTTCACCGCGGGCAGCTTCCCCTCGGTCAGTGGCAGACCAAGCTCGATCAGCCGCACCTTGAGCGCTTGGTACAGCGAGGTCACGCCGTCGTCGTTGAAGCGCGCAGCCATGGTGCCAAACACCGGCATCGCGTCTGGCATGACGGTGAACGCCTCGCGGTTGCGCTGTACCTGCTTGGCCACGTCGCGCAAGGCATCGAGCGAGCCTTTGCGATCAAATTTGTTGATGGCCACGAACTCAGCAAAGTCGAGCATGTCGATTTTTTCCAGCTGGCTGGCAGCGCCGAACTCGGGCGTCATCACATACATCGGCACGTCGACATAGGGCACGATGGCTGCGTCGCCTTGGCCAATGCCTGAGGTCTCCACCACGATCAGATCGAAGCCTGCCACCTTGCAAGCGGCCAGCACGTCGGGCAGGGCCGCGCTGATCTCGCTGGAGGTGTCGCGCGTGGCGAGGCTGCGCATGTAGACGCGCGGGCCCTGCTGCCAGGGGTTGATCGCATTCATGCGAATGCGGTCGCCCAACAGGGCGCCACCGCTCTTGCGGCGCGACGGGTCGATGGAGATCACGGCAATGCGCAGCGCGTCGTGCTGGTCCAGCCGCACGCGGCGGATCAGCTCGTCGGTGAGCGAGGACTTGCCCGCGCCGCCGGTGCCTGTGATGCCGATCACCGGAGTCTTGATCTGGACCGCCTGGCTGCGCAGCGTCTCAAGCAGCTCGGCTGGCGCACCACCGTTTTCCACCGCGGTGATGAGCTGCGCCAGCGCGCGCCAGCCCATCTCGGTGTGGCCCTCAATCGCAGCGAGATTTTTCGGCGCGAGGCTGCTGATGTTTTTGTCGCAGCGCATCACCATCTCGCCGATCATGCCGGCCAGGCCCATCCGCTGGCCGTCTTGCGGGCTGTAGATGCGCGCCACGCCGTGCGCCTGCAACTCGCTGATTTCCGATGGCACGATCACGCCGCCACCACCGCCAAACACCTGGATGTGTTCGCCGCCGCGCTCACGCAGCAGATCGACCATGTACTTGAAATACTCGACGTGACCGCCCTGGTAGGAGCTGATCGCGATGCCCTGGGCGTCTTCCTGTAAGGCGGCGGTGACGACCTCGTCTACCGAGCGGTTGTGCCCCAGGTGGACCACCTCGGCGCCCATGCCTTGCAGAATGCGCCGCATGATATTGATCGCGGCGTCGTGCCCGTCGAACAAGCTCGCAGCGGTGACGAAGCGCACCTTGTTGGTGGGGCGGTAGCTGGCCAGGGCTTGGTAGTCGGCGGCGAGTTGTGTCATGGCGAGGTCCTTGCAAGAGAAAGGGATTTACGCAACCCGCAAGCCCGCTTGGGCCGGGTCTTGCGGGGGAAAGCGCAGATTGAGCGCTTGAAGGCTGTCGCGCACCAGGGTGGCGACCATCAAATTGCGGTGGGTTTTGGAGTCTGCTGGCACAACCGTCCAAGGTGCCCAGGCGGTGTGGGTGGCGGCCAGTGCGGCGTCGTAGGCAATTCTGTAAGCGTCCCACTGCTTGCGAACGGTCAGGTCGCCCAAGCTGAATTTCCAGTGTTTGGCTGGGTCGTCCAGCCGCTGCTGCAGGCGCTCGCGCTGTTCTTCCTTGCTGATGTGCAGCAGGCATTTCAGAATGACGGTGCCCGACTCCGCCAGCAAGCGCTCGAAGGCGTTGATTTGGGCATAGCGCTGGCGGGTTTGCTCGGGTGTGAGCTGGCTGTTGACCACCGGCACCAGCACATCTTCGTAGTGGCTGCGGTTGAACACCATGATCTGGCCCGCGCCGGGTATTTGCTGGTGAATGCGCCAGAGGAAGTCGTGCGCGAGCTCAGTCTCGGTTGGCTCTTTCCAGCCCACGGTGTGAACCCCCAGTGGGCTGGTGCGAGCGAACACACCGCGCACCGTGCCGTCTTTGCCGGCGGTGTCTGTGCCTTGCAACACCAGCAGCAGCTTGTAGCGCTTGTCGGCAAAAAACAGGTTTTGCAGGGCGTCGATTTGCTGCGCCAACAGCTCCACCAATTCCTTGTCGTCACCCTTCTTGCCTTCGGAGAACGGCTTGGCGCCGGGGTCCCATTCGGACAGTGACGCTTTGCTTTCTTGCCATTGCCAGTCGCTCCAAACACTGCCCTCTGCGGCCCGGATGGCGGCGAGCGGAAACGGCAGGTCGGTAGCGTCGGGTCGGGGCATGCTGGTCTCTGGTCGTTT
>Ga0105053_10001039_pt1 | contig 44625 bp, 44 predicted proteins | sample BON01_FD_78093 | JGI IMG/M metagenome (GOLD analysis project Ga0105053, IMG submission 78093) | Freshwater microbial communities from Lake Bonney liftoff mats and glacier meltwater in Antarctica - BON-01 | ecosystem: Environmental > Aquatic > Freshwater > Ice > Glacier meltwater | place: Lake... | reverse complement strand
TTTCAATATTCTGTTGAGCGATGGAAAGAAATGGCTCTTTTGGTTTTTTGAGCGTTGGGTCGTGTGACGGGAAAAACCAAATGTGCCATTTGTGCGGTGGGCTTTTTACACTGAGCGATAACGAATCGCTATACGCACATTGCGTATATTTCCGCTTTATCTGTAGTTGCTAATTTACATTTAATCAACTCAAATTTGTTCTGTACAGTTTTAAAGAAATTAATACTAATCTCTAAAGTTGGGTCATAATCTACACTTGTAGAATAGATGTCTGTTATTTTTCTGTAAAACCGTTTTTCGGAAGTCCGAATATCTTGTATCCGTCTTTCTAGTTCTTCGAAATAATCGAAAGGTAAATCGGGGTTTTTTAATCGTTCATCATCTAGTACAAATCCTTTTATTATATACTCTCTTAGTTGACTAGTTGCCCATTGTCTAAATTTGGTAGCTACGTTTGATTTTATACGATAACCAACAGAAATAATAGCATCTAAATTATAAAATTGACGTTCTCGTTTCACTTCTCTTTTACCTTCAATTTGAACTTGTAAGAAATCCTTACAAGTTGCTTTTTCTTCTAATTCTCCTTCTTCAAAAATGTTTTTTAGATGAATGGTTATGTTTTGAGGAGTGGTTTGAAACAGTTCCGCCATCAATTTTTGAGTTAACCAAACGGTTTCATCTTGAAAACGAACATCTAATTTTGTTTCTCCACTTTCGGTTTGATAGATAATGAGTTGTGAGTTGTTTTCTTGCATGGTTTTAATCTTTTTTGATTACAGACATTAATTGCGTTAGCGTACTTGTGTATGGTTTTGCAGCTGCGTGACCAGAATTGTAATTAGGGAGTTTTTTAAACCTCCAATTTACATTAATAAAATCAGAATCGTTAACTCTCTATAAATCAGACAACTAATTGATTATCAATATATTTAATCACATACGTCAAACACAAACAACCAAAAGTAATCCAACATCAAAAGTATCATTTTTTCTGTATTTAAGCAAATGGAAGAAATTTACCGAATCCTTTTTAAAGACTGATGACGTACTAATCTTTTGAACAGATTGTCAAATATTGTTTTTTTTATAGAGTGATCTATTGAGCGGCATTACACGAATTGTTTTAGACCTGTAGTTAATTATAAATCGTGTAATTTACGGCTATTCAGTTATTTAATTGATTATAAGGTAGTTATATTAAAGCTATTTACAAATGATAAAAAGAAAACTCTTTAGCTGAAAAAACTTCTTCAAAAAGATGTGGGTAATATTTTTTCATTTCAGAATTCATTAGCTCTATTGGAACATCCTCAAAAGTACCATAATAATGAAGGTATTCCATGAATTTGGAACCGTTTTCAAATTCTTGGAACATTGAATCAGTTTCTCCATCCCAATTGAGAGGGGAAACATTCGCTATTCTACAGATATTTTTATCAAATGAAGGAGTGCATTTTACCCATTTATCATCAATAAATAATTCAACATAACCGTGAAAAACAATTTCCTTTCTTCTCAGGTTTTCAACTAACCTTTCAACTCCTATGTGATTGGTTACGATAGCGTATCCCAACCTTGATGGTATGTTGTATTTTCGAGCACAGGCTGCTAATAAAGTAGATTTTTCAACACACCATGCACGCTTTTTCTTTAAAACAGAACTTGCTTTTAATCCTTCGTGTCGTATATCTAAATGATAGGGATTGTATGTGAAACCGTCACGCACTAAAAAATAGAGATCAATTGCTATTTCCTTTTTAGATTTCGAACCATCAATGCTTTGCAAAAAAGCTTCAAAAGAGGAATCATTGAAATTCAAAAAAGCAGTTTCTTTTAAATAGTTGTCCATCAGTATTTAGCGTTTAAATCAGTGATCATTTTTAAAATAGATGCTGCATTTTGTTGTTCTGGAAATAAAATAACGGCTGCTCGATTGTAAAACTGTTCTCGGTTAGAGATACTTTTTTCGATAAAATCTATTAATTCATCTTTACTTTTACCTTCAATTAAAGGTCTTTGATTATCAGTACTTAACAATCTTTCAGATAAAGTGGTACTTGAATTTTTTAAATAAAAAACAGTTCCTATTTGTTGAAGCTTTTCTAAGTTGTTCTGAAAGCAAGGCATTCCCCCACCGGTTGATAAAATAAAGGATTCGTTTTCATCCAATTCATCAATGAATTTAGATTCTAAATCCCTGAATCCACTTTCTCCAATGGTTTCAAAGAGAAGCGGAATCGTAGAGCTGTTTTGTTTTTCAATTTCGGTGTCAGAATCAATAAAAGGGATGGATAAGCTGGTTGCTAACTCTTTTCCAAGAGTTGTTTTTCCAGACCCCATATAACCGATTAAAATTATTCTGATTTTTTCCATAAATATTCAAAAAAAAAGTTCGAGATTCATCTCGAACTTTAAATGTATTTTAAAAAATAATTACCGAAAATTATTTAACGGTAGCAGTCAACATATCTTCTGAAGATGTAGAGATTGCTGTTTTATCTAAACGAATTTTACTTCCTTCAGAATTAATTAAAACTGTTGTATCGTTTAATTCTAAAATTTTACCATGAATTCCTCCAATAGTAACCACTTTATCTCCAACTTTGATACTTTCTCTGAATTTTTTCAATTCTTTTTGTTTCTTCATTTGTGGGCGAATCATAAAGAAATAAAACACCACTAAAATCAAAACTAACATTACTATTTGCTGATTCATCTTTTTTTATTTTAAATTTAAATTATTACTTATCCAAAACATTTGCACGAATTACAACCTCAGTTCTTGAAGGTTCTGTATTCGCTATAATATTAACAACTTTTGCCATAACACCTGCACTTGCAGCTTGTGTGGTAACATGCGCTTTTACTATTCCTGTTTCACCTGGAGCAATTGGCTCTTCTGGTTTTTCAGCAACTGTGCAACTACACGATCCTTTCACATCACCTAATACCAATGGAAAATCTCCCGTGTTTTTAACTACGAATTTAGCATCTATCACTTCTCCTCGAACTACATCGCCAGCGTCAAATACGAGGTTAACTTCCATCGAAGTTTTATTCCCAACTTCTACTTTTTCTGGCTCCGAACACGCTTGCAAAAGCACAGCTAAACCAATAAAGAATCCGAATTTATTTTTCATTCCAAGTATCTTTTAGTTAATTAATCCTCTTCCTACTTTTAGAATCTTACCTTCTTTGTTCAAAACACCAATCGCTTTATCTAAAACACCATTGATAAATGTATGACTTTTTGGAGTGCTGTAAAATTTAGAAATCTCAATGTATTCATTCAAAGTAACTTTCGTTGGAATGTTATTAAAAATTTGAAATTCTGTAATCGCCATTTTCATTAAAACAATGTCCATTTTAGCGATACGATCAATGTCCCAGTTTTTCGTTAAATCATCAATAACTGTTTCATTTTCTTTATTTAATGAAATCGTTTTACGAAGCAGTTCACGAACAAATTCTAATTCATCTTCTTTGTCTTTGTACAATTTCAAAATAAGACCTTCTCCTTCTTCAGTGAAACCTTTAATGGTTTTGATTACCATTGTACACGCTAAATCAATATCGTCCATCCATTGAATACTTCTCTCTTCAAAAAAGTCGTACAATAAAGGGTAATTAGCAATTTCATTTTTAAACAGAGCAATAGCAAATTGTTTATCTTCGTCAAAGCTATTTGTTTCACTGTTCATGTATTCAAAGTAAGTCTCACTTTCACGAATGTGTAAAAGCATTTTCTTGAACATTTCTTGGTGGTCATCCCCTACCCAATTCACCTTCACTTCTTCCGAAATCCTTCTCAATTCTTTATTTTCATCCAACATCTTAATCAGTTGATTGTCAATAAATTTCATGTTCGGATTCATCTCATCATCAGAAGGACGAATTTTCTTTTTGTTCTCCTCTACTCTATGTGCTGCAATTGCTGTTAATTCAGCGAAAGTCAATGTTAAATAAATGTATAAATCATAAATTCGTTCAATTGCTTCCATCATATCATTTTCAGTACGTCTGAAACTATCTTCATTTGACTGATAATATGCGTAAAGCGCTTGTAATACTTTAATTCTTAAATGTCTTCTATTCAGCATTGTTTATTTATATTTTATGAAAGATTATACTATTACAATCTTCATTTTAAAGAGGCAATTTAACGTTACCAATAGCTTCGATTCTTTCTTCCGCTAATTTATTTGCAATCTGATAGGTAGGAGTATTTTCAGTTGAAGAGCGTTTTAAAATCCTAGAAATCGTGTTGTAAATTTCATCTAAACCTACAACGTGATCTGTTTCCATTTTCACGTATTTCATTTCTAACGTTGAGATACCAACATCTTCAGCAGTTATGTATTTAACAGCCAAACTGTTAACGAATTTTCCAAAACGTCTCATCAACACTTCCGACTTCATCGTATATGAGTCATGGATAATTACAGCTTTTCTGCCACCAAGATTTAATCCAGAGATTGAGTTTTTGTAGGTCATTCCACGAGACAAACCAAGAACATCGTTCAATGCTTCCATCTCGTTTTTGTACATCCACATTCGTGATCCGCCAAAGGCAGGACCTAAAACTGTGTTATGGACAGCAATAATTGCTTTTAATCCAGTTGAATTGTCATTACAGAACAAAATTTGTTCGTGATTGAACTTGCTCATTTGAGCAATAACCGGATTTAAAGCTAAACCCGTATCCTGTATTTCTTTTACTTCAAACATATTAAACGACAGTAGTTATAAATGTTATTCCAAGTCTAATGTTTACTTTTGCACCGTTATGCACTTTAAGACGGTGCAAAAATAGGAAAATATCGTATGAAGTCACTGAGGTATCTCAATAAATATTTTATAATTTACAAATGGCACGTGCTTTTTGGTATTTTATTCATTATAATTTCTAATTATTTTGGAGTGCAAATGCCTATGTTTGTGAAAACTACGGTAGATGATTTATTTAAAACTGCCGATCTAAAAAACTTTTCTAATTTTTTAACTCTACTCTTAAAAATTGGCGGGTTTTATATGTTTTTAGCCTTTATGAAAGGGTTATTTCTATTTTTTCTTCGTCAAAGCATCATTATAATGTCGCGTTTAATAGAATTCGATTTGAAGAATGAAATCTATAACCAATACCAAAAATTAGACTACTCTTTCTTCAAGAAAAACAATACAGGAGATTTAATGAATCGAATCTCTGAAGATGTTAGTCAAGTGAGAATGTATTTAGGTCCAGGCGTAATGTACACTTTGAATTTAGTTGTTTTGTTTACGATGATTATTACCCAAATGATTCAAATCAATGGAACCTTAACATTATTTGTATTGATTCCTTTGCCGATTATGTCTTTCCTAATTTACAAAGTTTCGAGTAAGATGAATAAGTTGAGTCATAAAGTGCAAGAAGAGCAATCTAAAATGTCTACCCTTGTTCAAGAAACTTTCTCAGGAATCCGAGTTGTAAAGGCATATAGTCGAGAAAATGAGGCGATGACAAAATTCAATGCTTCTGCAGACGAATATAAAAAGAGAAACATGAAACAAGTATTGGTGAACGCTCTTTTCATGCCAACCATTACTTTTCTTATCGGACTAAGTACATTATTATCAATCTACATTGGTGGATTGATGACTTACAACAATACAATTACTTTAGGAGAAATTGTGGCGTTTATTTTCTTTGTCAACAATTTAACATGGCCGTTTGCGAGTGTTGGTTGGGTAACCTCAATCATTCAACGCGCATCGGTGTCTCAACAAAGAATCAATATGTTTTTAAAAGAAAAACCTGAAATTAAGAACACTAATTTTGATGAATTTCAATTCAAAGGTACCATTGAATTTAAACACGTAACCTATATATATCCAAACTCAGGAATTGCTGCAATAAATGATTTGAGTTTTACGATACATCCAAACGAAACTTTTGCAGTTGTTGGTAAAACAGGAAGTGGAAAATCGACGATTATCAATTTAATCATGAGACAATTCGACCCAACATCTGGAGAAATATTCATTGACGGTGTAAACATTAAAAACATCAACATCCACGAATTTAGAAAACAAACAGGAGTAATTCCTCAAGACGTATTTTTATTTTCGGACACAATTAGCAACAATATTAAATTTGGTGCGAACACGCGGGAAGTAGATGAAGCTGCTTTAATTGAGATTGCTAAAAAAGCGCATGTCTACCATAACATTGAACAATTTCCGAATAAATTTGAAACGATTTTAGGAGAAAGAGGAGTCAATTTGAGTGGCGGTCAAAAACAAAGAATCAGTATTGCGAGAGCACTTATTCGCAAACCCACCCTACTCATCATGGACGACTGCCTTTCGGCTGTAGACACTGAAACAGAGTATATTATACTCAATAACTTAAAAAACGATTCAGAATTAAAAAACACAATAATTGTAAGTCATCGAATTTCTTCCATTCGAAACGCATCTAAAATTATCGTGATTGAAAATGGATGTAAAATTGAAGAAGGTACTTCTGCAGAATTAATAAAATTAGGTGGAGAATATGCTGAAATGTACGATAAACAATTAGCTGAAGAAAAATGAAACACATCCTATACTGAGAATGTTAATAAAAACCTTTAAGAAAACCATAAAAATAAGCACAGTTTGACGTATCTTTATGCTTCAAATTATTTCTAATGGGTAAAATTATAACAGTAGCAAATCAAAAGGGTGGCGTCGGTAAAACAACTACAGCAATCAATCTAGGCGGTTGTTTTGGAGTCTTAGAATACAAAACACTTATTGTTGACGCTGACCCTCAAGCAAATGCTACCTCTGGTTTAGGATTTAATCCTAAAAACACGAACAATATTTACGATTGTTTAATGAACGGAGCACATCCAAAAGATTTAATTTTACAGACTCAAAACCCAAACTTAGACTTAATTCCTTCACACATTGACTTAGTTGGCGCAGAAATCGAAATGATTGATTTGCCAAATCGTGAGTACATGTTGAAAATTGCATTGGATAAAATCAAAGACGATTATGATTTTATCATTATTGACTCTTCACCTTCTTTAGGATTAATTACTCTAAATGCATTAACTGCCTCCGATTCAGTAATGATACCTGTTCAATGTGAGTTTTTTGCATTAGAAGGATTGGGGAAATTATTGAATACAATTAAAATTGTTCAAGGAAGATTAAATGAGCAATTAGAGATAGAAGGAATCGTTTTAACAATGTATGATTCTCGATTACGTCTTGCAAATCAAGTAGTTGATGAAGTTAAAACACATTTTCAAGAATTGGTTTTTGATACTGTAATTCACAGAAACACAACATTAGGAGAAGCGCCTAGTCATGGTGAAACAATCATCATGCACGATGCTTCTAGTAAAGGTGCTATCAATTACCTTAACTTCGCAAGAGAAGTACTTCAAAAAAATAACGTAACAAAAATTAGTAACGATACTAAACAAATTGAATTAGATAATGACATCATCTAACACTAATAAACGCTCTGCATTAGGTAAAGGTTTAAGTGCTTTACTTGAAAATGCCAATACTGATATTACATCAAACAATAACTCCTCTGATACTGTTGGTTCAATCGCTATGTTATCAATTGATAAGATTGAAGCGAATCCTTTTAATCCAAGAACTAATTTTGAAAAGGAAGCATTAGAAGAATTGCGTGATTCAATTACAACTCATGGAATCATTCAACCGTTAACTGTTCGTAAATTAGGCAATAACAAATACCAATTAATCTCTGGTGAAAGAAGATTTAGAGCTTCGCAACTAGCTGAATTAAAAGAGGTTCCGGCATACATTCGTGTCGCAAATGACCAAGCAATGTTAGAAATGGCATTGGTAGAAAACATTCAAAGAGAAGATTTAAATGCGATTGAAGTTGCCATATCATACCAACGTTTATTGGAAGAATGCGCTTTAACACAAGAACAATTAAGTCAAAAAATAGCTAAAAGTCGTTCAAGCATCACCAATCATATTCGATTGTTAAAACTTCCAGTAGATATTCAAGCTGGAGTTCGAGATAATTTAATCACTATGGGACATGCAAGAGCATTGGTTTCTGCGGGTGATGAAGAGTTTCAAATAGCCATTTTTAATAAAATATTATTAGAAAGTTTATCAGTTCGTGATGTTGAAATTTTAATTCGACAAGGTCATGTTAAACCTTTTCAACCAGAAGATTTAGACACGAGTGATCAAAAGAAAAAATCAAGTAGCACTGAACCTGATTTTTCAGGAGTTCAAACAGTTTTCAAGGAACATTTATCAGATAAATTAGCTTCTAAAATTGAATTGAAAAAAGTAGCAAATGGCACTGGAAAAATCATCATTAATTTCAGTTCAGAAAATGATTTGAATAGAATTATTGAAATTCTAAACAAATAATGAAACTGCGTTTGTTCATCGCATTTTTATGTTTTAATTCACTTTTGTTTTCGCAAGAGATTGATAGTCTTGCGAAAGATTCTATCCCTCAACATTCGATTAAGAAAGCGGTTATTTTATCCGCAATCATTCCTGCAGCTGGACAAGTATACAATTCCATCTATATGGAAAAGGGAGTGAAAGGTAAAAATAAAATTTACTGGAAAATTCCTTTAATATATTCTGCACTTGGTGCAACAGGTTATTTATTGATCAATAATCAACTTACCAAACAATCAATAAAACAAGAATATAAAGATAGATATATCACGCCAAAAAGTGAACTCAACTTAAAGTGGGACGGTTTGGATTCAATCAGTATAGTTACAAATTACAATCAGTACAGCACTCGAAGAGATTTAACGTTATTGGCATTTGGTGCAGCTTATTTAATTCAAATTATCGATGCCGGAATAGAAGCACATTTCGTTAAGTTTGATCTATCTGAGGATTTAACATTTCAAGTTAAGCCAAAAATTTATAATTTTAACACAATTGGAATTGGAATGAGTTTTAATTTCCATGAAAAAATAGATTACCAGACCAATAAATCTAACTTTGTTTTTAATTCAAATTAGCTTATGAATATTGCACTTATTGGTTACGGAAAAATGGGGAAAGCAATTGAAAAAATTGCTGAAGAAAGAGGCCATAAAATTACTGTGATTTGCAACAGTGAAATAAGTGTTCAACACGCTGATTTTTCAACAGTTGACATGGCTATTGAATTTACTGAACCAAATTTAGCGGTAAGTCATATAAACTTCTGTTTGGATAAAAAAATTCCTATTGTTGTTGGAACAACTGGGTGGAATGAAAAATTAGATAGTGTCACAGAAAAAGTCAACTCACTAAACGGAAGTGTTTTACATGCTTCTAACTTTAGTATTGGTGTAAATATCTTCTTCGAATTGAATAAGAAATTAGCTCAATTAATGTCAAGTAAAACGGAGTACAAAGCTTCAATAGAAGAAATTCACCACATACAAAAATTAGACGCACCTAGTGGAACAGCTATTACATTAGCGGATGGAATCTTAGAGAAAAATACGGACTATATGTCTTGGATTTTAGGTAAAGATGAAGTTCCTTATACAAATCAAAATCAACTATCTTTAATATCCTATAGAAAACCAGATGTTCCTGGAACACATACTATTAAGTATGTTTCTGAAGTCGATACAATTGAAATTACACACGAAGCGCACAGCAGAAAAGGATTTGCTTTGGGCGCAGTGATTGCTGCAGAATGGCTTGCCGATAAAAAAGGTATTTTTAAAATGAATGATGTATTAAACTTTTAATAATTATGAACGCTCTTTATTTCTATATTTTCTTATTAGTTCACCCATATCTTGCGATGTGGTCGAAAAGTTTTAAGCAAGCAGGCCGTCAATCTTGGGAAGCTTTGATTCCGGGTTACAATTATTTTGTTGCTTTTAAAATTAGTTGTCACAAACCTTGGTGGTCGTTGCTACTTCTTTTCCCTGGTGTGCATATTGTTATGTGGGCAGTTGTGAACACAAGTTACATTAGACGTTTTGGTTACTTCTCTTTAGTTGACACACTTCAAGGAATCTTTTTTCCATACATTATTCTTGCAAAAATTGCTAAATCAGAAGGCGATATTCTACCAGAAACAAACTGGATGAATGGAAAAGAAGTACATGATAGAGCTTGGGGAGATCATTTGGCTTTATTTTTATCACTTCCAATTATTGGGCATGCGATTTCTTTAGGACTGAATGCAGTATCAAGAGAAAAACCAGGACAAAAAACAAAAGTAAAAGAATGGGGTGATTCAATCATGTTTGCTTTGGTTGCTGCAAGTATTATTAGAACGTATGTTTTTGAACCTTTCCAAATCCCAACAGGATCGATGGAGAAAACATTACTAGTAGGAGATTTTTTATTCGTAAACAAACTAGCTTACGGACCAAAAGTACCAGTAACACCTTTGTCTTTTCCATTGGTACATAATACAATTCCTTGGGTAACAGTGAAATCGTATTCTAATTTAGAAACAGTAAATTACACACGTTTACCAGGATTCACAAAAGTAAATAGAAACGATGTTGTTGTATTCAATTATCCTTCAGGAGACACGGCAATTTATGACCCAAGAATGCCTGATGGTTTAATGGGGCATGATTACCACAAAATATTGAACGAAGAAGCGTGGTTGCAATTTCAAAACAATCCTCAAACAGGACAGAAATATCAAGTTATTTTAAAATATTTCAACGATAGTTTGATAAATGCTAATGCTCCAAACGAATCTCTAGCAGGAACTTTAGCGAATGATTATCTAATCAGTCAATTTATTAAAGATATTTCTAAATGGAAAAAGAGTGCTAAGAAAATATTGGCAGAAGAAAAAATTGCGCATCAAGGTCAAAACATCATCAATCACCACGGTTTAATTTACAGACCAGTAGACAAACGTGAAAACTACATTAAAAGATGTGTTGCAGTTGCTGGAGATTGGATAGAAATAAAAAAATCAATCCTTTACATTAATAACAAACCTGCATTTGTTCCAGAATTTCAAAACTTACGTTACAAAGTTTCAAATTTAACAATTACTTCAGATCAAAAAATGTTTGATATAGGAATTGAAAAAGAGCGTCAGGATTACTACGAGTTTGATAACTCGACTTTAATGATGAATTTAACTAAAACTCAATTAGGAATCTTAAAGAAAAAGCACCCTCAAGCTTTATTTGAAGTTGATTTAGAACCTCAATATACGGACACATCAAAAGCGAAACCAACAGGAACACAAATGTTGATTAATCTAGGAATGTTTCCAAAAGATCCATATATCAACAATACTACAACAGATTTCACAAAGTTTCAAATCCCTAAAAAAGGTCAAACGATTAAGATTAACGCTTCAAATATCGCTTGGTACAGACGTATAATTACTGCGTATGAAGGTCACACTTTATTAGAAACTAAAACCAGTATTTTAATCGATGGAAAAAAAGCTTCTTCTTACACATTTGCAATGAATTACTATTGGTTGATGGGAGATAATCGTTACAATTCTGCTGATTCAAGAGTTTGGGGATGTGTACCTGAAGATCACGTAGTTGGTAGAGCTTCAATGGTTTGGTTTTCTAAAAGTGCTTATGCAGGAATTCGTTGGGAACGCTTGTTTAACATGATTGAATAAGACACTTCCCATACAATGAATACTATTTTTTCAACTTCTTATTTTGGGAATATACTTTATTATTCCCAATTAATTAAATGTGCATCCATTAGCATTGAGGCAAAAGAACATTTCATAAAGCAAACATACCGCAATCGTTGTGAGATTTTAACAGCAAATGGAATTCAAGTATTATCCATTCCTGTTATTCGAAAAAACGGTTCAAAAACAAGTACAGACGAGGTTGAAATATCACTCGATACAGATTGGAGAAAAGACCATTGGAAAGCCATTGAAAGTGCTTATTCTTCTTCGCCCTATTTTGAACATTATGGTGGCGAAATCAAAGAATTGATATATCAAAATGAAACGAACTTATTAAAATTCAATAAGAACATTCAAGACAGGATTCAATCTTGGCTTGGAATTGCTACAGAAACCGAATTCACAACTGAATATAAAGGAGTTGATAATTTATTTGTAACTAATTTAAAATCAAATAGTTACATTGAATACATTCAAGTGTTTGGAGAGCCTCTTTCGTTTAAAGAAAACCTATCAATAGTAGATGCAATTTTTTGTTTAGGACCGATGGCTCGTAAGTTACTAATCGAGTAAGAAGTGTATTAGTCTACACTCACAGCATACTAGTATTCTACCGATTTTAGAGAACGGTTCACTTAAAATCACTATTTTTAGACCGTGAAAATTAAAATTAAGTTGAAGAATACAATCATGACAAGAACACTACAAATAAGCACCCTTTTTATTGGACTATTCTTGTCTGTTACTTCTTTTTCTCAAACGACAATTAAGGGTGTTATTAAAGATAAAAAAGGAGTTGAAGTACCTTATGCAACTATTTTCCTTTCTGTAAATAAAGAAGGTGGAATGACTGATGAAGAAGGAGTTTATTCCATCACTTTAAAAATAACAGGAAAAGATACAATTCGTGTTTCAAGTATTGGATTTGATGATTTCATTCTTCCTGTAGATATAGAAAACAAAGAAATAGTTTTGAATATCACGATGAAAGAGCCAGTTGAATACTTGGACGAAGTTGTGATTTCGGCTGGTACTATTGAAGCAAATAATGAACGATCGGTAGCTGTTTTGAAACCTCTGGACATCGTAACAGTTGCTGGTGGACAAGGAGATATTATTGGTGCCATTCAAACACTTCCGGGTGTTCAAAGAAATGGTGGAGATCAAACAGGATTAATGGTTCGTGGAGGCGATGTAAATGAGAGCACTATGATTATAGACGGAACAATTGCTCAAAATGCTTTTCAAAGTGGAGCTCCAGGAGTTTCTCAAAGAAGTCGTTTCAATCCATTTCAATTCAAAGGAACTTCTTTCAGTAGTGGTGGATATACAGCACGTTACGGACAAGCGTTATCAGCAATACTTGATTTACAAACGAATGATTTACCCGAAAAAGACAATGTAAATTTTGGCGCAAATATGGCTGGTATTTCTTTGTCCGGTTCAAAATTACTCGATAAAAAGAATGCGATTGAATATTCAGGTAGTTATCAAAACCTTCAACCATTCTACGGCATCACACCAACAAATATTAAATTTTACAAAGTCCCTCAAGGTGGAACATTTTCAACAAGATGGATTTCAAAATTGGACGACAACAAAGGGTTGTTTAAAATGAATTTTTCTCGTTCTTTCAATAAAACAGGTGTTGAAATTAACAATCCTGCTTATCCAGGTTCAACTATAAATTTCAATGTTCAAAATGAAAACACATATATAAATTCTTCTTTCAAATATTGGGCAAGTGATAAATTAAAATACTTCACCGCATTTTCTTACAGTAACAACACCGATAATTTAGGTTTTGGAACGGCATCAATAGTAAGAAATGATAGTAGAGCTCAAGGTAGAGCTGAATTATGGTATGAATTCAATAACAAGTTCAACGTATTAGCTGGATCTGAAATTCAACGTATCTCATACCTTGAAAAATTTAATGCAATTGTAGGGGCATTCGATGAAACGATGTCTGCAGGTTATTTAGAAGGAGAGTATAAACCTTTCCGTAAATTAGCTTTTAAACCAGGAGTTAGAGGAGAATATTCACAATTATTAGCAAAAGGGAATATTGCTCCAAGATTGGCTATGGCTTATAAAACAGGAGCATTTAGTCAAATTTCATTTGCTGGGGGAGCTTTTTACCAAACCGCTTCACCCAACTATTTAATACAAGGATATAGACCTGATTTCCAAAATTCAAATCATTATATGTTGAATTATCAAATAATGAAAAAAAACAGAGTATTTCGTTTAGAAGGATATTACAAAAGCTACCAACAGCTAATACGTGAGAAAGGAGTAAATTATACACCTAATCAATTTCGTTTTAATTTTGGTGAACTTGACAATTCTGGAAGTGGATATGCGCAAGGAATCGATTTCTTTTGGAGAGACAAAGAAACTGTAAAGGGATTGGATTATTGGATTTCATATAGTTACATTGACACAAAGCGATTGTATCAAAACTATATTTCAAAAGCTACCCCCGATTATGTATCAAACCATAATTTAAATATCGTTGCGAAATACTTGGTTGAGAAAATTCAAACCAACTTCTCTGCAACTTACTCTTTTTCAAGTGGTAGACCGTATTACAACCCAAACTCTCCTACGTTCTTAACAGATCATGCTCCTGCATTTCAAAATTTAGCACTTACAGCTTCTTATTTAAGAACATTTAAAAAGATTTTTGCAGTTTTTTATCTTAGCTTTGATAATATTCTAAATACAAAAAATGTTTTAGGATATAGATATTCAGAGGATGGAACACAGAGGTATCCAATCATACCTCCACTCTACCGTTCAATATTTATTGGTATGAACCTTTCTTTTTCACAATTTAGTCAAGATGAATTATAAATCATAAATTAAAAAAATATGAGACCATTTTTTATAAAAATTACTTTAACTGTAGCAATAGCACTTTCAATTACAGTTGTTAACGCTCAAACTTTAGAAGAAAGTTTAGTGCCTGCTTTTCAACAAATAGATACCTCAAAAACAATGGGAGGAATGATGTCTGCAGCTGCAAAATTAGATTTAATCACAAATAAGTTCCCTAACGAATATGCTTCAAACTATTATTCAGCATATGCAAAAGCAATGATTTCTTACGTTGAAAAGGATGCGAAAAGAAGAGATTTATTCTTAGATATGGCAGATAAATTTTTTTTAAAAGCGCAACAAATAAAACCTAACGATCAAGAAACGTATATTTTAGCAGCACTTTTAGCAAACGCTCGACTTTCAGTAGACGGCGGAAGTAGATGGAAAAAGTTCGGTGAAATTTTCGACAAAAACTTAAATGCAGCAAAAGAAATCAATCCAAACAATCCAAGAATTTATCATTTAAAAGGTGTTGCTCTTTTCTTCACTCCTAAAATGTTTGGGGGCGGTGTAAAAAATGCATCCGAACAATTAGAAAAAGCTTCTTTATTATTCTCTTCTCAAGATTCAAGTAGTATTTTAATTCCTCATTGGGGAGAAAAACGAAATGCAGAATTTATGGCTAAATGTGATGAATAATACGTTTATAGATAATCTAAAAAAAGAAATTGAAAAAGGATTACCAGGAGAGCACTCTCATCAAAGAATGCTTCCTGTTAATAGACCTTTGTCTAGTTATGCTCTTCAAAAAGCAAGCTCAGTTAGAGAAAGTGCAGTTGCAATAATAATTTACTTTGAAAACAACACCTTCAAATCCATCTTAATTCAGCGTCCAATCTATGTGGGTGCACATAGCGGTCAAATTTCATTTCCCGGAGGAAAGAAAGAAGTGGATGACATTCATTTAGAATATACAGCTCGAAGAGAAACTTTTGAAGAAGTTGGAATTTCAATACATCAAGGTGAATTAATTGGTCAATTGACTTCTGTTTTTATCCCTGTAAGCGGATTTATTATTGAGCCATACCTGTATTTTCACACAGAAAAACCTCAATTATTAGCCAACGAAAGAGAAGTTGCTGAAATAATCGACTTTCATTTAGACGACTTGATACACGAGTCATCCTTTACCTCAATGAGCGTGGAAATTGAGACAGGAATAATTCATAACGACGTTCCTTGCTTTCAATTGTCAGCTAAAAATATATGGGGTGCAACTGCCTTAATCTTAAATGAATTAAGAGATATTTTAGTTAGACAACCCTAATACCCATAAGAATAACCTCTATATTTGTACACTTAAAAAAAACGAAATGACAAATAACGATATTTTAAAAAAACTGAGAGTTGCCCTTCATTTAAGAAATGATGAAATTGTTGAAATACTAAAACTGGTTGACTTTAAAGTAACTATCAGTGAATTAGGTGCTTTGTTCAGAAATGAAGACCATCCAAAATACAAAGATTGTGGAGATCAACTGTTAAGAAACTTTTTAAATGGTTTGATAATTCACAAGAGAGGTCCAATGGAACTGAAAGAGAAAGAAGAAAAGAATGTTTAACTAACTATTAGTTAAACATTCCTAAAAATTTCTTTGGTATTGGAGATTCAAATCGAACTAACCTTCCAGTTACTGGATGATTGAACGCTATAACCTGAGCGTGTAATGCTAATCTTTCAATTGGACTACAAGTAGATCCGTATTTTTTATCACCGATTACTGAATGCTTTAAATCTTGCATGTGTACACGGATTTGATTCTTTCTACCTGTTTCTAAATTAATCTTTAAAAGTGAAAACCCTTTTTTGTAATTCATTGTTTTATAATGAGTTACAGCTTTCTTTCCTTTTTTAGGATTTTGTGAAGAGTGAACCAACATAGAAGCCTCACTTTCAGTTAAATAAGAAGTAACAGTTCCGTTTAGTTCTTCCATTTTCCCTTCAACAATTGCAATATACGTTCTTTCTTGAATTGTTTCATTCCAGTCTTCTTGCAATTTAGTTTTCACTTCATCACTCTTAGCGAACAAAATTAACCCTGAAGTTTCACGATCTAAACGGTGAACAATATATATTTTATTATCTGAGTTTGATTTTTTAACGTGATCACTTAAAAGTGCGTATGCTGTTTTATTTTTTTCTTTATTAGAAGCCATTGTCAAAAGTCCAGCTTCTTTATTGATAACAATAATATCTTGATCTTCGTGAATAATTTCTAATCCTCTGTAATTCGTTTGTTGAACAGAACCTTTTCTTGGACGGATAGAAACCAATTGTCCTGCACGTAATGGAAAGTTAAATTGAGTCTGAACTCTTCCGTCTACTTCAACGAATTTACTTTTTAATAATGTTTTAATATTGTTTCTGTTTTTACCGGGCATTGTTGTAATTAAGAACAACATTAATTCAGTATCTGCAGTAACTTTATGACCGTCAAATTTAGGTTTTAAAGCGCTAGCGGCATTTCTTTTCTTTTTAAATATCATTGTGAAATATTTTTATGACGCCAAAGATAGCTATATCCCAGGGATTTTAAGAATTAATTTTATCCCACTCTTCTTTAGAAGATTCTAAATACATCGTTTCCGACAATTCGAGCATGTCTTTTATTTTTAATATTTCGGGATATTGGTTAGCATTGGTAGTATAAATCATTTTTTTAGAACCTACTAATTGCACTTCTTCAAAACATCTATCGCTTGAAATCTTATAAAAAACTCGCTCGTTGATTAGTTTTCGATATTGAGGAAAGAGAGTATCTTTGTTCATTGTTAGTCTGTATTAGTAAAACGAAGTACGAATTTAAAAGAATATCATGTTAAAAAAAGAAAAAGGAGTTTACATTATTCAAGAATTAGAAAAATTGTATCCAACAACACCTGTTCCTTTGGATCATAAAGACGAATACACATTATTGATATCTGTCTTATTATCAGCTCAATGCACCGATATAATGGTAAACAAGATTACCCCTACCCTATTTCGTTTAGCTGATAACCCATTCGATATGATCAAGTTAACACCTGATGAAATACGGGCAATTATAAGACCTTGTGGATTATCTCCAAAAAAATCGCATGCTATTTACAACTTATCACATATTTTAATTGACAAGTACAACGGAAAAGTACCAGACAACATGGAACTATTAGAAGAGCTTCCAGGAGTTGGTCACAAAACAGCTTCCGTAGTAATGTCACAAGCTTTTGGTGTACCTGCATTTCCTGTCGACACCCATATTCATCGATTATTGATTCGTTGGGGCGTAACAAAAGGGAAAAATGTTGTAGAAACTGAAAAAGACGCTAAAAAATTATTTCCAAGAGGATTGTGGAATAAATTGCACCTGCAAATTATTTTCTACGGTAGAGAATATTCACCTGCGAGAAGTCCGAAACTAGAAAAAGATTTTATTACTAGAACAATTGGAACAAAAGCCGCAATCGGAGAATTGAAATAATTTATTTTTTTTCGTTCTTTTGATAAGAAGTAACAATCCCTTTGATTAACGCAGAACTAAAACCACTGTTTTCCATTTCGTTTAAACCAACTATTGTACATCCTTTAGGAGATGTTACTTTATCAATTTCTTCTGGGCGACTCCCATTTCTAATAATTAATTCGGCAGCGCCTTTCACCGTTTGACTCACAATTTTAGTTGCTGTTTTTGCGTCAAAACCAACTTCAATTCCACCTTGAATCATAGTACGCATGAAACGTAAAAACATAATTTATTTTCTTGTAAAAAAGGAATTACATTACAAGGTTTTAAAGTGATAATAATAATTTCAAATTCATTAATTGCCACTGAATTATCTGAAGTAAAGAATGTAAATTCATTTTCTAACTTTTTGAGAGAAAAAACATTTCTCTTTGACCCATATAGAATTGGTTTCGGATTTTTTTCTCTCATACCATTTAATAATGATACTCCTAAATCCCCTCAACCTATAATTCCAATTTTTTGCATGATCTGTTTTTTTACGAAATTAGAATTAATGAATTAATGAATTAATGAATTAATAAATTGAAAATATCAATGATATAAATGTTATTTTCGTAAAATAAATAGTTCGAGATGTTTAAATGTATCCTATTTGTTTTTTCTTTATCATTCGTGTTCACTTCTTTTGCACATGAGTACTATTTTTCATTCGCTGAAATGGAGTACAATACCACGAATAAAAAATTAGAATTAACACTCATTGTCTCCACCCATGATATTGAACATTGGCTTCAAGATAAAGGAATTCCAGTGAAAGAATTAGAAGATCATTATTCAGATTCTTTACTTCAAAATAATATCGGAGAAACGTTGTTAAAAGGATATTCTGTGACGTGCAATAAAACAGGAGTAATTTTTCATATCATAGGGTATGATGTTTTAAAAACAGGTGTTACTGAGTTTTATTTTTCATCAAATTCGTTTGAGTTGATGAGTCCATTATTAATTCGGTACGATTTGTTAATGGATAAATATCCGGCTCAACAGAACAAATTAACTTTTATCTATAATTCAACAAAAGAAAGTTATTCGTTTTTACCATTCAAAAATGAACAAAACATAAAAATTATAAAATAGTAATTGTATGATAAAATATCTCTTCATTCTACTTTTTGTTCCTTTTAATTTATTTTCTCAAAGTAAATTTGCGCAATTAGATATTGAGCTTCCAACTCCAAACGAGTACCGTAACGCTGCAGGCGCACCTGGACATAATTACTATCAACAAAAAGCAGATTACAAAATAAAAGCAACTATTAACGATGAAACACAAGTTTTATCGGGTGAAGAAACGATTACATACACCAATAATTCACCCGACCCACTAACCTATCTTTGGCTTCAATTAGATCAAAATATCTACAATCAGGATTCTGAAACAAAATCAATCGATGTAGAAAAAATGGAAGATTTTAAAACAATTAGAGATATTAAAAGGAAGCTGTTCTATTACGATGGTGGTTTTAAAATTGACAAAATCTCTTCAAGTTCAGGAGATAAAATGAACTATTTCATCAATAAAACAATGATGAGAATTGATTTAAAAAAACCATTAAAACCAAATTCAAGTATCTCTTTTTCAATAAAATGGTGGTATAATATCAATGATAGACAGGCAGTTGGAGGAAGAAGTGGATATGAATATTTTGAAAAAGACAAAAACTATTTATACACCATTGCTCAATGGTTTCCTAGGATGTGCGTTTATAATGATGTAACAGGATGGCAAAACAAACAGTTCTTAGGAAGTGGTGAATTTACGCTTCCTTTTGGCGATTATGATGTAAGCTTAACTGTTCCATCCGATCATATTGTAGGAGCGACGGGTGAATTACAGAATTCAGAAAAAGTACTTTCGAAAGAGCAATTAGCAAGAATGAAAAAAGCACTTGATTCGGATTCCCCCTTACTGATTGTGAATCAATCAGAAGCAGAATTAAATGAGTTAACACATAGTAAAACTACTAAAACGTGGAATTTTAAAGCGACAAATGTAAGGGATTTCGCATTTGCTAGTTCAAGAAAATTTATTTGGGATGCTCAAGTTGTTCGATTTCCAACTAAAAAAGTGTTGGCAATGTCTTTTTATCCAAAAGAAGGAAATCCACTTTGGGAAAGGTACTCCACAAAATTAATAACACATACTTTAAAAACATATTCTAAATATACAGTTGACTATCCTTATCCAGTAGCTATTTCTGTACATTCAAAATCAATTGGCATGGAATATCCTATGATCTGTTTTAACGGAGGTAGACCTAAAGAAAACGGAAAATATTCTGAAGAAACAAAATATGGTATGTGGGGGGTCGTTATACATGAAGTAGGACATAATTTTTTCCCAATGATTATCAATTCTGATGAAAGACAATGGTCGTGGATGGATGAAGGATTAAACACATTTGTCCAATATTTAACGGAACAAGAATGGGAAAGAAACTACCCCTCACAAAGAGGTCCAGCTTATTTAATGACAGATTATATGCGAGGAGATAAAAAGAATATGACACCAACAATGACAAATTCTGAATCAATTCTTCAATTTGGAAACAATGCTTATGGAAAACCAGCTGCAGCATTAAATATCCTTCGAGAAACAATAATGGGAAGAGAATTGTTTGATTATGCTTTTAAAACGTATTGCGAAAGATGGAAATTTAAACATCCAACACCAGCAGATTTTTTCAGGACAATGGAAGATGCTTCAGCTATAGATTTAGATTGGTTCTGGAGGGGATGGTTTTACACTGTTGATAATGTTGATATTGCAATTTCAAATGTAAAATCATTCAATATTAAAGAAGGAACAGAAATAGTTGAAAATAAAGCAATTAACACTAAATTCATTGATTCTAAAGAGTATTATATTGGAGATGAGAGAAATAGAATATCCATTAAAAAAACAGTTAACGAGACAGATTCTTTGATTAACGATGAGTTTTGGGAAAGTAGATTTTTAAAAGCTGAATCACTTAGAACAATCGACAAGAGGAATAAAATCCAATATAGTATAACAGATGTTAAAAACACTTCTTTAAATAAACAATTCTACGAATTAACTTTTGATAATATTGGAGGATTGGTTTCACCTTTAATAATTAAAGCAACTTTTATAGATTCTACAGCTGAAATCATTCGAATTCCGGCTGAAGTTTGGGTGAAAAATCAAGAATCTATTTCAAAAGTTTTTGGCTTTGAAAAAGAAGTTATTTCATTTAAGTTGGATCCTTTTTTAGAAACTGCAGATACTGATTTAGATAATAATTCATGGCCAGCGAAAAAACAGCTTACAAGATTTCAATTATTTGAACAAAAGAAAAATAAAGAATTAATTCAAAATAAATAACGAAAAATGCGCTATAACTTATCAGAAATAAACGATTTAATTCGTAACCGACGAACAATTTATCCTGAACAATTTAGTGAACGAAAAATACACCGTGAACAAGTTGAGTTATTGTTAAACAATGCTCAATGGGCTCCAACTCATGGAAACACTCAGCCATGGAGATTCAAAGTTTTTATGGAAGATGGAATTTCTAAATTAAGTGATTTTTTAGGTAAAACATATCTTGAATTAACTCCAAAGGAAGATCAAAATGATTTGAAATTAGCCAAATTAATAACGCGACCTTTGAAATCTTCTGTTGTAATTGCAGTTTGTATGGAGCGTCAAAAAGAAGAAAAGATTTTAGAAATTGAAGAGATTGAAGCGGTTGCCTGTGCAATTCAAAATCTGCATTTATCTTGTACTGCTTATGGTTTAGGTGGTTTTTGGTCAACACCAAAATTAATGTATACTTCAAAAATGAACGACTTTTTAGGATTAAATGAAAAAGATAAATGTTTGGGTTTATTTTATATTGGCTATCCTTCAATCGAATGGCCAAAAGCACATAGAAAACCATTAGAATACACAACTGAATGGATAACTGATTGATTATGAGTCGATTTAATTTTGTATTGTTTTTATTATTAATTTCTTTCACTTCGATGGCACAACGTGAAAAACAACCTTCTTATTTCGGAATTCAAATTAGACCAATCTTTCCAAGTTCATTTGGAGGTAGTAAAACATTGGAATTGACTGGAGAGAATTACAAGTTTAAACTAACTCAAACTGTTGGCTATTCTTTTGGAGGTACAATACGTAAAGGGATAACTAAATTGATAGCTTTTGAGTCGGGTTTAAATTTTACGCATAGAAGTTTTAGAAATACAATGTCATTAACAGACACTTCTGTAATGGCGGATGATAAATGGTCTTTTGATTCATACGATATTCCGATAAATGCATTAGTTTACATACAGTTAAGTCAAAAAATCTATATGAATACTTCAATGGGTTTAGCTTTAAGAATTAGTCCTAATGACATCAAGAAAATCACAGAAACAGGAGGTGCGCATTCATTTACAAATATTGGAAGATACACTGCTAAAATAGGTTTCAATTTAAATGCAAATGTAGGATTTGAATACAGAACAAGAGAGAAAGGTTTCTTTTATTTTGGCGGATCTATTGGCGTTCCACTTAAGCCGATAATAGAACTTTATTCCCTTCATTCTGTTATAAAACAAACTCATGTAACCCAATTGAAAGGCATGGTTAATGGTAATTACTTAGCAATAGATTTAAAATATTTTTTCCCGTTAATTTCTAAAAAAGGAGACCAACCTTTGAAAGGTCCAATTGAATAAAACTGAAAAAATCATTTTTCAGTCATTTAATACCATTAAAACGCTTCTATTTAAAGTGATTTTGACTATATTTGGGTCATGAAGTTTGTGTATCCGGAGTTTCTATGGGCCTTTGGTGTTTTAATAATACCAATCATTATACATTTATTTAATTTCCGAAAATATAAAATTCTTTATTTTTCAAGTTTAAAATTCATTCAACTTGTTGATCAACAGACTAGATCTACTCAAAAATTAAAACATTTACTTGTCTTAATTTCAAGAATCTTACTTTTTTCTTGTTTGGTTTTAGCTTTTGCTCAACCATATATTCCGGTTTCATTAAAATCATCAAAAGGTGGCAAACCAGTTTTAGCCATTTATATTGATAATTCTTTTTCAATGTCAATGAAAGGAACTGAAGGAGAATTAATTTCTGAAGCGCGAGAAATGGCTCGTAATATGATAAATGAGGCAAGTTTAGACACCCGTTTTATGTTGGTTACCAATGAAATGAGTGGAATTGAACAACACTTAGTTTCCAAGCCAGACGCCTTAGAAAGATTAGATAAAATTGAAATCTGTCCCTTAGTTCGTTCTATTCCAGAAGTAATAAATTGGGAAAAAGCAACTATTCAAAGAGAACACGAAACAAATCAAAAGATTGGAAGTCAACAATTTGTCATCTTATCTGATTTCCAAAAAAACAGTTCTGATTTTTCTAAATTAATATCAGATAAAGAATCATTTTACTATCCAGTAAAACTTTCTCCTCAAGAAGTTTCTAATCTTTTCATTGATTCTGTTTGGTTCTCCTCCCCTATTCAAAAAACGAATGAAACGAATGAACTCAATATTCGTGTTCAAAATTTCGGAGAAAATGATCTGACCAACGTAGAATTAAAATTAGAAATCGGCTCTATAAAACGTGATATTTTTATTGATGTAAAAGCAAACAGTAAAGCCAATACAACAATTGTTTATACTGAAGGAAAAGAAGGTATTAAGAAAGGAAAAGTTAGTGTAAATGACAAACAGTTTTTTTATGATGATGACTATTTCTTCAGCTACTCCGTTTCTAAAAATTCAGAGATTCTAATTGTTAATGGCGAAAATTTCGTTAAAAATAGTGGCTTAGTTTACAGCTTGGATAACTATTACAAAATTACTGAAGTAGAACAAAATAGCTTTAACAACGATTATTTAAAAAATAAAGATCTGGTAATTATAAATGGTGCGAAAGAAATTCCAACCGGATTGGCAGAGGAATTAGTTAGTTACACTGAAAATGGAGGGTCACTCGCTTTGTTTCCAGGTGAAGATATTTCACCATCAGAAAGTGGCTGGAACGCTTTTCTTTCGTTAATCAAAATGCCAACACTTGGAAATGTATTTACTGAAGGTGTTAAAATTAAAAAACTAAATTTTGACGATTCATTTTTTAAATCTGTTTTTGAAAAAAATCCTAAAAACATTAATTTGCCCACAATTGCAAAAGCATATCATTCAACCAATACATTGAAAACTAAATCTGTTGATTTAATTGAATTACAAAACGGTAATCCATTATATATAAGGTCTTTAGGTGAATTAAACGTGTTTTTATTTACCAGTTCATTATCAAGTAGTTACGGTAGCTTCGTAAATAACGCCCTTTTCAGTACAATCATGCTTAGGACAGCAGAAATGAGTCAACGAAGAGTTCCGATTGCATTGATTATTGGAGAGGACACTAAATTTCCTGTATATACCTCTTCAAAAAGTGAATCTCCAATTCGTTTGAAAAGTAAAACCATTGATTTTATACCAACTGTTCTAAAAAAAGGAACTGTTTCGTATATTTTATTAAATGGATTAGGTGCATTAGAAACATTGAAAGCAGGAACTTTTGATATTGTAAAAGAAGTTAAAAATGGTGCAATCTCATTGAATTATAATCGAAAGGAATCTGACATAACTTCCTACTTACCCTCTGAAATTGATGCATTATTTAAAAATCAAGGAATCGAACATGTTCGTTTTTCGGAAATTTCGGAAGGACAAAGTTTAACACACATCGATTTAGAAAAACCTTATGAATACTGGAAACTATTTATTCTTTTAGGTCTACTATTCGTTCTTATAGAAATGACTTTACTGAAATTTTGGAAAAAATAATTCAAAGAAAATATATTGAACATGAAAATTCTTATCAAACAAGCACACGTCTTAGATTCTCAATCATCATTCGATGGGAAAAAAATGGATATTTTGGTAGAAGATGGGATAATCTCAGCTATTGAACCTTTAATTACAAGTGAAAGTGACAAAGTAATTGAGGGTGATAATATTCATATTTCACAAGGATGGGTCGACTTGAAAGCAAATTTTTGTGATCCAGGCGAAGAACACAAAGAAACAATCGAAACAGGTTTGTTGGCAGCTTCTTATGGAGGATATACGCATGTTGCAATGTTACCAAGTACACACCCTGTAGTTGACGGTAAAACACAAGTTTACTATGCTTTAAAGAAAGCTGAAAATGAGGTAACCACACTACACCCTCTTGGAGCAATCACTGAAAAAATGAAAGGTGAAAATCTTGCTGAAATGTATGACATGTATCAAGCAGGAGTAAGATTATATACGGATGATTTAGTGCCAGTTAATTCAGGTATAATGTACCGTGCTTTATTGTATTCGAAAAATTTCGGAGGTAAAATCATTGCTTTTTCAAGAGATGAATCGATGGCTGGATCAGGAATGGTAAATGAAGGAGAAGCATCTACAAAAACAGGATTAAAAGCTGATCCAACGATTGCTGAAATTATTCAAATTGAAAGAAATATTCGCTTGTTAGAATATACTGATGGAAGCATTCATTTAACAGGTATATCATGTGCTGAAAGTGTTGAATTAATCCGAAATGCAAAGAAAAAAGGAATGTCAATTACTTCTGATGTTCACGCTTCTCACCTCGTTTTTAATGAAACAGCCGTTTTGGGATTTGATTCAAATTTTAAGTTAATGCCTCCTTTGCGAAGAGAAACAGATAGAATTGCTTTGTGGAATGGATTAAAAGATGGAACAATTGATACAATCGTCTCGGATCACAGACCGTTTGATAAAGAAGAAAAAGATGTTGAGTTTGACAATGCTTCTTATGGGAATATTGCCCTGCAAACAGTTTTCGGCTCATTAAGTAAAGTGAAAGAATTTGATTTAAAAACAGTTATAAACTCAATTTCAAATAGAGCCAGAGGAATACTTGAAATTAATTCAAGTCCAATTGAAATTGGAACAAAAGCTGATGTAACAATTTTTTCACCAACTCAAAACTGGATTTTCAAAAAAGAAAATGTAATTTCTTCAACTTATAATTCTCCTTTTATTGATCAAGAATTAAAAGGAGAAGTGATAGCAGTAATTAACAATGGTAATTTTGCATTTAAAGAATAATGAAAAGAAAACGCTCTTTTATTAAACAATTTTGGGAAGATAAAAAAATGATTGGCTCAGTTCGACCAAGCTCTCGTTTTTTAGCCAAAAAAATGCTGCGTTCTATTGATTTTAATTCAGATAAAGTTATCATTGAATTAGGACCTGGCACAGGAGTATTCACGTTTGAAATCATTAAAAAAATGAAGCCAGATGCGATTCTATTAGTTTTTGAATTGAACATTACTTTTATCAGAAACTTAAGGAAACTAATTAAAGATGAAAGGGTTCTATTAATTAACGATAGTGCTGAGAAAATTGAAGAATATTTAATTAAGTACAATTTAGAAAAGGCTGATGTAATCGTTTCATCATTACCACTTTCTAATTTTCCAGATGAATTAAAAGAATCCATTGTTTTAAATTCTCATAAATCATTAAAGAAAAATGGGAAATTCATTCAATTTCAATATTCTTTAGCCAATAAAGAAATGTTTGCTGCTATTTTCAACAAAATTTCCACGACTTTTACATTACTTAATTTCCCTCCTGCTTTTGTTTATACGTGTATAAAGTAAAAATATTAATACAAAATTCAAATATCTAAAACATAGTTAGCGATGCAAATAATTCTTACTCAACACGATATTGATCAAAAAATTAATCGATTAGCTCATCAAATTATTGAGAATACTTTTCAGCAAGAAACTCTATTTATAGGTGGTATTTGTGGTAATGGATTTCAATTAGCTGAAAAAATTAAAGAAATTATTGAAAATAATTCTTCACAAAACATTATTCTTTTTGAAATGAAAGTGAATAAATCTGAACCATGGTCAGAACCTATTTCACTTTCTGTACCCCAAGAATCGTTGAAAAATGGATATATTTTGTTAGTCGACGGAGTTATCAATTCAGGAAAGACAATGCAATATGCATTAGTAAAACTTCTTGAACAAGCAACAAAAGCGATTAAAACAGTTGCTTTAGTGGATCGTCAACACAGAAGATATCCCATAAAAGCTGATTTTGTTGGAATCAGTTTATCTACAACATTAAAAGAAAGAGTTGAACTTGAGCTTTCAGAAACTAATTCTCACGCTTTTTTACATTAATGAATATGAAAAAAACTACTGAATCTTCTTCAAATTATGAAGCATTAGAAATGATGTCGACAGCTGACCTGTTGAAAAATATGAACAATGAAGATAAATCTGTTCCATTTGCAATTGAAAAAGAAATCGTTGCAATTGAATCATTGATTGATGAATGTTTTTTAAGAATGAAATCTGGTGGTAGATTGTTTTATATTGGCGCAGGTACAAGTGGACGTTTAGGAATTGTAGATGCAAGTGAATGCCCTCCTACTTTCGGGGTTGCGCAAGGTGTTGTTGTTGGAATAATAGCTGGGGGAGATTCTGCCATTCGTAAAGCTATAGAATTTGCTGAAGATGATTTAGAACAAGGGTGGAAAGATTTACAAGAATATTCAATTAATTCATCCGATACAGTTGTTGGTATTGCTGCTTCAGGAAGTACACCCTATGTTTTAGGCGCTTTGAAAAAAGCAAAAGAAATGGGAGTATTAACAGCAGGAATTTCTTGTAATCCTGATAGTCCACTTTCTAAATTAGCAGATTTCCCTATTACACCAGAGGTTGGACCAGAATTCGTTACAGGAAGTACTCGTATGAAATCAGGCACAGCTCAAAAGTTAGTTTTGAACATGATTTCTACATCATTAATGATAAAATTGGGACATGTAAAAGGGAATAGCATGGTTGATATGCAACTGAGTAACAACAAATTAATTGACAGAGGCGTTAAAATGATATTAGACTCACTGCCAATCAGTTATAAGGAAGCAGAAGAATTATTGAAGAAACATGGTTCTGTTCGATGTGCAATTGAGAACTACAAGTGATACTAATTAATGAAACAAAAAAAAGGTGGACATGTCCACCTTTTTTTTGTTTCAAACTGAAATTATTTCACTTTTGATTTTTTTGGTTTCTCAATAGTAACTGTTAATTCTTGAGCACCTTCTACTATATCTAATAAAATTTTATCTCCTTCGTTTAAGTTTGATTTCACAATCTCTTCAGCTAATGGATCTTCGATGAATTTTTGAATAGCTCTTTTCAATGGTCTAGCACCAAATTTTTCATCGTAACCTTTTTCGCAAATATAATCTTTTGCTTTATCACTCATTTCAATTGAATAACCAAGGTTTGTAATTCTACCATATAATTTAGACAATTCCAAATCAATGATTTTATGAATATCCTCACGTTTCAAAGAATGGAAAATAATCATATCATCCACACGGTTCAAGAATTCTGGAGAGAATGCTTTTCTCAATGCGTTTTGAATTACAACTTTTGAATTTTCAACAATTTGATCTGCTTGAGATTTAGTTCCAAAACCAACACCTGTACCAAATTCTGCTAATTGACGAGCTCCAATATTAGAGGTCATAATGATGATTGTGTTTTTAAAGTCAATTTTACGACCTAAACCATCTGTCATGTGACCATCATCTAAAACTTGCAATAATAAATTAAATACATCAGGATGCGCTTTTTCAATTTCATCTAAAAGTACAATAGAATATGGTTTTCTTCTAACTTTTTCAGTTAATTGCCCACCTTCTTCATAACCAACATATCCCGGAGGCGCCCCAACTAAACGAGAGATAGAGAATTTCTCCATAAATTCAGACATATCGATACGTATTAACGAATCTTCTGAATCAAATAAATATTTAGCTAATACTTTCGCTAACTGAGTTTTACCAACACCGGTAGGTCCTAGGAAAAAGAAAGAACCGATTGGTTTATTTGGATCTTTTAAACCAGCTCTACTTCTTTGAATAGCTTTAACAACTTTACTAACAGCTTCATCTTGACCAATAATTTTACCCGTCAATTCTTCTGTCATTATAGCTAATTTCCCGCTTTCTCCAGCAGTAATTTTAGTTACAGGGATTCCACACATCATAGAAACCACTTCAGCAACATTTTCTTCTGTTACCATAATGCGATTAGCTTTTGACTCATCGTCCCATTTTTTATTTGCTACTTCTAATTGCTCTTGCAACTTACGCTCATTATCACGTAATTCAGCAGCTTTTTCGTATTGCTGAGATTTGATAACTTCGTTTTTCAAATCTTTTAATTCATCAATACTTTTTTCAATTTCAGTAATTTCAGAAGGTACATTAATGTTCGTGATGTGAACTCTTGATCCAACTTCATCCAATGCGTCAATCGCTTTATCTGGTAAATGTCTATCTGTAATATAACGTTCTGTTAATTTCACACATGCTTCAACTGCTTCTTGAGTATAGGTAACTGAATGATGCGCTTCATATCTTTCTTTGATATTATTCAAAATCTGAATCGTTTCTTCCTCATTAGTCGGTTCGATGAGAACCTTTTGAAAACGACGAACTAATGCTCCATCTTTTTCAATATATTGACGGTATTCATCTAAAGTAGTAGCACCAATTGCTTGTAACTCACCACGAGCCAAAGCAGGTTTAAACATATTAGCAGCATCTAAAGAACCACTAGCACCACCTGCTCCTATTATAGTATGAATTTCATCAATGAATAAAATGATATCAGGATTTTTTTCAATTTCCTGCATAACAGCTTTCATTCTTTCTTCGAATTGTCCTCTGTATTTTGTTCCAGCAACTAAAGAAGCTAAATCCAAAGAGACTACTCTTTTATTAAAAAGTACACGAGAGACTTTACGCTGAACAATTCTCAACGCTAAACCCTCTGCAACCGCACTTTTTCCAACTCCAGGTTCACCTATTAGTATTGGATTATTTTTCTTTCTTCTAGATAAAATTTGACTTACGCGTTCAATTTCTTTATCACGTCCAACAATAGGGTCTAATTTCCCCATTTCAGCCATTTTAGTTAAATCACGTCCAAAATTATCTAAGACTGGAGTTTTAGATTTCGGATCTGCAGTTTTCTTTTGAGTTGCAAATGACTCGCTTTCCTCATCAGAATTTCCTGGGAATTCTGCTCGGGGTGTTGTTTTTTCGTCTCTCATAGTTTCTAATTCGCCTCTTACGTTATCGTAAATCAATCCGTATTTATTTAATATTATACAAGCAATATTATCTTCGTCTTTTAAAATAGACAACAATAAATGCTCTGTGCCAATCATTGTACTTTTAAATAATTTAGCTTCTAAGTATGTAAATTTCAATACTTTCTCAGCTTGTTTAACCAGTGGAATATTATTCAAAGGTTGCTTCGTTTTAGTAGAAGATTTTTTCAATGTTTTTTCAATCTCTTCTCTAATTTGAACTAAATCTAAATTAAAATCGTTTAAAATCTTAATCGCTTTTCCTTGACCTTCTCTAATAAGTCCTAGTAATAAATGTTCAACACCAATGTAATCATTACCAATGCGTAAAGCTTCTTCACGACTATAACTAATCACATCTTTTACTCTTGGTGAAAATTTTGCTTCCATATTATCAATAATCGATACTAAATAAACAATAAATTGTTGAATACAAATATAAAATTAATAAAATGTTAATAACTCGTATTTCCAATCAATTTTCCACAGATTTTTGTTAGTAAAATTGAAAACCTCAATTCATTAAGAAGCTTTTTATAACTACTTTCGTTTCTTGCATTAACTCCGCACTCAAAATTAAGTGCTCTAAAAAAAATAAAATTGACAATATGGCTGATGGTGAAAGAATAATCCAGATTAATATTGAAGATGAAATGAAATCGGCATACATCGATTATGCGATGTCGGTTATTGTTTCTCGTGCACTTCCTGATGCGCGTGACGGTTTAAAACCTGTACACAGACGTGTATTATATGGTATGCAAGATTTAGGTGTTCAAGCCAATCGTCCACATAAAAAATCAGCAAGAATTGTTGGAGAAGTATTAGGTAAGTATCACCCACACGGAGATACATCAGTATATGATGCTATGGTTCGTATGGCGCAACCTTGGTCTTTGAGATATCCTTTAGTGGATGGTCAAGGTAACTTCGGTTCTGTAGATGGCGATAGTCCAGCTGCTATGCGTTATACTGAAGCGAGATTGAAAAAAATTGCTGAGGAAATGTTGGAAGACCTTGATAAAGAGACGGTTGATTTCACACCTAACTTTGATGAGAGTTTAACAGAGCCTTCAGTTATGCCTTCAAAAATACCAAACCTTCTAATGAATGGTGCGAGTGGTATTGCGGTAGGTATGGCTACAAATATGGCTCCTCACAATTTATCAGAAATTATTGATGGTACAATTGCATACGTTAATAATGAAGACATTGAAATTGAAGAATTATTACAACATGTAAAAGCTCCAGATTTTCCAACAGGTGGAATTATTTACGGATATGAAGGTGTTCGTGATGCTTTAATGACTGGTCGAGGTAGAATCGTGATGCGTGCTAAAGCTGAGATTGAAGAAGTCGGAGGAAGAGAGCAAATCATCGTTACTGAAATCCCTTATCAAGTCAACAAAGCTGACATGATTAAGAAAACAGCTGACCTTGTCAACGATAAAAAAATTGAAGGAATTTCTGATATTAGAGATGAGTCTGACAGAAACGGGATGCGTATCGTTTACGAATTAAAGCGTGACGCGATTCCAAATGTTGTTTTAAATAAATTATTCAAATTTACAGCTTTACAGACTTCATTTTCTGTTAATAATATTTGTTTAGTTGATGGGAAACCACAATTATTAAACTTAAAAGATCTTATAGCTGTTTTCGTTAAATTTCGTCATGAAGTTATCAATAGACGTACGATTTTTGAATTAAGAAAAGCAGAAGAAAGAGCGCATATATTAGAAGGTTTAATTATTGCTTCTGATAATATTGATGAAGTAATTGCAATCATCAAAGCATCGAAAAGTCCAGAAGAAGCACGTGAGAATTTAATTGCACGTTTTGCTCTTTCTGATATTCAGTCTCGTGCAATTGTTGAAATGCGTTTGCGTCATTTAACTGGACTCGAGCAAGATAAGCTTCGTACAGAATTCAATGATTTAATGATTTTAATCGCTGATTTAAAAGATATTTTAGCTAGAGTTGAACGTAGAATGCAAATCATTATTGACGAATTGACTGTTATTAAAGAAAAATACGGTGATGCTCGTCGTTCTGTTATTGAGTATTCTGCAACAGAAATGAGAATGGAAGATTTGATTGCAGATGAAGAAGTAATTATTACTATTTCTCATGCAGGTTACATCAAACGTACAAGTTTAACAGAATTTAAGGTTCAAAATAGAGGTGGAATGGGATCGAAAGGTTCTACTACTAGAGATAAAGATTTCTTAGAACAACTATTTGTTGCAACAAATCATAACTACCTATTAATCTTCACTGAAAAAGGTAGATGTTTCTGGATGCGTGTATATGAAATTCCAGAAGGAAGTAAAACTGCAAAAGGAAGAGCTATTCAAAATCTATTAAATATTGAATCTGACGATAAAGTGAAAGCTTACGTTAAAGTTCAGGATTTGACGGATAAAGAATACGTTGAAAACAACTTTATTGTTATGTGTACGAAACAAGGTGTTATTAAGAAAACTTCTTTAGCAGCTTATTCTCGTCCAAGAACAAATGGAATTAACGCAATTTCTATTCGTGAAAATGATGAATTGTTAGAAGCAAAATTAACTAGTGGTACACATGAAATTGTTTTAGCTACAACGAATGGTAGAGCTATTCGTTTCAATGAATCTAAAGTTAGACCGATGGGAAGAAATGCTTCTGGTGTTCGTGGTGTAACCTTAACTTCAGATACTGATTCTGTAATCGGAATGGTTTGTGCAGAAGATATTCATTCAACAATTTTGGTTGTTTCTGAAAAAGGATACGGTAAACGTACCTACTTAAATGATCCAGAAGATAACGAACCTGTTTACAGAGTAACAAATCGTGGTGGAAAAGGAGTTAAAACATTGAACGTAACTGATAAAACTGGTCCATTATTAGCGATTAAAAATGTTACTGATGAAGACGATTTAATGATTATTACTAAATCAGGAATCACTATCCGTATGCATGTTGACACTTTAAGAAAAATGGGAAGAGCTGCTCAAGGAGTTCGACTAATTAACTTAAAAGGTACAGCAGCAATTGCAGCAGTTGCGAGAGTTCCAAGAAGTGAAGACGAAGAAGAAATTGATGAGGAAGCTGCATCAATCATTGAAGTTGGCACAGGAATTGAAGAAGTGTTAGAAGATGGAGAAGCTGAAACTGAAGAAGACGAAGACGAAGAAATCGACGATTCTGAAGAAGAGGACGATTCAGCTGAATAATTAAGTTATATAATTGAAAACGATTGACATGAAAAACAATTTGATAAAATCAACACTTATTGTTGGGACACTATTTGTAGCAAATGTTTCTATTTCTCAAAAGAAGAATGAAACTTCAGCAGCAGTTGCGTTTAAGAACACATATAGTTCTGCAATAGAAAATGGAAATTTACCTTCAGCAAAAAAAGCGCTATTAGATGCTAAAAAATACATTGATTTAGCAGCTGATAATGATGAGACGAAAAATAGTCCTAAAACATTACTATTAAAAGGGAATATTTATACAACTTTATTTTTACTAGGAAATGATTCTCAAGATACTTCAATCCTAAATGCGTTAGGAGCTAATCCAATGGAATCGGCAATTTCTTCTTTCAAAACTGGATACAATGTAAGTGATAAAAAATACAAAGATGAGATCAAAGAAAGTGTTATTGAAAAACACCACACTTTTGAAAATTCAGCTATCACTTCATACAACAACACTAAATACGAAGAAGCAGCAGGTTTGTATTTAACAAGTGTGAAGTTTTATGACGCTATCAATATAATTGACACTAATTCACTATATAATAGTGGGTTATGTTATGATAAAGCGAACAATCATGGAGATGCAGCAATGACGTTTGAGAAAGTTGCGAAGTTGGGTTTTAAAGGTGCACTTCCATACGCTTTAGCGTCAGGGGCTTACCGAAGAAACAAACAATTCAACGAAGCAAAAGCTATTATTGCTCTTGGGAGAATAAAATTCCCTCAAGACAAAGATATTTTACTTGAAGCGGTTAATTCTTGTTTAGAATTGAATGATGCAGCAGGAGCTGAAACATTATTGTCTGAAGCTATTTCTAAAGACCCTAAAAATAAATTACTTCATTTAACTATCGGTTCAATTTACATTGATTTGAAGCAAAATGAAAAAGCAGAAGCTGCTATCAACAATGCATTAGCAATAGATGGTGAGTATGAAGATGCACTTTATCAGTTAGGAGCGCATTTAGTTACATGGGCAGGTTTAATTATTGCTCAAACAAATGATCTAAAGTACAACGACCCTAAAATGAAAGTTTTAGAGAAACAAGCAATGGAAATTTACAATAGAGCGATCACTCCTTTAGAAAAATACATTGTTAAAGTACCGAATGATAAAAACGTATTAACAATTCTTTCTCAAATTTACAGAAGCATTGGAAATATGGAGAAATCAAACTTTTATAAAGAAAAAGTGAAAGCTTTAAAATAAGCTCTTATGTATTTAAATTAAAGTGAAAAGGTTGTCAATTTTGGCAGCCTTTTTTTATGAAATATATTTTTTATTATTTGTCGAAGCAAATTATTAATTCACTAACTTTACACTATTAAATATAGTTGTAAACTTTGTTTGAAAAATACAACTCATTATTCATCACTTTCGGGATTTACAGGGTTACTCGAAATACAATTTTAAAGCCAAATGGCAGAAAACAAAATTACAGGTCAAGGAAGTACTGATTTCGATTGGGACGCATTATCATTAGACGGTTATTCATTAGCGCAACGAGCTGATTTATCTACTACTTATGAAAAAACTTTAACTTCTATCAACGAAAAAGAAGTAATTGAGGGAACAGTTATTGCAATTACAAAAAGAGAAGTTGTTGTTAACATCGGATTTAAATCTGAAGGTGTAATTCAAAATGGTGAATTCCGTTACAATCCAGATTTAAAAGTTGGAGACAAAGTTGACGTATTTGTAGAATGTCAAGAAGATCGTTTTGGTCAATTGGTTATTTCTCACAAAACTGCTCGTATGCACAAAGCGTGGATTCACGTTAATGATGTATTACGTACAGGTGAAGTTATTACTGGATTTGTTAAATGTCGTACGAAAGGTGGTCTTATCGTTGATGTATTTGGAATTGAGGCATTCTTGCCAGGATCTCAAATTGACGTTAAACCAATTCGTGATTACGATGTTTACGTTGGTAAAAACATGGAATTCAAAGTTGTTAAAATCAACCAAGAATTTAGAAATGTTGTTGTTTCTCACAAAGCGCTTATTGAAGCTGAGTTAGAAGAGCAGAAAAAATTAATTATCTCTGGACTTGAAAAAGGACAAGTATTAGAAGGAACAGTTAAAAACATCACATCTTACGGTGTATTCATCGATTTAGGTGGAGTTGATGGATTGATCCATATTACTGATCTTTCTTGGGGACGTGTTAATCACCCAGATGAGATTCTTGAATTAGATCAAAAATTAAACGTAGTAATTTTAGACTTCGATGACGATAAAAAACGTATCGCTCTTGGTTTAAAACAATTGCAACCACATCCATGGGACGCTTTAGACATCTCATTGAATATTGGTGATACATTAGAAGGAAAAGTTGTTGTTATGGCTGACTACGGTGCGTTTGTTGAAATCGCTCCAGGTGTAGAAGGTTTGATTCATGTTTCAGAAATGAGCTGGTCTCAACACTTACGTTCTGCTCAAGATTTCATGGCAGTTGGTGATACAGTAAAAGCTGTTATCTTAACATTAGACAGAGAAGACCGTAAAATGTCATTAGGAATTAAACAATTAATGCCAGATCCATGGGAAGTTGTTGAAGCGAAATACACTGTTACATCTAAGCACACAGCTAAAGTTCGTAACTTCACAAACTTTGGTGTTTTTGTTGAATTAGAAGAAGGAGTTGATGGATTGATTCACATCTCTGACTTATCTTGGCAGAAAAAAATCAAACATCCATCAGAATTCTGTAAAGTTAGTGACGAATTAAACGTTGTTGTTTTAGAAATTGATAGAGAAAATCGTCGTATTTCATTAGGTCACAAACAATTAGAGGAAAATCCTTGGGATGTTTTTGAAACTATTTTTGGAGAAGGATCTGTTCATCAAGGAACAATCATTGAAAACAAAGATAAATCAGGAATTGTAACTCTTCCTTACGGTGTTGAAGGTATTTGCCCAGCAAAACATTTACGTAAAGAAGATGGAGCAAACGCTAAAATCGAAGAAACTTTAGATTTCAAAGTAATTGAATTCAACAAAGAATCTAAGAAAATCGTTGTTTCTCATACAAGAACTTTTGAAGAAGGTGAAGATAAACCAACTTCATCAGCTCCAGCTAAAGAAAAATCAGCTAGTAAAAAAGGTGCAGGTGCTTCTAGTACTTCTCAATCTTCACAAGTTGCGAAATCAAATAATCAAAATGCAGAGAAATCTACATTAGGTGATTTAGATGCTTTAGTTGCTTTAAAAGAAAAAATGAACAAAGGATAATCACTATCTTTTAATATATTTTCAAACAGGCTTTCTTATGAAAGCCTGTTTTTTTTTGAATAATGATTATATTTGTACCGAATAAAACAAAAGATATGAAAAACAGTAAATTGATATTAAAAATAATTGTAGTAGGATTCTTTTTAATCAGTATCGTTTCTTGTAAAAAAGTAGGTGGTGCTACTTATCCTGTATCAAAGAATTATGGAGAAAACTTATTCAACGTACCTGATGGAAAATTAATTACTGGAGAAAGTTATAGTTTTGAAGCAGATTTAACAAAGAATGCTTCTTTGACTGTGGATATGTTAAACACATCTGCTGCTGTAACAGATATATATACTCAAAAACCTGTATGGAAATTTGATCAAGATGCAGTGATTGTAGGTACATATTGGCAACCTGGAAATTATGTTAATGGTGCGCAACGATTTAGTACTAAAACAGTTGGTAACAATGATTTCAAAATGGTATTTTTAGGTACAAATGGATCATGTGAAATTAAAGTTTATTTGAATGGTGGCGCAGCTCCAGTTATTGTTAAGAACTTTACTTGGTAATTAATTACTTCTTCTCAAACCACTTCCATAAAGGTTCATTTGGCACTGGAGCTGTAATTTTAACTAATTCCTTTGTAGTAGGGTGATTCAATTCTAAGAAACGCGCATGTAAATGAATCGATCCATCAGGATTTGAACGTCTTGCACCGTATTTTACATCCCCTTTTATAATACATCCGATAGTTGATAATTGCACTCTTATTTGGTGATGTCTTCCAGTATGTAATTCTATTTCTAATAAAAAGTATTTGTCTGATTTAGCAATTAATTTATATTCTAAAGAAGCCATTTTAGAACCTGGAGTTTCAGTTAAAGAAGGATATGATTTATTTTGTTTTTCATTTTTCTTTAAATAATGTACCAATTTACCTGATTTCTCAATTGGTTCTTTTTCAACAACCGCCCAATATGTTTTCTTAGTGGACTTATCTCGAAATTGCTCATTCAACCGAGTCAATGCTTTACTTGTTTTAGCAAACACTACCGCACCACTTGTTGGACGGTCTAAGCGATGAACTACTCCACAAAAAACATTTCCAGGCTTATCGTATTTTTCTTTTAAAAATTCTTTGATTTTATCAGGCATTGTTTCATCACCTGTTTTATCTCCCTGAACAATGTCAGAAGCTCTTTTATTAATTACGATGATGTGATTGTCTTCGTATAATACTTCAATTGAGGAATGATCCGACATTATTAATTATTTAATATTGTTCATTTTCATTCGGAAAATCTCCTGATTTTACATCCTTTATATATTCTTGAAATGCAAGCATCATTTGTTCGTACAAATTATTGTATTTTCTCAAAAAACGAGGACTAAATTCATTGTTAATCCCTAACATATCGTGTACCACTAAAACTTGACCGTCTACTCCTCCTCCTGCTCCAATACCAATAATTGGAATTGAGATACTTTGAGCTACTTTCGTTGCTAATTCTGCAGGTATTTTTTCTAATACAATTGCAAAACAACCAGCAGCTTCTAAGGCTTTTGCATCTTCAATTAATCGTTCTGCCTCTTCTTCTTCTTTCGCTCGAACTACATACGTTCCAAACTTATAAATAGATTGAGGTGTTAAGCCTAAATGTCCCATTACAGGAATACCTGCAGTTAAAATACGACTAATAGATTCGATGATTTCTTGACCGCCTTCTAACTTCACCGAATGTCCGCCAGTTTCTTTCATTATTTTAATCGCATTCGATAAAGCTTCTTTCGAATTTCCTTGATACGATCCGAATGGCATGTCTACAACAATCAATGAACGTTTACAAGCCCTAACAACTGAAGCAGCATGATAAATCATTTGATCCAACGTAATAGGAAGGGTTGTTTCATGTCCGGCCATTACATTTGATGCGGAATCACCAACTAAAATCACATCAACACCAGCAGCATCGATAATTCTAGCCATCGAAAAATCATACCCAGTCAGCATTGAGATTTTTTGACCAGCATTTTTCATTTCTTGTAAAGTGTGTGTAGTAACACGTTTTACGTTTGAATGTACAGACATATCTTTAATTATTTAATCGGTTCAATTTCAGCATATTCTCTTGGAATCATTTTTGATCCAATATGAAAAATAGCATCTCCTTTATTCACAACGGGAGCTTCATTTACACAAAAAACAAAACCTTCTAACGTTGATTTAACTTTCTTTTCTATTAATCCAAATGGGTCCGTTACTATCCCTAAAATAGTACCAACCTCTACTTTATCTCCATTTTTCACAGAAGGTTGAAACATTCCAGAATTTGGTGCTCTCAACCATTTGTGGTCTTTTATAAAAATAGGTTCACGACTCCCTAAATTTTCTTTTACGTTACGCATTTCTAAATGTGTCAAAAATCTTTTAACACCATCAATCCCTTCTTGAACAATCCCGTCATCGATACTATCCGTTTTACCTCCTTCAAAAAGTAATATTTTCTTCCCTTTTTTGTGCATTGCTTCACGAATAGATTTAGGAATATAAGCTGAATGAATAATGAACGGCGGATTAAATATTCGAGCCAATTCTAAACTATCAGTATCTTTAAAAACACATCTTATTTGCGCCATATTGTTTCTTTTCGCTGAACCTGTATGGAAATCAATAACATAATCAACCATTGGAGCAATTTCTTTCATGAAATGATACGCGAATTGACTTGCTAAAGAACCGTTCTTTGTTCCCGGAAAACATCTATTTAAATCTCTACCATCAGGCAGAACTCTCATTACGTTTAAAAATCCAAAAATATTAAAAACTGGAATACATATAATTGTACCAATGGTTGGTTTGTTGTATCCTTTTCTAATAATTCTACGAATAATTTCCATTCCATTTATTTCATCTCCGTGCATTCCTGCCATCAATAAAACTACAGGTCCATCCTCAATTGCTCTTTCAATAATTACTGGAACTTGAACGGGTGTATGTGTATGTAAATGAGCTACTTCTAAATTTAATTGAGCCCCTTTACCAGGTTTAATTTCCTGATTAAGAATAATAAATTTTTTCGCTTTTTGAATCATATCTATACATTTTTCTCTAAATACTGAATAATAATTCCAGCAATATCCTTTCCTGTTGTTGTTTCAATACCTTGTAATCCTGGTGAAGAATTTACCTCCAACACCAATGGACCTCTTGCGGATTGTAATAAATCTACTCCTGCAATACCTAAACCCACTGTTGCGGCAGCTTTAATAGCAGTATCTTCTTCTTCCTGTGTTAATTCAATAATTCTTGATGAACCACCCCTGTGTAAATTCGATCTAAATTCACCTGGCTTTCCTTGTCTTTTCATTGCGCCAACCACTTGTCCGTCAACAACAAAAACTCTCAAGTCAGCTCCTTTGGATTCTTTGATAAATTCTTGAACGATAACCCTTGCTTTCAACCCATTAAACGCCTCTAAAACTGATTGAGCAGCATTTTGATTTTCAGCTAAAACAACTCCTAATCCTTGAGTTCCTTCTAATAATTTCAAAACTACTGGTGCTCCACCTGCAGATTCAACAACATGCTCAACATTTCGAGAATAATTTGTGAAGACCGTTTTCGGTAAACCCAATCCTTCTTTTGAAAGGACTTGTAAACAACGCAATTTATCTCTTGAATGCACAATGCCTCTTGAACTAACAGCTGAAAAAACATTCATCATTTCAAATTGACGAACCACTGCTGTACCGTAAAAAGTAACAGAAGCTCCAATTCTTGGTATAATTGCATCATACCCTTCCAAATAGTGATCTCCATAATACAACGAAGGTCCAGATTGTTCAATCTCTATGTTGCACTTTGCATGGTCAATAACGTGTGCTACATGTCCTCTAAGAACTGCTGCTTCAACCAATCTTCTTGTAGAATACAAATTGGGATTACGGGATAAAATTGCGATTTTCATACTGAAATATTAACTATGTGCGAAAGTATATTTATTTAATAACAATTCAACTATTTCCTCTTAAAATTATGTGACAAATTAACTTTTTTAGTATCAATAACAAAGTTGTTATTTAATAATTTTCGACCGATTAAAACAGGAGTTTTCATATCTGATCTTTTTGATAGCGAAAAATAGGTTTCATACGTATTTTCAAATAAGACAATTTTAGCTTTAATGAAGTAACGTATTTGAGTGTGACCAGTAGATGATTTCACTTTTTTAGATTTAAAATCATTGAAATAAAATGCCTCTTCCTTAAACTCTAAACGGTTCGGATTTAAAAAAACTACTTCTAATTGTTGTTGTCCATCTTTTTCAATTAAATGTACATTTCGACAATCAATACTGCAAGAATATGCACCTGAGTCAATTTTCACTTCAATTGATTTTAAGCCGAAATCTGGAAAATCAGCTATGTCTTTTCGTCCAATTATCATTTTATTCATTTCTATCACTTCTTTTTAGTACGATAAAGATAGTATTTCGCATTATTTTATAAGTTGGATTCACAATAATTAATTTATCTTCACGTTTGAAAAACTACATTTGTATCTATGCGCATCTTTTTTCATTCTTTTACACTCTTATTTTTTTCATTTTCTTTTAGCCAAGAAATAAAGATTATCGGGCGTTGCGTAGATAAAACAGGAGACCCTATTGAGTTTGTAGCTGTTTTTTGCTCTAAAGCATCAACTCCAAAAGTGTATTCAAATGAAAAAGGTTTTTTTGAAATCTCGGTTCCAAAAGAAGAAAGCGTTGAAATTAGTTTTAAAAGCAATGAATTTGAAGAAAAAAGGACATTGATTTCGCCTACTAAAAACACGACTTTAGAAACAATTAGATTCAATTATTCTCAGATTAAAAGCGTTACAGTTACAGCAGAAAAATCAGACCCCTTTCTCATCCCTAAATTAGCGCCAATTGATCTTCAAAGTATTCCAATGGGTAGTGTTGAAAGATCATTAGTTTACACAACTGCAGCGACTTCAAACAACGAACTTACTTCAAATTACAATGTTCGTGGCGGAAGTTATGATGAGAATTTAGTATATGTAAACGGATTCAATATTAACAGACCATTCTTAACTCGATCAGGACAACAGGAAGGGATGAGTTTTATCAATTCAGCATTAGTAAAAGATATTCGTTTTTCAGGAGGTGGTTTTGATGCTCAATATGGAGATAAATTATCCTCCGTTTTAGATATAACTTATAAAACTCCTGATAGTTTCAAAGGCTCAGCAATGGTTTCACTCATGGGGTTAGAGACGCATATTGAAAACAAAGTAGGAAGTCGTTTTGATTATTTAGTAGGTGTACGCTACAGAAATAATGGCTATTTATTGAATGCTTTACCTACAAAAGGGTCTTACAATCCAGTTTTTATGGATGCCCAATTTTTGACAAACTATCAATTGAATGAAAAATTGAAATGGTCTTTAATTGGTCATTTTTCTTCTAATAGATACCGTTTTGCTCCTCAAACATCTCAAACAGATTTCGGCGTTGCTAATGAAGCATATAGATTTAATATTTATTTCGACGGAGAAGAAAACACCTATTTTCAAACTTTTACAGGTGGAACATCTTTGAAATATGAGCCTTCTAAAAATACAAAGTTAGATTTTTACGCAACTATTTTCAATAGTGATGAACGAGAAAAATACGATATTCAAGGTCAATATTACATTAATAAATTAGAAACTGATCCTTCCAAAAAAGAGTACGGTGATTCTATCGATGTTTTAGGAATTGGGACTTTTTTAAATCATGCACGAAATCAATTAAATGCAACAATAATAAACGTGTATCATGCTGGTGAACATATACTTAAAAAGGGATATACAGACTCATTGAACAACCGATACAATAGTCAAAAGATCATGTGGGGAGTGAATCTACAAAGAGATGTTTTCAATGATATTCTTAGCGAATGGAAAATGATCGATTCTGCTGGCTACAATTTACCGAAGACAAAGGGGGACGAAATTACACTTCATCAATCTATTAAAAATAATTTAAACTTACAAACTATTAGAAGTTCAGCGTTCCTTCAAATGAACTCTATTTGGTCAAAAACGAAACGAAATAAAATTGTCAGAATCGATATAAAGGAAATCGACTCCAACAACTCAAAAATAATTAGAACTTTCATCGATACGATTAGAGAATCTGCTTCCAGATTAGCTTTAAACTATGGATTAAGAAGTGGTTATACACAAGTAAATCACGACCTTTATGTAACTCCCAGAATATCAATTACTTATTTCCCTCGAATTTATATGGTTGAAAAAGGAACTATTGTAAGAAGAGATGTTCGTTACAGACTTTCAACAGGGCTTTACTACCAACCTCCTATTTATAGAGAATTCAGAACATATAATGGTCAATTGAATACAGATGTAAAAGCTCAAAAATCCGTTCATTTAGTTGCTGGAACAGATGTGTATTTTAATATGTGGAACAGGGAATCCCCTTTTAAATTTACGGCTGAAGCTTATTATAAATATTTATGGGACGTTAATTTATACGAAATTGACAATGTTAGAACGATGTATTATGCCAACAATGATGCAACAGCTTATGCTTACGGAGTAGATTTTAACATACACGGACAATTCATAAAAGGAATCGAATCTTTTTTCAAAATAGGGATTTTATCTACCAAAGAAAGACTTTCAACAGATACCTATTACTTATATTACAATAAAGACGGTGAATTGATTAAGCCATTAGTGAATATAGATCCAGTTCCAGTAGACAGCATGAGAGTTGATCCTAAATACATTCCACGTCCAACAGATCAATTATTTAATTTTGGAGCTTTAATTCAAGATAAAATGCCTGGATATGAGAGTATTAGTGTGCAAATGGGTATGCAATTTGGAACCCCCCTTCCCTACGGACCGCCAAATTTCAAACATTATCAGGATACTTTGAGATACAAACAAACTTATTTGAGAGTTGATTTAGGTATGTCTTATGATTTACTGCATAAAAAGAGTAACTTTCCTTCGATTCGTAAACATTTTACAGATGCCATTATTTCCGCCGAAGTATTTAACTTATTAGGAAACAATAACATACTATCAAAACAATGGATTCAAGATGTGAATGGAAGGTATTATTCAATCCCTAACTTCCTCACACAGAGGAGGTTTAATTTTAAACTGATTTTACGGTTTTAGATTACTTCAATTCCTCTGATTCGAAAACAGTAGATAAATGCTCACTGATGGGTTATTTTACACACTTTTTAGAACACGACTGAAAATCGTCACCGAGAGCCCCACTCTTAACTGTTTTAAAGCATTGATAATCTGACTTATTATAATTCAAATCACACACATTTTGGAGCTAAAAGAAGTTGGTTATTTCGGAGATCAAAACTTTATAGTAAGAATAAATGATTATACTACCGCCCACATTTTTATGTGCTGTTAGAATTTAGGAGTATTATTTGCAAAAAAAATAACAGACTTCTAAGTTTTACCTAGAAGTCTGTTTATCTAAAAAATGCTGTAAGCATAAATTATAAATTTTATTTATCTTTTTTAGATGATTTAATAACTGCTAAATAAAATGCTATTCCAAAAAGTAAAGTTATTAGGCCGGCAAAATATGGTATAATTTCAATCATTCTTTGAATTATTAATTAGTTTTAAATAAATACCAAATGCTAGAATTGAAGGAACCCAAATTCCAATAAAAGTACCTTCTTGTTTTTGCCCTTGAAAATAAAGTATTTCGGAAAAAATTAATGATAATAAAGCAGCGACAAATAGAAATTTATCGGCGATTGTGAATTTTTTAAACATATCTCATTATTTTTAATAATTAATAATACAAAAATAATGAATATTTTTAACATTATTTGTTTTGTAGGTGGTTTTTACTA